>Ga0157380_10000078_pt1 | contig 54000 bp, 41 predicted proteins | sample S35metaG_FD_119757 | JGI IMG/M metagenome (GOLD analysis project Ga0157380, IMG submission 119757) | Switchgrass rhizosphere microbial communities from Kellogg Biological Station, Michigan, USA - S3-5 metaG | ecosystem: Host-associated > Plants > Roots > Rhizosphere > Soil | place: USA...
CCAAGGCAACTCCATGGAAAGTTTATGCTTTAATTAATAATAGTGGTGTAAGCCAAAATAAAATAATCCTAAAAAACACCTCAAAAACGGTCAAGGCTATTTAGGATTGCACTAACTAGAAACCAGGAACTAGAAACTAGAAACTAAAATTACTCTTTCGATAAATTCTTTTCAATCAGGTAATAAACAATGAGACTCAGTCCGCCGCAGAGGAAGGTCATTGAAAAATAGGCAACTTCTTCTTTGAGGGTGGTGGTTGCTGCAATGACGTTACCCAGGAACAGGCCTAAAGCGAAGCCGCACAGCAGCATACCGTATTTAAGCACGCTGAGCTTGTTGGGTTTGCTGTTGAAAAGTGAAGCGTCGGCTCCTTTTTCAATCAATGCCATCCGTTCCTTGTGACGGGTGGTAAGGAAAACGTAAACGATTCCGAATACGCTGATGAACAACGCAATGGGGATAAGAATTTCTTCTGCCATATGGATAGATTTTTTTTGGTTTAATTTCAGCGTTTATGATGCACAAACGGTAAAACCGGTTACAAAAAAAAATAATTTTTTTTATTCCCCGGCATATATCAGCCGCATTCCGGCCGGAAAAACGTATCTTTCAGTTGGCGCTGTAACCGGATTTCAAAAACCTGCGTCTCAGCCATATTCGCATGCAGTACCAGGACGATCAGGTGTATATTAATCGCATTGTAAAAGGCGAGGCGGCTGCATTTGGCCTGCTGGTCGACAAGCATAAGTCCAAAGCATTCAATATTGCATTACGGATCGTGAAAAACAGGGAAGATGCGGAGGAAGTAACGCAGGACGCTTTTGTGAAAGCCTGGCATGCTTTAAAGGAATTCCGCGGTGAGGCCAGGTTTTCCACCTGGCTGTACCGCATCATATACAACCAGGCCATGACGCTGCTGCGGAAAAAAAAATTGCCTGTACAATCGTACAACGATGAAGCCACCGAATGGCTGGAACCTGCGGCGCTCTGCACGGAGATGGAAAGGCTGCATGACAGGGAGCAGAAAAAATATATCAATGAAGCCTTATCCGTATTGCCCGGAGAAGATGCAAATATGGTATCTTTGTATTACCTGCACGATTGCTCCATTGAAGAGATCAGCGAAATTACCGGGCTGGGACAAAGCAATGTAAAGGTAAAGCTGTTCAGGGCAAGGAAAAGACTTTTTACAGCATTGAACCGACTGTTGAAAACTGAAATAAAACAACTGATTTAACATGAGAACGGAAAACGACCCGATGGACGATGCAGTCCGCCGCCTGTTAAGGCATGCAGGGATGGAGGAACCCGCTCCTGATTTCACTTCGAAGGTGATGCAGCAAATCGAAACCGCTGCACCGGCACCTGCATTTATTTATCAGCCTGTAATCAGCAGGAATGCATGGATCTTTTCATTTGTATCCGTTTCGGTCCTGATGTTCCTGGTGTTATACATTTCCCCCGGCGCTTCCTCAGCTGGCGGAAACCTGTACACGGGTATGGAAAGCAGGTTGATCGGAAAGCTGTCGGAACTGTTCAGCGCACTGTCATCTTTTTCAATCCTGCCCGGACTTGCCGGCGCCGCTATTGCAGGATGGCTGCTGATGGCGCTTGACAAAAGGCTGGACAGGCAAAATTTACCGGTTTAACGTCACGTCCACAGGCTTGTTTCCGGGCAGCCCGGGAGAACAAAAGCCTGCGCTCGCCTTCCGGATCATTTTTGCATGCTAAAAAGTAATGCTTATATTTAGCAGGAATTTATTTTCCAGTTAATTACTTTTTGAATGAGCCCGAACGTGCAACCGCTTAAAGTATTATTTGCCGACAACCAGGTCATGTTCCGCCAGTGCTTTGCATCTTTTGCAAAGACCTGTTTTCCCATCGAAGCACACTATGAAGCTTCGAACGGAATTGAGGTGCTTGAGATCCTTCATCAGCACGAAATCGACCTTGTTTTCCTGGATATTGAAATGCCCTTGATGAACGGCGAGGAATGCATGCGCGTGATCAGCGAACAGTTCAGGGAAGTGAAGGTGATAGTGATTTCAGTGGTGAACAAAGGGGCCGATATCAAACGCATGCTGGCGGCTGGCGCCCGGGCCTACATCGTTAAAAATACCAAGCCTGAAGAAATTGTGCTGGCCGTGCATGCCGTGATGAACGGCGAACTGTTTTTCGACAGCCAGGTGAAAGACATCCTCATCCAGGACCAGATCCCCATGGAAAGTCTTACGGTAACTGATTTACCTGCCAGGCTTACCGACAGGGAGGTGCAGATCCTGAACCTCGTTGCCCAAGGCATGCAGTCGAAAGAAATTGCAGAGGTGCTGCACACATCAAAAGAAACGGTTGAAAAACAGCGCAAGATCCTCCTCAAAAAAATCGAAGGGCGCGGCATTGCCGATATGATCTGGTTTGGTCTCCGTCATGGAATTATCGGGATGAAAAGCTATCTGAATAAAGATAAGCCGGACGAGGACAAGAAGAAATTAAAAAAATTTTAATACGATTTTAATTCAAGGCTTTCGGGAAACTTTTCTTCATCACTTTTTTATGCAGCCAATGGTATTTGCATGAAGGGAGAAATAAATAAGCGGAAGGAAATCATCATACCGGCGATTTCACAGTTCAGACAATTTGCGATGAAACACAGGCGATGCAGGCTAAACCTGATAAAGCCTTCGGGAAGGGGCGGGTGAGGATTATGGACTCAACATGAAATAAAAACTCATTGTATTGATTAATAATTTTCCTTTTGCTTGTGCGCGCAGGTGAGGGTATGCGAAGGCGCATAGCAGGACTGCAGAAAGACTGAAACACAGCAGCCTGTTTTCAAAAAAAACAAATTCGGTATTTTTCCTCATCGGTTCCATGCCTTGAAACCGTTTTGTGAAACCCGCGTTTTTACTCAGGTTCAGACATGTTTATACCCATTAACGGGTACCTGCATTTACCCATTAACGGGTATATGCAATTACCCGTTAATAGCCTTTTTATTTCCCTTTTTTTATAATTTTATTTGAAGCGACTTTAAAAGCTGTGCTCATAATTGCTTTTACTGTCCTTAAAAAAACTCCTCCAAAATCAACCCTTAAAAACCGGTACGGGGTTTATTTAGTTGGTGAAAACTCACTTGTCAATTGAAATGAAGCACTTGTCTGCATTTTGCATGCACGTGTAAATTTTGACTAACACCTTATTATTTACTTATCCATATTTACAAAACAGGTGTTAAGTGAAAAAACCATGCTGCCTCGTACCGCAGGCTTGTCACTCATATTACCTGAATTACTCATTAAGTAAAGCCTCTTCCCCCTGATCAATTCAATTTTTCCTTGCTATGCACGAAGCAGTTATATTAAATTTTAACCTAACCAAAAAAACCAACTATCATGATTGCAAGATCAATGTCCAGCAAAAAATTCTTACTCCTGATTTTCATTTTTTTGATTTCACAGTTCAGGATGTCGGCCCAGGTTACACTGGTTGACAACAACTCGGGTTCCTACAGTTTCTCCCTGTGCTCCGGCCAGGGTGATTTTACCTTAAACCTCGCAACTACCCTGCCTTCGATTCCATTATGCACCTTATGCATTACCCTGCCACCGGATTTTACATATATGACTGTCCCGGCCATCTCGAGCAATATTCCGGCTGTTCAGATCACACCCTGCACGATAGGCTGCGGTGGATCGTTGTGTTTCACCATTGATCCGGCAACTTATACCGGTACCACGCTGGAAATATATTTCCACATCACCGGCAGCTGTGCACTTACTGCAAACAATCCGACCGATGTGTATACAACAAACTATGCGCTCAACTGGTCGGGAGGAAATACAACTGCCAGCTCCAATTTCTCTGTCCGTTTCCCGAGGCTGGAAGTTACACAGGCCACTGATGTAATCAACATCACCAACTTCACCACCCTGCAGCGTACCATCATCATTACCAATACGGGAAATGAAATTTACGATCCATCCAATTCCAGCTATGGACCATTCACAATTAAAGATGATCACAGCGTTGGCATCAATGCAGGCTCCATTACTGCAGGCCCTTTCCGTGATTTCGCAAATAATATTCTCCCCGGTGGCATCAGCGGAGGCAACGTATATACCTTACCCGTTACACAGGCCGTGCTCAATGCCATCCTGGATGCACAATACGGTGCCGGCACCTGCACCGTGATCGGTTATCCGGGATCTGGTTTGCCCTGCGCTGCATTTACCATCAAAGAAGACATCATCGGCAACCAGTGCTTCCTCACCCCGCCCGAAGTGGATTCACGCATTGAGGTGGCCTGGTCATGCGGTGGCACACCATGCCAGGATGATGAAAGGATTGCACAGAATGTTTCCACTGTGCTGGCGCCCATCATCACTTCACCGTTGCATGGATATTACGGGACCTATGATGCATGTTATGGCCAAAATAATCTTTCCCATGTGCAGCTTTCATTTTTCAACAGCAATTCAGCGCTCAGCACCACGGCAACAAACCTGGAGCTGACACTTGAAAAAGACCTTGTGAATCCTTCTTACACGGATATTATCACTGCAAGCATCCGCGTATATGACGATGCAACTGATATCACAGCGCTGGTCACCATCACACCATCCGGTGCTGGCGCCAACAATCCCATCACAGCATGCGACGGTGTGCAGTACCCGAATAAATTCGTGATCAGCAACATTCCCAACCTGGCCAAAAATCATACGCTTAAATTCCAGTGGGACGTCAGGACCTGCTGCCCGGCGCAAACCTGCACCGATCCTGTTGCACGCAAGGACCTCTGGAAATATGCCCTCGAGTATGGTGGATTCTGCGACGGTCATATCACGACTTTAAATCCAAATCCCGTTAATGTTATTCCGGCAGGCAGTGCTGGCCTTCCCGGAAATGTGGCTTATGAAGGCCCGACCACCATTGATGTTGATCCGCTGAATCCACCCAACATTACCTATCCCGTTTCATTCCAGGTGAGTACCCTGCCCGTTTGGGGAGGGAATTTGAACAACCAGCAGTTTGTCATTCATCTAACGCTGGGACCCAACCTGACCTTTGTGGATCCCAATGCCATTTTTATATCAGGACCGTCCATTGCCGGTAACCTGCTGCCAGCTATTGTATGCCATGACCCGGTTGCTTTCGGCGTGGTTGAAGAAGCATGGCTGATCTACGATTATGCCCAGATTGGAAATAATGTGGCAAACCTGAATGGTTCGGAAGTGCACTATGAAATGTTCGGTGAATGTCCTGACGGCATAGGAGCGAATTTTGTGGGATATGAAATTTATCATATACCTGATATCATGGCGACCTGCACACCGGGCGCCTCATGTCACGTCATAAACTATCCCACAGTTTGTGGGTTGCCTCCAACCAAAACAGCCATTCTGCTTTCCTGCCTTCAGGTTCCGCTTACGTTTCACTGCCCGGGATGTCTGCGCCAGGGAATCCATTCGCTTGGATATGAATTAAGAAGAACCACCTATGGTTTTGAAGACCATAATAATAACGGCAGATGGGACGGCGGAACTCCCACAACAATTACAACAGGAACACTAGGAACAAATCCGGGAGTGAAAACCAGGAGGATGATGGTGGGCGATGAATTTGAAGGCGTGCTTCATACATCCATTGTGAAGGATGGTAACTACGGTCCGCCTCCGGCTACCATGGATCCATTCCTGTTTGGCTACTGGCGTGCGGGATTTGACTGCGCCGACAACCTGAACCTGGTTGACATGGAGCTGGGTATCGTTGGCGTGCAGGCCATAATGACGGTGAATGTACTTCCCGGATATACACCGGCAGGCTTACAGCCGGCATTACCATTTGACATTCCGATTAACTATATCGGAATAACACCCATCAATACATCATGTCCTCCGCCACCGGGTCATGAGCTTTATTATGATTTCAGCGTAAGCGTACTGCAGGCTAACTGGGCGATAAAATATCCGGGAGCCGCTTATCCAACGCAGCTGAATGAATTTATTAACGGAACAGAGCTTGACTTCAGGCATCGAATGATTCAACGGGAAAATGTGTGCAACACCTTTGTACCCTGCCAGAATAACAATACCATTTATCTTGGCTTGCGCGCTGAAGTGCTTGGGTCGAGCGAGCTTGTTGATCCCGATGCAGTCGCTTTCGGTTTCACATCGATCGGAGACTATGCCGATTATTGTGACGGCACCATGACGAATATTAACCACTGCGGTTACACGCCGGCAACGTGTGATGATTTCCAATGGTACTGCACACACCAGGGGGCAACTTATAACCAGGTTGGATTTTCATATGTTGGCGGAATTGCAATGAATCCCGGAGTCGGTGGCAACAATTGCGGTTATGGAACCGTGGCCAGCAAAGGATTTTACGACGGTCCCGGGAGCTGGACATCACCCGGAAATAATTTTCCGTTTGAGTACAGGCACTGGAACCATTTCGACCGGATGGTCATCACCATGCCGCCCGGATATCATTTCAACAACTCGTATTGGGAAGAATGGTCCAATGCAGGATATCAGTTTCTGCCAAACTGGGCCTGCAACCCACCGTTTACGCAAGCTGCCAACCTGGTAACGTTTGACTATACGAACAACCTGTACAATACCGGTGGCGAAGCAACCGCACCGGTGGAGCAACGGCTTATGGATGATTCATACCAGATGCAGCTTGCCTCGAGGTTTATTCCCGATTGCAGCGCTGACGGACCGGGCACCTTTACATTTACGGTAACCGATTATTTTGCCAGTCAGATGGGAATCGCAACCGGTTGCTATATCATCGGGCCCGACCAGGATATCGGCACACCAGGAATTCAGCGAACCACTGTAATTAACCAGAATATAACACCGGTACGTATACGGCCTCAGTTAGCGTTGCAGACAACACCGGCTTACGGCCTGAATGGAGAAGTATGCTGGAATGTGCTGCTAAGTAATACCGCACCGGCGGCAGGGGCTTCGGCAAATAATTTATGGGTGGCTTTCGACTGGCTCAGTTCTTCATCCATTATGTCGACCGGCGGAATCATTTCCATGAGCTACCTGGGTAATCCGCTGCGTGACGGTGCAGGGAACATACCAGCCAGCTATTTGCCCAACCAGCTTTATTATTTACCGGGTGCTGTAACGCTGATACCGCAGGGTACGGCCCTCACCATCCAAATCTGTACTTATTTCGACTGTTCGCTTGCTGAAGACCACCTGAATATTTTTTCAGGCTACAACTGTTTCCCTTCCTATCTTACCCAGCCTGATTTGTGCGGACAACCATTGCCGCAATTTAATACCGTTCAGGATTATACCAATTACAATTGCATTGCAGCATTTGAACAACTCATCGCCCTGCCGCAGAATCCAGATCTTAACATCTGCATCAACAACACGTGCACCACAGGCACACCGGTGTCAGCCGAATTCTGTACCGATGTAACGTATACGCTCAGCATACAGAACACAGGCTTCAGCAATGCACACGGCATTCATTTGCAAATTGACTGGCCTATCGTTGCGGGTTACTTTGTGAGTGCGACTGCTACGTATAACGGCAACACCGTACCGCTTTTTCCATCGTCCAATCAGCTGGTGGTTGATATCAATTCCATGCCGGCATTCAGCCCGATTGATGTAAACGGACTTCCCGGATTCCAGCAGCTTGTGATTGATGGTGCAGCGGATCCTGATGCAGAAAGCCGGATCGTGATCACCTATATTTTCCATATCAACTGCAACTTCAGCTATACGCCTTCGGATAACATGCACATTGCCATTACTGCTGATCCGGATGACTGTCCGGGAAATATGCCGTATGACAATTACATCAACCCGATCCTGGAATCACCGAATTCGCAGTTCGATAACCTGAGCACCGACATACAGGTTACACCATTCGCCGGTTGCACCAATACCACGCAGGGGTCAATTACCATTACCAACCTGGCCAATCATATTTCAAATGGTGTCAACAATTTCCTGTTCCTCACCTTACCGCCAGGCTTTACGGCAAATAATTTCTCTGTGACTCCCCTGCCGGGCGCCCCGTTTTATCACTGGTCGGCCGCAGCACTTGGAGGCATATTGGATATATCAAACAGTCCGAACAACGTGCTCACCATCACCTTCGATCTGCATTACAACCAAAACGTATCCTGCGGCATTCATGACATGCATGCACACATCCAGGCCATTGATGATATATTCTGCAACGGCATCATGTGCAATCATATAGATATCCTGGAATCGGAAGATGTGGTTCAGGTGGTAGTGCCGTTACCGGATGCATCATTCAACTGCCCGTCGCCGGGTGAAACGCTCTGTGTCAATCAGCCATATACGTTAATCGGAACATCAGGCTGCCCGTATAATTTGTGGAACATCGATTATGGTGCATTCTATTCCACCTCTGCAACGCTGAATTATTCTTTCACCACACCGGGATTGCATCACGTATGTCACAGCGTGGCTGCCAACCCATTCACACCCGCCATTCCGCCAGCCAGTCCGGCATGCTCCGATATGGAATGTTGCGACATCATGGTGCTGGCCTGTGATTCGGATTCCTGTGCAGCATCGGCCAATTTCAGCTGGTCGGTTGAAAACTGTAATGTTTATTTTACTGACTTAAGCACAGCAGCCTTTCCGAATGTGATTAACGGATGGTATTGGAATTTAGGTGACGGCAATTTTACAACTGTTCAGAACCCGGTTCATACTTACCCGGCAAACGGCACCTATCATGTCTGCCTGTATGTTTATGTGATTGACTTTGATGCATGCCCATTTGATACGCTTTGTATGGATTCGATCTGCCAGGATATTAAAATAGGAGACTGTTATCCGACTGACTGCAAAGTAAAGGCATGCTTTGACGTGGGTGTTGAACAATGCAAAGCTTATTTTAAAGACTGCAGCGAGGCAGCTCCGGGAACTACCATCTACAGCTGGCTCTGGAGCTTCGGTGACGGACATTTCTCCACTTCTCAGAATCCTGTACATACCTATACCACACCGGGCATCTATACGGTCTGCCTCTGGGTTTGGGGATTTGACGGAAAAGATTATTGTTATGATTATGTCTGCAAGCAGGTAGCTATCCGTGAAGACTGCAAGAAAGAAGACTGCAAAGTGGCAGCATGCTTCAAATATAAAGTGGATGGATGCATGGTGACCTTCTTAGACTGCAGCAAATCATATGGCAATACCGACCTGTATGCATACCACTGGGTCTTTGACGACGGAACCACTTCAGACGATCAGAACCCAGTGCACACCTACCTGCTTCCCGGCGTATACAAAGTCTGTCTCACTGTTTACGGTACAAACGGGACTGAGAGCTGCACCGATGAATATTGTGTTGAAATCAGGGTTGATCCGTGTGATTACAAAGACTGTAATGTTGATGCAGGTCTGAATTATTTGTTTGACGGATGCACCTGGCATTTCTTCAACCAGTCGACTACAACCGGCAACTCACAAATCATCTCCACATTCTGGTCGTTCGGCGACGGAGCAACTTCAACCGACAACAATCCGATACATACTTATTATATAAACGGCAACATGCATGTCTGCCTCATCGTGGAAGCAACTAACGGCAGGGATACATGCAGCGACACAACCTGTGTGGACATCAGGGTTGAATGTGAGCATAAAGACACCTGCATTGTGGAAGCGAACTTCAGCTATACGAAAAACAAATGCAAGGTTACCTTCACCGATCTGTCCATTGGTGTGGGAAGCACGGTCATCACCAGCTGGTACTGGGATTTCGGTGACGGCACCTCTTCCACCGTTCAGAACCCGACGCACACCTTCCCCGGTCCCGGTCCATGGCATGTTTGCCTGTACGTGGACGGATTAAATGGCGACATCCCATGCAAGGATTACTATTGCGTCAACATCTCCCTTCCGAATTGTCCGAACTCCAGGCTGGCCGGCAGCATTTCGAAAGGGGATCAGAACAACTTCAAGGTGCAGCCCAATCCTTCACCGGGTAAATTCAGGCTAATCATGAATGTGGTTGAAGCAGGACCGTACAGCATCATGATCATTGATTCATATGGAAGACTGATCAATAAGAAAGAAGCAAAAATGCCTGAAGGTCAGACAGAAATTGAATATGACCTGAGCACGGCGCCAAAAGGTATTTATCATATTAAGATTCAAAACCAGTCGATGCAGAAAGTGCTGAAGGTTGTAATTAATTAAGATGCTGTAAACGATTTACAGAGAAAGCCCGGTGTAACAGCCGGGCTTTTTATTTTTATCAATATAAAAAATTACGCTTTTAATTTTTGCCGCTCATTTAACTTTTAATTAGTCTTATCTTTGCGTCCGTTTTTAAACACCTTTCACGTGCGACCGAATCCCGCCGACACCATTGAAGTACAGGAAAACGCCATAGGCAAGCAGTTGTATGCTTACCAGCAGGGTGCTATTGAGGACATTTTCAGGCGGTTGCACGACCATCCCACGAGGTACAACCTGCTCTACCAGCTTCCCACCGGCGGGGGCAAAACGGTGATCTTTTCGGAGATCGCCAGGCGGTTCATCCAGTTAACAGGAAAAAAAGTGCTCATCCTCACACACCGCGTCGAGCTCTGCGCGCAGACTTCAGCCATGCTGAATGAATTCGGGGTGACCAACAAGGTCATCAGCAGTGAAGTGAAAGAACTGCCGGTACCCAATGATTTTTACTGCTTTGTAGCCATGGTTGAAACGCTCAACAACCGGTTGCGCGATAAAATTCTCAGCCTGGATAATGTGGGGCTGATGATTGTTGATGAGGCGCATTATAATTCATTCGGGAAATTATTCAGGTTCTATGAAAAAGGAGTGGTGCTTGGTGTAACGGCTACTCCGCTTAGCTCCAACATCAACCTTCCCATGAATGAAAATTACGATGAGCTGATCGTGGGCGAGTCCATCAGCTCGCTGATTGAAATGGGATTTCTTGCCAGGGCCGTCACCTGGTGCTATCATGTCGGGCTGACCTCCTTAAAGATCGGCCGCAACGGTGACTATACGGTAAGCTCTTCCGAAAGGATCTACACCAACCATGTGATGCAGGACAAGCTGGTCAGCGCTTACCGCGAAAAAAGTCTTGGAAAAAAAACACTGATCTTTAACAATGGAATTGCCACCTCCCAGTATGTGTATTCCACTTTTCGCGAAGCAGGCTATGAGATCAGGCATCTTGATCATACGCATACTGCAAAGGAAAGGAGAGACATCCTGGATTGGTTCCGCAATAAGCCTGATGCCATTCTCACTTCTGTCAGCATATTAACAACGGGATTTGATGAGCCAACCGTGGAAAGCATTATCCTGAACAGGGCGACAAGGTCACTGACGCTGTATTTTCAAATGATCGGCCGGGGGTCGCGCATCATACCCGGAAAAAAAGAATTCACGGTAATTGATCTTGGAAATAATTTCAGCCGTTTCGGATATTGGGATGAACCGGTTGACTGGGCAGCGGTTTTCAAATCGCCTGAACTGTACCTGGCCGGCATTGAAAGCGATGAGGAAATTGAAAGGCATTACAAATATGAAATGCCTGAAGAGATCAGGAAAAAATTCAGCCGCTCTGATAATATTGATTTTGATGTGAAAGAAGAACATCGCAGGGCACTGAGTGAAGGGCACCGGCCAAAAGCCGTGATGGACCGGTCGATTGAACAGCATGTACGGATCTGCATGGAAAACAGCGCCGATATCGATGAGGCGCTCGCACTGACCGAATTGCTGAAAGATGAAATTGATTTCCGTGTAAGGGTCTATACACACTGCTTAAGCAAAACAACGGAAAGCTATGTGAAATGGCTGCAGGATGAATACAAGCGCAAGCTGAAAATGACCCTGATCAGGAATTCACAGTTTCAGGCTCACAGGGAACAGGAAGAAGATGAAAACGGAACCGGAGAAATATTTCCATTCGAAGATGGTGAAAACCCGGAGTGAAAAAGAAGAAATTTTTTTTCCTGCAATTCATTTTCAATACAGATCAATACCGTTGGTATCTGTGGTTAAAACAGCGGTCATGTAATCAAGAAATGGCCGCATGTTCCTGAATGTTTCATCTGCGGTTTTCAAAAATTTTTTATCCAGCACTTCACCGTCACTGAATTTTCTAAGGAGGAGAAATTGCTTGTAACGCAATAAGTCAATGGCAGGATCACCGGCGTCAAATCCCTTCGGCGTGGTTTTCACCTGATCTCCCTGCAATGAACCGAATGTTTTAATGAACGTTTTATTTTTTAAAATTTTCCTCAGCGGTTTCGGATCATATGTTATATCATCCCGTATGCGTTTCAGGTCTTCCGGTGATGGTCCCCAGAAACCGCCTGCAATCAAACTGTTCCCAGGCTCTATATGAAAATAATACCCTCCTCTCCTTTTTTTTGTTGCCCGTTTAAAGCTTCCGCTCCAGTTTGTTTTATAAGGAGTTTTTTCTTTTGAGAAACGTATATCCCTGTAAATGCGGTGCAGGCTTTTTTTACCTGATTCAGTTTCAATGGTGTCATGCCTGTTCATCAGTTGCAGTAAAGCATCAGCGAACTGCTCAACATGCGCCCGTTCGCTGAGATAACGTTCTTTGTTTGCGTTAAACCAGTCCCTGTTGTTATTTTTCTTTAATTGCTTTAGAAAATCCATTCCTGATGCCTGCAGACTGATCATATCAAAGGATAAAAGTTGAAGAAATTAAATTGTTATGTTGATCATTGCATGCATGGTTGTTATTCCACCACGAACGTCATTCCATTGCCGCTGCTACCGCTTTCCAGCTGCAAACGGTAAATGCCAGGAGTGAGCTGGTTTTTACTGATAACAACCTCGTTTTTCCCCTGCAGGAAAAAACCACTGAAACAGGTTTGAACAAGCTGTCCTGTCATGTTAAACATTTTCAAAGTACCAAGGCCGGATTGAGGCAATGAAAATGTAACGGTTGCCATATTTGTTAATGGTTGCGGAGCCATTGAAAGTGAAGGCCAATCATATTCAGCGATGGCGCTGAGTCCGCACGGGTTTGAAAGATTGCTTACCACAAAACGTTCGGAGCTGATAAACCCGCCGTTGTTCAGGGCAACAAAAACATAAAAGGTGTCTGTACTGGTTAACGTAATGGCTTGGGTGGTTGCTCCGTTCGACCAGTGGTAGGCCGCATAACCCGGTCCTGCATCCAGGATGTGCTGGCCTGACTGGCTGTAGCATGAAATTACCGGCCTGGGAATGTTCCAGGGAAGCGTAGGGTAATTGAAGGAGCGGTATGAAACCAGTGAATCGGGGGTAGTGAGTTCAAAAACTTTCTGCCCGTTACTTTTTACAACGTTAAAAAGGATATTGCTGTTTGTTGGCGCTCCGTAGTTGGTCAGTGTATTTCCATTGTCAAGCCTTTGCACATTACCCATGGCCCTGCTGTAAGAATTATTATTTTCCGTGTAGCTCCACGCCAGGTTTGCAGTCAGCAGCGTTTCGTCAAGCGTATACTCCTTTGCTGTGGCCTCATGAAAGGGGTTGCTTGCATTGCCGTCACCGTTATCAAACAGCGTGACGTTACCATTGCTGATCCTTCTGATGTCATGCTGTCCCTTGAATTGCTGGGTGTCGTTGAGGAATGTAAACTGGTTTTTTTTCCCTCCCATCCTCCACATCACCGTGCTGTCGCTTCTGTTGATTTTTGTGATCTCATTGAGATGTCTTGATGATAAAAGAATATTCCCGTCATCGTCCATGTCAATGGCATTGCAATGTGTCCAGTCAACCGTATTGGGACTGTTTAAGAAATTTTCATCGGCATCATCTACTGAAAGGTGGTCTTTGCAATGCCATTCAAAAAGCAGGTTTTTATTGGCATCGAGCTCCTGCACCACGCCGCATTTTACATTTGCTGCAGCGCTTCCCGGGCTGCCATTGTGGTTGAACAGGTAAACACTGCTCAGGTCCATGATTTCGTATTCAAACCCCAGGACCAGATAATGTCCGTTCGGCAATATTTGAAGTTCATGGCCATCCATCTGGATGCCATTTACAGTGGCCACTGAATCAACAACTTTAAATGTGCTGTCCATCAGGTAGTGCTTTCCGCTCATGTTGTATGACATCAGACCATTCGGCTGCAGGCAGAAATTTCCTGGCGCCTGAAGCGGAAGGAATTGCCTGTAATAAACCACAAATCCATTTTCATCCAGTATCATAAAACAGGGTTTGATGCCCCCGGGGTTGGGGCCGAACTTGATGGAGGTAAGAAAATAATATCCTGTTGAGGAGGTATCTAAAACTGCTGCATTAAAAACCGGAACCTGACCGTTAGCAGTGGAATGAAAAATAAGGTTGTTGCAAACAAGCGCTGCGCAAATACACAGGTACCCGGAAATTATTTTAATACGCTTCATTTTATATTCGCTTTATGTGTCCGGATGACCAAACCACTTTTTTTCTGAAAGATAGAAATTATCCGGTAATGACAGGCTTGCTGAATTATTTTTCAGCCTGGTTTGCCTTCACTGCTTTGCAGCAAATTTGTTCTTTGAAACAAAAACCCTGTCGGCAAGCTGGCTTTCCGCCTCGCTGAAATAAGCATCAGGGTTCAGGCTTGAATGAAGTATAAATTTCTGAATGGTATCAGCAGGAAATGCAAGAATGGTAACCGGCGATTGGTTACTCCCGCTGAGGGTGAGCGTAAAAACAGGTGTCGACGACGGTTTGTAATTATCCGCAAAGCCTGTAGCCTGCATGTTAGCCAGGCCGTTTAGGTATGCAGCTGTTGCTGCAGAATCAGCCGGCTCGCCGTTAACCATCCACTGGTTGTTGACTTTGCTGAGCTGAAAGCTGCTGTCGGCAGGATAGTTAAATGTCAGCGTGCTCCAGTTGCTGCTGTTTCCCTGGATAAAAGTTTTATTCCGCCACGAATTGAATCCCTGGTTCACACCGAACGAAAGAAATCCTTCAACGGCATATACTGATTCCTCATCGGCATGACGTATATACGAAAGTCCGTTCCTCGAAGTGGGGTTATAGCCGAATTTTCCAACCACCATTTCATAGCTCTTCTTGCCGGCGGTGATCAGTTTAATCCGCGTACCCGAGCTGTCGTCCACCTGCAATTCATGCCAGCTTGACTTATCCTGTCCTGCAAGGCTCATCGATTTCATGTCGGCAAACTGCGAAAGGAGGCTTTGCACCAGGTTGGTATCGGCAGCCGTTTTTATTTTATCATTCTGCAACTCCCATTTGCTTCCATTTTTAGTTATCCGGATTTCTTTTCCGTTTTCAATTTTGGGATAAATAAGAATGGTTTCAACGGTTCCGCTGTCGATTTGTACAAAATCGCCGCTGAAGGTGCTTTCCTCGCGCCTGCTTGTATATAATTTACTGAAAAGCACCAGACCGCCCAGGATCACCATCAGGATGAGCAGCGTTCTTGTATTTAATTTCTTAAACATAGCTTTCCTCCATTCTTCTGATCCTTTGCATGCGCCTGCGCTGGGACCTGACAAATCCGTAGATAACGATCACCAGTATAGGAAGCAGGAAATTCAGGAATTTATAAAATGTTTTTGCGGAATCTTCTGTTGCATTCAGCGGTCGTGAAGTTACTCCCTTGGTGCGCAGGTCAATAAGACCCGTATCGTCCGAAAGCCAGTCGATGGCATTCACCATCAGGTTTACGTGATCCGGCGGAAGCTGCATGGCCTGCTGCCCTTCGCCGTTTGTGGCAAAATTGCCTGTTGATATGATCACCATTTTTGACCTGTTGCTTCCCTGCTTGCCGGTAATGGCTGCACCTATGGTCAGACCCGGTAACGGAAAGTCAGCTTCAGCCCATTGCTTCTGGATGTTGAAATAAGCTGGCGCCGGCTGCGTACCGGTTTTCTGTCCTGATTTTAAAATGGAAACGAACTGCATGGATGAATCCCCGGTATACCTGACCGGGCAGGGGAACTGCAGGATGACCTGTTCAATACCCTTTGTTACCGGGTGGTCTTCAAACTTGCTGATCTTGGGGAAATAAGGAAATTGCATTTGCGTGTTGAACATATATCCCCCCTGTTGCTGCTGTACGGTTATTGCACCGCAATCGGCGTCAACAATAAACTGGTCTTCCAGCCTGATTCCCTTTGATGCCAGCCATTGTTCAATTCCGGTGTTGCGTGTGCTGCCGCTTGCCGTGCTGAAGTCGGCCGTGAGGTGGCTGTAAGCAATAAATATATTTTTACCTTTTGCATAAAACTGTTCGAGAAGCTGCAGGTGACTCCCTGGAATGCTGTCTTTCGGATCAATGATGGCAAGCGTCCTGATATGGTCGGGGATGGGGGCAGTATCGCTCAGCGTGACCGGCTCCACGGTATATAAAACTGAAAGGGCGGCGTACACCTGCTGCATAGCCTGAAGCGCAGGTTCACCATGACCCTGCAGCAAGCCAACCACAGGCTTGTCGGACACGGAAAGTTTTTTGATGCTGGAGGATAATGCATATTCCATTGCCGCACCGGGCTGCATGAACGGAATGGCATCGGTCTTATCTCCCATCTGAAGCAGGGCACCGAGGTAAGCCTTTTGCTGCTTCATCTGATCCTTGTCGCGCACATTGATCATTACGGGATGCACACCAGCCTGCATGGCCTGGTTCTCCAGTTCTTCCTTTGCATTGGGATTGATGAACTCGTATACGATTTTGCCTTTTGAACGGTTGGCATATTCGATAAGCAGCTCTTTGAAATCGCGCTTTACCTTGGCAATGTCAGGAGGCAGGTCTTCTGAAAAGTATGCTTTAACCGTTACCGGTTGCTTCATCGACTTCAGGATATCCAGTGTGGCATCGCTGAGCGTATATCGTTTATCGGCTGTAAAGTCAAGTCTGAAAAAATAAGAATCAGATGCAATGTTGACCAGCACCAGTATAACGGTAATCATTAAAATAAATCGGAGCAGTGATTTTTTTGTTTTCATAACTGATCAGTCTGCCAGGTTTCTTTTTGATAAAGATGTTTCGGCCAGCACCAGTCCGAGGAAAATAAGGGAGAAAAAATACACGAGGTCCTTGCTGTCGATCACGCCGCGTGAAATGGATTCGAAATGGGTGCCCAGGCTGAGGTAGTTGAATATTCCGCCAATGGTGCCGGTAAAATTGGATCCCAGGAATTCGAAAATAACATGAAAGAAAACACCAATGAGCAGGGCCAGCAGGAAAGCCACGATCTGGTTGTTGGTGATGCTGCTGGTATAGATGCCTATGCTCGAATAGGTAGCGGCCATCAGGATCAAACCGAGATAACCCGCCCATACGGCGCCATGGTCAACAGGCCCCAGCTTCCACACGGTAATATAATAAGGAAGTGTTAACGCCAGTGCGATGATGACCAGCAGCAGGCAGGCCAGGAATTTTCCTGCAACCACCTGCCAGTCGGTAACAGCCTTGGTGAGCAGCAATTCAATGGTGCCCGATTTATTCTCTTCAGCCAGCGTGCGCATGGTAATGGCCGGAATAAAAAAGAACAGCGTCCAGTAAGCAATGTTGAAAAACACCTGCAGGTCGGCCTGGTTGCGCATGAAAATATCTGCGCCGTAAATCCAGGTAAACAATCCGCTCAGTCCGAGGAATGCAACGAGTATAATATACGCAGTAAGTGAATCGAAGAAAGTGCTCAGCTCTCTTTTTGCCAATATCCAGATCTTGTTCATGTATGATTAGGGTATTTGTCTGCTTGCGTCAGCATGTGTTTTAGTTTATGGTCAGGTCCCTGAAGAGGTCTTCCAGCTTGGTTTCAACAGGTGTCATTTCAGTCAGTATCCAGTTATTTTTTACACAGAGCTGGAAGATGGCACGGCGGTTTGAAAATTTACTCCTGCTTTGCACTTCATAACAGGAATCAATGCCCCTGACAGGATCCACCAGACCAACCTGGTCGAGCTGCTGCAACTGCCTGATGATCTCATTGCGTTCACCGTCTTCAATGCGTATACGCAGCAGTTCACGTCCCTGCGACTGTTTGCGCAGGTTTTCGGATGTGCCGTCGGCGACAATTTTTCCTTTGCTGATGATGAGGATGCGGTCGCAGGTAGCTTCCACCTCGGGAAGGATGTGCGTGCTGAGGATAACGGTTTTTTCCTTTCCCAGCTCCTTGATGAGCCTGCGTATTTCAACGATCTGGTTGGGATCAAGACCTGTTGTGGGTTCATCCAGGATCAGCACCTGCGGGTCATGGATCATGGCCTGTGCCAGTCCTACCCGCTGCCTGTATCCTTTCGACAGCTCGCCGATCTTTTTATGCTTCTCCGCATTAAGTCCGCAGATGCGGATCATTTCCCTGATGCGGCCGCCGATTTTCTCTTTGGGCATGCCCTGGATCGATGCTGAAAAATCAAGGTAATCAATCACGGGCATTTCAAGATATAACGGATTGTTCTCCGGAAGATACCCGATCACCCTTTTGATCTCATCGGGGTTTTCTTTCACTGAAAAATTACCAATACGTGCATCACCTTCATTGGGAGCAAGCAGGCCGGCCAGGATTTTCATGGTCGTTGTTTTTCCTGCTCCATTGGGGCCCAGGAAGCCCAGTACTTCTCCGGTTTTTACGTGGAATGAAATATTATCGACAGCCTTTTGGTAGCCGTATTTCTTGGTGAGGTTCTCCAGTATGATATCCATTGGATAAAATTTCGTGGTGGCAAAAATAAAAGAATTCTTATTTTTTGGAAAAGACCGCAAAAATTTTTAAAAAAAATGAAATTAAAATGAAGTTGTTTTTTGAGATCGTTAACTCCGGATTTTCATTTTATATTTCCGGTTCGGACAGTAAACGATGAAACACAGGCGCCTGCAAACTAAACCTGACTGGACCGACCCTTCACGCCATAGCGAAAGACTTTGACAAAGAATCGCATGACGGCGGGAAGGGGAGGGGAAGGCAGGACAGGTGCCTGATTGAAACACTGAAGGTTGTTTTCAAATCAAAGCCATTATTTTATTTTGATATAAATATGCCTGATATTTTTATTCCCCGAGTCCCTTTCATCAATTACAAATTTGTTGATGCTTCTGATAAGCGGAAGCAATTTGGGGAATCCGTAATTTCTTGGATCAAAATCGGTTTTCTTTTTAAGAATAAAGTTGCCAAGCTCGCCAAGGAATGTCCAGCCGTTTTCATCGGCCAGGTCAGCCACACTTTCAGTGAGCAGGCTGATGAGTGCAGCATCCACTTTATTTAATGAATTGCTTTCCGGTTTGACCCTGGCATGCCTGGCAGGTTCTTTGGTGGATGGCTGTGCTGCCGGTTTTAATATTTCAATGTAAATAAATTTGTCGCAGGCGGTAATAAAAGGCAACGGTGTTTTTTTCTCGCCTATGCCGATCACCTTCATGCCTGCTTCCCGGAGCCTGATGGCAAGCCGCGTAAAGTCGCTGTCGCTTGAAACAATACAAAAGCCATCCACCTTCTCCGAATACAATATGTCCATGGCATCAATGATCAGTGCGCTGTCGCTTGAATTTTTTCCCGACGTATAGCTGTACTGCTGAATGGGTGTAATGGCATTTTCGAGCAGGACGCTTTTCCATCCCGTAACACCCGTCCTGGTCCAGTCGGCATAAATTCTTTTTACGGTTGGCGTTCCGTTCTTGGCAATTTCTTCGAGCATCTCTTTAATGTTAGCATAGGGAACATTGTCAGCATCAATTAAAACAGCAAGCCGGAGATCTTTCATAGTTATGAGTTGGGAGTTATGAGTTGGGAGTTGGGAGTTATGAGTTGGGAGTTGGGAGTTATGAGTTGGGAGAGGATTAGTTTAAAGTTATTTATGTAACGAATTGTGCGCAGGGGTCGCCCTTCCGGGCCCCGGCCCGGAAGGGCCATAGCCTGGAAGGGCCAGGGGGTAGCGAGGCTTTGGGAACGAGAATGAGTGATGAACGATGAATGATGAGTGATGAAAGTTAAGAAGGTTTTTTGTATTTCGATAACAAAGCATGTACATTTAGCTGAAGTCGTTAGTAGTTGTTTAGAAGATTCAAGTCTCATAACTCATAACTCCCAACTCATAACTACATTTTGATCTTCCCTGAAGAAACAATTTTATTCCCATCCATAATCCTGTAAAGATACGCTCCCGGAGCCAGGTTGCTTTCACTCCTGCTGAGCCTGTAATTTGTTTGAAGCATTTTGTTGAACACTACTTTGCCCTGCAAATCATATAGCTGAAGCGTTATTTCATGCTGTTGCTTTATTCCGGAAATATCAAATACATAATCATTATTATCGAGGTAAACGTTGATGGGTTGGTCCTGTGCAAGCTCCTGCACGCCTGCAAGCCAGTTGTTATATATAGTCTGTAATGAATCGATCGGATCAACAGACCAGGCCGTCTGGTTAGGATAGGCCATGTACAGATCCACATGAAAGTTACCGGCGGTATCAGTGGGTAGCGCCACCCGGAGGAAAGAAGAAAGTGAGGAAAGGCCTTGCGGTGCACAACGGGTATCGGCACCCACTACATTGGCTCCCTGCAAGGCTGCCATGAGCTTGTCGGCCAGCGTGCCGGATGTGTTCAGGTAACGGGCTTCCATCGAATCCAGGATTTGTTGCCCCAGCAGGATATTTCCCTGAATGCTGTAACCCGGACCTGTAATATGATTTTTGTAGTTCATGCAATTGACACCGGTATAGCCGGCACTGCGCGGATGACCACCGTTGTATTCTACAACACCGTACTGACGGATTCCGGGGTTGCTTTGTGCATCATTCAATGCAAGCCAGTCGATGATCTGCTGGGCCGAATCACCTGCCAGCATGTGTGCATGGGCATTCTGCTGGTTCGCGGCAAGCCAGTATGCCTGTGTATGAATTGCACCGAGACCGGGAAGAATGTCACTGATGATGACGGCGCCATGAGGTGCCACCGGTAACTGTATTGGAACACATGATGCACCGGCACTGCCGATTTCACCGGTAACCGTATCAACGGCCACAATGGAAAATGTGTCCTGCGCTTGTGCGGCAAATGAAATCCAGCAAAAAATAAAGAGCGTATGTTTTTTCATGGTCCTGTTTTTTTTGAAGATTAACAATTGGCGAACAGCAGGCAGCATTATTTCCTTACGGTTTACTGCAATTCAAATTCAGCGCGTATTTCATAACGGATTTTGATCTTCTGAAAAGGAGTGGTGCTGTCGCCACCCTCACCCGAAGCTTCCATCAATGTATTCGACATGGCCATCTTATTATAGTACACAGGAGGAGCGGTTTCAATTTCTTCAATCAGCAACGCACTGCCAATCCTCTCACCAATGCTTTCGGCCAGGTATTGCGCTTTTTGCTTTGCAGCAAGCGTTGCTTTTATTTTAACCTGCTTCCTGTAGTCTTCCATTTTGGTATTGGAGATTTTGCTCACATACATATTGGAAGTGGCCTCATCATTCAGCAAAGGCACCAGCTCATCAATTTTGGCAGCGCTGCTGAATTTAATAATGTAATTTACAGTGGCCAGGAAATCAGGCTCGGACTTTTTACGCTTCCTGTACCAGTAGTCGTAGGCGCTCCCGCCCATGCCTTCCACCCTGATGTCTTCCCTGCTGATCCCTGCCTTTGCACACTGATCGAGAAATTCCTTTTTAATGGTGCTGATGTCAACCTTTACTTTCTGCTTGTTGTAATATTCGCGCACCTCAAAATTTACATAGATCTCATCCGGCTCCACTTCCATTTCTGCACTGCCTGTTACGGCAACCTTTTTGATTTTCTGTACGGGCTGTGGTGGTGCCTGTGCAATGGCGCCGGCCAGCAACAGCATAAACAGCATGGAAAATAACAGCAATTTTTTCATGGCTTCCTTCATTTTGGTTTTACATACAAATGGTAAATATAAATAAATATCCTTTGAAGTAAGGGGTGCCGGTGATTTCGGAATTTTTTTGATACTTTTACATGACACCCGGCATGCCCAACAGGAATAAACCCGTCAACACAGGCACCCTCAGCAACACCTGGAATTACATCAGGCTCAACAGGCATGCTTTACTTTTTTCTTTTATCTTTTTTGTGTTTTTCCCTTTTCTCTACAGCAACTCGACTTATGATCCTGAGCTGCACCTTCGTTATTTTGCGCTTTCTGTTGTCCTGTTGCCGGCTGCTATTTATTTTGTGATCCCCGACAAAAAAAAGGAATCACCCTATTTTGCAGCTGACAAAAGTTTCCGCTGCTTTATTTTGTTTTTTTTATTCTCGCTGCTTTCAGTGGCCTGGTCGGTTAATCCCGGCGATGCCTTCTATGAAGCATCAAAAATATTCCTGCTGCTTGTGTGCTTTTGTTATTTTATTTACGCCTTCAGGCAGTCGCCCGATGCAATCACGGTTTTTTCGGTTGCTGTGGCCATTGCAGTGATCATTTTTACACTGATCCTGATCCTGACGACAGCACCTTTGCTGATGGATGCCATTACCGGCGCCAGTACGGCAACCGGGCGCATCCGCCTGGTGTCGTCATTTGCAAACAAAAATTTTTACGCCGAAACCATTTTTCTTTGTCTGCCCTTTGCAATTTACGGAAGTCTTTTTTTTCGCAAAGCCACAAGGATCCTTTGCATGGTCGCGCTGTTTTTTATAACAGCTCCCATCATCATTATCGCATCCATATCAGTCTGGATAGCCACCATGGCATTCGTTGCTACAATGGTAATTTGCATGGTTCGTTACAATAGAAAAGCGCAGCAGCAGGCATCGTACCGGACCGTATTTTTTACCATGGCCATCATGCTGGCAGGCTTGCTGGTTGCAGTGGTTTCGGTGAGCAAAGTGCCTGCATTAAATTATTTTTTCAAGCCTGTTATTTCGAAAATAAAAACAACGGAACATTATCTCCGTAATGGTGACAGGATTTTCGCTGATGACCCTTCCAATGCCAACAGCCTGTTTGAACGGATCCTGCTTGCACGTAATTCCATTCAGCTTTTCGAAGAGCATCCTGTGACAGGGTGCGGACTGGCAGGCTGGAAAATTTTTTTTCCGAAATTCGGTATAACAGGAACCAGCTATCTTAATCAGGGACATCTGCGCTTTGAACATCCGCACAACGATTACCTGCTGGTATTGAGTGAAGAAGGAATTGTTGGCCTGCTCCTCTGGCTGGGAATTTTTGTCTTTTCATTCATAAATATTTTCAGGCTCATGAAGGAAAGCACTGAGCGGAAAACTGTCTTCCTGTTGAGTCTGCTATGTTCCGGTGCAATTGGATTTTTAACCCTGTCTTTATCCGGCTATCCCAAAGAGCGGCTTTACTCAATGGTTATGCTGTTGCTCATCCTTGCCATACCCGCGGCCATGTCCTGGAAAAAAACAAATATCCCAAAGCGTTACGGCAGACGGGTATCTGTTGTCGTAGCTCTTTTATGCATCGTTACTGCTTACATTCAGCTTAAGAAGCTCAGGGGTGAAATACATATGCACAAAGCGATCACTTACCAGAAACAAAAAAACCTGGTTGCCATGCGAAATGAGGTGATGAAAGCCCGGAGTTTTTTTTATCCGGTGGATGCAACCTCCACACCTTTGAACTGGTACCTTGGACTCACCAGCTATTATGCCGGTGACACCGCTGCAGCATTTAATTATTATAAGCAGGCGCTGGATCAAAACCCTTACCACGTGCAGGTCCTCAACGACCTGGGAACCATGTATGAAAAAAAAGGAAACACAGCAATGGCCATTGACCTTTATAAGACGACGCTTATGATCAGTCCCGCAAATGCCAACGCCGTGCTTAACCTGACAGTCGCATACTACCATGCAGGTGACTTTGGCAATGCACTCAGCACGCTGAAAAAGAATCCTGAAAAAAATATCCGTATCTATAAGAAAGAGCTGCAGGCCATCCTGGTTGCCCAGGCCAATAAATATGTACGTGAGGCCGGCGACACTGCCCTGGCCGACTACCTGTCGGCACAGCTGAATGCCAATGAGAACTACTTATTAAATATGTATGCTGCCTCGCCCGATTCCAATGTGCATTTTAAAGCGATTTCCGATTCGCTCAGGAAAAAATCGCCACTTTAATGAAGCAGACTGCGCAGGCAATCATTTTTTTTCATAAATTGCTTTTTTATTATTCATTAGCCCCAATCCATATGATTAAAAAAATTCTGCTCCCATCAATTATGTTATTTATCGGTACACTGGCCCAGGGTCAGGTGCTGATATCCATGTCGCCTAACCATGGCAACGTTACACAGACCCTCACGACAACCGTGACGTCTTCAGGCTTTTATTACACATGGGGATCAGCGCCCACCATATTTGATACCTACCTTCAACAGAACGGCTCCGGCGCTGTGATCTATCCCAACTGGATCAATGTGCTCGACGATGATCATTTTGACGCTGAATGGACCATTAACTCGGGAATGCCGGTCGGATTGTATGACCTGGTGTACTACCAGGGACCCCCACCCTGGGGCTGGCCAACTACGCTGCCAAATGCATTCACCATCACCGACACCTGCAACATCGCCAGGGATCCGATTAACGGAGCGGTATGCCAGGGCGACAGCGTGAAATTGACCTTCTCTTCAGCCGCCAGCAGTTACCAGTGGAAGCTCAATGGCGTGAACATTCCCGGTGCCACCCAGCAGAATTACTATGCCAAAACCGCCGGATCCTATTCGCTTACTGCCACTGGCAGCGGGTGTTCGATCCCGATCAATTCAGCCACTGTCACCATTTATTCATTGCCACCTGCAATAATAAACCCATCTGCTACACAACACCTGTGCCCTGGTCAGGCGGCCAGCCTGCTCGCCAGTACCGGACCGGGATATACCTATAAGTGGAAGAAAAATGGCGTTGATATTCCGGGAATGACGCAATATTCACTGAGTGTAAAAGATTCGGGTAATTATAAAGTACAGGTAACGGATGGCCATGGATGCAGCTCATTATCAGCATCAACCAAGATAACTAATACCACGATGCCAACAGCAGTGCTTACCCGACAGCCCGGTGCCTCAGGCGGAAAAGATGCTGTCATCGACAGTTACGGTCCGAATGGAAATAATGGCAACAGTCTTGAGCTGAATGCCCTCGCCTGGACCATTAGCAGCAACCCCGTTATTGGCAGGGCGCTGTTTCAGTTCGACCTGTCACCGATTCCACCCGGTAGTCAGATTTACTCGGCAGAGCTGAACCTGTATTTCGACAGCACTTCATCCAACGCCAATCATATACATTATGGAAGTAATGCAGCATACATCCAGCGAATTACTTCATCCTGGTCTGAATCAACGGTAACCTGGAACAACCAGCCGTCAACCACAACAACAAACCAGCTCTACCTGCCCACCAGCACCAGTCCCTACCAGGACTACCTGCGCCTGGATGTTAAAAATCTCGTCCGCACCATGATAGATACGCCATCTGCAAATTATGGCTTCCTGTTGAAACTTCTTACTGAAACCCAATACCGGTCGTTGTTATTCGTTTCTTCCGACGATGCCAATTCTTCACGGCGACCCAAGCTGGTTGTTAAATATAATTCAACAACCGTATCCTCAAGCAACGGACTTACCATCTGCAATGGCGACAGTACAAAGCTTCAGGCAAGCGTCGGTTCAGGTTCCTATACCTATCAATGGAGAAAGAACGGCGCCATCATCAGTGGTGCAACCGCCACCAGCTTCGTAGCTAAAAATACCGGCACCTATACCTTCCAGGTCACCAACAATTACGGCTGCAGCGCCACTTCGATCGGGCAGGTTGTAACCGTGAACCCGCTTCCGACAGCAACTGCTACGGCCAGCGGTCCTACTACCTTCTGCGCGGGCGACAGCGTTGTACTCGCAGGGAACAGCGGAACCAACCTGACCTACCAGTGGAAGAAAAACAACAATACCATCAATGGCGCCACAAACAGAAAATACACGGCAAAGACAGCAGGTTCGTATAAGGTCAAGGTGACCAATGTATATGGCTGCAGTAAGCTTTCATCTGCGGTGACGGTAACCGTTCCCTGCAGGGAAAGTGATATGGCAGATGGCGCAAGTCTTTTTGCTGTTGATGCATATCCGAATCCTTCCCAGGGCGATTTCCATCTGAAGCTGATCAATGCATCTGATGAAGGTATCCATGTCAGGGTGTTTGATGTAACGGGCCGGTTGGTGAATCAAATGCTGTTTACCGCCAGTGATGAAATTATAATATCCGGCATCGCTGTTCCTGGCATCTATAAAGCACAGGTGATACAAGGAAATAACATCAGGTTTGTCACACTGATCAGAAGCGAATAATTAAATATTGATATTAAAAAATCCGGGACGATATAAATCTCCCGGATTTTTTTTGCATTTGTAGAGACGCCATGCATGGTGTCTCTATATTTATGGCGTCTCTACATTTAGGGTTTTAAAATTTTGCGCAATGCAGATATATATATGGTATCATTCCAATATATAATTTGCCGCGTTTACCGGTTCCTTTCAGAAACAATTCGCTTCTTTATCACAAGGGTTGACGAGGGTATCCTTTTTTTTATTAAATTGCTTTTTTAACATCCAGCCCCATGTATAAAAAAAACCTCCTCCTTGGCATTCTGTTTTTTACAACTTCGATTGCTTTTAGTCAGACCCTGATTTCTATGTCGCCCAATACGGCTAATATTAACCAGACTCTGAACACTACGGTGACAGCTTCCGGTTTTTTTTTCACCATGGCATCAATGCCCGGTCCTTATGATACTTATCTGCTGCAGGGCAACTATCAAATCACTCCGAACTGGGTTAATATGATTGACGACGATAACCTGGATGTCAACATTACCATTCCTGCTGCTGCCCCAACCGGATCGTATCAATTGGTGCATGTTGTATACACATTTGTCCCTCCATTTAATGCGAATTATTATTATTTAGGTAATGCATTCACGGTATATGACAGTTGCAATATCGTTGTCACACCACTGGGTGCGCAGGTCTGCACAGGCGATAGTGTGCAATTAAGCTTTACTTCATCAGCCAGCACCTATCAATGGAAGCTTAACGGCGTTAACATACCCGGTGCAAACCAGCAAAACTATTACGCCAAAACGTCGGGAAACTATACATTGGCTGTAACAGGCAACACCTGCACAGGTTCCATAACTCCGGTTGCAGTGACTATTTTACCACCACCAACAGCTGCGATAACACCTTCAGCCAACCAGAATCTTTGTCCCGGTCAGTCGGTTACATTGCAGGCAAATACGGGCGCTGGTCTGACCTATCAATGGAATAAAAACGGAGCTGTTATTCCCGGTGCAACACAAATTTCATTGCTCGTCAAAGATTCAGGTAACTATCAGGTAACGGTAACGAATAGCTCAGGTTGTAAAAATATTTCTACACCTGTGAAAGTTTCCTTTAGCCAGCTTCCATCCATTCTGCTTACTAAACAGCCGGGCGCATCAGGCGGAAAAGATGCCAAATTGGAGAGCTACAGTCCGAATTCAAATTATGGAAACGACGTTCAACTTTATGCCGTTGCGTGGACCATTAATGGAAACCCGGTATACACCAGGAGCGTGTTTCAGTTTGATCTCAGTTCCGTTCCTCCGGGAAGCGTCATCCTGTCGGCTGAGCTGAATCTGTATTACGACAGCACAACTACCAACGTATATCATCAATATGGCCAAAATACGGGCTACCTTCAAAGGGTAACGGCCCCGTGGTCTGAGAGCACAGTAAACTGGAACAATCAGCCTCCTGCAACATCTGTTAACCAGGCGGTGCTTCCGACAAGCACCAGCAGTTACCAGGATTACCTGCACATTGATGTAAGAGATTTGGTTCGTACCATGGTTGATTCCCCGGCAGTAAATTATGGTTTCCTGCTTAAAATTGCGGCTGAGAGTCCATACAAAACCCTGCTCTTCTGTACTTCCGATTATCCTAATCAGGCCAGGCGGCCCAGGCTCGTTATTAAGTATGCTGGTGTAAATGTTACTGCAAGCAACGGGCTGACATTCTGCAATGGCGACAGTTCAATTCTTCAGGCCAACTCGGGCAATTATTCTTATCAGTGGAAGAAAAACGGCAATGCCATCAATGGTGCAACTGCTTCAGCGTATACGGCAAAAACTTCAGGAACCTACCTGGTTAAAATTACCAACAACAATGGTTGCAGCGTACTTTCTCCACCAAAGGTGATAACCGTCAATTATAATCCCGCTGCAACCATCAGCTCTGACGGGCCCACTACCTTCTGCGCCGGCGACAGCGTTGTGCTTGCCGGGAACAGCGGAACCAACCTGAGCTACCAGTGGAAGAAAAACAACGGTACCATCAATGGCGCCACAGCCAGAAAATACACGGCAAAGACAGCAGGTTCGTATAAGGTAAAGGTGACTAATGTTTATGGCTGCACCAGGCTTTCATCTGCGGTGACAGTAACTGTTCCCTGCAGGGAAAGTGAAATGGCAGGCGGCGGAAGCCTTTTTACAGTTGATGCTTATCCGAATCCTTCCGGAGGCGATTTCCATTTCAGGCTCACCAACGGCTCGGATGAAAATGTACGTATACGTATTTATGACCTGACAGGCCGGATGGTCAGCGACCAGTCATACATCATGCAGCATGAAATTGTCGTTTCAAACATTGCTGTGCCGGGCTTGTACAAAGCGGAAGTGATCCAGGGAGAAAACATCAAAGTGATTTCCCTCATCAAAACCGAATAAATCAAAAAGAATCCGGGACGCCCAAACAGGTTCCGGATTCTTTTTAAATCCCCCAACCGTAATCTTTATTTTTAAAATCCATCTTTACTTAAAAGGATTCACGCTTTTATTTGCCGCATCGTATTAACTTTGCTGCGTTTTTAAACATTTTATTTCGATGACTTCCGGCACAACAGATTTCAAATCTGTTTTTTCTCCTTACCAGGTTTTCATCATTGTCATTCTTGCCCTCACGCAGTTTACCGTGGTGCTCGATTTTATGGTGATGTCTCCTTTGGGCGACCTGCTCATGAAATCCATGGGCCTGAGCACAACACAGTTTGGGTTTGCTGTTTCAGGCTATGCATTGAGCGCCGGAATTTCAGGTCTGCTCACAGCAGGGTTTGCCGACCGATTTGACAGGAAAAAACTGTTGCTGTTTTTTTATGTCGGATTCATCAGTGGCACGCTCCTGTGCGGATTCAGTCACACCTATGCCATGCTACTTGCTGCACGTATCGTAACCGGCATATTCGGCGGTGTGATCGGTTCCATTTCCATGGCTATTGTCGCCGACCTTTTTCATTACGAGCAGCGGGGACGCGTCATGGGCTTTATGCAAATGGGATTTGGCGCCAGCCAGGTGCTGGGAATTCCCATCGGCCTCTATATTTCAAACGACTGGGGATGGCAGGCGCCGTTTTTCATGATCGTGGCATTTTCAACGCTGGTATGGATTGTGGCGCTTGTCAAAATGAAACCCATCAATAAACACCTGGAAGTGCAGGTAGATAAAACTGCATTGCTCCATCTCTGGCACACCATTGCTAAACGGCATTACCGCATCGGTTTTCTCGCCACGGCATTCCTTTCACTGGGCGGATTTATGATGATGCCCTGGGGCAGCGCCTTTTCCATCAACAACCTGGGCATCACCCAGCACCAGCTTCCCGAACTGTTTATGGCAGCAGGTGTTGCCACCCTGATCATCATGCCCGTCATCGGCAAAATCAGCGACAGGATCGATAAGTTCAAATTATTCGCAGCTGCTTCATTGTGGATGGCAATGGTTGTGATCGTATATACCAACCTTTCCGTTGTTCCTTTTTGGGTGGTGCTGGCCATCAACATTGTCATGATGATGGGAATCATGGGCCGTATGGTACCTTCCATGGCGCTGGTAACGGCCCTGCCCGAGCTTCGCGACCGCGGCGCTTTCATGAGCATCAATTCATCGCTGCAGCAGATTGCAGGCGGTGTGGCAGCAGGTGTTGGCGGACTGGTGGTGGTGCAGCAAACCAAAACAAGCCCGCTTGAACACTATGATACGCTTGGATGGGTGGTTGTGTGCCTGATCTTGATCTCCATTTACCTCATCTACCGCGTAAGCAATGTGGTAAAAAAACGCATCAGCGAAAAAACAGCAGCTGAAAAAGCGCCTGAGATTATCCTTGATTAGGATAATTTTTTTTTTTGAAAACCACCTGTATCGCTTCAGCTTTACTGCAGGCCCGCTATCAGCTCGCCCCCCTGCGCTATTTCCACGCAGCTCGCTTCTATCGGGTTTGGCTTATGGGCGCCTGTGCCTGTTCACCACGTCATCAGCTGATGGGCGCCGAAGGTCCATTGCGGCGTATCAAAATAGCCGGTGATAGTAGCGCTGTACCAGGGACTTAATTTTTCATCCTGCAGATTTTTAAGTACCTGCGTATCCTGTGCAGGCATGTAGCTTTGAGCAATCATAAAAATTTTTTCGCCTTCTTTACTTTCTGCCATATCCACCACCATCACGGCATGACCTGGTGAACCACCCAGAATAAAAACATCACCAATTGCCATGTCCGGAATATTTTTGCGATGCAGGCTTTTCGAAAGCGATAACGTACCCGCATACGTATATACCACCTCCATGTAATTGCTGAAATCCTGATACGTATTTGAAGGCGGTGCAGCTTTTACCCAGTGTGTTTTATTTCCCTGCACCGCAAGCCTGTTTCCCTTCATCCATTCCAAGTAGTCCATCTTAAAACCATTGGTAAGCATAAACGAAATTTTATCAAACGCATGCTGCGCATAAAAATATTCTCCCCTCAATCGCATCACGGCATCGGCGCATTGCTGCAGGTCTTTATTCCCGATTTCCATGGCTACTACGGCAGCATACACCGGTTCTTTCTTCACTGCTCCGTTATAATACCTCACCTTTGAACCGGCCGGCTTTAACGGAAGGTTCCGTAAATATTCAGCGAATGAGTTTTTAACGGCCGGTATTCGTGTAAAACCGGCAGGGGTATCAAATCGTGTTTGTAATGTCGGTCCTTTTATATTAATCAGCGTTTCAGTGAATTGTTCCGGCTGCTGCACACCCGGCTTGTCTGTTTCGTTTGCATAGCACATAAACGCCGGAAAAACGGTATAAAAAACAATAAACCTGCCTTTCATTGAAGGATTATTTCCCTGCATTAACATGAATCAGGGCGCTTTATTTCAATACATTAAAAATCATCAACGGCAGCCACCGGCGGAATACTATTTTTCCCTGCAACTTTGAACCACGAACCCTGCACTATGAACTTTTTAATTACATTTGTTTCCATATCCCCTGCAATGACAGGTTCAGGTCATTGCTTTTCGAATTATACCGTGTTGATTTTGTTCTTTAGAAATATTTTTTTGAAAGCCAGATTAAATTTCACCTTCAAAACAACTGTTTATGAAAAAAACCCTATTCATTTTGATTGCCGTTTGTGCATGCACAATGCACGGTTATTCCCAGACCGGTCCGGACTCTACCAAAACAGGAACCGATTCACTGAAAGCAGTTCAGCCTGCACCGGCTCCCGCTCCTTCCGGTAATACACAGTCAACTGCCCAGCCGAAAGCAAGAAAAGATACCCGGCCATTTATGAAAAGACTTCAGCTTGACATGATGGCAAGCTTCTGGGTTAACAGCACCAGCGTCTTCTTTGAATTTTGCCCGGTCATCTGGTATCACTTCCCAAAAATATGGTCCATCGGTACAGGACCGGTTTACATGTATAACAGGCAAAAAGATCGCGACATCACACTCAATGGCTGGGGCGGCAAGCTTGCCGGCAAATGCGAACCCATCAGGTGGTTCTATCTCTATACCGAATACCAGGGCATTAGCAGCGAATACGTCACCAGCATCGACTTACAGGGAAAAAGTGTCGAAAAAAGCAGCCAGTATGTTGACCAGTGGTTTCTCGGTGCCGGGCTGAGCCTGCATCTTGGCAGAAAATCCATTAACGTACAGGGACTATACGATTTTCTTTATGATGAGGATACTTCTCCTTATTACAGCGCCTGGATTTACAGGATTTCCTTTGGTTTCTGACGTCTGCCGTAATCTGCATTTGGTATAACGGAAGGCAGGCTTCCGTCGGGTGACAAGGATTGGGATTATTCCCTGGTTTTCCGATTCAGAAATTCATCGATCAGCGTAGTTACGTAATATGATTTAACGCTGTCGTTTTTCACCGTGGTTATCTCACCCATATACGCACCATGAAGGCCGGGAAGTATCACAAGCCTGCTGCCTGCAATCAGGCGATGCATTTCAACGGCATGCTCCGGCAGCACCACATCCTGGTCGCCGCAGATGATCAGCGTGGGCGCTTTGATGGCCTGCAGGTCTGAAGCATTCCAGTCGGTGAATCCAATCATCCTGTTCCTGTCCTTTTCAAACATGCGGTTCAGGCCCGTTGAATCAGGAGTCACTTCCAGGTAAGCATCGCTGAGCTGCTGCGGCATGTCTTTCAGTGTAACCTGATTAATGGCTTCCCAGAATCCGGCAGGCATCCCTGATCTTTTGTAAATCGCCGATCCCACTATTATTTTTCCCACCAGCTCGGGATGCCTGGTGGCAATGCGCATGGTGGTGGTGCCACCATTGCTGAAGCCGAAAAAATCAGCTTTTGAAATTTTCAGCTCATGCAGCAAAGCCGCAACATCATCTGCATCCTGCTCAAAAGTTTCCGGCTGGTCCCTGTCGCTCGTTCGGCCATGTGCCTGGAGCTCCAAAGCAATGACCTGACGGTTTTTTGCAAGCGCAGGAATGACCCGGCCAAAGGATGTATGAATGGTGGACCCGCCGCCGTGTATTAAAACCAGCGGACTGCCTGCACCATAGATTTCATAATACATGTTAATGCCGTTCACCGCAGCAGTACCGCTTTTCATTGCAGGAGCTGTATCAGTAACGGTTTCATTCCTGTTCATAGGCTGTTCTTTTTTTGTATCACATGCATGCAGCAGTAAAACCAACCAGATGCAAAATAATGTGGCTTTCATTTTATTTTATTCATCATGCTGATATAGGCACTGAGCTTTTCTACATTCTGCTTTAATCCTTCATCCGCCTTAAATGTTTTCATGGCCTGATCAAAAACCTCTTTGCTTTCAAAAAGCATATGCCAGTCGAGCATGGTTTTAGCTCCTGCTGCCTCGAAGGTAACGGTGGTTCTGAATTTCGGTGCTGTGATGTGGTCATAAACAATTTTTTCATGCCTGATCACTTCCCTGAAGGTGCTTTTGTTTTTGTAATTTGTCCCATCCGGACCATGCATCACCAGCTCCCAGTCACCTCCCGGTTGCAGATCCAATTTGGAAATGGTATTGGTAAACCCGTTTGGACCCCACCAGTTTTTAATGTGATCGGGGGTTGTCCATATTTTCCACACCAGTTCAATGGGTGCATCAAGTATACGCGAAACACTGAGCGCCCTTTCCAATTCATTATTTTTCAAAACTGTCATATACATGCATTTAAGTTGACTTTACATGCCGATAAAATTAAAACTTTTTCCCTTCACTTCATGATCCCTATATCCGCTCAACCCTAAAAGGAACCAGGAACTAGAAACTAGAAACTAGGAACTAGAAACTAGGAACTAGGAACTAGAAACTAGAAACTAGGAACCAGGAACTAATAAAGTACCTGGCACATTTTTTTACTTTTTATATTTTCGCAAATCTGCATGAAAAGGTAAATAAAATGAAGCTGATTCGAATGCAAAGTTTATTAATGTCAGTGATCATTCTTTTTATTTTTATTCATTACATGCAAGGCGGCTATTCCACGGCATTTTTTAACGACAGGGACTTTATCATCAAAGCCTGGTCAGGAGGCATGATGGAAGTGAAGCTGGGAAAGGCGGCCCAAATCCAGTCCGACAACAGGCGCGTGAAAGATTATGGCATCATGATGGACCACGACCATACTCTTGCAAATGATGAGTTGAAATCCATTGCTGAAAATAAAAACATTGAATTGCCCGACAAGCTTGATGATCATCATAAGCAGGCAGTGGATAAGCTGAAAGATAAATCAGGCGGCGATTTTGATAAATCATATATGGAAATGATGGTTGAAGATCACACGGCAGACATCAGGGAATTTGAAGAAGCTTCCACCAGGGTAAGTGATGATCAGCTAAAAAAATTTGTAAAGAACACTTTGCCATTGCTGAAGCTGCATCTTGATTCAGCGACTGCCATTCTGAAATCTTTAAAATAACCCCTGCCCCTTTATTTATTTTTTGGTTTTACCCAGTTTCAATTGGGCTTGCATATTTAAAATTGAACTTTGAACTAAAAAAATGGCAACCATAAAAAATGCTCTGCAAATAAAACCATGCCTGTGGTTCGATAACAATGCTGAACAAGCCGTTAAATTCTACAGATCGGTTTTCAAAAAATTTAAAAAAATCACCATGACCCGCAACCCCAAAGGCGGGCCCTTTCCTGAAGGGACCGTCCTCACCATTCGGTTTCAGATGGCAGGGATGGAATTCCTGGCGCTCAATGGCGGCCCTGCATTTAAATTCAATGAAGCCATTTCATTAATGATCTATTGCAAAACACAAAAAGAAATTGATTACTACTGGGAAGCATTATCCAGGGGCGGTTCCAAAAGTGAATGCGGATGGCTGAAAGACAAGTTCGGACTTTCCTGGCAGATAGTTCCCTCCATCGTTGATGAGGTGCTGTCAGACAGGAATCCCGAAAAATCCGCCAGGGCCCTGCATGCCATCTGGAAAATGAAAAAGCTGGATATTAAAAAAATCAGTGCTGCCTATAGCGGTAAGGTAAAAACTTAATTGCGAGACTTTATCCGACAGTCAAAAATCGCACGGAGAACACGAGTGATCAGGTAAAACGATCTTTCTCCATGTTCTCCGTGCGAAAATTTTTACTTTCAAAAATGGTCGGCCATATGCAGGATTGTGCCTTTTGTAAAATCTTTAATGATTAATCGAGAGCTTCCTGTTGCGTATCGTATCTCCCGAAACAAGCTGTATCATATACAATCCATCATCCAGATGACTGACATCGATCTGCATCCGCTGAGAACCTGCAACCTTCTTTTCAAATACCTGCTGCCCGGTAAGGTTGAATATTTTAATGGTTGTTTGTTGATTTTCAAATCCATTTGTCAGCAACATAATATGACCATCGGAAGGATTTGGATAAAGATGTAACGAGTGATCCTGCTTTTCTTCTTCAACGCCTGTAATGGAAATTGTATTGACTGTAGTATTTGTTTTAACGGCGGCATTGAAATCAAAATAAATATCAGCGCTGTTTTCAATTACGGTTCCATCAGCAAGGTTTGGATCGAGGTGAATCGTATACGTTGCAAAACCGTTGCTTCCGATTGAATCATCAGTAACAGCAGGCAGGTTGATATTACTGAAGGTCATCTTAAGCACGCCGGTGGCAGAAATTTCCGTGGTATGCGGATGGGTGGAATATCCGGGCTGCAACGTCTGCCAGTTCAGGTTTGCATCCAGCGTATCGGTCAGTACAATATTTTCTGCCTGATAATTTCCCACATTCTGGAAATGGATCACATACTCCAATATGGAGTCATTGGGAGAAATGAGGCCTTGCGGACCATTACCTTTCGGCCGTACTTCCTTATAATTGGGATCAAATGGTCCCTGCGTGATGCGGGTGTCAAAAAGTGTATTGTTCCACCAGGTTGTATCTCCCATAATGGGGAAAAGTGAATCGGTGTAATACAGCATGGTGCTCAACGGCACTGAAACCGGAACATTGAACGTAAGGTCCGTTGTTGCGGTTTGGAACGGAGTCAGGAGCGGATTGGTGAACTCCACGAAATGCTGGCTCACATCCAGCAGCGAAGGCGCCGGAACTGATGATACAAATGGCACCTGTGGATCATAATTAAACCTTGTCAGGGTAGGCAATGCTGTTGTTCCCTCGTTATAATCAACCAGCCTGACGATCATCTGATGGCCGACCACTGCAGCATTCAAATTATAAAAGCCAGCCTTCAGATCGTTTACAGGTACTATGGTATCGGCCACATCCTGGATCACTGTGGTGCCTGCAACTGCTATGCTTACAGTGAACGGATTTGCTGCCGGACATGCCTGAAACCTGTAGGGCCTTGACAGCTGTGTGATGTCGCTGCTGCCCAGCGGAACCGTAAACTGATACTGGCCGAATGCATTGGTATAATGCGTTTCACCGGAGGAGCTGCAATGCATGGGTATGTGCTCCATGGTAATTTCGCCCATGTCGTATGCGCAGTTGCCGTTAAGATCAATGAAGACGACGCCGGTGATGCTGCCCGTACAGGGTGATGTGGAATTGTAACCAACATAGGCGCCGGTAAAATCCTTACAACCGTTGGCATCAGTTACATGCACATAATAAGTTCCGGGAAGCAGGTTCGAAGCAGTCTGTGTTGTAGCTCCATTGCTCCATGAATACGTATAGGGGGGAGTGCCTCCGAAAGGAGTGACCTGTGCACTCCCGTCATTCACATACAGACAGGTTGCATTTTGAGTGGCTATCGTAACTGAAACCGGAGAGATATCCTGAATGGTAACGCATTTGGCTACGGCGCAACCTGCAGCATCAGTAACCGTCCCGAAAATAAATCCCGACAACCCGGTAGCTGTTTGCGTGGTCTGACCATTGCTCCAGGAATACTGCAGCGGATTGACTCCTCCTGATGCTACAACCGTTGCCGTTCCGTTGGGCACCAGGCAGGTGGTGTTGGGAACACTGCCAATATTTTGCGACAGGGTTGAGTTGGGGGGAATGGTAGCAGTGCCGGTTCGGATACAGCCCTGTGCATCAGTAACCAGGAAGTTATAATTTCCCGTACCCAGGTTGGTTGCTGTGGCTGTACTCTGCTGCGGCAACGAATACCACAGGTACGTATAGGGGGCCGTTCCACCGGTTGCATTTAAAGTGGCGCTTCCGGTTGCCGTGGTGCATTCTGATGCCGTGGTAGTATACGTTGCATTGACAGGCGTCAGGCTAAGCACATTGAAGTATTGCTTAATCAGGCACCCCTGGCCGTCTGTAACCGTTGCGTAGTATGTCCCTGCCGGAATATTCTGAATGGAGCTTGTCACTGCCATGGTGCTCCAGATATAGGAGTAGGGCGCGGTACCGCCTGTTACAATTGCCGAAGCCGCACCATCGCTGAACGTGCAGTGGGCATGCGTGATGGAAGAAGTCACGTTAAGCGTACTGTTGGACTGAATATAAACATACGCCTGCTTAAAGCATCCGTTGGCATCTGTAACCGTTACCATGTAACTGTTCCAGGCGGTGAGGCCCGTGGCTGTGGCTGTTGTCTGCCCGTTTGACCACAGGTACGTGAAGGGAGCTGTCCCTCCTGAAGGCGTTGCCGTTGCAGTGCCGTTCAGGCAGTTGGCCGGAGTTTGAGCCATCGATATAGAAATGTTATTGATGGAGTATACTACCAGTCCTATCGAACTGTCCATTTCATGCAAAAACACATTACAACCGCTTGCATCAGTAATGTGGCAGTCGTATGCTCCTCCCGCAAGATTAGTGAGGGCATTGGTGTTTCCCGGATAAGGATTGCCATTGAATGTCCAGTCATAAGTGTATGGTGCAACGCCACCGTTAACCGAAAGTGTGATGGAGCCGTTTTGCAACGGGCATGAATCAGGAACTACGGTGGAGGTGACATTAAACGGATACGCTACGTTAAGCCATTGGTACGCCCACTGGGCACCATTGCCCGGTATCACCTGCACACTGATATAGCCTCCTCCGTAATTGAAAATCGTGTCCGTGAAATCGCTGTGTGTATGAGTCACGTTCAGTCCGTTGGCATACCACTGATAGGTGTTGGTGGTAAAACCATTCTGGATGCTGGCCACAATGATTCCGTCGTGATCACAGATCGGATTGAGTGATGTAAGTGTTACTGTAAGCTGGCTCCAGGCGTTGCTGCTGATCAAAAGGCTGCAAAATACAAAGGCAGTCCTTACATGAGTTGAAAATTTCATGATGGTTATGTTTTAGGTTGTTATATACAAATGTATTATTCCTTAGCTGCACGGCCAATTTTATTTTCAATCTTTCTTACGCACTCAAAATTGAAGGAGCCCTCTTTTTATCACAAGCCTGATTATTATTGTTACGGTTCATGCCACTAAATTTCTTACTATGGAAATATGCATCGATGCAACCACAGGAATAATAGCAGGAATGCTGACCTGAACGGATAAGAAATAAATCATTTTTTTCAGACCCGGGACAATACGTTATGGTCTCACCTTCAGGAACTATCCGGCTGCCTTTTGCATGCACGGCTGCAGCAATATGATCCGGTTTATCCTGCTTTAATGCGTAAGGATTTGAAAATTCTGATTTGGTCAAACCGGATGATGCAGGCAATTTTGTTTCATCCTTTGCGTATGGATGGGAGTTATTTTTTATGAACAATACTAACACGAAGACCATGAAAACAAAAATTAAACTGATTATATCAATACTCATTTTTATCATGAGTGCCTGTAAAAAGGAATCTGACAATGATTCATCACCTGCTGTCAAAGAGACTTATGCCTCGATTGATGATTTCATCAAACGAAACATGTCACCGCTTCAAACGTATTTGATTAACGAAGACCTGGGCGGATCTTTTATAACCCCCCAGGGAACTGCAGTTACGATTCCGCCGAATGCATTTACCAAATCATCCGGAGCAGCTGTAAGCGGAGAGGTAACCATTCAGTTTAAAGACATCCTTAAAAAAAGTGACATGGTGCTGAACAATAAACCAACCATCATGACCAATGGCCAGTTGCTTGTTTCAGGCGGAGAATTTTATATCCGTGCAATCCAGGAAGGAAATACATTAATCATTGCTCCGGGCAGCAATGTTGATGTGGCGCTTCCAATTCCGGCATCAGCCACCCCCGACACCAGTATGTTCCCGCTGGCTGTTATTGATACAACCTCGGCTGGGAATACCGGGAATACCACCCAGAGTTTGTACTGGCAATATTATAATGCAAACGCCAGCCTGTATACGATGGCTAATACATACGTTTATTCGATTTTTCAATTTACTCCGCCTGCTACTTCAGGTTCCTGGCATAATTGTGATCATCCACTGCCCGGCAGCACAAATACAACCACCATCACTATGCATAATGACCAGGCCCAAACCTATTTTATGGGTCAAATAAGTGCCTATCTTATTTTTAAGGATCTTAACAGTGGAATCCAACTCTTTAGATCCGGTGAGAATTTTAACTATATTTATGCACCATGCGGAGAGCAATGTACGGTCGTATCATATGCTATCAAAGACGGTGAACTCTATGCATCTTTCACTCCGCTGACCATTCCCGCATCAGCACAAACATTTGATTTTTTACTTTCAAAAACAACTACTGATGAATTCAAGCTACAACTTGAAGCTTTGAATTGATGCAGGTTGGATAAAGGCAGCCCGAAGCAAATCACAGTAGTGGGTCAGTTTGCTATCTTCTGATGTAAAATTAATAGCTGATGTTGACGAAGTTTATCGCCTGCTCGCACCATCATGCTTTTATTTTTGCAGACAACGTGTAAATTAATCCCAATTTACATTGTGGTTCATCACCTTTTATTGATATTTTTGTTATGCTATAACATCACCATGAACCAGGAGCTTCCTAAAAAAAGTATTGAAGAAGAATACGGCATCACTGATAAAAATGGACAGTCATTTGAAATTCCGGTGAAGGGTTCTATAACTATTCTGGCTTTAGGGTATAGGGGCATTATGGCCTGGCGCGCCAAACGCATTGAAGCCGGATTAAATGAAACACCCAGGGAACAGGCTGATGAGACCGGAGAAAAGTAAAAAGAAAAAGGTCCTGGTTATCGGCTGGGATGCAGCCGACTGGAAGACAATAAACCCGTTGATGGATGCCGGTTACATGCCGGCATTGAATTCTCTTGTCAACCAATCGGTGATCAGCAACCTGGCAACGCTGGACCCTCCTTTATCGCCCATGCTTTGGACCTCCATTGCAACTGGCAAGCGACCTTACAAGCATGGCATCATTGGCTTTGCGGAAACAACAGCTGACGGGAGTACCGTAAAGCCTGTTACCATAAACAATCGCAAATGCAAAGCCATCTGGAATATTTTATCCGAACAGGGGTACAAAACCCATGTTGTGGGCTGGTGGCCGAGCCATCCGGCTGAAAAAATCAATGGCGTCTCTATCTCGAATTTCTTTCAGCGTGCGTCCCGTCCCATCAATGAACCGTGGGTGATGAAAGAAGGAACCGTTTCCCCTCCTGAAAAAGCAGAACAGTTTGCAAAGATGCGTGTGCATCCGGGAGAGCTTACCGAAAATCACATCGCTGCTTTTGTTCCATTGTATGGAAAAGTGGATCAGAAAAAAGATCATTCGCTGGTCGCACTTTCAAAGATCATCGCTGATAATGCAACCATCCATTGCGCTGCCACTTACATCATGGAGTATGAAGACTGGGATTTTATGGCTGTCTATTATGACGGCATCGATCACTTCAACCATGCTTTTGTAAAATACCATCCTCCTAAACAGGATCACATTGCAGATGAAGATTTTGAAATTTATAAAAATGTAATAACGGCTGGTTACCGTTTTCACGATCATATGCTGGCTCGTTTGCTTGAGCTTGCCGGCGATGACTGTACCATTGTGTTGCTTTCAGATCACGGGTTTCATCCCGACCATATGCGCAGGCAGTTCATTGTGCGGGAGATGGCAGGCCCTGCTTCAGAGCACAGCCAGTACGGTATTTTATGTGTGAAGGGTGAAGGAATTAAAAAGGATGAGATCATATACGGCAGCTCCGTTCTTGACATCACACCAACGCTGCTAACGCTTTTTGATTTGCCTGTTGGTGCTGATATGGATGGGAAACCGCTGATTTCCATTTTTGAAGAAAAAGTAATTCCGCAAACCATTGAAACATGGGAAGCGGAAAATAAAAACGAAGAACCTGCATCTGATATTTCCATGGACCCGGAAGCTTTGCAGCAACTGATTGACCTCGGATACATGGAAGACCCCAAAGGAAATAAAAAGGATGCAGTCAGGAATACTTCACGCGCGAACAACTTTTTCCTTGCACGTGCATACATGGATGGCAATAAATATGAACATGCCATCCCGGTTCTTGAGAAGCTTTTTAAAGAATCTCCGGCAGAATTCCGTTTTGCAACCAGCCTGTGCAACTGCTATCAGAAAACACTTCAATATTCAAATGTTCCTGCAATTATCGAAAAATTAAAAACGGCCTTGAAGGAGCGTCATGAAAAGAAAAAAGCGGAACAAAAAGATAAATCGCTTCCTGAATTTATCATGCCGGCAGGTGTGCACCTGATGGAAGCCACCGCACTGATCAGTGAAGGGAAGCCAAATCAGGCTTTGCTTTTATTAGACAAAATTTCGGAGGGATTGGGTTCAAAGGGAAAAGTAAACCTTAAAAAAGCAACATGTCATCTGATGAAGCGTGATTGGTCAAAAGCAATCCTGTTTTTTAATGAGGAATTAAAGCACAATTACGACGAACCGGAAGCGCACCATGGCCTGGGTTATGCATTGATTCGCCTGCGAAAACCGGATCAGGCCATTGAACATTTTTTAAACGCAATCGGCTTGCGCTTTCAGTACCCGGTTACACATTTTCACCTTGGTGAAGCCTTTTATAAAACCGGTCAGTTTGAAAATGCATTACAGGCCTTTGAAGTAGCTTTGAAAATGGAACCTGGAATGAACAAGGCAAGGATGTTCATTTCAAAAATCCTGAAAGAACACCTCCACCAACCCGAACGCGCCAGGGAAATCCGTAATGAAATGAAGCAGCATATTATGCAGACTGTTTATGTGGTATCAGGGTTGCCGCGTTCAGGAACATCTCTGATGATGCAACTTTTATCCGCAGGAGGCATGGAAACATTTTCAGATTTCAAAAGAACAGCTGATGATAATAACCCTAAAGGTTATTTTGAGCATGAAGCTGTACTGCGTCTCCGGCGTGATACGAAATGGCTCGATCAGGCCTCTGGTAAAACGGTGAAAATTATTTCCGCTTTGCTCGAATTTCTTCCACCGCGCTTCTCCTATAAAATCATATTCATGGAGCGCGATTTATTTGAAGTAATGAATTCTCAACAAACCATGCTGGAGAAATCCGGAAAAACATCCGGTAAAATTTTCCCGGTAAATATATATCGTGCCTTTGAAGAAAACCTGTTGCATGTCAAAAAATGGGCGGAGAAAAACAAAATTTTTGTTGAATTCATGCCTGTGAAATATGCTGATCTTATTGTAAACCCGGAACCTTGCCTGGATGAAATATGCAAATTCTTTAACAAAAACCTCGATAAAAAAGCCATGCTGGCTTGTATTGATCCGGGGTTGTACCGGAGCAGAAATATAAAGCCCGTTGAAGAGAAGCCATTCATATAAATTACATTATCTTTAGCGGGTTAACGCTGTTGAATATTTTTTACCCTGAATCTGTAATTTAGATCTCATTTCAACTTAAGTTCAAAATTTAAATTTAGTTACCATGCGACTTAAAAAATATGCTGCTCAGAAAAATAACGATCTCGGCATGAAGATCAAATCCTATTCTGCCCTGACAGGTGCTTTCCTTGCGTCAATGGGAAATGCTGATGCACAGGTGGTTTTTACAGATTTTAACCCTGATGTAGTAATAGATAATAGCAGTTTTGACATCGATTTAGACGACGACGGTATTATTGACTTCAGGATATCTCAGAACGGTCCAATTCCACCGACTACAACAATAGCCGTATCTCATTTTGAAGCCAAAATATTCTCACCGGTTTATGCGTCTAATAAAGTTAAGGCTGTTAAGACAACTTATTGGAGTCAGATTTATACTTACTGGCCAGCTGTACTGCATCAGGGTAATGCCATCAGTCCTTCAGTCGGGGGCTTCTACAGTTTCCAGGTGGGCCATTCTCCAAATATTCTTGCTGAGTCAGGAGGACAGAATACAGCATATGGTTTTTGGAGGAATCAGACCGGATATATCGGTATCAATTTTAAAAGCGGCACAAATGATTACTATGGTTGGATTCATTGTTTTGTTACCAATGACATTGTTGTAATAATGGACTATGCATACGATTCCATTCCTCATACAGGAATCATTGCCGGTGATACGGTTGCCGTGGTCAATACTGGAACTGATGAAAAACCCAACAGGGAAGCCTGGAATCTGATCAACGTTTTTCCAAACCCTGTTACTGGGAATAAACTAAAAATCTTAATCCGGTCTTTAAAAAATGAAACACTGACCATTGAGGTCCTGGATGGGATGGGGCGTGTGATTAAAGCTGAAAACCGGAGTGTATTTGCAGGCAAAAATGAATTACCTTTTTTGATACCACCGGTTGCTGCTGGCATTTATTATGTAAAGCTTATCTCAAAAGATCGAATAGTGCATAAAAAAATCAGTGTTGTTACTAATCGTTAGTAATTACCGCACGACGAGTTCATGCTTTATATCAGCTACACACAAAATGATTACAGTATTCTTTTCCGGCCTCCACAGTTACTATAAAATTCGGGATGCAAGTCCATATATTAATCTGATTCAGAACATTAGAACAGATTGCTGACAAATCATAATCAATTTCAAATTTGGTCAGGAAATTTTAGTTAATTTCGCACTCCCTTCTGGTACTTATCTTTAGGTACTGAAGGAATGCCCGGGTGGCGGAATTGGTAGACGCGCTGGTCTCAAACACCAGTAGGTTCACCCCTGTGTCGGTTCGAGCCCGACCCCGGGTACCAGGCTGGGAAGCTCCATAAAAAGAGCTTTCCAGCCTTTTTTGTTTTCCGCTACTGTCTCAGCCCCTGTATAACCAGCCAACTTGTAAATCACAATTTGTATTGTAAATTTAGGGAAAATAACCAGCTTATGGATTTCGACCCGAACAACCACGTCGTTAAATTTTGTCTGCAGGGCATGGCCATGGAAGAACAGGGGAAGCCCGAAGAAGCAGGCAAAATATTTCTTCAGGCCTGGGACCAGGCGACAAACGACTTTGAAAAATTTCTAGCTGCTTTTTATGTTGCCCGGCAACAAAAAGAGGTTGCAGGCAGATTAAAATGGCTGGAAACTGCTTTGCAGTTTGCTTTAAAAATAAATGACCCCGCTGTTACCTCGGCTTACCCCGCGCTGTATGCAAACATTGCCAAATGCCATACAGCGTTGAACCACCCGGATCATGCAAAAAAGTATCATGACCTGGCCGTTTCTTTTTCCGGCAACCCTTCTGACAACGGTCCCTTTTATCACGGAACCAAAGCGGATTTGAAGGCCGGTGATTTGCTCACGGCGGGCTCGGAGTCTAATTACAGTTCAAAGCTTATCATGAATCACATTTATTTCACGGCCCTGGTTAACGGGGCCGGGCTTGCTGCGGCATTGGCCAAAGGTGAAGGGCGTGAACGTGTGTATATCGTTGCGCCAGTGGGAAGCTTTGAAAATGACCCGAACGTTACGGATAAAAAATTTCCCGGTAATCCAACGCGCTCGTATCGAAGCAAAGAGCCGTTGAAAATTATTGGCGAAGTAACTGATTGGGCGAAACAAACTCCGGAGCAAATTCAACATTGGCGTGAAAAGCTGGCGAATAGCAAAGGTGAAATCATTAATTAATAAGCCGTAGTGTCCGGTTAATTGAAAAAAGATTTATCTATTCAGGATTTATCAAGGAATTGCAGTATGTTCACCGGGCTTACCCTGTTTTTTCACATCCTGGTTCTGCAAATCATTTACGGGAATTGAAAATGCAATGGAAGAAAACAAATCTTTTCACTTATATCCGAATCCCGTATACGAATTATTAACCATCACTGCTTTTCATATCCGGAATATAAGTATATTTGATATGTTGGGAAATGTGATCCTTGAAAAAGATTATCCTCCCGGTAGTAAGCATGCTCTTCAGTTAAATTTATCCGGACTTTTACCGGGCGCTTATTTTATCAGGGCGGGAAATGAAGTGGAACGGTTTGTGAAGCTTTAAGCATGTGCTGATTTCCACAGGCAGTTGTTACCAAAATTATTCAGTCGAAACCAAACGTTTTTTATATTGAATAAGCATTTCGTAATACTATTTTTGTTTATGCAGCTATACTTCCAGCGCTGATCAGTGGATTGCCATAAACGAATATTAATAAAAACTGATGCTTTAAAAAATAAATTGTCATGAAAAAACTTAGCGCCATACTTCTTCCGGTGACAGCAGCAATTATTTTCTGGGGTTTCCGCCACATAAAATTTGATGAGAACCAGCCCATCAATCCGGTTCTCGGTGATAAAAGTTTCATCAGCAAATTCGGCTATGCTCCTGACGCATCAACCAGCGATGACCTGAGGATCAAATCTCATTTGGAATACGCAGAAAACTTATTGCGGCAAAAAGATGTATCGCACATGGATAAAATGGAACAACTCAAACGTTTGCATCTTCTGGAATTATTACACGAATACCGGACCGCCGGAGTTTTTCCACGTAATTACGGCTACGCTGATCAGCGCAAGCCCTGCTTTATTGATAAAGACGGCAGAATCTGCGCTGTCGGCTATCTGGTGGAGCAAACTGCAGGGAGGTCTGCTGCTGAGCAAATCAATAGCAGGCATCAATACCAGGAGGTATTTGAGATGCACGATGATGATCTTGATGAATGGATTGCAATAAGCGGATTGACAAAGGAAGAATGTGCAATGATACAACCGACCTATGGTCCGGAACCGGTATACACACATAATTACATTTCTACCGGAAACGGAATTGCTTCTGCACTTTTTGGCGGAGTGAATCTTTCCCTGAATACAATAAACGGAATTCAAATCGGCAAAGGAACAAATAGTAAAGCCGTTCCTGTTGTCGGACTTATCACGGGAGCAGGGCAGATCATTTATGGAGTTATTGCCATACCTGAAGAACAGGAGGATTGGCAGGGCACTTACACAAATGAAAGCCTGAAGACACTTTGCTTTGTCAATATCGGACTAGGAACATCTACCATGATTTTAAGCGCATGGAATTTAATTGCTAACATTAATCCGAAAAGCAGGACAACATCATGGAACATATACGGTTATCCGGCAAGGGATAAAAATCCCGGGCTTGCATTCTCGCTGACTCACAGATTTTAGTTGTTTTAACAGTCATACCGATTACGAAACAATTTGTTCGCCTGATATAACTCACCTGAACCACTATGAAAAAAATATTTTGCAAAAGAAACCCGATGCATAAATCAACTTATCTGACATTTCTTTTTTTTGTGCTGGCATCCGCAACTTTCGGACAGGTTGCCAAAAAGAAAAACTATTTCCCCCTATGGACCTATCATCAAAAAAACATTAACATACATGGTATATCTGTTGGCATTGGTTCCATAAGAGGCGAGCCCAGGTATACAAACACAAATGGCATGAAGCTGGAAATAATAGGTGCCGGTTTAGTCGTCCCTTTAATGCCTGAGAGTCCTGTTGCCGATGATGACAGCTCATTTGAGTTCCTTTCCAAAGAACCTGTTTCAGAAAAAATAAATGGAATTACGCTTTCTGCCGGTGGAACTGTCTGCGATTGCATCACCAATGGAATCAGTCTTGGGATGGTTGGACAAATTAATTACCAGGTCAATGGTATCTCAGGATCTTTTTTTGGTGTTTTTTCGCAAGTATCCAATGGCATCCATGCAGCCGGTATGTTTAACCAAACTTATTATCTGAACGGAGTCCAGGTTGCACTTATGAATGCTGCAGGTAAATCAAAAGGAATTCAGCTGGGTGGTGGAAACATTGCACATCAAACGTCGGGATTGCAGATTGGAATCTATAATAAAACTGAAAAGCTCCGGGGAATTCAGATTGGTATCTGGAATAAAAATGAGAAAAGAAGTTGGCCGCTGGTTAATTGGAATTTTAAATGAACTCAAACGCAGGCGCATCGTCATTTTATAATTCAGTTACCTCAATTATCATTATTCTCTGTTCCTGCTGTCCATCACAATTGTCACCGGCCCATCATTCACCAGGCTCACCTGCATGTCGGCACCGAAGATGCCGGTGAAAACCGGTTTGCCAAGCAGGACACCAAGCTTATTTGCAAATTCTTCATATAGCGGTATGGCATGTTCCGGTCGGGCGGCACGGATGTATGATGGCCTGTTTCCTTTTTTTGTGCTGGCATGCAAAGTAAACTGGCTGATCAGCAGGATGTCGCCGCCGTTTACATCCTTTACCGACAGGTTCATCACGCCTTGGTCGTCGTCGAAGATCCTGAGCTGTGAAATCTTAGCCGCCAGCCATTCCACATCTTCCTGGTTGTCGTCATGTTCAATCCCCAGCAGCACCAGCAGGCCCTTTTGTATGGCTGCATGCACGGCACCGTTGATGCTTACCGACGAATGACTGACCCGCTGTATGACAACACGCATAATTGCATTTTTTGATGCCGAAAGGTATATGATTTTTCATTCCGCAGGGATTGTTATCTTTGAGGGGTAAAACCGTAATGCCATGTCAAAAAAACTTTTATTCTTTATCATGGGCGCTGCCGCCGGCGCCGCCATGGGTTATTTGCTGTCGACTGAAGAAAACCGGGAAAAGCTGAAAAGCGCCGCACGCAAGCTGAAGGATAACTTTGAAGATGAGATTGAAAAAGGGAAGGAATTTGTGAACGACCTCATCAAAACAGCAGAAGAAACAGTGGGCGGTAAAAACCAGAAATAATCCATGGAAAACAGGAACCCTGATTTTTTCAATGAGCTGAAAGAGGAACTCTCTTCTTATATCTCCGTACGTTCCGAACTCTTCCGGATCACGGCGTATGAAAAAATCGCCAAAGTTTCTTCGGCCATTTTTTCAGGACTGATGATGCTCATCCTGTTTTTCTTTGTCACCATTTTCGGAAGCATCATGGCAGGATTTTATTTCGGTCAGCTTACCGGCAGCCTCACAGCAGGGTTTGGCATCGTTACCGGCTTCTATCTGCTGATGCTCATCATCATAGTGGTTTTCAGGAAACAGCTTTTCGATAAGTTCATCGTAAATAAAATGATTGAAATCCTATGTGAAAATGACAACGAACAATAAAATCAAAGACCTCCCTGCCCTCCTCGTTGAAAAAGAACGGCTGCGCGCCCTGTGCAAACAGGCGGAAGCACGGCTCGGGAGCAGGATCGATTTCATCCGCGAGAATTATGTGGAATTGTCGGTTGACAATATTTTTATCCCTGCAGTAAAAAAGGCATTCAACATGTCACACCTGCTCGACTTCTTTAATCTGAAATCAGTTGCTGCCATGGTAACAGACAGGCCCGTCACCAAAAATAAAATCGTCGACGCTGCCCAGGAACTTTTTGGCAAAACCGGATGGCTGCTGGCTTTCAGGCTTGGTATGACGTTGATTAGACGCTTCTTCAAATAGTGATTAGTTATGAGTTAGGCCAACTAGGAACTAGAAACTAGAAACTATAGACCAGGAACTTTTATTAGCTTTGCCATCCTTTTAAATTGAAAATTACAGATGGAAAGAAAAGTACGCACCCGTTTTGCACCAAGCCCTACGGGTCCGCTGCATATTGGTGGTGTGAGAACAGCGCTTTTTGCATGGCTGTTTGCAAAACGGCATGGCGGAGATTTTTTACTACGTATTGAAGACACCGATCAGACCCGTTATGTTCCCGGTGCTGAGGAGTATATCATTGAGTCTTTGAACTGGTGTGGCCTCACAGTTCAGGAAGGCGTTGGCGCCGGCGGACCGTTTGCACCTTATCGCCAGAGCGAAAGAAAAGAAACGGGCATCTATAAGAAATATGCTGAGCAGCTTGTTGCCAGCGGTCATGCCTATTATGCATTCGATACCGCTGAAGAGCTGGAACTGGCCCGTCAGGCTCCTGAATCAGAAGGGTCATCATTTTTATATGGTTCTTCCACCAGGATGAAGATGAAAAATTCATTGTCGCTTTCGAAAGAAGATACAGCGAAAAAGCTTGCGGAAGGTCCATGTGTTATACGTCTGAAAGTTCCCGAAAATGAGGAGATCCGTTTCCGGGATCTGATCAGGGGCGAAGTGGTGTTTCAGTCTTCGACGGTCGATGATAAAGTATTGCTGAAATCTGATGGTATGCCCACTTATCATCTTGCACACCTGGTTGACGACTACCTCATGGATATCTCACATGCCATTCGTGGCGAAGAGTGGCTGCCATCAGCGCCTGCGCATATCCTGTTGTACCGGTATCTTGGTTGGGAAGATAAAATGCCTGCTTATGCGCACCTGCCGCTGCTGCTCAAACCCGAAGGTAATGGAAAGCTCAGCAAACGCGATGGCGACCGCCTGGGATTTCCCGTATTTCCGCTTGAATGGAAAGATCCGAAGTCGGGCGAAATTTCATCCGGCTATCGCGAAAAAGGATATTATCCCGATGCATTCATCAACATGCTGGCTTTGCTTGGATGGAATCCCGGCACGGAACAGGAAATATTTTCACTGGAAGAGCTTGCCTCCATGTTCTCATTCGATCATGTGCACAAAAGCGGGGCGCGGTTTGATCCTGAAAAAACAAAATGGTTCAATGAACAGTACCTGCGGAAAAAAGATGACAGCGAGCTGGCCGGCCGGCTGAAAGTATCAGCCAAAGCAGCGTTTCAGCTTGACGACACTGATCACAGGCTTGCTAACGCATACCTTATACGCTGCGTGCAGCTGCTGAAAGAACGCATCCAGTTCGAGCATGAATTAACCGTTAAAGGTGTCTATCTTTTTATCGCACCTGACACTTTCGACCAGACGGTAATTGCAAAAAAATGGAAGCCGGCATACAAAGACTTTTTTTTTCAGCTTGCCGGTGCCCTTGCAGCTGCCGAACCGTTTGATGTTGCCACTATCGATCTGACCTTCAAGGAAACAGCTGCAAAAAACAATCTTAAACCGGGTGAGGTATTGCAATTGTTCCGCGTGTTCCTCAGTGGTCAGGGAGCCGGCGTTGACCTGCTTGGTATGGCGGAACTGCTTGGAAAAACTGAAGTGACAGCCCGTATTGGCAGCGCACTTGCACATCTGTGAGCGGAAGTATTGGTGCCGCCATGCTGTTATTATTCCGTTTGGCAGGACGGTGAATTACCTGTAATTTCGTGCTTCTAATTTGTGAATACCACACATGATCACTGAAAAAAGTCCGAATTTTCTGGAAGAGATTGTTGAAGCTGATGTCAACAGCGGCAAGCACGGAGGACGTGTCCTCACCCGTTTCCCTCCCGAGCCCAATGGCTACCTGCACATTGGCCATGCCAAGTCCATTTGTCTCAATTTCGGCCTGGCCAAACAGTTCGGTGGACAGACCAACCTTCGCTTCGACGATACCAATCCGGAAAAAGAAGAAACCGAATATGTGGAGAGCATTAAAAATGACATCCGATGGCTGGGCTTTAGCTGGGCAAGTGAACTATATGCTTCCGATTATTTTGAACAGTTGTATGGTTTTGCTGTGGAGCTCATTAAAAATGGTCTTGCCTATGTAGACGACAGCACGGCCGAACAGATCGCATCCATGAAAGGTACGCCAACAGAGCCGGGGAAAGACAGCCCTTTCCGTTCAAGGAGTGTGGAGGAAAACCTCACCCTTTTTGAAAATATGCGTAAAGGCGTTTACAAAGACGGCGACAAGGTACTTCGTGCAAAAATTGACATGGCATCACCCAACATGCACCTGCGTGATCCGCTGATGTACCGCATCAGGCATACGGAGCATCACCGCACGGGTAATGCCTGGTGCATTTATCCCATGTATGATTTCGCACACGGTCAGTCTGACGCCATTGAAAAAATAACACATTCCATCTGCACGCTGGAATTTGAGGTGCACCGGCCATTGTATGAATGGTTCATTGAAAAGATCGGCCTGTTTAAAAGCAGGCAGTATGAATTTGCACGTCTCAACCTCAATTACACGGTTATGAGCAAGCGTAAATTGCTGCAGCTGGTGAATGAGAAACATGTTTCCGGCTGGGACGATCCCCGCATGCCCACCATCAGCGGGTTGCGCCGGCGCGGCTATACCCCTGAAAGCATCCATGAATTCTGTGAACGCGTGGGCGTGGCCCGAAGGGAAAATGTGATTGACCTCGGCTTGCTTGAATTCTGCATCAGGGAACACCTGAATAAAATAACGCCGCGCGTCATGGTCGTGCTGGATCCAGTTAAACTCATCATCACCAATTATCCTGAAGGGAAAGAAGAAACGCTGGAGAGCGAAAACAATCCCGAGGCGCCCGATGGCGGCGGCACCAGGCAAATCCCGTTCAGCCGCGAGCTTTGGATCGAGCGGGAAGATTTTATGGAAAATCCCGGCAAGAAGTATTTTCGTTTAGGCCCCGGGTTAATGGTGCGCCTTAAAAGCGCTTACATCATCCGGTGTGATGATTTCAGGAAAGATGATGCGGGAAACATCACAGAGATCCACTGCACCTATATTCCCGAAAGCCGGAGCGGACACGACACCAGCGACCTGAAAGTGAAAGGGACCATCCACTGGGTCAGCATACCGCATGCAGGCAAAGCAACGGTCAGGCTATACGACCGCTTGTTCAGGGTGGAGGACCCATCCCGCGAAGACGGTGATTTTAAAGACTACATCAATCCCGACAGCCTCCGGGTAATTGCGTCTGCTTTTGTGGAACAGTCGCTGCTGCAGGCAAAGCCCGGCGACAAGTACCAGTTTGTCCGCAAGGGATATTTCTGCACCGATGCGGATTCCACGGACGGGCACCTGGTTTTTAACCGGACTGTCCAGCTAAAAGACAGCTGGGTTAAACAACAGCAAAAAGACTGATGGTGCAGGTCATTTCCGTCGAAGGAATTGAGTGCCATGCGTACCATGGCTGCCTACCCGAAGAGGCTGTCATTGGCGGACGTTACCTCGTTGATGTTTACGTTCACGGAGATTTTTCAGCTGCATGGAAGTCAGATGAACTTGAAGACACCGTTGATTACGGAATGATCAATGAGGTGGTGGTAAAACAAATGGCTGTCCGCTCAAAGCTTATTGAACATGTGGCTTCCAGGATCTTACAGGAGCTGAAAAAAAACATTTCCCGGTTTGATAAAATTGAAGTGCGCGTGACCAAGTTCAATCCGCCGGTAGACGGCAATGTTGAAAAAACGTCCTTTTTTATTTCCGTCACGTCGTGAGGAAATTATTTTCAGGATATAACTGTTTGTTTATACGAAAACGGAGGCGTGTGTGGAAGCCATCTGCCTGACAGCATCCATGATGGCCTGCGTGTCAAAGTTGCATTCCCTGTAAAGCTCCTTCTGTTCACCATGCTCGATAAAGCGGTCGGGTATTCCCAGCCTGACGATGTTGGCATGGTAGCCGTTGTCGATCATAAATTCAGCCACAGCGCTTCCCATGCCGCCCATGATGGCTGCATCTTCCACGGTGATGATCTTTTTAAACTCCGAAAATACCTGGTGAAGAAGCACCTGATCAAGCGGCTTTACGAAACGCAGATCGTAATGCGCCGGGTACAAACCTTCTTTCGAAAGCAGGTCGCAGGCCTGAACAGCAAAATTTCCTGGATGGCCAATCGTCAGGATGGCGATCTCTTCTCCGCCTCTCAGCTTTCTTCCCGTTCCCACCGGAATGGCCTTAAACGGAGTCCTCCAGTCGATCATCACACCGTTTCCACGCGGGTAACGGATGGTAAACGGACCCATGTTCTCATGCTGGGCCGTATACATCAGGTTCCTTAGCTCTTCTTCGTTCATGGGTGCCGATACAATCATGTTCGGTATGCAGCGCATGTAGGCATAATCCAGCACACCATGGTGCGTGGCGCCGTCGGCTCCTGCTATGCCGCCGCGGTCGAGACAAAAAATCACATTCAGCTTTTGTATGGCTACATCGTGTACGACCTGGTCGTAGGCCCGCTGCATAAAGGAAGAATAAATATTGCAAAACGGTATCAGGCCCTGTGTGGCCATTCCGGCCGAGAATGTTACGGCATGCTGCTCGGCTATGCCCACATCAAAAGCCCGTTGTGGCAGTGCTTTCATCATGATGTTCATGGATGATCCGGATGGCATGGCCGGCGTAACTCCTATGATCTTTGAATTCCGTTCGGCCAGCTCCACAATCGTATGTCCGAAAACATCCTGGTATTTGGGTGGCTGCGGACCGTTGTCCTTTGGTTTGAATATCTCCCCTGAGATCTTATCAAACAGACCGGGTGCATGCCATTTGGTCTGGTCCTTTTCAGCCTGGGCAAAGCCTTTACCCTTTACCGTCAGTATGTGCAGGATTTTCGGTCCCGGAATCTCTTTCAGGTCCTGCATCACTTTTACCAGGTGGTTCACATCATGACCGTCAATAGGTCCGAAATACCGGAAACGCAATGATTCAAACAAATTACTTTGTCTTAAAAGCGCCGATTTCACTGCATTCTCCACCTTGCTGGCAATGGCCTGGGCATTGGGTCCGAATTTGCTGATCACCCCCAGCATTTTCCAGACCTCGTCTTTCACCTTATTGTAAGTATGCGAAGTGGTAATGTCGGTCAGGTACTCTTTCAGCGCTCCCACATTGGGGTCAATGCTCATGCAGTTATCATTCAGCACAATGAGCAGGTTTGAGTTTTCCACTCCGCCATGGTTCAATGCTTCAAATGCCAGGCCTGCCGTCATGGCCCCATCGCCGATCACGGCAATGTGCTGCCTGTCTTTTTCTCCTTTCAGGCGCGATGCCACAGCCATTCCCAATGCCGCTGAAATGGAAGTGGATGAATGTCCGACACCAAATGTATCATATTCACTTTCTGATCTTTTCGGGAAACCGCTGATGCCTTTGTAGATCCTGTTGGTATGAAAAACATGCCTGCGGCCGGTGAGTATCTTATGTCCATATGCCTGATGTCCGACATCCCATACCAGCTGATCATA
>Ga0157380_10000079_pt1 | contig 53933 bp, 41 predicted proteins | sample S35metaG_FD_119757 | JGI IMG/M metagenome (GOLD analysis project Ga0157380, IMG submission 119757) | Switchgrass rhizosphere microbial communities from Kellogg Biological Station, Michigan, USA - S3-5 metaG | ecosystem: Host-associated > Plants > Roots > Rhizosphere > Soil | place: USA...
ATTACCGACGCAAGTAGAGATTATTATGTCGGCCGTCGATTTCTGCTGGTTGTTCAGGACAATGGGGGAACTCAGGATCCACTTAAACGCGATAAGTTCACGTTTGGAGTTTATCGGACAGAAAATCGGAATTGGGTGACGTGGGATGCGGAGCGGCCTGATGAAACGGGCTCTATTTCATGGTTGGCAACCGATGCAGAACGGCCAGATGATCTTGGAACCTCCTCGGAAAACAACGAGGTTGTTGGGTGTAAGACTTTCCCTCTTTCCTCATTCTCGTTCCTCGACGCAACCCAAACCCGCGGGAATGTTCAGGTACGGCCGTAGAGTTCTTCACCGGATCCGGTGTATGGCTGGTCGACTGTTTTGACGTCGCAAGGCGTAAACTTTACTCTTGTCCGGATCCTATGCCGAATCTCTTCATAACTGGCGGTGCGGGCTTTATCGGCTCAGCCTTCGTCAAATTTACCCTCAGTAACAATCCGAATTGCCGCATAATTAATTACGATGCATTAACTTACGCGGGGAATCTCGATAACCTCAAAGGTATCGACGAGTCTCGGTATCGGTTTATCCGCGGCGACATCACTAATCGGAAGCAGGTATTTGAGTCGGTGCCTCAGCACTGCGACGCCGTCATCAATTTCGCAGCTGAAAGTCACGTCGATCGGAGCATTACTTCTGCGGATGAGTTTGTTCAGACAAATGTTCTCGGTACGCAGATATTGCTCGACGTCGCCCGCGAACGCCAGGTTCCGCGGTTCGTTCAAGTCTCAACGGATGAGGTAATGGGAAGTTTGGCGGCTGAGGGCTACTTCACAGAGGAGTCGACGCTCGCGCCTAACAGTCCGTACGCCGCTTCCAAAGCTGCAGCCGAACATCTCGTTCGAGCTGCCCACCACACATTCGGCCTCGACACCGTTATCACCCGTTGTGGTAACAACTATGGACCATTCCAGTTTCCCGAGAAGTTCATGCCGCTCGCTTTGATTAATGCCATGAACGACGAGCCGATTCCGATCTATGGTGACGGCCAGAATGTGCGTGACTGGATCTTCGTCGAGGATCATTGTCGCGCCATCCAGTTGGCACTCGCTAAGGGAAAAGCCGGTGGGATATACAACATCGGGGCGCGCAACGAACGCCGAAACCTGGAAGTTGCGGAATCGATACTTGATGCACTCGGAAAGCCCGCGACATTGATCAAGTTTGTGAAGGATCGACCCGGACACGATCGACGTTACGCGATTGATCCAACGTTGGCTGAAAGCGAACTGGGATGGCATCCCACCGAAACCTGGCAAACCGGTCTTCAGAAAACAATTCGCTGGTATACCGAGAACTCCACATGGATCGAGCGAGCTCGTAGTGGGGCGTATCGTGATTATTACAAGCGTCAATATGGTGCGGAGATCAAATCATAATTGAGAGTTCTTATCACAGGAGCCAAAGGACTGGTTGGTAGCGCGCTGCATCAGTATTGCGCGGCCGCCGGCGACAAGGTGTTGGCTTACGATCACGCGGGACTTGATATCAGTGTCGCAGATGAAGTCCTGCGATGTGTTCGAAATGATCGACCCGAAGTAGTAATTAATTGCGCCGCGTGGACTGACGTTGACGGATGCGAATCTAACCCGGACAAGGCGTATGCGGCGAACGCCTTTGGCCCGGAGAATCTCGCGCGCGCCAGTCGTGAGGTCGAAGCAGAATTCGTAACGATCTCGACTGACTATGTCTTCGATGGTGAAAAGGGCGCGCCGTACACACAAGAGGATACGCCTCGTCCGATCAGTGTTTATGGTGAGGCTAAGTTAGAGGGAGAGCGACGATCCCGAAGTGAATACCCCCGCACCGTGATTGTTCGGACTGGTTTTATTTTCGGAACCGGTGGCAGAAACTTTTTGAGTCGAGTCGTCGACTTGGCCAGAGATAGGCAACCCCTCATGGCGATTTCAGACGCCCTCGGCACCCCGACTTACGCTCGAGATTTGGCCGCACGTTTACGCGAATTGGCTGTGATGAACGTGTCAGGAGTTTTTCATGTTGTGAACGCTGGTGAGGGCGCCACTTACGAACAATTCTCCCGCGCAGCACTGCGAATCGCCGCGCTCGATGATGGATTGCTCAAAGTGGTTTCGATGAAGTCCCTCAAACGACCCGCCCCGCGTCCGGTAGATTCCCGGTTGGAATGCCTTTTGTCGAAGGCGATTGGACTACGGGAATTACCTGCGTGGGAGGACGCTCTACGGCGCTTCATTGAAGAGTCGGCAGCGGAGCAACGCACAAGTCCGGTGGCGCATATAAGCAATTGAGCGGTAGGGTTGTGAAGTCACGCCCGATCGGCCATAAACCGCAGGAAAACGAGCAAATGCAACTTGCCACGAGGCCAGTCTCTGCTATTATGCTATCCCCCAAAACTTTGTAACCTGAGAGAGTTCGAACGATATGCAAGATAACCGCCTGATGCCTTTGCCTGCCGTAGATCGCGGTATCGACCGACCGCTTCCTGATTTGACTCAGGTCAAGTCCTACGGACCAGCTGCCAACGAGCCTACTCAGTTCCGCGATTACTTATTCATAATTCTTAAACGTAAGTGGCTTATTCTAAGTCTGTGTTTGGTAGTGACTTCGCTAGTCGCTGTGCAGATGTTCCGTCAGCCGTCGATTTACGAGGCTGAGACAACAATTCGTATCGAACAGCGCAAGAGCAACGTTCTGCAAACCGATAAGTTCATTATCGGCGGGCAGCCGGATCCCAATTTTTGGGGAACGCAGCTGAAACTACTTGAAAGCCCGGCGCTCGCACGGCAGGTCGTGCTGACGCTCGACTTACAACACAATCCGGAATTCGTCGGTGCGGGTCCTGCGCAAGGTGGGTTCTTCGCGAAACTGAAATCACTCTTTTCGCGAGAAAAGGCAAAGCCAATCCTTTCTCCGGCTGCGCCGAGCGGTCTCGAGCTGGTGAGCGAAAACAAACTCAGGGAACAGCCGCTGACGCCTCAGGAACTTGCTGCGCTTGAGCCCTATGAAGGCATGATCATCGGGAACGAAGAAGTTTCCGGAATCCTGGGGACAAACCTCTTCACCATAAAATACAAGCACAGCAATCCGCAAATGGCGCAAAAGATTGCTAACACCCTCGCTGAGGTATTCGCTTTTAACAACCTCGAGCGATCTACGTTCGGTTCAAATAATGCGCAGGATTTACTTTCGCGACAGATCGCCACGCTGCAAACAAAGATTCGTTATGATCAGGAGCGTCAATTCAATTATGCGCGCGAACACAATCTGTCGCTCTCTAGTGGTCAGAACGTAGACGACCAGCGGCTACAGCAACTCAGCTCCCAGCTTCTCCAAGCACAGAACGACCGCAAAACTGCTCAGGCCGTTTACGACAGCGCGCGTTCGGCGTCCGATCCGTTTTCAATTCCGCAGGTGCAAGCATCAGGGCGCGTGGCTAACCTGCGCGAACGACTTTCTGTTATGAGAGAAAGGCGCGACACACTCCTTGTGGTTTACACGAAGGAATGGCCGGAAGTTCAGAAGATCGACGCATCCATAAAACCGTTGGAGGAAGAGCTCAATAGGGCGGCGCAGGAAACCATCGGCATGCTCAAGTCGGCTTATGAAGCCGCGCTGGCTCACGAGAAGAGCATTGAATCGATGTACTCCCAACAGCGTGGCATTACCACTCAGCAAACACGCGATCAGATTGAGATGGCGCAGATGACTCAGGAGCTCGAGACGAATCGCCAGTATCTCAACACCCTGACACAACGCCAGAAGGAGTTTCAGATTACTTCGGGAGATCGAGGGAACGAGGTTTCGGTCGAGAACTACAGCCGGTTGGGCAAAGTCGTGGGACCCGCTCGTACAAGAAACGTGATGATCGCGTTCGTCTTGTCGCTTGTTGCGGGTATCGGTCTGGCATTCTTGCTCCACTTCCTCGACGATACAGTGAAGTCGATCGACGACATTGATCGCTATATTCACCTTCCTGCGCTGGGGCTGATCCCTTCCGGCAGGAGCGCCGGGCGATTGAAGGGCATCTCCTCCAACGCTCCGCCGTCCGATTCTACTGCGTTGGCAATGGTCGACGACGTTCGATCACCGATCGCCGAATCGTACAGACACCTGCGGACGTCTCTGCTGTTGTCGTCTGCAGGCCAACCGCCAAAAACGATCCTGGTAACTTCAAGTCAGCCTTCGGAAGGAAAGACCACAACGGCCATCAACACAGCGTTTATGTTGGCCCAGACTGGCGCGGAAGTATTGATCATCGATTGCGATCTGCGACGTCCGAGGCTACACGCTCAGTTCGAATTGCCGAACGTGAAGGGCTTAACCACGTGGTTGTCTGGTGAGAAGGATCTCAGTTCTCTGATCCAGTCAAACGAAAAAATGCCCCACCTAAAGGTGTTGACATCTGGGCCGGTGCCGCCGAATCCCGCTGAGCTGCTCGGCTCGGAAGAGATGCGCAAACTGCTCGGTCTTTTAAGCGAGCGATTCGCGCACATCATTATCGATTCGCCTCCGGCGATTTCATTCACCGATGCTTCCATCCTGTCGACGATGGTCGACGGCGTAATGCTTGTGATCCATGGAGGCAGAAGCTCGCGAGCCGTGGTAAGACGCGCGAAGCAGCAGTTGCTGGACGTGGGGGCGAACATCTTCGGCGTTGTCCTGAACAACGTGAGGGTCGAATCGCAAGACTACTATTACTCTGGCTACTACTCCCACTATTACTCGGATGGCGATCAAGACTCTCGAGCATCCGCAGGAGAGACCGCATAAGTGTGGAGGCGGTAAATCACCGCCTCCGACAACTCCGAGCGATCAATCCATCGAATTTATGAAAGTTCCGTTGTTGGATTTACAGGCGCAGTATGTCTCCTTGCAGCACAACGTCCGCGCAGCGATCGCTCGTGTGTTCGACTCGCAGCAATTCGTGCTTGGTCCAGAGGTGGCGGCTCTTGAAAAAGAACTTGCCGCGTATTGCGGGACCACCGAAGCAGTTGGTTGTGCCAGCGGGTCAGACGCGTTGTTGTTGGCGCTGATGGCTTTGGACATTGGACCAGGCGACGAAGTGATAACAACGCCCTTCACTTTTTTTGCCACAGGTAGTGCGATTACTCGTCTTGGCGCGCGCACAGTTTTTGTCGATATCGATCCGGTTACCTACAACATCGACGCTTCTAGAATAGACGCCGCAATCACGTCCCGAACCAAAGCAATCATGCCTGTCCATCTGTACGGACAGTGTGCTGACATGGATGCGGTCCTTTCAGTAGCACGCGACAAGAATGTGCCGGTGATCGAAGATGCCGCCCAGGCGATTGGCGCAGAAGATAATGGACGTCGTGCGGGGTCAATGGGACTGGCTGGGTGTTTCAGTTTCTATCCGACGAAGAATCTGGGTGGCGCGGGCGACGGAGGGTTAGTGACTACCAGCAGCGGTGATTTTGCGTCGCGCCTAAAGAGACTGCGAACGCACGGGGGCTTCACGGAGTACGAACACGAAGAGGTTGGTGTCAACAGCCGGCTCGACGCGTTGCAGGCTGCCGTCTTGCGAGTGAAGTTGCCACATCTCGATGAATGGTCAAATACGCGTGCCCAGCGGGCCGCAATCTATTCTGAATTGCTGGAACAGGCCGATCTCAGTTTCGATTTGAAAACACCTTTCGTACGTCCAAACAACCGTCACATCTTTCATCAGTATGTCGTGCGGGTTCCTCAGCAGCGCAATGCCCTATCAGTTCATCTAAAGAGTCACGATATTGGAACAAAAGTTTACTACCCGATTCCACTTCATCTTCAGCAGTGTTTCGGGTTTCTGGGTTACAAACCGGGAGATTTCCCGGAGGCTGAGCGTGCCGCTCTTGAGACAATGGCGCTCCCAATGTTTCCGGAAATCACTGACGCGCAGCAGGAATACGTCGTTAAGACAATTGAGAGTTTCAAGCCGTAACTAAAAGCATGCCACCGAAACTCAGCATCGTTACTCCCTCTTTCAATCAAGGTCGCTTTCTTGAAGAGACAATTCTCTCTGTCTTAAATCAGGGATACGAACCGCTTGAGTACATCATCATTGATGGAGGCAGCACCGACGACAGTGTTGAAGTAATCAAACGTTACGAAAAACATTTGACGTACTGGGTCAGTGAAAAGGATCGCGGCCAGGTGCATGCGATCAATAAGGGCCTCGAACGCGTGACGGGCGACATCTTTGCGTTCATTAACAGCGACGATGTTTACCTCCCTGGCGCTTTCAACGCAGCGATGGACCACTTCAAAAATCATCCGCAGTCAGAATGGGTTTGTGGAGACACGGTGATGTTTGGTGCGGGACATGAGACACACGTGATCCACTCCGTGATACCGAAGTCAGCGGCACATTGCCTATGCTGGGCCTACAAGGCGCCGCAGCCTGGTCATTTTTGGAAGACTGACATTGTACGGTCAGGCTTTGAAGAGCGGTGGAATTACGATTTCGACCACGACCTCTTTATACGTTTATTACTTGAAGGACACACCTGTGACTATATTCCCGTACCGATCGCGGCGTACCGTCTGCACGAAGTAAGTAAGACGGTTGCTGAGGGTCACAGGCAAATTGACGAATTTGACCGCATCGCCGAACACTACGAGGAGCAACTTCAAGGCGCAGACAAGCGTTGGTGTCGGGCCACCCGATACTTGCGCCTTTCGTACGCGGCCAGTGAAGCAGGCCGTCGCACTGAAGGAGCGCGCTGGTTGATGAAAGCGCTGGCGGTTCATCCTGAAGGTTTGAAAAGTCGTCCGTTCTGGGGCTGTCTAAGGAGACTGACAATTTCGGGCGGTTCGATGTGAATGAGGCCACGTTGCAGCGGCGTGGCGGTAATCGGATTTTCAATTGCCACCCTCACGCACGCCACTCCAAACGAGGTCCAATCTTCACGTACTCGTATTATGAGCAGGCCCGCGTGCTTGCAATAACCGCTGCTCGTACTCTATGTTTTCACTTTCTCATCGTTTCGGCTTGATGCCCCCGATAATCAGCGGAAAACATTTCCATATTCTAAAATCACGGAGACTTAGCTTAGATGACAGAGCAAGTTAGAGTTTTGGTGACGGGCGCGGGTGGGTTCATTGGACATCACTTGACTAACTACCTCGTTGACCGCGGCTACTGGGTGCGCGGTGTCGATATCAAAGAGTCTGAATACGAACCGACGAGGGCGAATGAGTTTCTCCTTTCCGATCTCTCCGACCCTGGTAATTGTCTGAAGGCGACCAAAGACGTCGATCAGGTTTACGGTTTGGCGGCGAACATGGGTGGTATCGGCTTCATCGAGAACAACAAAGCCGTCATCGTTCGCGACAACACTTTCATAAACTTGCACACGATCGAGGCGGCGAGAATCAACGGCGTGAAGCGTTATCTCTACACGTCAAGCGCCTGCATCTATCCCGGCTATAAACAGAAGGAAACTGACGTCACGCCTCTAAAAGAATCTGATGCTTATCCCGCCGATGCTGAAGACGGTTACGGTTGGGAAAAGCTCTACATGGAACGTGTGTGTCGTCACTATACCGAAGACTTTGGTCTCGACACCCGTGTCGTGAGATTCCATAACATCTTTGGACCGCTCGGAACGTATGACGGCGGTCGCGAAAAGTCGCCGGCAGCAATCTGTCGCAAAGTTGCACTAGCGAACGATGGTGACGAGATTGAAGTGTGGGGCGACGGGGAACAGACACGATCTTATTGCTACATCGACGACTGTGTTGAAGGTATCTATCGCCTGATGCAAAGCAATCATCGCGAGCCGATCAATCTGGGTCAGGATCGGATGATCTCGATCAATGAGCTGGTCGACATGGTTGCGAAGATCGCCGGCAAGCGAATTGGTAAACAATACGATCTAACGAAGCCACAGGGCGTGCGAGGTCGCAACAGCGACAACACACGGCTGCGCGAGGTTCTTAAGTGGGAGCCGACGATTTCTCTCGAGGACGGGCTCGAACGGACTTATCGCTGGATTGCCGGTGAACTCGAAAAGTCGGCTCAGCCGCTGCAGGCAGGAGCCCTGACTTAAACGGGAACTGTCGACCGTGACAACGAAACGTCGTTATCGTATTGAGAGAGAGTTCGGACTGATCGTTGGCGGTGTTCTGATCCTGCTATCCACGTGGTGGTTGTATCGCGGCAAGTTTGCCACAGCCACGCAGATTATCTTGCCAGTCGGAAGTTTGTTGGTGCTGCTGGCTGTGGTCTGGCCTCGATCACTCGTAATTCCAAATCGAGGTTGGATGGCGCTGGCGGGTGTCCTATCGTTTATATCCACGCGCATTATCCTGGCCGTCGTCTTTTTTCTGATACTGACCCCGATTGGATTAATCAAGAGAGCAATGGGTTGGGATCCCTTGCACCGGCGTGCGCAAAAAGGCGAATCGTATTGGCATCCGTATCCGCAGCGACAACAGGATCCGCGACATTACGAAAAGATGTATTGATGAACATTCAGAAGGACGATGTCTAAACTATTAGTCATAAGCGAACTCTGGCAGTTCATGCAGGAGAACAAGAAATTCTGGCTGGCGCCGATCGTAATAACACTTGTTCTGATGGGCTTGCTCCTGGTCGTAGCCAAGAGTTCCGCATTAGCACCGTTCATCTACACTCTCTTTTAGCAAGGCTGGTAATCGCGTTCGGTGGTAAGCATTCTTGGAATATCGGCGTTCTATCACGATTCCGCGGCTTGCCTGGTAGTCGATGGGGACATTGTCGCGGCCGCTCAGGAAGAACGTTTCAGCCGCATCAAACATGACTACAGATTTCCCGCAGGTGCCACTGGTTACTGTCTAAAGGAAGCGAACCTCTCGGTAGCCGATCTCGACTACGTCGCCTTCTACGATAAGCCTCTATTGAAGTTTGATCGTCTTCTCGAAACGTATCTCGACTACTCTCCTTCAGGATTCAGTTCATTTCTGAAGTCAATGCCGCTCTGGATGCGAGAAAAACTGTGGATGCCCGATCTGATCAGAACCGAACTAGGAAAGGTCGAGGGAGCCGCCGATGATCGGGAGGCAAAGAAGTACGGAAAGCGATTCAAATGGAAACTCCTGTTTGGTGATCATCATGAAAGCCATGCGGCTAGCGCTTTCTATCCATCGCCTTTCGAGCACGCCGCGATACTTACGATCGACGGTGTCGGCGAGTGGGCTACCAGTTCAATAGGAATTGGCAAAGGCCACGAAATAGAGCTTCTCAAAGAACTTCGGTACCCTGACAGTTTGGGTCTTCTTTACAGCGCGTTCACTTACTACACCGGCTTCAAAGTAAACAGTGGTGAATATAAAGTCATGGGTCTCGCGCCTTACGGCGAGCCCACGTACGTGGCCGCAATAAAAGACAAACTGTTAGACATTCGAGACGATGGCAGTATTCGAATGAACCACGAATACTTCAGCTACTCGCAAGGGTTGCGTATGACCAACGGTGCGTTTGACAAGATCTTTGGTGGGCCGCCCCGCAGGCCGGAATCTAAGCTGTCGCAACGAGATATGGATCTCGCCAGAAGCATTCAGGTGATAACTGAAGAAGTGATGCTGAAGATGGCCCAGTATGCTCACGAGGTAACTGGCGAGAAGCGGTTGTGCATGGCCGGTGGCGTGGCGCTGAATTGTGTGGCGAACGGGCGAATTTTGAAGGAGCTGCCGTTCGACGATGTTTGGATTCAGCCGGCCGCCGGCGATGCAGGCGCTGCGCTCGGAATTGCGTTAGCAATCTGGCACCGGTTCCTGGGCCAGGACCGAATAAGTCCGGAGCAACTTGACGTGTGGCAATCTACCCGCTTTGCCAGCAACGGTTCGTCGTCGTATGCCGATAAGATGAAGGGTTCATACCTCGGGCCGCAATACTCAGAAAGAGAGATCGAGACGTTTCTGAGTTCGAACAACTTGCCTTACCAGAAATACTCGGTTCAGGAGTTGCCGGAGAGAGTCGCCGAATTATTGGCTGCAGGCAAAGTTGTAGGATTACACCAGGGCAGAATGGAGTTTGGTCCAAGAGCCCTGGGTGCGCGCAGCATCATCGGCGACGCGCGATCTCCGCAAATGCAGTCGTTGATGAATCTAAAGATCAAGTATCGAGAGAGCTTCAGACCTTTTGCTCCGAGTGTGCTGCGCGAACACATGTCTGAATGGTTTGAGTTAGATACCGACACGCCGTACATGCTTTTTGTCGCAGATGTCGTGCAGCAGAAGCGACGCGCGATCAGCGAAACGGGGAAGGCGTTGTGGGGAATTGAGAAACTAAATGTTGCTCGCTCGGAGATCCCGGCAGTTACGCACGTCGACTATTCGGCGCGCATACAGTCAGTGCGCAAAGAAACGAATCCTCTCTACTGGGAAATAATCGAGGCGTTTAGACAGAAGACTGGATGCCCGGTCATCGTCAATACCAGTTTCAATGTCAGAGGTGAGCCAATTGTTTGTACACCTGAAGACAGTTATCGCTGTTTCATGAGAACTGAGATGGATTACCTGGTGTTGGAGAGGTGTGTTCTTAACAAAGAAAACCAACCACCGTTCAATGAAAAGACTGACTGGAGATCGCAATTCACGCTCGATTAATGATGATTAGCTCGTGTAGCCTTGTCGAACCGGCTCTGGCAAATAATTGATGATAAAGATTAGTGTCGTAATACCAGTTCGCAATGAAGCGGACACCGTCCGCCTCCTGATCGAGCGATTGCTCAGTCAAACTCGGCGCCCTGACGAAATAGTTATCACTGATGGCGGTTCGACTGACGGGACAGCCGAGATCATCACAGAATTTGTAAACAACGGTTCTCCAGTGCGATTGATTCGGGCTGGTCAAGCTTTACCTGGCCGTGGTCGGAATCTTGCAGCGTCTGCGGCCATCAACGATTGGATAGCCTTTATCGACGCTGGTATTGAGCCTGAAAAAGATTGGCTTGAACTTTTGGCGTTAACTGTCGAAAACGATTCGACTGTAGATGTGGTTTACGGTGAGGTCGAGCCGATTATTGATTCGTTCTTTGCGGAGTGCGCGGCAATCACATACGTGCAGCGTGCCGATATTACGCGTCAAGGATTCATCGCGTCGTCATTGATGAAGCGCAGCGTTTGGAAATCTGTTGGAGGCTTTCCTGAGAATTTGCGTTCGGCGGAAGATCTTCTTTTCATGGACCGAATAGAAAGCGCGGGTTTCAACTACTCACATGAGCCGCGCGCAGTAGTGCACTGGCAGTTGCAACCGACGTTCGCGACCACAATAAAACGATTCGTAGTATACGCGCGAAATAATATGCGCGCAGGGCTCTGGCGTCGATGGCAGCGACCGATTTTCAGTCGTTATCTGACGCTCGTTGCTCTCGCGGCCGTCATTCTTGTCTTGTCGCCTAAATCGATCTGGTTACCGTTTGGATTGTGGTTGCTAATGTTGCTGGCGCGCGCGATCGTGGCGATCCGTCGGAACGGTGCTCGTTATCCTACGGATGCTGGCCGCAATTTAAAGCGCCTGGTGATAGTGATTCCCCTGCTGGCGATGCTGGACGCAGCTGCATTTATCGGCAGCATTCAATGGCTGTTGATTGACTGGTTCCGAGAACACCGCAAGCCTGCCGTGGAGGCCACGAATGGTGCTTGAAGGCCGACGCGTTTTGTTCATCTCTTACAATGGCATGCTGGAGCCATTGGGCCAAACACAGGTGATTCCATACCTTCGTGAACTGGCGAAACGCGGCGTTAAGTACACACTCCTGAGCTTTGAAAAGGCGAATGCGTTTGCCGCCCAAGGAAAACTCCGTGCTGAAGATTTAAAACGAGAGTTGCTGGCCCAAGGTATTGAATGGCATTCGCTGCGATACCACCAGCGGCCATCGTTGCCGGCCACACTTTTCGACGTGATGGCGGGGATCAGATATGCCGGTCGATTGGTTCGCCGCAACAGAATTGAATTAGTTCATGCTCGCGGGCACATACCCGCAACGATCGGCCTCGCCTTAAAACGCAAGTTTGGGATCAAGATGATATTTGACCTCCGAGGCTTGATGGCTGAGGAGTACGTCGATGCAAACCACTGGTCTGAAGGCGGCGCGCGTTACCGGATTACGAAGCTGGCTGAGAGGCGTATTCTTGCTGATACGGACGCGATCGTAACGCTGACCGAACGAATCTGGCCGATAATCAAAGAGTGGGATGGATTGCAATCGCGGAAAGTTGATCATGCAGTCGTACCTTGTTGCGTTGACCTGTCGTTGTTCAGATTTAGTGACGCCGATCGAGCACGTCGACGCGCAGAGCTGGGACTCGGCGATCGTTTGACCCTCGTTTATAGTGGGTCTCTTGATGGATGGTATTTGACTGAGGAGATGGCTGACTTCTTCGCTTACGTAGCGGAAAGACGAAGCGATGCACATTTGCTTTGGCTTACTACCGGTCGTCCAGAACGAGTACGCGAGTTGATGGCGGCTCGTGGTATCACCGAGGATCAGTTTACGATGCGGTCGGTTGCAGCGAGTGACATGCCGTCGTATCTTGCTGCGGGCGATGTCGGTTTGTCATTTATCAAGCGTTGTTTTTCAAAGATCGCGTCTTCGCCAACAAAGAACGGCGAGTATCTGGCATGTGGGCTTCCGCTAATCATAAATGCCGGCATTGGTGATTCGGATTTGTTGGTAACGGACTGGCGAGCTGGAGTGTTAATAAATGAGCTGGATCGGCAGAGTTTCGATCGTGCTTACAATGAACTCCAGGCATTTACCACTAACGGCGCGAAAGCTACGGCTCGCCGGGTGGCAGAGAAGCTTTTTGATTTAGAAACGATCGCAGGACAAAGGTACGCAGACTTGTACGAGAAAGTGCTAAACGGGTGAACAAGATTTCAGAACCCTCCTTACCAGGTAAGACAAATACGAAGCCATCCATGACAACAAGTTCGACCGCTCAGCCGACGCGACGCCAGATTCGCGTTTTGGGTTTGGTGCCTAATGTCTACGACACCTCGCCAGGCCAACGATATCGGATTGAGCAGTGGGCCCCGATTCTGGAAGAGCGCGGTGTCGAGATCACTTATGAACCATTCGAGGATGAACAGCTACACTCCTTGTTATATAAACCTGGACTTCTGCCTCAAAAGCTTACCGGGGTCACGCGTGGATTTATCCGACGGCTTTCGGACGTCAGGAAAGCGCACCAGTTTGATGTTGTCTACGTGTTCCGCGAGGCGGCGCTGCTGGGGCCCGCATTCTTTGAGCGACTTGTCTATCAAACACGCGTCCCGATCGTATTTGATTTCGACGACGCTATTTTTGTCTCCTATCGAAGTCCGTCGAACGGCTATTTGAGTTATCTGAAGTTCGCAGGAAAAACCAAAAGTATCTGCCGGATGGCCGCCCACGTAATGGTTGGCAACCCCTATCTCGCTGAATACGCTCGCCGGGTGAACGATCACGTCACGATAATTCCAACGACTATCGATACTTCTAAGTATCAACCATTACCCAGGAGACAGTCGGACGTTCCCGTCATCGGTTGGACCGGTAGTCATAGCACCGTCCAACATCTCGATACGCTTCGCGGGGCTCTTCAGAAACTAGCTAAGTTGCAATCATTCCGCTTGCGTGTAATCGGAACGCCTTACTACAAGATCGAGGGTGTTGATGTTGAGGCAGTGCACTGGAAATCGAGCACCGAAGTCGAAGACCTATCGTACGTCGACATTGGGGTAATGCCGCTGCCGAACGACAGGTGGAGTAAAGGAAAGTGTGGGGCGAAGGCGTTGCAGTTCATGGGCCTTGGCATTCCCACAATCTGTTCACCAGTCGGAGTTAATACGGACATCATTCAGGACAATCAGAATGGTTTGTTAGCCGACACCGAAGATGAATGGGTCGAGAAGATGAGTCAGCTGATTAAATCAGTCGAGATGCGAGAGCGCCTCGGCAAGGCGGGACGTCAAACCGTGGAGGAAAGGTACTCCGCTAAGAGTCAAGCACCTCGAGTCTACGAAATCTTCAAATCTGTTCTTCGACCTGCGGATGTGAAGGTCGACACGTTCGTGCAGTCGACCTCCGCAGCAACTTCAAAACTGACCTGATTGGTTTATGTCTAAGACCGTACTTGTTACCGGCGGCGCCGGTTTCATCGGCTCTCATCTAGTCGAGGCATTGTTGGCTGCGGGGTATCGCGTCCGCGTTCTTGATGCATTAGTCTCGCAGGTCCACGGCCAACAGACGGAACCGTTGTATTTAGATAGTAGAGCCGAGTTCGTACGTGCAGATGTCTGCGACAGGGCTGCGGTGGACGCGGCACTTGAGAACATCGACATTGTCTTCCACCAAGCGGCCGAGGTTGGCGTTGGCCAATCGATGTACGAAATACAGCGCTACGTGCGCGCAAACGATTACGGCACGTCCGTGCTGCTTGAGGCGATCGTCGCTCGACGGCCGCAAATAAAGAAGCTTGTTGTCGCGTCGTCAATGTCGATCTATGGCGAGGGAGCTTATATCTGTTCCGCTTGCGGTGATATGAATCCGCAGTTGCGTCCGACATCTCAGCTGCTTGATCGACGGTGGGAGGTCGAATGCCCGAACTGTGGCAAGCCACTTACTCCAAAAGGAACTCCCGAAACGAAACCGCTTTTTCCAACTTCGGTATATGCTGTAACAAAACAGGATCAGGAACAGTTTTGTTTGATTGTTGGCCGTTCGTATGGCATTCCTACGGTTGCATTGAGGTACTTTAATGTCTATGGTCCAAGACAGGCCCTGTCTAATCCGTATACGGGAGTATGCGCGATCTTTTCCGCCCGGCTTTTGAATGGCCACGCTCCTTTGATTTTTGAGGACGGGCAACAGACTCGCGATTTCGTTCACGTGACGGACATCGCGAAAGCAAACCTGCTTGCGCTCGAAACAGACCGCGCTGACTATGAGGCGGTGAATGTCGGCACCGAACGCGCAACCTCTGTGAAAGAAGTTGCTCATCTTTTGGCGTCAAGCCTCGGCAAGGATGTGAAACCCGAGATTGTTGCCAAATATCGGGAAGGCGATATCAGACATTGCGTCGCCGATATTTCACGTGCGCGAACGCTCCTGGGATTTGAACCAGCCGTTAGTTTAGAGCAGGGCATCCCCGAGTTGCTGTCGTGGGTCAAGGAGCAGGCTGCGAAAGATCAGGTCGAACATGCGACAGCCGAACTTGAAAGTCGGCAGCTTGTCCGCTGATTGCTAACGAATGCGACGCACCAATCGATTCCGGCTTTTGATTTTGGCTTCAATCGCCATTCTCCCCACCTTCTTAAAAAAGCCGCTCTATCGAATGTTCTTTGGATACCGAATAGGCAAGCGTGTCCGCATCGGTCTTAGTCTGATTGATGCCCGGGAATGCTCGATAGCTGACGATGTCAGTATCGGTCATCTCAATGTATTTACGCAGATTCAGTCACTCACAATTGGAGATCATGTGCGCATCGGACACCTGAATATCTTTCGCGGGGGTGATGAGGTGAGTCTGGGCCGGTACGCTGAGGTAATTCGATTGAATGAGATAAACTCAATTCCAGAACCTGACGTAGTGAACAAGACCGACCCCAGATTCTTGCTTGGCGACGGCAGTATCGTGACTACCGGACACAAGATAGACTTTACTGACCGAGTCGAGATTGGAAGACGAACGATCATCGGTGGCCGTAACTCATCCATCTGGACTCATAATCGCCAACGAACCTTGCCGATCACAATAGGCTCGTTCGCCTACGTTGGTTCTGAGATACGGATGGCTCCGGGAAGTAAGATTCCGTCACGTTCAATCGTCGGCATGGGTGCTGTAATTACATCTGCCCTCGATATCGAAAATACGCTCATCGGCGGAGTTCCGGCCAAACCGATAAAAGATCTTAGTCCCGAAGATAGGTTCTTAATTGAACGTAAGACCCGACTCGACTTACCTGATGAGGTTTGAGGATTTGTCGTGTTCGCGGTCAAGTAGTTAGACTAGTTTCCAATGAATGCTGCGCTCAGTGTCATCCTGCTTGCGGTCTACGGTGCCGTTCTGTTTATCGCCCCAGACAAAGCTCCGGGTGCGCTTGCGACATGTTCTGTGCTTTGCCTGTTTTGTCTGCTCTTTTTATCTCGTCATGACGAACGAACCTTCTTGATACGTCTGTTCGCCGCTGCCTTAATCATCCGACTGCTTGTTGGAGTCATAATCTTCTCCGGTCGAATGGAGGAATTCTTTGGCGGTGACGCTAATACGTACGATCTTTACGGAGCTTCATTAATTGAATCATGGGGTGGAGATGCATTTCACAAAGCATCTTATGAGCGTTTTGTAAGCTCAGGAGTTGGCGCGTGGGGAATGATTTACCTCGTAGCGGGTGTCTATAAGGTCGTAGGCCACAACATGCTTGCAGTTCAATATCTTAATGCGGTTGTGGGGGCAGCGACAGCCGGCGTCATCTTTCTAATCGCGGAACTTCTTTTCAACAACATCCGAGTGTCGAAATTGGCAGCGGTGCTTACAGCTTTCTTCCCTTCACTAATACTCTGGTCATCACAAGCACTAAAAGATAGCTTGATTGTAATGGCCCTGGCGTTGGGAATGCTCGCAACGCTCCGACTAATGAAACAGGTAACACTGCGATGGATGGCTGTTTTGACGGCGTGTCTTCTAGTACTAATGTCATTCCGTTTCTATATCTTTTACATGATGGCGGCTTCCGTTATTGGGGCTTTCGTCGTGGGAATGAAGGCTTCGAACGCTAAAGCATTCGCACAGCGATTCGTGGCAGTCGCACTTATAGGAATGGCGATGACCTGGTTTGGAGTCTTACGATCCGCAACTCAGCAGTTCGATAAGTATGCCAATCTGGAAGCGATACAACGCAGTCGCTCGGACATGGCGCAAACAGGCTCCGGATTTGGAAAGGACGCCGACGTTCGCACCACCTCGGGTGCGTTAACCGTCATTCCGACCGGACTTGTCTACCTTATGTTCGCACCGTTTCCCTGGCAACTCGCGTCGTTGCGACAGAGCATTGCATTGCCTGAAATGGTCGTTTGGTGGTGCTGTTTCCCGCTTCTAATCTTAGGGTTGTGGTACGGACTAAAGCATCGGTTGCAGAAGATTTCACCGATTGTAATATTCACGTCGATGTTGACGCTGGCTTACTCGCTGTTTCAAGGCAATGTGGGTACTGCTTACCGGCAGCGGTCACAGTTGCTGGTCTTTTACTTTATCTTCGTAGCCGTTGGAGCAATTCTCCTTAAAGAACGAGCGGAAGACATTAAACGCCTACGACTCGCAGAGAAACAAAAGCTCGCTGACCTCCGTGCTGCGCGCGTACTCTCGCGCCGTCAAGCACTCGAGTCACAGACGACCGTCACGACTCAGTAAGTTCTCAGCGGAGACTTCCTTATTTGCGCACCCCTGATTGGTCGTCCATTTCCCCATTACGTTTACTACTACTTGCCGCCGCGCTTCATGTAGCTCTCGCGATCGCAATTGCGATCGTCGGAAAAGCTCAGATCCTTCCTCAAACTTTTGATTCAAACGGTATCGGTATCTCATTCGCTCTTGATTCGGCGAGCTATCGAGATCAAGCCGCTTACATGGCGGTCCTTCTTCGCGAACGAAAGTTTCGCGAATGGCTGGATTATCGTGCGCCGCTTGCGACGTTTCACTCGCGACTCTACTCAATCTGTTTTGCTCTGTTGGGGTGGTTGCTCGGTGAAGGCGTCCTGGCAGCGGAGCCAATCAATCTTTTTTTCTATGTCGCAATGCTGGTGCTCACTTACGCGCTCGGCAACACTGTCTTTTCGTCTGGGGTTGGACGCCTGACGGCGACTATTGTTGGTCTATGGCCTTCGCTGCTGATGTTTACGACACAATTCATGCGTGATCCGCTGTTCATTTCAGCATTCCTTTTGTTGTTGCTGAGCCTGGTCCTGGTCCTTATCGACAGGGAAATGTCCTTCGGAAAAGCCCTCGCGCACGCTGGTTCAGGCTGCGCCGCGTTGCAACTCATATTGCTTGCGCGCTCGACCATGTGGGAAATCATTGGAGCGACCATTTTTCTCGGCGCCGTGTTTTTCGTCTTGTCGCAATTTATCCGTCGTCGGTTTGAACCAGGGAAAATGATTGTAATCGGCGTGCTATGTGTCGCAGTAGTTGTGCTGCCAAAAATTCTCGCAGGACGTAGAGTCCCTGATTTGTTCGACCGGGCGGTGTCGACGAATGCCGCGCTCCAGACGAGCGTTCAAGGAGTGTCACCGTGGTCGAGAGCGGCGATCCAGGTCGGCTGGGCGCGCAATCGATTTATCAATCGTTATGCATCAGCCGGTTCAAATCTCGACACTGATGTCAAACTGCAAACCACGAGTGATCTAATCCTATATCTTCCACGAGCAGTAGAGATTGGATTGTTGGCTCCGTTTCCTTCGATGTGGTTGAACGAGGGTCAGAAGGTTGGACGGACAGGACGGCTCTGGATTGGAGCTGAGATGCTGGCACTGTATCTGTTCTTGACTCTCGCATGCGTAACGCTCGTGAGTGAACGGAAACGGCTGGTGGTGTGGTTTTTGTTTTTAACCTCTGTTCTAGGATGTACCGTGCTCGCTTATGTGATTATCAACGCCGGTGCTCTTTACCGCATTAGATATCCTTTCTTCATACCAATAATCCTGTTTGGTGTGCGCAGTCTGTATCTGTTCTCGCGCAAACGTGCAGACCGCCAACTACTTTAGGAACCCGCGTTCTCGTAGGTACTGAACAATCATCATCGCGTTCTCTGCTGCAGAGTTGCTGATTGTATCGAGAGCAAGTTCCGGTTTTAGTGGTGCCTCATACGGATCATCGATTCCAGTAAAGTTTTGGATCTCACCACGCCGAGCTTTGCGATACATTCCCTTCGTATCACGCCGCTCACATTGGTCCAGGGGCGTATCAACAAACACCTCAATGAAGTGCTCCGCACCGATCATGCTTCTGACATCGTTGCGTGTTGCGCGATACGGACTGACCGCGGCACAGATAACAGCGCCCCGATGGCGCACAATCTCGCTTGCAACGAAACCGATACGACGAATATTGAGATCGCGATCTTCCTTACTAAAGCCGAGGCCCCGGGACAAGTGGGTGCGCACAACGTCGCCGTCGAGAATCGTCACTTGTCTGCCGCACTCTTGTAGTAACGCTGTTAGGATTTCTGCCGTCGTGGATTTTCCTGCGGCGCTCAAGCCAGTAAACCAAACACAGAAACCTTGTTTATGGCGCGGTGGATACGATTCGGCGATAACGTCAGCCACTTCCTTACGAGCGAACCAGGAAGGTAAATCTTTACCGCCGTCAAAGTACCACTGACGGCCTTCTGTTCCAGAGATCTTCGTAGCGCGCTCTTCTTCGTTGAGCGTGCGAACGTCAGCATAGCGATCCTGGTCACTCAAATATACGAACTCTCCGAAGTTGAGTGGCTTAACTCCTAGTTCTTTTTCATACTGCTGGACCAGCTCCTGCGCCGCGTATGGCAGATAGAACGGTTTCCCACTCGAGTCGTTTCCGGGGCTCGCGTGGTCGCGACCAATGATCATATGGTTTGCCCCGTAGTTTCGTCTGATGAGTGCGTGCCAGAGCGCTTCTCTCGGTCCGGCCAAACGCATGGCAAGCGGAAGCAACGCCAACAAGATGCGGTCTGGTTCGTAATAGTTCTCGGCAAGCGTTTTATAGCTTCTGACTCGGGTGAAGTGGTCTATATCGCCAGGCTTTGTCATACCGACAACTGGGTGAAGGAGCAAAACTCCGTCGACGTCTTGAATTGCACGCTTTGTCATTTCTTCGTGAGCTCGGTGAAGCGGATTCCTGGTTTGAAATGCGACCACATTGTTGAATCCAATCTCCTCAAGGCGTTCACGAGTCTGTGACGGCGTAAGACGCAACTCTCTGAAGTCGTAACGAGCGGGCAACTGGACCACCTGGAGTGGACCGGAAGCAAAGTGACTGCCCCACCGATGCATTTCAGCAGCCAGCGGGTGCCTCAGGTCAGTGGTATTAAATACGGCTTGCGCGGTCTCCTTCAGATCCCACTCGTAGATTTCCTCAACCGTCATCGTGGCGATGATCTCGTTGCGTGAATCGCGTAGAGAGATTTCGCTGCCGAGTTTCACGGTGTCGTCTCCGCTAAACGGAAGCGTGATCGGAATCGGAAATATCTGGCCATTCGCTAGACGCATCTCGCCGGTGACGCGATCGTGATCGGCTGACGTCATAAACCGATCGAGTGGGCTGAAAGCGCCGGTCGCGAGTAATTCGAGGTCGCACAAAGCTCTGTCTGAGAGTTGAAGCGACGGCAGTTCTTTGGCGCGAGCCAGTAATTCATCGCGCGTTTCAGGCGGCGCAATGAGATCGACCAGCTGTCCGCCACACGGCGAGATCATTTTGTTGGTTATGCTTGTTTCAGACACGTGAACGAAGGTTAATGGGATCTATGATGCGAATAACGAGATATTCTAGCAAACACTGGAGTCGTGCGCTGACGGATGGCCATCCGCTATCGCGAAGGGTACTGAATTGGTTAGAATCACGCTTGTTTCCACGAGCCCAGATGCTTTCCCTTTGTGAATCTTAATGTGTGGCATTGTCGGCATTGTTCGTAGCGACGGCAAATCCGTCGACGAAGCGCTTTTGACGCGCATGTGTACCGCGATCCGTCATCGTGGCCCTGACGATGACGGCTTCTATTTCAATGGATCAGTCGGTCTCGGCATGCGACGCCTTTCGATCATCGACGTCGCAGGTGGACACCAACCAATTCACAACCAGGATCGAACCGCGTGGATTGTTTACAACGGCGAAATCTACAACTATCTCGACCTCCGCGAAAAACTAGAGAAACTCGGTCACAAGTTCTACACCAATAGCGACACCGAGGCGATCATTCATGCCTACGACCAATATGGCGCGGAGTGCCCGAAGCACCTGCGCGGTATGTTCGCCTTTGCGATTTGGGATGAACGAACGCAGGAGTTGTTGCTTGCGCGCGATCGTGTCGGAAAGAAACCGTTGCTATACGCCCAGGTTAATGGCCAGTTGGTGTTCGGCTCCGAGTTTATTGCTCTGTTACAACACCCTGACATTAGTCGTGAAGTTGATCCGCATGCGATCGATCAATACCTGTCGTTCATGTGCGTCCCGGCGCCACTCACCGCCTATAAGTCGATCAAGAAACTTGAACCAGGCCACACGCTGCGTTGGCGAAAAGGAGAAATTAAGACTGAACGCTACTGGTTACCTGACTTCTCTAAGAAGCTGAAGATCACTGAAGAAGAAGCTGGTGAGCGAACGATCGAGGTTCTTCGCGAAGCTGTGCGGGTTCGGTTGATGTCGGAAGTACCTTTGGGTGCGTTTCTCTCAGGCGGGATAGATTCGAGCGCTGTCGTTGCGCTGATGAGCGAAGAGTCGTCGGAACGTGTGAAGACTTTTTCAATTGGGTTTGAAGAACAGGATTTCAGTGAGCTTCATCACGCGCGGCGAGTAGCGGAACACATTGGTGCAGATCATCACGAGTTCATTGTCAAACCTGACGCTCTCGAAGTCTTGCCACTCCTGGTCGAACATTATGGCGAACCTTATGCCGACTCGTCTGCTGTTCCGACCTATTACGTCTCTCGCGAAACTCGCAAACACGTAACGGTTGCACTGAACGGCGACGGTGGTGACGAATCGTTTGCGGGTTATGAGCGTTACATTGCGATGACGTTTACTGAGCAGTATCGCAAAGTGCCTGCGCCGATCCGCGAATCGTTAATCAAGCAGGCAGTCAATCTCATTCCAACGTCAACCGTTAAGAGAAGCAGAGTAGCTTCGGCAAAACGAATGCTCGACGCCGTTTCATTGCCTAAGGTCAACCGCTACATGCACTGGGTGAGCGCCTTCAATGAACAAGCAAAGGTCCGGCTCTATTCAGATTCTTTCCGGCATGAGACCGCAGGCGCGAACGCAACGGGCGTCATCGATCCGTGGTTCAGTCGCGCGAATGGTGCGTCGATTGTTGATACCGCGCTGCTGACCGACATAATGACGTATCTGCCTAACGATCTGCTGGTGAAGGTCGACATCGCAAGCATGGCTGTCTCGCTGGAAGCGCGATCTCCATTTCTTGATCATCACGTGATCGAGTTTGCTGCGAGTCTTCCGGTTGATATGAAGGTTCGAAGATTTACAACGAAGTATCTGTTGAAGCGTGTGCTTCGTCAGTTGCTGCCTAAAGAAAACCTCGATCGACGAAAGATGGGTTTCGGCGTTCCGATTGGTCATTGGTTTCGCGGAAAGATGCAACCATTCCTGCGGGAAGTCGTGTTGTCAGAAAAGGCTGTACGTCGCGGACTCTTCAACCGCGAAACTGTCGAACGTTTCATCGACGACCACGTGAGCGGCAAACGCAACTACGAGCACCAACTGTGGACATTAATGATGCTTGAGCTGTGGTTTCAAAGGTTCATTGATTAACTGCAAACCTACATGATCGCCGGAACCAGTTCAAACATTGAGCCGGAAGAATCGCCATCCGACTTTCAAGCTCGCGCGTGTCCGGCGTGCGAATCTGTGTCAGCGACTCAAATGGGAAAGAAAGCCGGGTTCGACCTGCTGGTCTGCCGTGGCTGCGGCACGTTGTATGTATCCCGTCTTCCGACCAATGAGTCGAGGATGCACTACGAAACGGGAGGCTACTACAACGATGAAAATCTGGCGATCCCTGATTTTGTCATCAGACGACTTGAAGAGATCGTCACCTCCTTCGCACCGTACCGCCGGACGAACAGGTTGCTCGATATCGGTTGTGGTGCAGGCACGCTTCTAACAGTAGCGAAGCAGGCAGGGTGGGATGCCGAGGGTGTGGAGGTATCCATTCCGACGGTCGATTATTTGAGAACGCAGGGTCTTAATGTCTTCCCGGGTGAACTTGCGCAGGCTGAATTTCCTGCCGGGCACTTTGATGTTGTAACAGCAGGCGAATTGATCGAGCACGTCCCTGATCCTTCGTCATTGGTTGCTGAAGTCGCACGAATTCTGAGGCCCGGCGGAATTTTTTGGGCTACGACTCCGCATTCGCATGGCGCCTCCGGCCGCGTTTTGAAATTAAGATGGAGCATAGTGTCACCGCCTGAACATTTGCATCTGTTTTCCATACGGGGTTTGTCTGGTCTGTTGTCTCGCCACGGCTTTCAACGCGTCAGGGTAAAGAGCGAAGGACTGACCGTCGGTGAGTTGATAGGCGCATTCCGATCGCGTGAGGAAGTCGGCGGGGAACCCGGGAAATCAAAGAGCCACGAACGAGTGCAGTCTGATTATCAGTTGAACCAAGCAATGTTGCAGAACAATCGGCGAAGAATGATAAAGAATGCTGCGAATAGCATGTTGCGGGCGAGCAGGGCGGGAGACTTTTTAAAAGTTTGGGCCGAACGTTGAGAAGGAGGACTTGAGTGTGAAAGGAATTGTTTTAGCTGGCGGACTGGGGTCGCGATTGCGCCCGCTGACGTCCATCACTAACAAACATCTGTTGCCCGTTTACGATCAACCCATGATTTTTTATCCGATTCAGACGTTGGTGAATGCTGGTATCACTGACATCATGATCGTCACGGGTGGAACTTCCGCCGGTGACTTCCTGCGCTTGTTGGGCAATGGCAAAGCGTTTGGCCTGAAACATCTCAACTACGCTTATCAGGAGGGTGAAGGTGGAATTGCGCAGGCACTCTCGTTAGTCGAATACTTTGCTTCGGGTGATCCTGTTTGCGTGATTCTTGGCGACAACATCATTGAAGGAAACATTCGTTCAGCGGTTCGTGCTTATCGTCATCAGGGTGGCGGCGCGAAGATCATCCTCAAGAAAGTGCCCGACCCAAGTCGCTTCGGAGTTCCTGAACTCAAAGACCGTGAGGTGCTTCGTATAGAAGAGAAACCGGAGATTCCAAAATCGGATTACGCAGTTATCGGAATCTACATGTACGACGGCGAGGTTTTCGACATCATTCGGACGTTGAAACCATCAGGACGGGGTGAGTTGGAGATCACAGACGTAAACAACGCTTACATCGAGCGCGGTGAAATGACTTGGGAAGAACTCGAAGGTTGGTGGACTGATGCGGGAACCTTCGAGAGTTTGCTCCACGCGTCGAATCTCGTGGCGGAGACAGGCGCGAATAAGATCGAACCAGTGCAGGAGATTTCGGTTGGAGTCCGATAGGGCAACGCTGAGCAGATCCGCTGATTTTCAGAGACAGGAGCAGCAGGCAGGAGCCAATCATTGGTCATATATCATTTGACGTTTCTCATTTGTCATTCAGGAAACCGGATTTGAATCCGAGCACAAATGAAAAATGATAGATGTCAAATCAGATACGGCCAATGATTGGCTCCTGCCTGCTGCTCCTGCTCCTATCTATGTAATCGGTGGAAATCGGTGGATCTGCTTTCGGTAGCTCATGAAATATCCGCGCATCGGTTAGAATCGCCTGCTTACGAATGGGAACACCTGGAAAAACAAAGGTCGTGCGTGTAATTGCTCGTCTGAACGTTGGTGGGCCGGCGAAGCACGTCGTTTGGCTCACGCAAGGTCTTCAGCAGTCACCAATTGAAACTCTTCTTGTCGCCGGAACTGTTCCTGAAGGCGAAGAAGACATGGGCTACTTCGCGGACGAGCTGGGCATCACGCCGCATTACATCCGCGAGATGAGTCGCGAGATCTCGCCGAAGGACGTAGTGACAATCTGGAAATTGTTCCGTCTGTTTCGACGCGAACGTCCTGATATTATTCACACACACACCGCCAAAGCCGGCACCGTTGGACGCGTCGCCGGCTTTTTTTATCGTTGGGCCACGCCGGGTACCTTGATCGGGCAACCGCGTAAGTGCAAGTTTGTGCACACGTATCACGGTCACATCTTTCACAGCTATTATGGTCCATTGAAGACGCGGCTCTTCATCTTCGTTGAGAAGGTGTTGGCCCGTGTCGCCACAGATCGCTTGTTGGTCGTCAGTCATCAACAGCAGAATGAGATCAGCAAAGTGTTTGGGATTGGCCGGAATGGGCAGTTCCAGGTAGTACCACTCGGGTTGGATCTGAACGTCTTTGAAAATGCAGCAACGCGACGGCAGATATTTCGGCAGGAACTCGGTTTGACTGACGACGTCATACTGATCGGCATCGTCGGTCGTCTCACAGAGATCAAGGACCATGAGTTCTTTCTTCGTGCGGTCGCGCGTTTCAAAGAGTTGGTGAACGATTCGTTAGCAGCGGTAAAGTTCGTTGTTATTGGTGATGGCTCATTGCGATCTGAGCTGGAGAGGCTTTCAGTGTCGCTTGGTCTCGAGCGCGATGTAATCTTTTCGGGCAATCGTCGCGACCCGCACAACTTCTATCCGGCGCTTGATATCGTAGCCCTCACTTCAAAGAATGAAGGCACGCCGCTGACATTGATCGAGGCAATGGCTAATGCGCGGCCGGTGATTGCGACCAGCGTCGGTGGTGTGGTTGATCTACTCGGCGAGCCTTTGCCGACAAAACTCAGCTATCGTGAATGTACGCGCGGAATCAGTGTCACGCCGGGCGATGTCGATGCGTTTGCCGCAGGGCTGCAGCAGCTAGTGGAAGGTAAGGAGTTGCGCACGAAGGTGGCCCAGAATGGCTACGACTTTGTGCGGAGCAATTACGCAAAGGAGCGTTTGCTTGAAGATATCAAGGGGCTTTACGCTGAACTATTGAGTGCGCAACCCGGCAAAGTTGAATCGAGATCTGCTGAGGGTGTGGAGTCGAGAGCGTGAAAGTTGGAAGTGGACGAACATCGGTCGCATACGTCTATAGGTCCTATTTAAGGAGAACAACCACTTGCGAGTATTGATCACGGGAGGAGCGGGTTTTATCGGTTCGCATCTAGCCGACGCCTACCTGCAGCGAGAATGTGACGTCTACGTCATCGACGATCTGTCAACCGGCAAAATTGAGAACATTCAACACCTCAAAGGCAACAAGCGCTTTCACTACACGATTGAGTCAGTTCATAACCAGCCCGTCACGGCTGAACTCGTCGATCAGTGTGATGTGATCTTCCACCTGGCTGCGGCGGTCGGCGTGAAGCTGATTGTCGAGAGTCCGGTGCGAACCATTGAAACTAATGTGCGCGGCACCGAAGTAGTCCTATCGCTCGCCAACAAGAAAAAGAAGAAGGTGTTAATTGCGTCAACATCCGAAGTTTATGGCTTAAGTACCGACGTCCCTTTCCGCGAAGACGGAAATCTCGTTATGGGCGCCACTACGAAAGGTCGTTGGAGTTATGCGTGCTCAAAAGCAATCGACGAATTTCTCGCGCTTGCATACTGGCGTGAAAAGAAACTGCCGACGATCGTCGTGCGTTTATTCAATACCGTTGGCCCGCGGCAGACAGGACAGTATGGAATGGTGATCCCGACTTTCGTTAAGCAGGCACTGGCCGGACGTCCAATAACTGTCTACGGCGATGGAAAACAGAGCCGGTGTTTTGGATATGTGGGAGACATTGTTGGCGCCTTGATCGGTTTGATGGAAAAAGATGAGGCGGTTGGTCAGGTCTTCAACATCGGATCGAATCAGGAGATAACGATCCTGGATCTCGCGCGCCGGGTGAAAGAGTTAACTCAATCGTCATCGGAGATCGTGTTCGTCCCGTATGACGAAGCCTACGAAGAGGGCTTTGAAGACATGCCCCGCCGCGTTCCGGACATTTCGAAAGTAGGTGACCTTGTCGGCTTCCGTCCCCAGATGAACCTCGACGGAATCCTCAAAAGCGTGATCGATTATCAAAGTGGCAGGCGTTGACGACATGATCGGGCTTTACCCTGAGTCTAGACGATCTGCCTACTCTGAACCGTTTTGAACGGGTTTCTCACATTTGTGACAATCACTGGATTTTCGACGTGATTCTCGAAAACCAGAGGCACCTAGGACATTTGCCCGCTTGCGTTAAACCCTCATTTCTAATAGCTTTTCATTCCGATAATCAGCTCTTCAAACTCCTGCTGCCCCGTTTACCGCCTCTCGGGAGGATATGTTTTCCAGTTCGGTCAAACTCCTGGCAATAGCCGCTTCGTTCGTTCTGGCTCTGGGTCTTACGCCCCTGGTCGCTGCCATCGCGCGGCGGTATGGGGTTGTCGCCAAACCGAAGACCGATCGTTGGCACAAGAAACCCACGGCAATGCTGGGCGGTGTCGCCATCTTTCTGTCGGTACTGATCCCAAACATCGTTCTTGTTCCTGACACCACATATGAATACGTAATTCTTCGTGCGAGCGCGTTCCTGTTCGTAGTCGGACTCGTCGATGACCTGATCCATCTGAAGCCCTATCAAAAACTCATCGGACAGGTGCTGGGTGCTGCCTACGTGGTTTACTACGGACTCTCACTCCCCTGGACCAGATCGCCGCTCATCAATATGGCGCTGGCGATCTTCTGGTTGATAGCAATCACAAACGCCATCAACCTGCTAGACAACATGGACGGTCTTGCCGCGGGCATAGCCATCATCGCGGCGGGATTTCTCGCGTTGAGCTTTGTTAACACCGGACAGTACGTCGACGCACTCATACTTCTTTCATTCGCCGCAGCATTACTCGGCTTTCTTGTTTACAACTCCAACCCAGCATCGATCTTCATGGGCGACTGCGGTTCGATGTTTGTCGGTTTCTTTCTTGCGAGCTCGGCCCTTGTGAATGTAAGCGGCGGTAGATCAAGAAGTTTTCTGCCTGTACTGGCAGTTCCGATCCTTGTGCTGTTCATTCCGATCTTCGACACCACGTTCGTCACAGTTTTGAGAAAGCTCTCCGGCCGCGCCGCATCACAGGGAGGCCGCGACCACACTTCACATCGACTCGTGGCGCTAGGGATGTCGGAACGACATGCAGTGTGGATGCTCTACGGGTTCGCCGCGCTTTCGGGTTTGCTGGCGGTTGTCGTTCAGCGTGTGAAGCTTGACGTCAGTCTGGCCGCGATTGCCGGCTTCACGATCCTTCTAACGCTGTTGGGTGTTTATTTGTCGGGAGTCAAGGTCTACGACGAGTCAGCCGACGAACAGGCACTCAAAGGGAAGGCGCTTTATGCGTTCCTTGTTGATGTGTCTTACAAGCGTCGGGTCTTTGAAGTGTTGCTCGATCTCGTCTTGATTATTCTCGCCTACTGGAGTTCCTACGCGATCAAATTTGGTCCATTCTCCAACAGCAGTCAGTGGCAATTGTTCATTCGAAGTATTCCCATTGTGCTGTTTGTGAAGATGTCAACATTCCTGGTGATGGGCGTCTATCGCGGCTTGTGGAAATACACGAGCATTGACGACCTGATCGTCTTCGCGAAAGCTGTAATACTGAGCTCCATCGCCAGCGTCATCATCATCCTGTTCACGTTCAGGTTTGAAGGCTTCTCTCGCGCGGTTTTCGTGATCGACGGTGTGTTGATGGTTTTCTTTCTCGCAGGCAGCCGCATGGCCTTCAGACTGTTCAGACAAGTTCTGCCCGCAATGGGCAATCCGAATGGACGGCGCGTGTTGATTTATGGAGCCGGTGATGGTGGCGAGTTGTTGCTTCGCGAGCTATTGAATAATCGCGAGCTGGCACTCTCGCCGATCGGCTTTCTCGATGACGATCCTTCGAAGAGCGGGAAATTAATTCATGGCTTTAGAGTTTTTGGCGGCAATGGCGATTTGGGTTCTGTTTGCGATCAGCAGCAGGTGGATGAAGTGGTGATTTCAAGTTTGAAGATGACGGATGCGAGAATTGATGAAGTCGTACGCTGCTGTGCGGAACGCGAGATCGTCGTGAAAAGAATGCGGATTACAATGGAAACGCTCGACTGAATGCCTCAGGAACTAATTCACTTAACATCGCGAAAACCGGCAGCTCGCATTGTGATGATCCTGTTCTTGATTGTCGCTGCGATTTGGTCGTACTGCGTTGTGAGTTGGTACCTCGGAAATTCTTTTGCAGACAGCCTTGATCCGAGCGATCGCGATCTTGATATCGCTCGCATGGCCGTTTCTATGGCACCCGATGACCCGCTGACCCATTGGCGACTCGGTAATGTCTCGCAATCAAAACTGCCCTTCGATCAAATTGGCCAGGCGATCGCCGAATACGAAAAGGCGGTCAGTCTCTCACCAAACGATTATCGTTTTTGGACCGCACTGGGTGTTGCTTATGAGCAAGCCGGGGAACACGACAAAGGAGAAGTGGCTCTGAAACGGGCGGTCAGCCTTGCTCCGTCCTATGGTCACCCGCATTGGTTTCTCGGGAACTTGTTGCTGCGTCGTTCGCGCTACGACGAAGCATTCGCCGAGTTGCGCCTTGCAAGTGAAGCGAACGAAGAGTTTCGTCCGCAAATGTTCGTTCTTCTTTGGGAAATCTACGGCTCAGACTTTGACTCCCTGAGCAAGGCTCTTGGCGACAAAGCCTCCACTCGCGCGGCTTTTGCGGTTCATCTGGTGAAACAGAAGAAGTTTGACGAGGGGATGCGGCTTTGGGCAACAATGTCTGCAAACGACAAGACGGCAAACAAAACTACGGCTGACTCGATGGTCACCGACTTGCTCGCCTCGGGTCGACCCTACGACGCGCTCAAAGTTTGGAATGACGTGGCACCTAACGCCGAGAGTCGCGCGGCGATCGATCACATCACTGACGGCAGCTTTGAACAGGTGACCAACTACGGACCAGACATGGTTTTCGCCTGGCAGGTCAAGAATGTGGCGCAGGTACAAATCGGTGTTGATCCTCACAGCGGGCACACCGGTGCTCGAAGTCTGCGTCTCGTCTTTCAAGTGCGACAAAACCTCGAATCGTTAAGCGCAACGCAACTCGTTACCGTGTCGCCAGATACCGGGTACGAACTGGAGTTCTATCGAAAGTCGCAAAAGCTCGAGAGCGGATCCACTCCCTTTGTTAGTGTGACGAACATTGCGAACGGCGTTGTACTCGCTTCCTCAGATGGTGCTGCGAATGGTGATACCGATTGGCAACGCGTCAGTCTTACCTTCAAGACGCCGCCGAAAAGCGAAGCCGTGACGATCAGCATCGACAGGACCAAGTGTCCGGACGCGGACATTTGCCCAATTTTCGGAACTGTTTGGTATGACGACTTCAGTCTCAAACGAAGAAATTGAAGTTATTTCTGTCGAGACTTCGCCAGAAGTAACACAAGCGAGGCCGGGCGCGACGGTCTATCGCATTCGTCACACGCTTGCCAGCCGATTTCTCGTGCTCGTGATCTGCGTGGCGATTGTGCTGTCAGCCCTCGCTTACGGCACAGTCCACTACTGGGCGCTTAGCGTATTCAACATGGGCGCATTGACGATTCTGTGTTTGTGGGTGGTTGATGCCTGGTCCCTCGGGCATCTCAGGATTAGCAAAAATCTTTTGCAGTTGCCACTGCTCGGAGCAGTGGTTTTGGGAATAGTACAACTGTTGCCCCTTCGACCGGCTGTAAACAGTGGACTCGGCATGAGCCTCTCGCAGTCGCTGTCACTCGATCCTAACGCTACGCGGCTCGTAATAGTGCAACTGCTCAGTTTGTTGGTCTATTTTGCAGCCGTCCTCGTCTTTGTTGACACGCCCCGGCGGCTTCAGTTGATAGTTCGCACAATAATGATTTTTGGCTTCTGCCTGGCAATGTTCGGACTGACTCAGTCGTTTACGAGCCCGACCAAAGTTTACTGGATACGCGAGCTGAACCAGAGTACTGCGTTTGGTCCATTTATCAATCGACATCACTTCGCGGGCTACATGGAATTGACACTCGCAATACCATTGGGATTGCTGTTCGCAGGGTCTGTCGATCGCGAGAAGAAGCTACTGTATTTGTTTCTCGCCGGAATGATGGGCGTCGCACTTTTTATGACCACCTCTAGAGGCGGTGTGATTAGTCTTGTTGCGGAAGTGTTTTTCTTCGTCTTAGTCACCGCCTTCTGGCGCAAAGACAACGAACGTACAAAGAGACGAACGAGCAGGATTCGGAGTGCAGTTGTCCGATTAGCTTTGGGAGTGGCACTACTGGTCGGACTGGTTATCGGTGTTACCTTGATTGGCGGCGGCGACATTCCATTAAATCGTTTGGTCGATAGCGTGAACTCAAACGATCCGACCACTGGTCGTGCCCACTTTTGGTCGGTCACACTCAATATGATCAAAGCTCACCCGGTGCTCGGAACCGGCCTGGGTGCATTCGGAGTGATCTATACACGCTTTGATTCGCACAACGGTTTGCTTCGTTTGGAACAGGCGCATAACGACTATCTACAGGTGTTGTCTGACGGCGGAATTGTCGGCGCATTCCTCGCACTCTCTTTTGTCGCCCTGCTTTTCGCTCGAGCCTTCTATCGGATGCGAACGCGAGATCCATTTCGACGCGGGGTCGCACTAGCATCGCTGGGAGGTTGTCTTGCCGTGCTGGTTCACAGTTTCTTTGATTTCACGCTGCACACCACGTCGAATGCGTTGTTATTCCTGGTTCTTGCAGCTCTTGCGACTTTGAATGGCCGCGTCGAAAATGCACCGCCGCGTCGCAAGCGTCGTCGTTCCACTGAGATTGTTCAGCAGAAACCGGTCGAACACGCAGACTTGAACAACGCGGCGGTTAGGGTAATATGAGGCACCTCTTTGGAGTGCGGTGACCAGTCACCGCTTTCTTCCAAATGTGCTCGCCCCAGCTAGAGACGCAAAAGCGGTGACAGGTCACCGCACTCCAAAAAATGGCTTCAGCTGCTTCCGCAAAAGACGATACAACTGCCCATTCAGCGAGCGAAACATCATCCGTGCCGGGTTTGTGTCTGACTGCTTCGCTGAGACACGGTAAGGCCGACGCGCTTAATTACCGTGAAGATGGCCACTGGGTGAACATAACCGCGGCCGAGTTTGTGGAGCGCGTTAAGGATGTGGCGCTAGGACTGGCCGCCCTGGGTATCCGGCCGGGAGATCGCATTGCCCTGCTTTCCGAGAACCGGCCTGAATGGTCCATCGCAGACATGGCGATCCTTAGTCTTGGTGCGATCAATGTGCCCATTTACACTACGCAGGCAGTCGATCAGATTGAGTTTATCCTCGCCGACTCTGGCTCCCGTGCGATCTTTATCTCCAATCGGAAACTCTTCAGACACGCTCGACCTGCACTCAACGACAGACATTTGGAAAAGCTGATCTTCTTCGACGCGGATGTTGCTGAGGATCTCGATCACGCAATCGCTTTGAGCGAACTAGAACAGCGCGGAAAGGACCAGGCGCAACAGCGTCCGGAAGCGTTCGACGCTTACCTGCACGCGGTGCATCCTGACGACCTCGCGACGATTATTTACACCTCGGGGACCACGGGTGAACCAAAAGGCGTGATGCTGACGCACAACAACTTCATTTCTAATGTGCTGGCAATCACGAATGGTCTACCGATTAGCAATACCGACACTGCGTTATCAGTACTTCCTTTGTCGCACATCTTCGAGCGCGCCGGCTTCTATGTTTTCTGCTACAACGGAGTCTCGGTCTACTACGCTGCGTCGTTCGATCAAGTTGGTGAAAATCTGCGTGAGGTTCGACCCACAGTAATGACGGCGGTGCCGCGCCTCTTCGAGAAGGTGTATCACCGGATCATTAAGAAGGGCATGTCTGAGAAAGGCGTAAAGAAAAGGATTTTCACGCGATCGCTTAGAGTCGGCCAGCGTTTTGGTGAACTGACGGACGCTCAAAGAAGAATTCCGGCGCCTCTTCGCCTTCAACAGAGGCTGGCAAGCAAGCTTGTGTTCTCGAAATGGCGCGAAGGTGTTGGCGGGCGATTACGCTACTTCGTGTCGGGCGGCGCACCACTCGCGCCGGCGTTGTCTTATTCCTACATCTCCGCAGGGATTCCTATTCTTCAAGGCTACGGCGCCACTGAAACTTGTATTGTTTGCGCCAACCGTCCGGACAACAATCAAGTCGGATCAGTGGGTGTTCCGTTCGAAGGAATTGAACTGCGAATCGCAGAGGACGGTGAGATCCTTATCAAGGGACCGAACGTGATGCGCGGCTACTATGGTCAACCAGAAGCAACGGAAGCAGTGCTTAAGGATGGATGGTTTGCAACTGGCGACGTAGGCCATCTCGATAAAGAAGGTCGTCTCTACATCACCGATCGAAAGAAAGACCTATTCAAGTTGTCCAATGGCAAGTATGTGGCGCCCCAGCTTATTGAGAGCTTATTGAAGGAAAGCGAGTTTGTAAGCCAGGTAGTGGTTGTTGGCACAGGCCGAAAGCAACCAGCTGCTTTGATCGTGCCCGATTGGGAAAACTTGAATCAGGCACTTGCCGCTACGCGAGAAGATCTTCCAAAGGACCGCGCGGAGCTCAGCAAACACCCGACAGCCGTGAAGATAGTTCAGCGAGATGTTGCCGCGTTAACCTCCAGCCTCGCCGATTACGAACGCATCCGACGCGTGGCCTTGCTACCGAACGAGTTCAGTATCGATAGCGGCGAACTCACGCCGACACTAAAAGTGAAACGCCGGGTGATCGACGAGCGCTACAACGATCTCATCGAAGAGATCTACTCCTGATTGTCACTTCCTTAGTCGATAGCAAGCTCACCTGATAATTCTCATTTTGCTGCTTTGGCAAAGCAGAGATTCGGCCAGGATTCGAAGATTCATTGGAATCTCCGGCGGTCTGTCGTCCCCCTTCGTGCGGGGTTTGTGGAAAGCAAGTAACGCAAGTTCGGCGGTGCAAAACTCGCAAGCCGCCAGGTGAAGGCGAACCAGCGCAAGCAGTTCTCTTGGCAGTTTTTTCGTGCGATAAGAGAGAAGGGTACTGGACGACGGGCATGCCACCGTTTTCTGGAAGACTGACTCGTTTTCTGACTTCATCCTACCCCCTGAGCAAACAGAAACACGACACGGAGAACTACCTGAAAAGACCGTCGCATTTGAGGGCGAGCCAGGGGACGCAGGTTCTAGCCTCAACGGTGAAAAAAGCGACGGACGTTCTCCTTGTTCAACAATACAAAATGCCGAATAGGAGCTCGATTCCAGACCTTTTTTAGCCCCCAAGATTCTAATTTCTCTATTGTTTTCAGTAGGTTTAGCCTAGTGTAAAAACATGTTGCCCATAATTTAAAATGCTGCTAACATGCCTTCGTCGTCATTGAAGCAGGCCGCTCAGTGACTCATTCCAGGACGGCCCACCTGCTTTGTGCGGAACATCGGGCACACGTTAAGACGTTTTCCACAGCTCGCCTCAGGCCAGCATTAAAGTCTCCAATACCAACAAACGCAGACTTCATCAGGTCGTAAACCCAGTTTTGACCTCTTGTGCTTAGCCGGCGGGCCGCGATCGAGCCAGGGATCTCCTTACCAGACAGCGCAGAGCACCTGCAGGTCTAATTTGAACGCCCTAACAACACTCACCGTCAGAGAAACCCTTTAGAGAACACAGGGTCATTACGGACAATCCCGTGAAATCCATCAGCGAAGATTACGACAAAGCAAGCGAACCCGGAACTCCTGACAAACGGCAATCCCAGTCGCGAGGTCGTCGCACGTACGATCGACCTGGAAAAAATGCGAAATGGGTGGAGAGCCTTCGTTCTTCCGATGTCGGTCGTTTGTGGTCCGAACTCCATCGAATCGTATCGCACCACCCGTTGGTGAGAGCGTCTCGAAGCGCTGGGCTGTTGGTTGAAGAAGGAGGCTCCGGCGCCTACACAGATCTAACCCAGGAACTGTTTGTTCAGCTGCTTAGCAAGAACCGCTTTGAGCACTATCTCGAGACGGAGATGACCGACTACGAGATTGAGTGTGAAATCAGCCAGATAGAACTAACCAACCTCCTTACAGCTGAACTGCGGAAGCGTCATCCCGAGAGCTATCGGCTGGCTCGCCGTATTTCCACATTAATTCAATCGAGCACTAATTTCCGTCGCTTTGATACAAGCGGTATCGACGATGAACCTCACCGACGTTTGGCGGATCGTGTCTACGGACTCAGCGAATGGGCCGACGACAAGATGCGGCGCGGAGCGCACGAGGTTGAACAGCGAGTGCACGTCATTCCCGTACGTCAACGCGACACGCGAATGGTAGGTTGTACGGGCGATTCCCAGGTAGTGATCAGCAATGCCGACCTGGAAGATTTGATTGTTTCAGTGTTGGACGCCGTCGATTCTCCAGTAGACGTCCGGACGCTGCGCAGCCTTGTTATGTCGCGGCTGCCGGTGATGGATATCTACCTTGTTCCCTTGGATGGCGACGACAACGACTCTGACAACCCGAATCATTACGAGCCGGTTGACAGACGAGAGAACCCTGAAGAAGGCCTCTTGAGGCGGGAATCAGAGCGTGAGGCAGCGGGATTTGTCGATCAGTTTTTGAAGAATCTGCACGAAGCTGTGCGGGGTAAGGTCAAGCAGTACAACCGGATTCTTGGTGTGTTGTGGCTATGCTACTTAAGCCCTGAGCATCTGACACAATTGGAAGTTGCGGCCTCATTAGGCGTTTCTGACTCTTTAGTGTCAGACTACCGCCGTCGGATTGAGCAGGAACTGCGGGCGCTGACGTTCTCCGAGGTTGAGGAAGCCAAACAGTTCGAACTGGCACTTCGAGACCGGGTCAGGACGCTGGTATTTGAGATGAAGGAGCGAGAAGTGACAGTTTAGCTGCTGATAGGGCATATTTAGTCTTGACTGAGGCTGCTGCGCTGACTGGCGCCGCAGCCTTGTTTTGTTGCGGATTGATTGGGCTTGGGCTTTAATTTGTTGGCGAGTTAAAGAGGGAGAGACACGTGGAGGTCATCTTTTGGTTTAGTGTCGCAGCTATTGGATATGCCTACGTTGGCTATCCCCTCTTGCTCGTTGTTCTAAGTCGATTAAGACCGAAGCCTGTTAGAAGCGGACACTGGACACCCTCGGTTACGGTTATCATCGCGGCTCACAACGAGGAACGAGACCTGTCTGCTAAACTCGAAAACACGCTCGCTCTCGATTACCCCTCTTCCCGTCTCGACATCATCGTGACATCCGACTGTTCGTCTGATCGCACAGATGAGATTGCTCTAAGCTTCGCCGCGCGCGGTGTCCGTTTGCATCGGCAGGAAGAACGACTAGGAAAAACCGCCGCCCAAAACGCCGCTGCGGAAAAAGCTCGAGGCGAGATAATCGTCTTCTCCGATGCGACTACACACTATCGGCCCGACGTGTTGCGCTTGATGATTCCCGCTTTCGCCGACAAGAGCGTCGGCTGCGTTACTGGTCGAGTGATCTATCATGATGAGAAAGAGTCGAGTGTCGGCGCGGGTACGCAGTCGTATTGGAACTATGAGTTCTTTCTGAAGAAGCACGAGAGTGCAGTGTGCTCTCTGATCGGCGTGTGCGGCTGCATGTATGCTGTCAGAACTTCGGCATACATCCCATTGTATAACGAAGCGTGCAGCGACTTTATTATCGCTACCACCATGGTTCAGCAAGGTCTGCGGGCGATCTACATTCCCGAGGCGGTTTGTAGCGAAGAACCGAATCGGCAGGCGAAGAAAGAACTGGCGGCACGTGTCCGGATCATTTCGCAGACGTTTGGTGACCTATGGCGCAACCGAAAGGTGCTAAATCCATTTAAGACCGGCTTCTATGCAATCCAACTGTGGTCGCACAAATTGATGCGTTACTTTGTTCCCGTCTTCTTGATTGCGATCTTTATAACTTCAGGGGGACTCGCGACACGCAGTACTTTTTATGCGGCCGTATTTTTGATGCAAGTCGCGTTTTACCTGGCGGCCCTGGTCTCGTCGATTCTCGAACGACTAGGCGTGACGTCCAGCGTGCTGGCGTTGCCACAGTATTTCGTGATCACCAATCTCGCATCGTTGATCGCGTTCGTTAAGTTTTTGACCGGCGAAAGATACACGCGGTGGGAACCGAGCCGCGAATAAACAGAATGAAGAATGCCCTATCAATAGACTTGGAAGACTGGTTCTGCGTTCACAACCTGGCCGGCGTAATAAAGCGCGACGATTGGGACAAGTGCGACTTACGAGTGCGTGCCAACACGACTCGCATTTTAGACCTTCTCGATCAGCACAACGTTCGCGCGACGTTTTTCATACTCGGTTGGGTTGCTGAACGGGCACCCGATCTGATTCGAGAAGTCGAAAACCGAGGGCACGAGATCGGTGTACATGGGTACAACCACCTGTTGCTTACCGAGATTACGCCCGAGGAGTTTGACGAGGATCTTGGGAAGGCGCTCGACGTGATTGCAAAGACGGGCATCAAGAGCCAACCAGTGGGTTTTCGCGCGCCCTCCTTCTCGATGGTGAAAGCCACGAAAGACTGGGCGCTGCCGATACTCGAGAAGTATGGTTTTCGTTACGACTCGTCAGTCTTTCCCGTCGGTTTTCATCCCGACTACGGCATAGCCGACGCGCCACTCAGTCCGTACAAAATCACGGATAAGCTTTACGAGTTTCCGATGAGCGTGCTCGAAGTGTTTGGCCGTCGCTTTCCGTTCTGCGGCGGAGGGTACTTCCGCCTGTTTCCCTACAGCTACACGCGATACTGCATGCGGAAAGTTAATCAACAGGGGCGCGCAGCGGTGTTTTACCTGCATCCCTGGGAGCTGGATCCGGAACAACCCCGCATGAAAAACTTGTCGGCTTCTCAGAAGTTTCGACATTATCGCAATTTAGATCAAACAGAACGGCGATTAGGTCGTTTGATCAACGATTTTGAATTTACCACGGTTAGAGAGGTGCTTCAGATTTGAACAACGAGATTCAGGCACAGCGTGCGTTTTGGAACAGCGAAGCTGATGCTTTCCAAAGTATCTACACACATCGGAAGTCGAAGTTTTTCAATACGCTCGACCAGATCTTTCGCAAAGACATGTATGAGCGCTATCAGTTCACGATTGCGAATTGTGAACCGATCGAGGGTCGAACGTTTCTGGATGTTGGTTGCGGCAACGGACTTTACAGTCTGGAGCTAGCCCGCCGCGGCGCGCGCAAAGTTGTCGGACTCGACATCGCGGAAGTGATGATTGGTCTCTGCAAAAAGGCGAGCGTTGATCAGAGCCTCGACGATCGCTGCACGTTTATCCAGACGGATCTGTTGGAGTGGGATAACTCCGGTATGAAATTCGATGTGAGTTTCGGCATCGGACTGTTTGACTACATCAGCGACCCCTTGCCGGTGCTGCGACAGATGCGTGAGCTGAGCACCGATAAGGCCATCATGGCGTTCCCGCGCCTCTGGACGTGGCGAGCGCCAGTTCGAAAAGTGAGACTAACCATGAAAGGCTGCGACGTCTTTTTCTACAGTGCCGCTCGCATTAACAAACTGATGAAAGACGCTGGATTCAGCCGTCACACGCTGACGAGGGTTGGTAAGCTTTACTGTGTTGTTGCCTATCCCTAGTATTAATGAGCGTGCTTTTCTATGCCTATAAAACCTGAAGCTCTCGATTACGAAGGTGTCTTCCCGGGCCGGCGAGGTCAGGGCCGAAAAAGTGCATCTGAGGTCGAGGTGTGGCAGGTTGCTGCGAAGATCAAACCACCGGACGCAGATTTAGCGACTGCGGATCCACTACCCGCCGCTGACAAGGCGCAAACGGACTCGTCACTAACAACCAAAAGCACGAACTGGATTCGCCGCCGCGGACACACGCTCAGCTTCGCTGGTCTTTTCCTGTTCAGCATCATTCTCTACCTGCGGCCTTATGAAATGATCCCAGCGCTTTCGTCGTTGACGTCGATGGCGTTCTACACCGGTCTGGTCACGCTGATCATCTACCTTGGCACGCAGCTCTCACTCGAAGGCAACCTAACCGCACGGCCAAAGGAAATCAACCTCGTCCTGTTACTTGGTGTTGCCGCGCTTTTGTCGATCCCGCTGGCTGACGATCCGGGCGGGGCCTGGAAAACTTTTAACGATATGCTGTTAAAGACGATCGTGATCTTCGTCGTGATCGTTAACGTCGTTCGCACCGAGCTGCGGCTAAAACTGCTGCTTCTTCTTGTACTCGGTGTCAGTATTTATCTAAGTATTACTGCCATCAACGATTATCGAGCAGGGGTTTTTGCGACTGCAATTGACGAGAGTCCCGTCCTTCGCATTGGCGGCAGAATAAAAGGTCTCTTTGAGAATTCGAATGACCTGGCCCTGCACCTGGTAACGATGATCCCGATCGCGGTTGCGTTGGGACTCAGCGGACGCAACCCGTTTAAGAGACTGGTCTACTTTGGCATTGCCGCATTGATGGTCGGTGCCGTGATCACATCGTACTCGCGCGGCGGATTCATCGGCCTGGTGGCGTTGACGTTCGTGCTCGTGCGGCGACTAGGCCGAAAGAATCGCGTGGCGACGACCGGAGCACTTGTCTTTGCAGTGATTCTGTTCCTGGCTGTTGCGCCCGCTACTTATTCCGGCCGGTTGTCGACGATTTTTAACTCAGCCGCAGACTTGACTGGTTCCTCGAGTCAGCGAACGGAAGTGCTTAAGCGGTCAGTGTGGGTGGCGCTGAGATATCCGCTTTTCGGCGTGGGCATTGGTAACTTTCGTCACAAGTCCCCGAGGAATTTAGAGACCCACAACTCATACACCCAGGTCGCGGCTGAACTGGGGATAGCCGCAATGGTGGTCTACATCATGTTTCTGATTCACCCAATTCGCCGTATGCGCCTTATTGAAAACGAGAGCTATGAGCACCCGGAACGAAGGAGTTTCTATTTTCTGTCAGTCGGGTTACAAGCGTCGCTAGTAGGCTTCATGTTCAGCAGTTTTTTTGGATCCGTTGCTTATCAATGGTACATCTACTATCTAGTCGCTTACGCGGTTTGTCTGCACCGGCTATACATCGTGAAGTTCCCGCCCGAGGATGAGTTCGCGCGCAATCGTTGGGAGCATCCGTTTTCCAAGAAGACCCAAAAACTTATTAACGGCGAGACAACAACTGAACCGGCCACGGTGTAGACGGCAGACTTCGTCAGGTGTGAAATGGATTTAATCGGCGGAATTCATGACAGCTTCTCACTGCGCGTGTTAATGCCGTTTTCACGCTTGCAGAGATCTGCTCGTTCAGCAACGCGGCCAACGCAGCAAGCTTTCAATGAAGGCATTTGCTTTCGCAGAGCGGCGGCAGACTGGGATCAAGAAAAGCGAGTCGAATGGATTCTGGACCGTCTGCGGACCACGGTCCGAAGAGCATACGATGAAACCGCCTATTACCGTGCGCTCCTCGATCGCATCGGTTTCGATCCCTATGTGAATTTTGACTTTAGCGACTTCTCCCGCTTGCCGGTTCTATCGCGAGAAGACGTCCATGAGGCAGGATCGAAACTTCTCGCTTCGTCAGTTCATCCGGATCAACTTCGCAAGGACAGCACCGGGGGCTCGACCGGTGTACCCACAGAGATATGGCTTGGGCCAAATGAACGTGGCTGGCGAGATAGCGGCATGGAAAGGTTCTTCGAGATTCTAGGTGTTCCCGAAGGCAGTCGCACTGCGTTGTTCTGGGGACATCATCTCGACCCCAAAGCGACAGACAGTCTTCGCGACCGTTATCAGGCGTTCGTCTCAAATGTTCGCTGGTTCGACTCATTCAGATTGTCGCCTGAAACCCTCGACGAGTATCACGAAGAACTTGAGCGCTTCCGGCCCGCTTGTATCATTGCTTATGCAAGCGCCTTGGGATACCTCGCGGAACACATCCTTGCCAAGAACTACAAGCCGAGCTACCCAACGCGCTGTCTAATCACTGGTGGTGAGAAACTATGGTCCAGGCACCGCCAGCTCATCGAGGCGGCATTTCGACGTCCGGTACACGAAAGATACGGATCGCGCGATGCAGGATGTGTTGGCGTTCAACTGAATCCGAGGAATGACCTCAGTTACACGATTGATTGGCCGTATATTTTTGTCGAACCTGAACTGCCGGAATCGCAATCGCCGATTCTGATCACAAAACTTCAGGCCGACGGAATGCCTATGATTCGCTATCGCATCGGCGACACGGGTCGGTTTTCTCCTGATAGTCAGCCAGGGCATCCTACATTTGTTTTGCCGGAGGTGATGGGTCGGGTTCTGGATCGTATTTCGCTGCCTAACGGCGGCTGGATTACTCCGATCGAGTTTCCGCACCTGCTGAAGGATTACCCTGTGCGCGAGTTTTTGTTTTTGCAGCGCCAGGACCGCTCGGTGGAACTTCAGATCGTGCCGCAGCCGGGATTCGATGACGATAGTCTACGCCGTATCCGTCAGATACTGATCGCAAACTTACCGGGACTACCAATTCAGATCGAATTAAAAGAATCGGTCGCACGAACTAAGTCGAACAAGTGGCGTTTCGTGATCAGCGAAGTAAAATCGGATGCCGAGGCATTTGTATGAATAAGAATTTAAACGCGAACTTTGATTCCAGGCTATCACTGGTTCAGGTACCAGCAAGAGCATATCTCGAAGAGACTGGCGAAGCGTCGATGGTGTCGCGTGCAATCGAGCGATTGGCGTCCGATCTTGGTTGGGCACGACAGGGAAAGGGACCTTTCGGAGAGTTGATCCAACCTGGGGCGAGAGTGCTGATCAAGCCGAACTTCGTGCTGCACCACAACCAGGGAAACGGCGGAATGGAGCCGATGATCACTCATCAGTCTATCATCAAGGCGGTTGTGAGAGCTGCGTTACAAGCTGATGCATCACAAGTGCTCGTAGGGGATGCTCCCATTCAAACGTGTGACTTCCCGACGCTCCTAAACAAAACCGAACTCGGTGCGTGGGCCGAACATCAGAGCCAAGCTGATTCGCGTTTTCGTGGCATCAAGGACTTTCGGAGAACAACGTCCAGGTATGTAAACGGCGTTCGCCAAGCTGAAGAGAACGTTCTGCCTGAGACCGATTTTGTGCTCTTTGATCTAGCTTCCGAGAGTTTGCTCGAGCCGATTACCGACGAGAAGGACGACTTCCGCGTTACTTGTTATGACCCTCGGTTGCTCGCGAAGACACACGGGCGAGGACGTCATCGCTATTTGGTCGCGAAGGATGTGATAGCTGCGGATGTGGTCATTAACCTGCCTAAGCTCAAAACGCACAAGAAGGCGGGAATAACGTGTGCCCTGAAGAACTTGATCGGAATCAACGGCAACAAGGAATACCTTCCACATCATCGGTTGGGCGGAGCCAATCTCGGCGGTGATTGTTATCCAGGAGAGTCGAGAGTTAAGCGCATGTTGGAATATGCGGCTGACCAACAGAATCTCTCTAATTCAGGCTCCATGGCTCGTGTTTGGAGCGGCGTCGCAACGCAGCTGACGCGGGTTCTTCATCTCCTGGGTGACGATCTCGGGATCGAAGGCTCCTGGAGCGGCAACGATACTATCTGGCGTACCGGCATCGATCTCAATCGGATCCTGCTTTATGGCGAACTGGACGGCTCGATGGCCTCTTCGCTTCAGCGCCGCGTCGTGCATATAACCGATGCCATCGTTGCTGGACAAGGTGATGGTCCACTCTCGCCGCAGCCACTGCATCTCGACGTTTTGTTCGCAGGGAATAATGCCGCTGCCATCGATTGGTTTGGCGCACAATTGCTCGGCTACGATCCTCAACTCGTGCCAATTGTGCGCGAGGCCTTTGGCCGTTTTCGGTGGCCCATATCCACGTTCAAACCGAATGAGATTACGCTCTCGGGCGATTGGGGCACGCTCAAGATCGATGAGCTGACGATCAAGGAACAGCCGGCTGTTACTTATCCAGTCGGGTGGCGTGATGCGGCTGCGCCGGTTTTGGCCCAACGGTAAAGCAGGTGAGATACAACGCGCTACAACTAATCGGCAGCTTTCATCAGGGCGGATCCGAACGACAGGCGGTGCAGCTAACGCGACTGCTGTTGGACGGCGGGCGGTGTAACGTCTCCGTCACCACGCTCGAACGCGAGGGCGTGTTATTGGAAGAGATCGATAAGTTCGGATTGAGTGAGATCCGTGAATTTCGTCTTCGCAGTTTTTACGACCCTCACAGCGCGCGACAGGTTTGGCGCTTCGCGCAGTATTTGAGGAAGCACGAGATCGACGTCGTACATACGCACGACTTTTACACGAATGTTTTCGGCATGGCGGCAGCTGCGCTAGCGCGCGTGCCCGTCCGAATCGCTTCGCGGCGGGAATCGGCGGTGCGTCCAGAGAATCAACGACTCGTGGAGCGCTGTTCATATCGAGCTGCGCATGCAGTTGTTGCCAACTGTGAAGACGTTCGCCAACAGCTCATCAAAGAAGGTGTGCCGGCGCAAAAAGTGCGCACCATCTATAACGGACTTGATCTTACTCGAGTTCAACCTGGGCAGACCGAACGAAAGGAAATATTGAAGTCGCTAAACCTGCCTGAGCACGCGCGGTTTGTGACGATAATGGCAAACATGCGCGCGCACGTGCGCCACCCCGAGCCTGCCTGCTTTAAAGATCATCCGACCTTCTTGCGCGCGGCCAAACGAGTTTATGAGAACGTTCCTGACGCGGCGTTCATCATTGCAGGTGAAGGCGAGTTGAAAGAAGCGATGCAGCAACTTGCACGAAATCTCGGGATTGCTGATCGAACATTCTTCATAGGGAGATGCACTGACGTTGGTTCAGTGTTAGCGATTTCGGACGTCTGCGTGCTGAGTTCGCGTTCCGAAGGTTTCTCCAACGCGATTCTGGAATACATGGCAGCGGCGCGTCCGGTCGTTGCTACAGACGTCGGCGGTGCGAGAGAAGCGATAGTTCATGGTGAGACCGGATACCTGGTTCCTGCGGGTCAACACGAGCAACTGGCCGATTACATCATCTCGTTGTTGCGTGACCCGGACAGCGCTCGTTCGTTAGGTGAATCCGGCAGACGCCGCGTAAACGAAAAGTTTTCGACTCTTAAACAGCTTCAGAATGTCGAAAGTCTTTACACTGAATTGCTGACGTCGAGTGTTCCGGCGTGGACGTCACGCTTGTCGCGGGTAGATCCGAATTAATGTCAACGGATACTAAAAGAATTCGAGTCCTTGTAGTTGCGCCTTCACTCGATATTCTCGGCGGCCAGTCGCGCCAGGCCGTGCGTTTGATGGAAGGACTAAAGCCTGAGCCGCATCTCGAGGTCGATTTTCTTCCGCACAATCCTCGTCTGCCGGGAATTCTAAGATCACTACAGCGGATTAAGTATGTTCGCACCACCGTGACGACACTGTACTACTTAATCCTGCTGTTGTTGCGAGTGCGCCAATACGACATCATTCATGTTTTCTGCGCTTCTTACTACTCGTATTCATTGTCTGCGATTCCCGCACTTGCTATTTCGCGGTTGTATGGAAAGAAATCCATCCTGAATTATCGGAGCGGTGAAGCAGAAGATCATCTTGAGAAGTGGCGTACGGCAGTACCGACAATCAAATGGGCGGACGAGGTGGTTGTGCCTTCCGGTTATCTTGTTGACGTGTTTGCGCGTTATGGCGTGCGCGCTCGCGCCATCCACAACATCGTCGAGCTGGATCGATTCACGTATCGCGAACGACAGCCATTGCGGCCGGTGTTCTTAACCAGTCGTTTGCTCGAACCTCTTTACAACGTGCCTTGTGTATTGCGCGCGTTTTCAATCATTCAGGAAAGCTATCCTGAAGCCCGATTGACTATCGCTGCAGATGGCTTTTTGCGTCGCGATCTGGAAGCACTCGCCCTCGAACTGAAGCTCCGAAACGCAGAGTTCATCGGTTTTGTAAAATTTGACGAGATGCCCGCGCTCTACGATGCGGCCGATATCTACTTATCCGCGACCAGCATCGACAACATGCCGAGCTCACTAACTGAGTGCATGGCGTCCGGGCTCAACGTGGTGACTACCGACGGGGGTGGCGCCATTCCTTACATAATGACCAATGAAGTCACGGGCTTGATTGTCAATCGCGACGACCACGAAGCGCTTGCAGCCGCAGCTATACGTCTTCTGAAGGATAGCGAACTCGCATTGAAGCTCGTTCGGAACGCCTATGAATCAAGCAGGAAATTCACCTGGCCCCATATCCGCCGCGACTGGGTTAATCTCTATCGCGAGCTCGCTAGTGAGGACGGCGTCGTATTGAACGCCAATTCTCCCGGCAACGTACCGCAGCCCAAAACCGATTCAGCGCTCTAGCAAAACGATGTCAGTAAGGATGAAAACTGTCGCCCACTCGTCTACGCAGACAGAGACTCGTCGCTTTCGACCTCACGTGCAGTCGCTAGTGCGGTTCGGCAGTGCAATCGCAAGGCTTATCCCGCTTGACCTACAACTGTTCCGAGAGTTTCTGATACTAGGCTCGATGGCATTTCGTGAGTACCAACTGAACTTCAACTTCAGGTCTTTGCGATTGAACATTCTTTGGTCAGCCGGAGCCTTTCCTGATAGGTTGACCAGACACATGCTGTTTCACGGTCTTTATCAGAACGACGTTCTAATTTGGATACAGCACCATAGCAGGAAAGGAGACATCGTTTTTGATGTTGGTGCCTTCCATGGCCTGATGTCCATTGTGGCGAGTAAGGCAGTAGGACCAAGCGGACGGGTCATGGCTTTTGAACCGAACCCGATTGCTCGTGAGTGGCTCAATACTCACCTTCGCTTAAATAAATGTTCCAATGTTACGGTAGAATCTATTGGCCTGATGGATTTTGAAGGGTCAGCTAACTTCTACGTACAAGAAGGCGATGTCACCTGGAATTCATCCTTCATAAGAGAGTTTGTCGACCCTAAGCACAACTTGACCCCGGTTGACGTGAAATGCACATCTATCGATGCCTACGTCAGAAAAACCGGGTTGATTCCAACTTTAATTAAAATTGACACCGAAGGTACGGAGTTGTCTGTTTTGGAGGGGGCGAAAGAGACGATCGAGAGGTACAAACCGATCCTGGTGCTCGAAATGAACCCCGCATCGGCGCGTCAGGCAGGCACCACGCTGAGTAACCTGGTGGACCGATTAGAAGCGTTGTCTTACTCCCTCAAGGTCATCAAGCCGACGAGGTGGGGCCGATTTAGCATCAAGAATGAAGAGCTGTTCAAGGAGATCATCCACACGGCAAGTGATTTAACAAACGTAGTTTGCATTCCTCCTGGTAGAGGAAAGAGCGCTAGCTTTTGATAACGATGAGAGTTTCTGATTAGCAGATATGAAACAGGTTTTTCGTAAAGGACTAAAACACATCGTAGTGGCTGATGCGCCTGAGCCGATGGTGATCCCGAATCATGTTTTGGTGAATCCCGTTTGTTCCCTAATCAGTAGCGGAACTGAAAGTGCCAGCATTCATGACGAAGGGATTATCAGGGGTGTCGCTGAGAACCCGTCACAGTTGCAGAAGGTTTGGGAAGGAGTCAAGGCGATGGGGCCGTTCTCGACCCTCGCTGAAGTGCGCGCAAAGTTTGAAGAGTATGCGTCGCTCGGTTATGCGGGCGCGGGCGTCATTTCAGAGCGACACCCATCAGTCACTGACTTCAATGTCGGCGATCGCGTTGCATATGGCGGAGAGGGAACTGGCCACGGGCAAACAATTCTGGCTTCGCGCAATCTAGTCGTCCACGTGCCCGACGAGGTTCCGTTCCAACATGCATGTTTCACCACGCTTGGCAGTATCGCTCTTAATTCGATCAGGATCTCGGAAGTTGGAGTAGGGGATGTGGTGGCGGTCGTCGGCTTGGGTTTGGTGGGACAGCTCGTCGCGCAGTTGGCCCGACTACAAGGAGCACGCGTAATAGGCATCGACTTGAGATCCGATCGCGTGGCGTTAGCGCGGAAATTGGGCGTGGACGCCGGTCTCGATGGCGGCGTGTCGATTACAGACGAGGTCAGTGCGATAACAAATGGCCTCGGCGCCGACTGCGTGATCGTGGCGGCTGCTTCAAAATCCTCGTCCCCCTGCAAGCTGGCGCTCGACATTTGTAAAGATCGAGGAACGATCGTAATCGTCGGCGCCGTAGAGATGGAGTTTTCCTGGTACGACATGTACATGAAGGAAATCAAAGTCTTAATGTCGCGCGCTTACGGACCAGGTAGCTACGACGCCCAGTACGAAGTACGTGGACACGATTATCCGATTGCTTACGTGCGATGGACCGAGAAACGCAACATGGAAGAGTTTTTGCGTTTGGTCGCGTTAGGACGGATTGACCTTCAGCCATTGATCACGCATGAGTTTAATCTTGAAGATGCGCCGCAGGCGTACCAAGTCGTAAAGGATCCGACGGCGACCAGTTTGGGTGTATTGCTGCGCTATCCCGAACCGGTTTCAACAAAGGTTGCCGCCAAGCCCGAGCTGCAACGACGGGTGAACCTTAAGAGTAACGCCGACAAGTCGAACCTTAAAGTTGCTGTGGTTGGTGCAGGCAATCTGGCGAAGTGGGCGCATTTACCTATTTTGTCGAATTTACCCAACGTCAGTCTCCACGCGATTTGCTCTGCCAGTGGGGCCAGGGGTAATACCTACGCTCGACGATTCGGCGCGTCTTACTTCTCTTCCGATTATCACCAGATTTTGGATGATCCGGACATCGATGTAGTGATGGTGCTAAGTCGAAATCAACATCACTTTTCGCAGGCATATGAAGCCTTAATGGCCGGCAAGCACGTGTTTGTCGAGAAGCCAATGGCGTTGACTGAGTCGGAGTGTCGCGATCTTTACAGGGCAGCGTCAGTTTCCGGCGCGCAGTTGACCGTGGGATTCAATCGCCGCTTCGCACCGTTTTACAGAGAATTGAAACAATCGTTGCGCGGTCGGACTGGCCCCGTGGTGATTAACTGCCGCGTCAGTTCTCCAGGTATCTCGGGTACATACTGGATGGCGGATCCCTCAATCGGCGGAGCCATTGTAGGTGAGGCCGTCCACTTTGTAGATCTAATGTACTGGCTGCTCGAATCGGAACCAGTCAACGTGTCAGCCTATTCTCTTCCGACTGGGAAGACTGATCCGATCGGAGAGAACAATCTTGTGGCAACGCTTCGTTTCGCGGATGGATCGATTGGTAGTCTGAATTACTCGACGATTGGCTCAAAGGGAGCGCAGGGCGAGCAAGTCGAAGTATTTGCGAAAGGCGTGAGCTCGGTAGTTCAGGATTTTAAGAGGTTCAAGTCGGTCTCAGGTTCTAAGCGCACGAAATCTACCTTGTGGGCGCACAAAGGGTACGAAGCACAACTCTCCTCGTTCTTTCGCAATATCGCCTGCGGTAACCCCCCAGAAATAACTGTCAGGGACGGCGCGAGAGCGACTCTAGTTTGTGTAGAAATGTTGAGGGCGGCTCAAACATTCACTTCACGCGAAATTCATTTGGACGATCTCTTGATTGGTGAGCCGGAGCTTCTCATTTCCTAAATCAAGAGCAGCGGGTGTGTGAACATGGGTGGTTCTAAAACTTCGCGATCTAATAATGATTCTCCAGAGCAACCGATTCGATTGTTGCTCGTTGCCCCTGCGCTGAGAATCTTAGGTGGCCAAGCGGTCCAGGCTAATTATCTGCTCGAACATCTGAGTCGCGAGTCTCAGTTTCAGGTATCGTTCCTGGCTCACAATCCGCGGTTACCCCGTCCATTCAGAGTGTTGCAGTCAATCAAATATGTGCGGACAATCGTGACCTCCCTGGTCTATGTCATTAATCTTCTGATCCAAGTACCCAAACACGACATCGTTCACACTTTCTCAGCGTCCTATTTTTCTTTTTTACTGGCCCCGACGCCCGCGATAATCATCGCCCGACTTTTTCGTAAGAAAGTGGTATTGAACTACCGCAGCGGTGAAGCGGAGGACCACCTGAGGAACTGGCCTCGCACGGCTGTCCCGATAATGAAATTGGCAGACGAGCTGATCGTTCCATCCCAATATCTTATTGACGTCTTCCGAAAATTTGACCTACACGCTAGTGCGGTTGCAAATATCATTGACCGTCGTCGCTTCAAATACCGCGAACGAAAACCGTTGCTGCCGATTTTCTTCTCAAACAGAAATCTCTACACGCTATACAACGTTGGTTGTGTTCTGAGGGCTTTTTCAAAAATTCAGCAAAAGTTCCCTGACGCGAAGTTAATCATTGCGGGAGATGGCAGTGAGCGCGCAGGGCTCGAGTGGCTCACGCGTAAGCTCAAACTGCAAAACGTCGAATTTCGCGGCCGCGTCGCGCCTGGCAAGATGAACGAGCTTTATGATGAGACCCATATCTTCCTGAACAGCTCGAACATCGACAACATGCCGGGTTCGATACTCGAGTCGTTTGCGTCGGGAATGCCTGTTGTTTCGACAAGCGCCGGTGGAATTAAATGTATTGTCAGTCACGAAAGAACCGGCCTGCTGGTTCCGAAAAACGATCACGACGGCATTGCGGCGTGGTCCATTCGACTGCTGGAGTCGCCCGCGTTTGCCTCATCCATAGCGCGGAACGCGTACGAGGAAACTTCAGCTTACACATGGGAAGCAGTCCGCGAGTCATGGTTGGCTGTGTATCTCCGACTTGCTGGTCGAGATCAGCCCAGTGAACATATGATGGCCGCAGGTCAGATGAGTCATTAACGCTAATGATCCTGACAACTAACGATGTCGACTCGCACCTAAAGACTCCAGCCGTAACGGTTGTCATCCCTGCCTACAACTCAGCACGTTACATAAAACAGACATTGGATTCTGTAAGAGCACAGACGTTTAGCGATTATGAAGTAATAGTTGTAAACGACGGCTCCCAGGACCGCGACGAACTCGAACGAATACTCGGTTCTCATCCGTTGCCAGTCGTCTACATATCTCAGGAGAATAAGGGTGTCGCCGCTGCCAGGAATGCGGCTATCAAAGTAGGACGGGGAGAGTTTTATGCGCAGCTTGACGCGGACGATCAATGGACTCCTGAGTACCTGGAGGTTCAACTCGGAATCCTGAATGATAACCCTGACGTGTCGGTCGTCTATCCCAACGCAACGATCGTCGGCGATGAATCTGATGATGCACTGGAATTCATGAGCATATCCCCGTCAGAGGGCGATGTTAATTTTGAATCACTAGTGCGACAGAAGTGTACTGTGATGACCTGCGTGACTGCGCGAATGAACGTGATAAGAGAGGCGGGGATGTTTGATGAAAGTCTTCGTAGCTGCGAAGACTTCGACCTGTGGCTAAGAATCGTAAAGAACGGCGGTCGCATTATTTACCACCGCCGCCAACTGGTACTCTACAGACGTCATGCAGGAAGCCTTTCGTCTGACCGAATCTGGATGACACAACATCTTCTGGCAGTGTTTGAGAAATGCACAAGTAATTGCGATTTAACTGCCGCGGAGAGAGAAATGCTGAATGAACAAATAACCTCTAATCGAGCCATGCTTCGACTGTTTGAGGGAAAGCGAGCGTTAACGGCAGTTGGCGCAAGCGCTGCGCTCACGCATTTCAAAAAAGCGAATGAGCACCTACAAAGCCCTAAGCTGGCTCTGGTTGTTTTTCTTTTGCGCCATGTTCCTCGTTTAGTGATTTGGGTTTTCACCGCGCGCGAGCGGCTTCTGGTAAATCAGCCACAACATCAATTGACCGGCTTTGATCAGCCCCACACAACTTCTCCCTCACAGGCTGCGGGAACAACGGACAAGTCTGAATGTGTTTCTTGAAAGCCCGTCATGCGTCTCGATGTAATTGTTCCTACGTATAACCGTCAGGACCTCCTACCTTCCGCGTTGGATAGTTTGTTTGCTGCCGAGATCCCACCTGGTCTGGAGGTGCTAATCACTGTCGTTGACAATAATTCAACTGATGAAACGCGACTGGTTGTTGAGTCGTTTCGCAAGAGGTTCGGGGAGCGAATCCGTTATGTGTTTGAGACACAGCAAGGTAGATCGCACGCTCTGAACGCAGGGATAACCGCAACTACCGGTGACTTGATTGGGACTATCGACGACGACGAAGAGATCGATTCAAACTGGTATAAGACCGTGTTCCGAGCGTTAAGCGCTGGGCAACTCGACTTTATCGGCGGTCCCTACGTTCCTCGTTGGAGCATTTCACCGCCCGAATGGCTACCCGCTGAATACGGAGGCGTTGTCGGATGGGTGGATGGTGGCGATCGCGCGGTTCCTTTCGATAGCGAATATCCAGGAATCTTAATGGGTGGTAACGCGGTCTTTAGAAGGTCGGTGTTCGAGAGGGTAGGTCTTTATTCGACGTGGCTTGGTCGCACGGACAAAGGTTTGTTGACTGGCGAAGATGAAGAACTCTACGGACGGCTGTTGCAGGCCGGTGCCAGGGGGATTTACCTGCCGGACCTCAAAATCTACCATCACGTGACCCCTGACAGACTGACAAAGGGTTATTTTCGCCGGTGGTGTTTCTGGCGTGGGGTGTCTCTCGGTCTACTCCATCGCACGAGAAGATTACCGTGCCCTTACCTTTTTGGAATTCCGAGATGGCATTATCGAAAAGCGTTGCGCGGAATTATTTCGTCGATCATTCATTTAGTTAAACCCGGTAACCCTGCGAAGTCGTTTGCGGCTGAACTCGGCGTGTGGGATTGTCTGGGTCTTATCTACGGGCGGCACTTTCGCAAATCGAGCACAACTCAAACGCATTCGTCATTTGAAAACATTAGCTCAGGTGCATCTTAAAGATGACCAGCGAACCCGAAGTCTCCGTCGTAATTCCCACCTACAACAGATCAGCATTGTTGCGTGATGCCGTAGATAGCGTGCTGGTCCAGGATACCCAAACCGCGTATGAAATCATCGTCGTCGATAACAACTCGAAAGACGACACAGCAGTTGTCGTGCGATCTCTGACTGAGAGTCACCCCGGAAGAGTTCGTTACATCTTCGAACCGCAACAAGGTAATGCTCACGCAAGAAACCGCGGAGTGGAAAGCGCAAGCGGGTCCATCGTCGCTTTTATCGATGACGACGTGACTGTAGAGCGAGGCTGGCTCGAATTGTTGAAAAACGTCCTCGATGAGCGCAGCGATCTATCTTTTGTCGGCGGTAGAGTTTTGCCTCACTGGAACGCCGCACCACCTTCCTGGTTGACTCAGGAGCACTGGTCGCCCCTGGCTTTGCTCGACTATGGACCAGACGAGTTGATTGTTGGCGGCACCAGCCCACGAGGATTACTGACGGCCAACATCGCGTTTCGAAGAACCTTATTTGACGAGGTGGGCAAATTCTCTCCGCACCTTCAACGAGTAAAAGACGCGATCGGCTCGATGGAGGATACGGAGTTTCTCATTCGGGTTTGTCGCACTGGCCGCCAGGGCTTGTACCTGCCGGGTATGATTGCGAAAGCTCCGGTAGAACTTGATCGGCTGACAAAGGCCTATCATCGTCGTTGGCACACAGGACATGGTCACTTTTATGCCGTGATGCAGGATCCAGAATGGGAACTTTCAAAGTTTCATGTTGCCGGAGTTCCTGCTCATCTCTACAAGCAGACTGCCGCGCATGGATTCAACTGGTTGAAGAGTAGGATTATGGGAAACGTTGACGCTGCTTTCACGCACGAATGTCAATTGAGATTCTTCCGAGGCTTTCTTCAGCAGAGGCTCGCGCAATCCCCGAAAAGCGCTCATCACTCAATCCCTGAGTAAGGCCACGAATTCTTGCCAATATTGCGGTTCTCTTATGATTGAACAAAGATATTTACAGCCCGGGTTTCTACGTGCTACGTTGCAATTGGTCCGAAGACGCGGTGTCGCTTTGGATTCACGCCAAACGTCGAATGACGATTTGGCTCTGCCCCAGTAGTTTACCCGAACAGAAGGATCCAACTCGGCAGCTCGACCACCGAGGGTTTTCACAATAACAAGTTAGTTCGAATTAGACAGCATTCGCAGAGAAATGCGTCTGTAAGAGCGTGTTCCCGTGTGCCAGCAGCTTGGCGGCATTACAAAACGCTCTTGAACGCAGTGGTAAACGACGATGCGGCGAAGTCTAAGTTCCCTCCTGGCCCTGCTGTGTTTTATCGCAGTAGCGATTACGTTTGGCCAGACTGCCCACAGTCAGACAACCCCAAATCCATTTATCAGATCAGCGGCGGCGAGTACCGGTGTGCCGCTTCGTGTCGTAAGTTGGAACATAGCATTTGGCCAGGGTACTGATGGAGTTACGAATTACGATCGGACTGCTACGCGCCTCGCACAGATGCAGCCTGACATCATCGCCCTCTGCGAGATGCCGCCAGATTACATCACAACGCTGGTTGGTCTTCTAAACCAAAAGACTGGCCTTACCTGGTACTCACACTTCGTTCCCAAAGCTCCCGGTATCAGCGAAGGAAACCTGATTCTTTCGAAGTTTCCTTTTGTATCGACGGATTCGCGTTATCTCAGCTACACGCGGTCGGTGGCTCAAGCGACTATCAACGTGGGCGGACGCAACATTAATTTCTTTGCGACGCACCTCGATCATACATCCTCGAGTTTGCGTCTGACTGAGGCAATCGAAGCCGTAACCTGGGCGGCTGGTTTCGCGCAGCCGCGGATCATCGCAGGCGACCTGAACGCTGCAAATGACACCCCAGAGGTTCTGCATTTTCTCAATACTTATCGAGATAGTTGGGTAGACGCGTTGAACCAAGGGACTGCGTTGGCCTATCCTGACAATCCAGTATGGATGAACACGCGTACCCGACGGTGGCGCATCGACTTCATTTTGTATGCAGCCGACTCAGCCAGCATGACGACGCGGGGCAGCAACATCCCCGACGTGCGCGATCTTAACAACACGAACGTGGTCGTTACGCTGGGGACATTAGACGATAGGGGCGTCCGCCCATCGGACCACAACCTCGTAGTAACGGATTTCGACGTTTGGACGAGTGGGGTGCCAACACCAACGCCCACACCAACGCCGACTCCAACACCAACGCCCACACCAACGCCGACTCCAACACCAACACCCACACCAACGCCGACTCCA
>Ga0157380_10000080_pt1 | contig 53731 bp, 57 predicted proteins | sample S35metaG_FD_119757 | JGI IMG/M metagenome (GOLD analysis project Ga0157380, IMG submission 119757) | Switchgrass rhizosphere microbial communities from Kellogg Biological Station, Michigan, USA - S3-5 metaG | ecosystem: Host-associated > Plants > Roots > Rhizosphere > Soil | place: USA...
GTAGCTCTTGAGCAGGGCGTAGAGCCCGCGGTCCTCGAGGAGGCCCTGGACCACCGCCGCATGGCGAGGCCACACGAGTAACCACCAGCGGTCGCACTTTCCGCCGCATAGCGGCAAGAAGTGCGACCGGACTTCGGAAAACCTGGTCGGAACACCTCAAGGTCGTAGTTCCCGCCGCTATGCGGCGGGAACTACGACCGCTGGGTCACCCCTGGAGGGTGATAAAGCGCTCCTCGGTCAGCTCTTGCACAGCGAAGGCGGGGCCCTCGCGGGTGTTGCCGGAGTCCTTGACGCCTCCGTAGGGCATCTGGTCGGCGCGGAAGGTGGGGACCTCGTTGATCAGGACGCCGCCGAACTCGAGGGTGCTGGCGGCCTCCAGGCCGCGGCCGACGTCGCGGGTGAAGACCCCGGCCTGGAGGCCGAACTTGGAGTCGTTTGCCATCCGCAGCGCCTCGGCGAAGTCGCCGTAGCGGTCGATCGTCGCCACCGGGCCGAAGATCTCCTCGCACCAGACCTTTGCCTCACGGGGCGGGGAGCCAAGCAGCGTCGGGGCGAGGCAGCGGCCCTCGTCGACGAAATCGCCCCCGATGAGCAGCTCCGCACCGGCCGCGACCGCCTCGTCGACCCACTCCTTGACCCGGTCGCGATCCCCGGCCGAGATCAGCGGACCGACGTCGGTCTCCGGGTCGAGCGGATCGCCGACCCGCAGCGCCTCGGCGTTGGCAACCAAGCGCTCGGTGAAGGCGTCGGCGACGTCCTCGTGCACGAGCACCCGCTGGATCGAGATGCAGCTCTGACCGGCGTGCGAGAAGGCGTGCAGCTTGGTCTTGTCGGCCGCGGTCTCCCAGTCGCCGTCGGAATGGACGATCAGGGGCGCGTTCGATCCCAGCTCCAGGTTGACCTTCTTGTGCGGGACGCGGCTGCGAATGGCCCAGCCGACGCCGGCGGAACCGGTGAAGGTGAGCGCCCGGGTCAGCTCGTGCTCGACGATCGCGTTGCCGACCTCGGAGCCCGGGCCGGGAATGACGCTGAGCCAGCCCTGCGGAAGGCCGGCCTCGAGCAGCACCTCGGCCAGCTTCAGCGCCGAGATCGGCGTCTGCCCGGCGGGCTTCAGCACGATCGCGTTGCCGGCGGCGATCGCCGGGCCGAGCTTGTGGGCGACGAGGTTGAGCGGGAAGTTGAAGGGGCTGATCGCGCCGACGACGCCGTAGGGGACGCGCAGCATCACGCCGAGCTTCCCGGCACCGGCCGAGGAGGCCTCCATCGGCACCGTCCCGCCGGTCAGCTTGCGCGCCTCGGTGGCAGAGAAGGTGAGGGTGTCGGCGCAGCGAGCGGCCTCGACCCGAGCGGTCTTCAGCGGCTTCCCTGCCTCGGCGGCGATCGTCAGGGCGAGGTCGTCGACCCGCTCGCCGACCAGCCGCGCGGCGCGGTCGAGCGTCGCAGCCCGCTCGTGCTGGGGAAAGTCGGCCGACTCGAAGGCCTCCTGCGCGGCTCTGGCCGCCCGATCGACCAGTGCGGCGTCGCCTTCGGCCACCCGGCCGACGACGGTGCCGTCGTAGGGGCTTCGCACCTCGCCCCACTCGCCAGTCTGCAGCCACTCGCCCGCGGCGAGGAGCTTGTGGTCGGCTGCCCGCACGGCCTGCGTCGCCATTGCAACAGCGTAGTGCAGGCCGAGACTCGTTCACCGCGAACCTGTTCACCCAGAGATGCGCATTCGCCTCGCAACGATCCTGCTCTTCGGGCTGCTGGCCGCGCCCGCCTCGGCGAGCGTCTCCTGGGTGGTCGAAGGCCGGGGCTTCGGGCACGGAGTGGGAATGAGCCAGTACGGCGCCTATGGCTACGCCAAGCACGGCAAGGGCCACCGCTTCATCCTCCGCCACTACTACTCCGGGACGAGGATCTCGCGGCTGAGCGAGCCGCGGATCCTCCGCGTCCTGCTCGAAATCTCACCCGCGGACGTGGGTTTCAGCGGTGCCAGCAGCGCCTGCGGCAGGGCCCTCGACCCGGCCCGCAGCTACGAGGCGCACCGGGTCGGCTCGAGCGTGCAGCTGCGCAGCTCCACCGGGCAGCCGTTGGCCGCTTGCGGCCGGCGGCTGCGCGCCGCCGGAGACGGGACGATCGAGATCGCGGACGTCGGCACCTACCGCGGCGCGCTCGAGGTCGTGCCCACCGACAGCGACGCGGGCTCGCTGAACACGATCAACGCCCTGCCGGTCGAGCAGTACGTGAAGGGCGTGATCGCCAACGAGTCGCCGCCCTCCTGGCCAGGGGCCGCCCTGCGCGCGCAGGCTGTGGCGGCGCGCTCCTTCGCTCTCACCGCCGGAGTCGACGGCAACGGCTTCGACCTCTACAGCGACACCCGCAGTCAGGTCTACGGGGGACTCACCAGCGAGACAGCCTCGACCAACGCGGCCGCGGCGGCGACCAGGGGCCAGGTGGTGACCTACGGCGGCAAGATCGCCGAGACCTACTTCTCGGCCTGCTCCGGCGGTCATACGGAGAGTGTCCAGAACGTCTTCTTCGGCCCGGCCGTCCCCTACCTGGTCGGCGTTCCCGACCCCTACGACCACTACTGCCCACTGCATACCTGGACGCTGGAGCTCTCCGGGCCGGAGATCGACGACCGGCTCGGCGACTACCTCGACGGGCGGTTGGAGAAGGTCGTCGTCACCGAGCGCGGTACCTCCCCCCGAATCGTCTGGGCGAGGCTCTACGGCACCGAGGGCGTGACCAAGATCCGCGGCGACGAGCTTGCCGCCGCCCTCGGCGCCTACGACCGCTGGATGACCCTCCGCAAGGTGACGGACTAGACGGGCAGGCGCCCGGGAGCTCAGCCGTCCGGGTACGGCTGGATCGGGATCCCGTGATCGGTCTCGCGCATCCCGAACTCGTAGGCGGCCCCGCCGGCGAGTGTCAGCTTTCGATCCGGCAGCCCCGGGCGCTCGACGCTCAGCTCGAGGTCCGATACGGAGCAGTTGACCGTGTGGTGCTCGGGCCCCTTGGGGTCGGCGTAGACCCAGCCGACGAAGTCCACCTTCGGCGCGGAGACGCGGCCGCGGACGACGACGTCCTTGCCGGGCAGGACGAACTCGCAGGCGGTCGGCGCGGCCGTGATCGAAGCCGAGCGGATCTTGCCGAAGCCCCCCAGGCGGTGGGTTTTCCCTTCCAGCGAGAGCATTCCCGAGGGCAGCCAGGGGGTCGTCCTGCGACCCATCTTGATCCGGGCGCCACCGGCGTCGAAGAAAGCGTCGGGGTCGTCCTCGAAGCCCGTTCCCTCGAGCCAGACCCAGCGCTCGGCGTGCTCGCTGCCCCAGTTGTGGCCGATCATCCCCGGCCAGCCGCCAAGCTCGATCTCCTCCCCGTCGATCTCCAGGCGGCCGCCGAAGCGGGCGATCGGATACGGAGCGACGAACTTGGTGCGCGGCAGCGGCGCCTCGTAGAGCCAATCAGCCGGCAGGTACTTACAGGGCTCGGCGTCGCCGGAGAAGGTCAGGTCCCAGGAGGCGGTCAGGGCATCGGTGGCGATCGAGCCGCTGGCACGGCCGGGCCCGATCTCGGCCTTGCCCACGCGAATCCAGGAGCCGACCGGCGCCGCGAGCTCCGTCGCCGGGACGGTCACCTTTGTCGCCCGCGGCCCGTCTGCCTCGCGGTCGAATAAGACGAACCAGATCGAGGCGTTGGGCTCGGCCCCTGGGCGCTTGTGGACCGTGTGCCGGATCCAGATCCCCTGGCCGCCGCCCGGCCGGCAAGCCTTGATGTAGAAGCTCTCGTAGTGGCCCGCCTTCGCGGCCACTTTCGGGAAACGCCCTCCCTGGTCCATGCCGGGAACACTAGAGCGAGAATGTGAACCGGTGTCGGGGGGCGCTACACCTTGATCGTGATCACGTCGCCGTCACGCACCACGTAGTCGCGGCCCTCGATGCGAAGCAGGCCCTTGTCACGGGCCGCCGCGTAGCCGCCGCACTCGACCAGCTCCTGCCAGCCGATCGCCTCGGCCTTGACGAAGGCGTCCTGGATCTCGGTGTGGATCGTCCCGGCTGCCTCCCAGGCAGTCGAGCCACGGGCGAGCGGACGGGCAACGGCCTCCTTGTCCTCGCCGGCGGTGAAGAAGGTGAGCAGCTCGAGCAGGTCGTAGGCGGCCCGGACCAGACGCACCAGGCCCGACCCCTCAACGCCGTAGGACTCGCGCATCTCCTCCGCTTCGGCAGGGTCGAGCTCCGCCAGCTCGCCCTCGATCCGGGCGCTGACCGCGACGACGCCGGCTCCGCTTGCCGCCGCGTGGGCGACCACGGCCTCCGGCGCCTCGGCATCGCCCTCGTCGACGTTGGCGACGTAGAGCATCGGCTTCGAGGTGAGCGCCTGCAGGTTGCGCGGCCCGTGGAGGGCGGCGTCGGGAACCGGGATCGAGCGGGCCGGCTTTCCTTCGGCGAGGGCCGCGACGACCTGCTCGAGCCAATCGCGCTCGGCGATCGCCTCCGCGTCGCCCGACTTCGCCCCCTTCTGCACGCGGTCGAGCCGCCGCTCGGCCTGCTCGTAGTCGGAGAGCACCAGCTCGGTCTCGATCGTCTCGATGTCGGCAAGAGGATCGACACGGCCGTCGGGGTGAGGCACGCCGGAGTCGGCGTGGCAGCGGACGACGTGGCAGATCGCGTCGGTCTCGCGGATCGAGGCGAGGAACTGGTTGCCGAGCCCCTCTCCCTCCGAGGCCCCTTTGACCAGCCCGGCGATGTCGTGGAAGGCGATCGTCGCCGGTTCCAGCTTCGAGCCGCGGACCGTCTCGGCGATCCGCTCCAGCCGCTCGTCGGCAACCGGGGCGATCGCGATGTTGGGCTCGATCGTCGTGAACGGGTAGTCGCCGGTCTGCGCCCCACCGCTGGTCAGCGCGTTGAAGAGGGTCGACTTGCCCGCGTTGGGGAGGCCGACGATTCCCACCTTCATCCGCGGTCACCGCCCTTCATATCGAGAGCGGCACGATAAGGCCCAGCCCGACGCCGAGCAGGGCGCCGGCGAGCACATCGGACGGGTAGTGCATCCCGAGGTAGGGCCGCCCGAGCGCAAGCGCGAACGCCAACACGAAGGCCAGCGCGCCGAGCGGCTCGACCCGCGCCATCGCGGTAGCCACGGCAAACGAAGAGGTCGCATGCGCCGACGGGAAGCTCAGCGAGCTGGGCGCCCCACCCAGCGGCGGCAACCCCTCCAAAACAGGCCGCGGCCGCTTCACGACCAGCTTGACGACGTAGTTCAACCCAATCGCGATCGGCCCAAGCACCGCACAGATCACCCAAGCCTCTCGATTCGAGGAGTCCAGAATCGCCAGCACCACCCCTATCCCAAACCACACCGCCCCGTTATTCCCAAGCTTCCCCAGCCTCTTCGCAGCTTTCTCAAGCAAGGGCGAATGACCGCGAGTTCGCATGGCGCGCAGGAGTCTTTCGTCGGCGTTGGGCATCGGCGGAGCAGAATAGGCGCTACTCGGGTGGGTGGCATCGGGAGGGGGCCGAGAACGGACGCAGTGCGCCCGCCCGCAGGCCCCCTCCCGATGACAGGACCCACCCGCGAACAACCTCAGTCAATATCCCTCCACACAATGCCTTCCGTACCGAACTACACCCACACGCCCGGCCACCATTGCGGCTCCACAGCCCTGCGCAACCTGCTGGGACACCACGGCGCCGAGATCAGCGAGGAGATGGCCTTCGGCCTCGGCGCCGGCGCCTGCTTCTACTACGTCGCCCTCGAGGACGCCTCGCCGACACGCTGGTTCAACGGCCGCACGGCGCGGTTGGAGGAGACTTTCGGCGAGCTGACCGGGGCGGCGCTGGAGCTGCGCACCTTCGATGACGGCAACGGCGAGGCCTGGGAGGCGGCCCGTGCCGAGGTCGACGCCGGCCAGCCGGTGCTGCTGCTCACAGACCTCTACTACCTCGACCACTACGGCAACTCGGCCCACTTCCCCGGCCACGCGGTCGTCCTCGCCGGCTACGACGAGGAGTTTGCCCACCTCTCCGACACCGGATTCGAGGAGCTGCAGACGACGACCCGGCTGGAGGACCTCGACCGGGCACGCCACAGCAGCCACCCGGCTTACCCCCTCGCCGGCCACATGTTCACGGCCTCTGGCTCAGTAAGTCAGGAGCAGCTGCGCGCAGCGATCCCGGCCGCGATCGAGCGCGCGACCCAAGCGATGCTCGCCTCGGAGTTCGGCGAGTTCTCCGGCATCGGCGCGGTCGAGCGCCTAGCCAACGAGGCCGGCAGCTGGCCCGAGGTCACCGAGGACTGGCAGTGGTGTGCTCGCTTCGGTTACCAGGTAATCGAGCGCCGCGGCACTGGCGGCGGCGCCTTCCGCCTCATGTACTCCCGCTTCCTGGAGGAGGCCGGCCGACCCGAGGCTCCCCTGGCCGCCGATGCTGCCGCCCGCTGGACCGAGCTCGCCGGCACCTTCCACGCCGCCAGCGAGAGCGACGACCCCGGCCCCGCCCTCTGGCGCGACGTCGACGCAGCGGCCAAGCAGGTCGCCGAAGCCGAGAACCGGCTCTGGACCGCCCTGGCCTGATCGATGGCCGAGGGCGACACGATCCTGCGGGCGGCGCGGCGGATCGGGAAGGCACTCGAAGGCGAGCAAGTGGAGGTGAGCGCGCCGAACCCTCGCGGCAGAGCCGCCGGAGTGGAGCGCCTGGACGGCAGGACGCTCGATCGAGCTGACGCTCGCGGCAAGCACCTCCTGCTTCACCTCGGCGATCTCGTCCTCCACAGCCATCTGGGGATGAGTGGCTCCTGGCATGTCTACGGGCGGGGATCCTCATGGCGCAAACCACCGGGTGCCGCGTGGGCGGTGCTGAGAGGAGAGCGCTCCGAAGCAGTCCAGTTCGGCGGTCCGGCCCTGCGTATCCTCAGAAACGCTGCCCTGCGCCTGGATCCAGTCCTCTCTCGCCTCGGTCCCGATGTCCTTGCTTCCGGGTTCGACGCCGGAACGGTCACCCGCTCCCTCCGCGCCGCTCCCGATCGCGCAATCGGCGACGCCCTCCTCGACCAGTCCCTCGTCGCGGGCATCGGCAACATCTTCAAGAGCGAGGCCTGTTTCGCCGCCCGCCAGGACCCTTGGCAACCGATCGCCGAGATTCCCGAAGACCAGCTTCGGCGAATCGTCCAGGCCGCCCATGACCTGATGCACGAGGCCGTCGAGCACGGCCGCCACGGCCGAGCCGTCTACCGCGCCGCTGGCCGGCCCTGCCCCAACTGTGCCACCCCGATCGCCTCTCGTGGCCAGGGCGAGGCCAATCGCACCACCTACTGGTGCCCCGTTTGCCAGGGCACCGGCCTCCGGCCGCCCCGGTTGCCATCCTCCCCCGGCGGGTAGAGCCATGCCTACATGCCTATCTGGATCGCACGACGTGTCTGGAAGCGGATTCCCTGGAAGATGGTCTGGCTCGTTGCCGTCTGGCTCGTCCAGAAGGGCCGAGAGCGAGTCGAGTCCAACCTCACCAAGCGCGAACAGCAGGAGCTCTTGCGGCTCGTGAAGAAGTCCAAGGGGCGTCCCAACGCCCTCCCCCGGCGAGACCGGACCCGCCTGAAGAACATCGTCGGAAAGGCAATCCGCGGCTAGGGCCCCAGGCAGTTTCCCCCTGCGACCAACGGGGTAGCAGGGCCTCATGACAATCGCCGGAGCAATTTTCTTGATCGCCGTGGGAGCGATTCTGCGCTACGCGACGAACCTCCACGTCGAGGGCGTCAGCATCGACACCGTCGGCCTGATCCTGATGATCGCCGGTGTCGCCGGTCTCATCCTCTCGTTCTTCCAAGAGGCGATCTGGTCCGATCGCGTCCGTCGCCGAGAAGCCCTGGTGGAAGAACCCCGAGATCCTCGCGAACCTCCTCGCGAACCGCCGCCGCCCCGGTACTGACGCGAAGCCGCGCCACTGGGCGACCTCTCGCTTCTTAACATTCGCCCCCCTGGGTCCATTCGCCCTGGGACCTCGCGCTTATGTGCAGGTGTTTTCTGAGCAGGCTGAGCCTGGATCTCATATCGAGGCTCGCCAGACTTTAAAAATAGGGGTGAAATTGGACAAATATTGGGTAGCCTGAAGAGTCCGTGAAGGTCTCGATGAGAACACCAGGCAGACTCAGCCGGCTCGTCCTCTTGACCGCGGCGATCTTCCTGCTCACAGCCGCTTGCGCCCAGGGCGAAACGATCGGCGACGCGGTGGCGCCTCTGACGTCGGCGACCGAAGAGGTGGTCGAGCAGGCCCCCGCGGCCACCCTCCCCACGGACCCAGCCCCCGCGGCCACCCTCCCCACGGACCCAGCTCCTCCCGTTGAAGTGCCGACTCCTCCCGTTGAAGCGCCGGTAGAGCCCTCGCGGGTATCGGAGAGTGCGGTCGAGGCGGCCGGCACGGTGGTCAAGGCGACCAGCACGGCGATCGAAGGCAACGCGGCCACCTCGGCGGTGTCAGCTACCACCGAGACGGTCCGGGAAGCAGCATCTGAGACTGTCCGCGGGGCGACCGACGAGGTCGGTCAGGTCGTCGCAGAGACGACCACAGCGGTCGACGATCAGGCCCAGCAGCTCTCCGGCCTACCCGAGGAAGCCGAGCGGAAGGTCGCTGCCGTAGCCGACCTTGGGGATCCACCCCGACCCGCGAGGCTGGCGCAACCCACCGAGACGCCGTCAAGCGGACTGCTCCCCTCTCCAGGCGAAAACCCTGTCTCTGAGAGCCCTGTCTCCATCGAAAAGGTGCCGCACTCCTATGGCCCCGTCCAACCAGTCGGCGTGCTCCCACGCGTGCACGTCGGCGGGGCAAGCAGCTCGCCGACCGGATACCGCGGATTCTCAGGTGCCGGGTCCTCAGGGCTCGGGGCACTCGAAGGTCTCGACGGAGCCCAATCGACGCCGATGAGCGGCACGACCGGCGGGCGCTCCTCAAACGATCCTGCCCCCATTGACGGTCCGATGCCAGCCCCCGGGTCTTCCGGAGCCACTGCTGGCTCGACCGGTTCGTTCTTCGTCCCCATCGCCGCGCTGCTTGCGTTGCTCGCGCTGGTGGCACCGGCGACTCTCCGCAGGCTCGGGGAGGTGTCGGCCTCGCGGCCGCCCATCCCGTTTGTCTGCGCGCTCGAGCGCCCTGGCTAGGTCCTGGCGACCCAGACCAGGGCTGCGCCGGGAGCCCCCAAGCCAATCCCCCGGCGAAAGCAAATCGAGCATGGAAGGAATCAACCAATGCGATATCCCACGGCTGTAATCGCAGCCGCGGTCGCCATGGCAATTGGAGCAGCGCCTGCCGCTGCCTCCATGCCGCTGCCAACGCTCCCCTCCGGGCAGAGCAACAGCAGCAGCGTGACCCAGGGCGATCCGAGCGCAACAGGTGGCGAAGCCACCGCAACCGGCGGTGAAGGCGGCGAAGCCAACACCGGCAACACCCAGATCGGGAACGGCAACGCGATTGCGATCTCGGTTGGCGGTGACGCAAATGCCAACGGTGGGGACACCGAGGCAACCAGCGGCGACGCCTACGGCGGTGACGGCGGGGACGCCGATGCCGACGGTGGTGACGCCGATGCGTCAAACGGCGCGGTGGTCGAGCAGACCAACGAGTCGAGCGGGTCCGGCAACTCCTCGCACGGAGACTGCCGGTGTAACAAGAGTCACTCAGAGGATGGCTCCGGCTCGCAGAGCAACGAGTCGAGCGTCCATCAGGGAAGTCCGGAAGCGACCGGCGGTGACGCCGACGCCTACGGCGGTGATGGCGGCAACGCCAATACCGGCAATACGCAGATAGGCAACGGCAACGCCTACGCCAAGTCCGAGCCCCAGGAGCAGAAGGAGAGCAAGTCCTGCGGTTGCGGCCACGGTGGAAGCCACAATGACAACGACGCGGACGCCAACGGTGGAGACACCACGGCGAGAAGCGGCGATGCCTACGGCGGTGACGGTGGAGACGCCGATGCCGACGGTGGCGACGCCGATGCGTCAAACGGCGCGGTGGTCGAGCAGACCAACGAGTCGTCTTCCGGCAAGTCCCGCAGCTCCCATCACGGGGATTGCGGCTGCAAGAGTCACTCAAAGGACGGCTCGAGCTCGCAACAGAGCGATAAGTCGGACGTCAAACAGGGTGACCCCAAGGCGACCGGCGGCAACGCCGACGCCACGGGCGGTAACGGCGGCGACGCCAATACAGGCAACACACAGGAATACAACGGCAACGCAAAGGCCAAGTCCGAACCACAGGAGAAGGAGAAAGTGCCGTTCGAGCACAAGTCCTCTTGCGGTTGCGAGCGCGGCAGTGAGCGTGGCCACAGCAACGATGTGGACGCCAACGGTGGAGACACCACGGCAACCAGTGGCGACGCCTACGGCGGTGACGGTGGAGACGCCGATGCCGATGGTGGCGACGCCTACGCGTCGAATGTCGCGAAGGTGTTCCAGTCCAACCTGAGTTGGCTGGGAGGCTCGAGCGGATAGCTCGACGCTGAAAGGCAAAGTGCGCCTTTCGATCAGGAAAGGCCCCGGCGGTGTTGCGGCCGCCGGGGCCTTTGTCAGGACCGTTCGCAACTACAAGGACTCCAGCCGCTACAAGCAGTCAGACGCGATGAGAAATTTATGAGGAGATTATGAGGCGAAGCGGGAAGTCCACTCGGCGCAAAGGCGTTGAATGAATGCGTCGTAGTGCATTGGATCACCAACCTGGGGTGCTGGTGGTGCTTCTTGATACTCGGCGGCTGCAAAGTCGATGTTGTCGTCGTTTACGACGAGTACACACTTTGCATCGAGGCCATATCCTGTATGACCGCCTCTAACACTAATTGCCTGTGCCTCTCCCATGCAATGGCTGACCAGAGCCTCCGGACTTTTATGAAACGTAATGTCATCGTCACGTCTGAGTGGTGACCTAAAACGTTCGGCGATGTTGAGGACAAGAACGCCGCCGGCAATGGCGTGCGTGTTGTAGTTGTGGACATGCGTGTGGTGGGACTCCAGATCCCGCTTTCGGTTCTTGATGGCCTTTCGATGCTCGGTCATCACACCTTTGATCTCAATCGCAATATGAACCGACGATGGAGAGGTTCTCTTAATAGGCCCATCTTCGGGAGGCGCAGTTCCTGGTGGCGGCTCACCGATAACGAGGTCGGCATTCCAGGTCGCGGTTCCATAGATGAGATCGAAATTCGTGTCCCAGACAACTGCTCCGTTGCCGGCAGCCGCAGCCAGCGACTTACACGAAGCGATCAGGTCAACGACGATTGCTTCGGCAAGTGCAATGCCGTGCTTGTCTGATCGAGGGTGATATGGCCCAGCTCGAAGATGGGCCAGAAAAGAACTAGGCAGCGGCATTTGCCGCAGAGACTATCTCGGCTGCAGAACTGGGGCGGTCGTCAAGAACCACGGAGACATCACCTGGCAATCCGCTTCCTAGCAATCGAGACTCCAATGCTGCAACGTAGGTCGGGTCTATCTCTACCGAGATCGAGTTCCTGTCGGTCTCCATCGCGGCGATCGCCGTGGTTCCGGTTCCAGCAAAAGGATCTACAACGGTATCTCCGGCGAAGCTGAACATTCGGATCAGGCGGCGTGGAATCTCGGGCGGATATGGAGCCGGATGATCGCGACGCAACTGTCCTGTCACGTCACTCCACACTGGCGCAAAGTACCGGACGTAGTCGTCGGTCTCGATTCGAGATGCTTTCTCCATCTTTGCCGTCGGCTTACGGTAGCCCCCAGACTTACGCAGGAAAAGAATGTGCTCGAGATCGTTCTTGACGATGCCGTTCGGGAGATTGGGCTTTCCGAGGTAGCGGCCCGATTTGGATGCCTCCAGTTTCAAATTGGCTACCTTCAACCAACGGATGGGCGTGAGGTTGTCGAACCCAACATGTCTGGCCCGGACTTGGATGTCAGCTGAGAGCGGCAACACGTGATGGCGGCCGCCCTGCCGGCGAGAAATGCACACGTCCCCGACGACACACGCCACTCGGCCTCCCGGCACCAATATCCGCAGGCACTCGTGCCAGACGGAATCAAGCTCATCGAGAAACTCGTCGTAGTCAGCCATGTTGCCAAGCTGGCCAGGATGGTCCGGGTACTCCTTTAGCGATCCATAGGGTGGGCTGGTACAGACCAAATGGACGCTTTCGCTCTCAATGAAAGAGAGATCTCGAGCATCGCCTTCATGGATCACGTGGCTTCTTTCCTTCCCCGGCATGTTCGCGAACGATATTTGCCGGATCAGACCGACTCGCGCTCCTCCGAGAGAAAGCTGCTTCATGGCTCCCTAAGCCTCAAGGCGAAGCAGTTTCTCTGTCCTGGATGCCGGAACTTGCGAGAAATGCGCTGGATGGGCAGCTCGCTGGGTCGCTTATAGACGGAGGCGAGCGAAGTAGGCGAACCAGTTGCCGGAGTGGCTCTCCCAGGCGAGGCCGGCATCTGTGGCCTGGCGCCTGAGCGCCGCCTGGGTCGTGAAGTGGGGGTCGCCGAAGAGCTCGCCGACTATGAGCCGACCGGTGGGCTTGAGGACCCGGCGGATCTCACGCAGAGCCGCGCCGGGATCCGGGATCTCACCGAGCACGGCGGTGAGCACGACGGCGTCCATCGACCCGTCCTCGTAGGGAAGGGCCGTGGCGTCGCCCTGGGTGGGAACCACGTTGGCGAGACCCCGCTCGCCAGCCCGCCGGATGGTGTGGTCGAGGAACTCCTGCTGAAGGTCGAAGATCTCGACGGTGCCCTCGGGGCCGACCCACTCAGCCATGTCGAGGGTGTAGTAGCCGACCCCGGGACCGATCTCGAGGATGCGCTCTCCCGGCTCGGGACGCAACACCGAGCGCAGGCGATCGCGGGTGATGACCGGGTGCGGGGCTTCGACCCAGAAGCGCTGGCCATAGGGGCAGGCCGACGGGTTCTTACGCCACCACAACGCGGCAGCCCCCACCGCGGCTCCAGCCAACGCAAAGGCCGTTCTAACTTTCATGACTGAGGGCGCGTGTGGCCAAGCAGATCAAGGGACACAGGGAGCGTGGCGTGCTTCTGCACGCGAGCGACCGAGGACGCAGATATGCGCCGGCCACACGCACCCTCAGAAGCCGACTCTGTGCTCGCCCGAGTCAATCCGCAGGAAGGACACCTTGCCGACGTAGATCGCGAGGATCCCGTCCTCGGTCTTGACGTCGTGCCAACCGCCCTTCTCGATCTGCTTGCGAAGGTCCTTCAGCTCCTCCTCGTTGAGGCGAACCGAGATCACCTGCCCCCCCTCGAAGCCGATCTCCACCTTCTGCGGCGTGTCCGCCATCAATGCCCTCCTTCTGGGGGTTCGACGATCTCTGTAAGCACACCGCCGGTCGAGCGCGGGTGCAGGAAGGCTACGCGGCTGTTGCGGATTCCCACCCGCGGCTCGCTGTCGATCAGCTCGATTCCGGCGACGGCCAACCCCTTCAGCGTCGCGTCGATGTCGTCGACGGCGTAGGCGACGTGGTGCAGGCCCGGGCCCTTGCGGGCGAGGTACTTGCCGACTGGGGTGTCGGGACCGAGCGGCGCCAGCAGCTCGACGTGGCCCTCGCCGACATCGAGCAGGACCGCCTCGACGCCCTGCTCCTCGACCGTCTCACGGTGCGCGAGCTCCATCTCGAAGCTCTTCTCGTAGAGCGCGATGCCGGCATCGAGGTCCTCGACGGCAACGCCGATGTGGTCAATGCGTCCGAACACGGGGCGGCAGTCTACGCGGCGTTCTCGGCGCGCAGGATCTCGGCCAGCGCGGCGACGCCGACCTGGAGCTGCTCGGGGGTGGGCTCCTTGGTCGCGATCAGGCGCTGGATCTCCCGTCCCGGTGTGTGGAATGCCTCGGCCAGAGGATCGCCGTGATGGCGGTCGCTCCAGGCGAACATCTCGACCGCGACCGAGGCGCCGGCGAGCCCTACGGCCGCGCGGGCCACCGGGCCGGGCCGCTCGATCACCCGCTCCAGCAGGACCGTGCCGCCGGCCGAGAGCAGCATCATCGGCGCGAGCAGGTTGGAGCCGCAGCGATCGTGCTCCTTGGGCACGCCGGTCGGATCGTCGATGCCCTGCTCGTAGGCGGCGATCGCCTTGTGCTCGACCCCGTGGTAGGCGGCGAGGTCGCGATCGAGGAGCGCCACGACGGCGGGGACGGCGCCGATCGCCTGCACGGCCCCCTCGCGCAGGGTCGAGCTGCCGAAGCGCTTGCGCAGCGCCCCCGTCGCCACCAGCGTCGCCCCGATCGCGGCGATGACGCGCGCGTCCTCAAACGGCAGCCGTGCCGCCGGCAGCCGGCGCCGCACCAGCGGCAGCACCGCCAGCGCCTCGGCCAGTTTCAGCGGCCCGCGCAGGCCGGGGAGCCGGGCCGCGAGCGCCGGTGCCAGCTCCGGCTTCGAGTCCGAGGCGACCTGCACGATTCCGTCGGGCCCGCGAACCGCGGCGGCCCAGTGGGTGGGGCCCTGGATCAGCAGGCCGTTGCGCAGTGCCATCCCGCCGAGTCGCATCCGCTCCGAGCTCATGACATCACCATAGAGAAGGACTTCCTAAGGGTTCGTCAATTCCTCCTAGAGTGCCGCGACGTGGATCTGCTCGTCGTCGCGCTCTGGTCCTTCGCCGTCGCCGTCGCCGGTGGGATCGCCGGCCTCGTGCTCGGCAACCTGCGCCTGCCGGTCGAGCTCCAGTTCTCGTCCACCGCGGCCGCCGGCGCCGGCGCCAACGTCGCGATCAGCGCCGCCTCGGCCTTCACCGCCTCGATCGCCCACTGGCGCGGGGGACGGATCGAGTGGCGGCTCTTCTGGTTGATGGCGCCTCCCTCGCTGCTCGGCGGCATCGCCGGCGGGCTGCTCTCGGGCCTGCTGCCCCAGCGCCTCCTGCTGACACTGATCTCGCTCGTCGTCCTCTACGGCGCGGTGGAGCTGACCCGCCACCGGCGACGGGAGGAGCCAGCCGAGCCTCCGTCCGGGGGCCGCTGGGTCGCGATCTCGATCGCCTTCGCGGTCGGCGTCCTCGGCGGCCTGGTCGGCCTGATCCTCGGCACTCTGCGGCTGCCCGCGATGGTCAAGTGGCTGGGGACCGCGCCGAAGGCGGCGGTGGGGACGAACGCGGCTACGGGAGTCGTGGTGGGCGTCGGCGGACTGATCGGTCATCTGGCCGGCGGCGTCGAATGGAGCCTGCTCGCCGCGGGCTGCGCCGGCGCGGTTCCGGGCGCCTACCTGGGAGCCCACCTGACCGGCCGGCTCGACGACGACGCCCTGCTGAAAGCAATCGCCGCGATCCTCGTGGTGGCCGGGCTCTCGCTCGCCGTTCAGGCGATCGTGGGCTAGTTCCTCCTGCCAGCGGAAGGGCCTCCCAACGCGGCGGCCGCGCCCCCCAGGCGCGGTCACCGTTTCCCCCCTGTGTGTCCCTTTTGAATTCCGGCCGGAGGCCCCCAGTCCAGGCCTCCGGCCGGTGTGTCGGCTCTCCCTGGCTCTAGCTTGGAAAGCCGCTCTTAGAAACACGTGCTCCCTGGAGAAGTTGCGCGACGCTACCGCTCGCGAACCTTCTTGCGCAAGGCCTCCAGCCGCTGGCCCAGCTCCGCCTCGAAGCCGCGGTCCGTGGGCGTGTAGAAGCGGTGGTCCTCCAGACCCTCGGGGAGCAGCTGCTGGTCGCTCACTCCGCCCGGCTCGTCGTGGGCGTAGCGGTAGCCCTCGCCCCGGCCCAGCGTCTTCGCCCCCGGGTAGTGAGCGTCGCGCAGGTAGTCGGGCGGCGTCTTGGCGCCGTTCTCGCGCACCTCCGCGCGAGCGGCGCCGAGCGCCTTGTAGGAGGCATTGGACTTGGGGGCCAGAGCCAGGTAGACGGCGGCCTGGGCGAGGTTGAGCGCGCACTCGGGCAGGCCGACGCGATCGACCGCCCGCGCCGCGGCGTCGGCGACCAGCAGCGCCTGCGGATCGGCGTTGCCGACGTCCTCGGAAGCGAGGATGACCATGCGGCGGGCGATGAAGCGTGGGTCCTCGCCGCCCTCGAGCATCACCGCCAGGTAGTAGAGCGAGGCGTCGACGTCGGAGCCCCGCGTCGCCTTGATCCAGGCCGAGACGAAGTCGTAGTGGCGGTCGCCCTGGCGGTCGTAGTCGAGCGCCTTGCGCTGCAGCGCATCCTCGATCGCGGCGACGTCGACCGGCGCCCCGCGCGAGCGCTCTGCCGCACGCTCGAGGGCCGAGAGCGCCACGCGGGCGTCGCCACCGCTGCGGTGGGCGAGCATCTCCAGCGCCGCGTCCTCGATCGGTGGCGGCTCGGCCAGCCCGCGCTCGGGGTCGGCAAGCGCGCGGCGCAGAAGCTCCTCCACTTGCTCGGGCTCGAGCGGGCGCAGCTCGTAGATCTGGCAACGGGAGAGCAGTGCCGAGTTGACCTCGAAGTACGGGTTCTCCGTGGTGGCGCCGATCAGCGTCAGCAGCCCTTCCTCGACCGCGGGCAGGAGCGCGTCCTGCTGGGCCTTGTTGAAGCGGTGGATCTCGTCGAGGAAGAGGACGGTCGGGCGACCGCTGCCGGCGCGGCGCTCCCGCGCTCGCTCGATCACGGCGCGGATCTCGGCCCGGCCGGCGTTGACCGCCGACTCCTCCTCGAAAGCGCCCTCGGCGCCCGCCGCCGCGATCCGCGCCAGCGTCGTCTTGCCGGCCCCGGGCGGCCCGTAGAGGATCGCGCTGTGCGGGTGCCCGCTCTCGATAGCGGTGCGCAGCGCCGATCCCTCGCCGAGCACGTGCTCCTGCCCGACCAGCTCGTCCAACCCCCGCGGGCGCATCCGCACCGCCAGCGGCGCGTCGGCGGCCGGGACCGCCCCCGCGCCGGGCCCGTCGTCGCTGTCGAACAAACGCTCCACACGCCGATACTGCCAGCCCGCCCAGCCGAAACAGGGGCGTGTCTGAGTTTGTGGGGCCATATGGACCCATAAGCTCAGACACGCCTGGGATGATTGGGACGATATTCGTCTTGCTGTATCATCTGCGAACCGTGACCGCCGTCCTCCCGACACCCGACGAAATCCCGTCGCTCGTGGCGAAGCCGGGCTCCGTCCTCTGGCGCTACGGAGGCGACGCGCGCCTCCTCGGGGCGGGCGCCTACGCGATCCTGCTCCAGGTCGGCCACCCGACGGTCGGCGCCGGAGTCAGCGAGCACTCGGACTTCCGCGGCGACCCTTGGGGCCGCCTCCTCCGCACCCTCGACTACTCCTACGTAATGACCTACGGCGGCCCGGCCCTGGCGGGCGAGATGGGCAGGCGCATCCGCGAGATGCACAAGCACATCAAGGGAGTGAAGCCCGACGGCGAGCGCTACCACGCACTCGAGCCCGAGGCCTACGCCTGGGTCCACGCCACCCTCGTCCACTCGATCGTGCGAACCCACGAACTGATGGGCTCCCCGATCCCCGCCGACGAGATAGACGTGTTCTACGCGGAATGGCGGCGCGGCGGGCGCCTGATCGGCGTCCGCGAACGCGACCTGCCGGAGACCTGGGACGAGTTCGGCGACTACTTCGAGCAAATGGTGGCCGAGCGGCTCGAGCGCACCGCGGCGGTCGACGAAGTCCTGGAGTCGCTGGCGGCGCCAACCCGGCCCGACCTTCCGTTCCTGCCGGAGGCCGCCTGGCGAGTCGCCCGCATCCCGGCCGCGCACCAGATCACCTTGGTAACCGGCGGCCTTCTTTCCCCCCGTCTGCGCGATCTCTACGGGGTCGAGTGGACTCCCTCCAGGCAACGCCAGCTGCAGATCCTCTCCGCCGCCTCGCGGGCCGCGACGCCGCTGATGCCCGGCAGGCTGCGAAACGTCGGGCCGAGCTACCTGCGCTGGCGACGGGAGGCGATCGCCCGCGGCGACGCGGCCTCGCCCACGCGCGTCCCGGTCGCCGCGTAGGTCACCGGATGGCCGTCGAGCCGCTCACCCTGCTCACCCACGCGGTCGGCGCGGACGCCGAGCCCCCCGGCGACGCGACCAGCACCCGCATCCTCGACGCCGCTCTCGATCTGGCCGCCGCCTCGGGCGTCCAGCACCTGACCATGGACGCCGTCGCCCAGCGCGCCCGCGTCGGCCGAATGACGGTCTACCGCCGCTTTGGCGACAAGCAGGCGCTGGTCGCAGCTCTCGGAGCGCGCGAGGGCCGGCGCTGCCTGGCCGAGCTCGACGCGGCGGCGCGGCCCGACGCACCGATCGCCGAGCAGGTCGCGGCCGGCTTCGCGACCAGCCTCCGGCTCGCTCGCGAGCACCCGCTGCTGAGTCGGCTCGCCCGGCTCGAGCCGGGGTCCGTGCTCGACGCCCTCACTGAGGACGGTGGGGCGCTGTTCGGCGTCGCCCGCACCTACCTGGCCGGGCGCCTGCGAGAGTCGCAGCGGGCCGGGGTCCTCGGCGACGTCGAGATCGAGGAGGCGGCCGAGCTCCTGGTCCGCCTCGCGGTCAGCTTCGTGCTGATCCCCGAAAGCGTGCTCCCACTCGAAGACGAGGAGCGAGTGCGCAGCGTGGCGCAGGGGATGCTGGCGCCGATTCTCGAGAGCTAAGCCGCAGCCGAGAGCACCGGCTCGCGCGCCGCCTCGTCCGGCTCGATCGTCTCGATCGGACCAAAGCGGGCGGCGGCGACGCGGTCGACGAAGGCCAGCTCCATGCGGGCGATGCGCTCGTCGGAGCCGAGCAGGTGGCTGGCGCGCGCGAGTTCGCGGATCAGGGTCAGCGGGCGCAGCATCAGCGCCATCGCCAGGCCGGCCAGCCGCGAGCGGGGTACGCCGAGCGTGTCGGCCATCTCGTCGTCCATCCAGCGACGGACGAAGCCGCCCAGGTAGCGCGCCTTCAGGGCGACGACCGGTCTCCTGATCAGCCGCGGCAGCTTCTTTTCCAGCGGGAACTCGACCCCGTCGTAAAGCAGCGCGCGCATCAGCTTCGGCGAGTCCTCGTTGGGATCGTCGTCGAGCGCCAGGGCCGCGTCCATGGTGGTGCGGGCCTCCCGGTATGAGTGTGGGATCAGGTAGTCGGGCGTCCCCATCAGCGACCCGATCCAGGCCCACTGGTGGGTCATCGCCTCCAGCTCCGCCGGGGAGAACCGCACGCCGAGATCGTTCAGCGCCCGCACCGGGATCGTCATGAAGCCGCCGATCGCGGTGACCAGCGAGTCGCTGGCGCTGATCGGCATCCCCCATTCCGCCATGTCCCAGCTCGGGTCGGCAGCGAGATGCTGGCGAACCAGAGCGTGGACCATGCGCAGCCGCACGGTCGCGCGCATGCCGTCCGCGCCCGGGTGCAGGGCGCCCGGCTTGGTGCCGACGGCGACCCAGCGCGAGGTCTCCTGGATCCGTCGCGGTGCCATCTTCTCGAGCCGGCCGGTGGCGGCGAGCGGCCGGGTGAGGCGGGCGCTCTTGTAGCCGTAGGCAAGCGAGCCGCAGATCAGCGCGATGCCGAGGTTGAGACCGCCGCTGCGCCAGTAGGCATTGGCGCCCGCGTCGACCAGGTCGAGATCGACCCAATCGGGGGGACGGAGGGAGGACTCGAGCAGCTCGGCAAGCTCCGGCGGAGCCCCCTCAACCCGCTCGGGCCCGTGCTCCAGCGCCTCGTCGAGCATCCGCCAGCCCCCACCTCCCGGCAGCGATTTGAAGGAGGTGACGAGCTGGTCCGCCAGCGGATCGCCTTCGAACGCGCCGCGGGCGATCCGGTCGATCACATCGGGGTCGTGCTCGCGCTTCGCGGCCGCGATCCGCGCTTCCAGCCTCTCGGAATAGAGCTGTGAGGAAGGCATCTACCTAGGCCGCCGACAGCACCGGCTCGCGCTCCACAGCGTGGGGATCGATCGTCTCCACCGACCCGCCCCTGGCCGTCGAGACCCACTCCAGGAAGGCAAGCTCCATGCGGGCGATGCGCTCGTCGGAGCCGAGCAGGTTGCTGGCGCGGGCCAGTTCCCGGGTGAGCGTGAGCGGTCGCAGCAGCGGCGTCAGGTGGGTCAGCGGTGTGTTCGGAACGCCAAGGCGGTCGGCCATCTCGTCATCCATCCAGCGCCGCGCGAAGCTGCCGATGAACCGCGCCTTCATTGCCCGCGCCGGGCGCCGTGCGAGCCGCGGCAGCCTGCTTTCGAGCGGGAACTCGGTTCCGTGGTAGAGCAGGGCCTGCATCAGCTTCGGCGAGTCTTCGTTCGGCCCGTCGTTGAGCGCCAGCGCGGCGTCCATCGTCGTGCGGGCTTCGGCGTAAGAGCGCGGTATGAGCTCGTCGGGCGTCCCCATCAACGAGCCGATCCAGGCCCACTGATGGGTCATCGCCTCCAGCTCCGCCGGCGAGAACCGCACGCCGAGGTCTTTCAGCGCTTTGATAGGCATCGACATGAAGCCGCCGATCGCCGTAACCAGCGAGTCGCTGGCGCTGATCGGGACCCCCCACTCGCCGATGTCCCACTCGTTCGTGTCGAGCAGGTGGGCGCGGACCAGAGCGTGGACCATGCGCAGCCGCACGGTCGCCCGTATCCCCTCGGCGCCCGGACGGAGCGACCCGGGCCTGGTCGCGACGGCGACCCAGCGCGAGGTCTCCTGCAGCCGGCGCGGCGCCATCTTCTCGAGCCGGCCGGTGGCGGCGAGCGGCCGGGTGAGGCGGGCGCTTTGGTAGCCGTAGGCGAGCGAACCACAGGTAAGAGCCAGGCCGAGATTGAAACCGCCGCTGCGCCAGTAGGCGTTGGCGCCCGCGTCGACCAGGTCGAGATCGACCCAATCGGGGGGACGGAGGGAGGACTCGAGCAGCTCGGCCAGCTCCGGCGGAGCCCCCTCAACCCGCTCGGGCCCGTGCTCCAGCGCCTCGTCGAGCATCCGCCAGCCCCCACCTCCCGGCAGTGACTTGAAGGAGGTGACGAGCCGGTCGGCGATCGGGTCGCCTTCGAACACCCCACCGGCGAGGCGGTCGACCAGATCGGGGTCGTTATCGCGCTTGGCCTCATCGACCAGTCGCATCAGCTCCGGTGAAAGTGTCGGGAAAGAGGACATGAACGTATCCTGATTGTATGCCAGACGGCGGCGCCTGTGTCGCGCCTCAGGCCGATGTCGCCGCCCCCGCACTGCCAGACTGGAGGGGTGAGTAGAGCCGCGACCCGCGTATACGGAGGACAGTCGGCTGAGCAGCGGCGCAGCGAGCGCAGGGCGCAGCTGCTCGAAGCCGGGCTCGACCTGATCGGGACCCAGGGTTGGGCGGCGACGACAGTGCGCGGAGTGTGCTCGCGCGCCAAGCTGACCTCCCGCTTCTTCTACGAGAGCTTCGAGGATCTCGATGCCCTCGCCGTGGCGGTCTTCGACGAGGTCGTCGAAGAAGCCACCGCCCAGGTGGTCGAGGCGGTCGCCGCTGCCCCTGCCGACAAACCGCAGGCGCAGGCGCGCGCCGCGATCGACACATTCGTGCGCGTGCTCACCGACGACCCGCGCAAGGCGCGCATCACCTTTGTCGAGGCGCTTGGCAGCGAGGCCCTGCTCGAGCGGCGCCTGGCGACGATGAACACCTTCGCCGAGCTGATCGCCGCGCAGGCGCGGGCCTCCTTCGAGCCACCCGCCAGCGAAGACCCTCTCGTGGACCTGACCGCCAGGCTGCTGGCCGGCGGCCTGGCGGAGCTGCTGATCACCTGGCTGCAGGGAGAGGTCGAGATGGAGCGGGAGCAGCTGATAGACGACTGCGTAGCTCTTTTCGTCGCCACCGCCGAGAGCGCCGTGGAGATCGCCCGCCAGCGTGCCGGTGGCCGCGGTCGCGGCAGCGGAGCCTGAACGCTCCATATCCCCACTCGCGGGCTGTATCGGCCTACAATCGGCAGCCATGGAGAGCGCGACGCAGAGCCCAACGGTCCAGTCCACCCTTGAGTCGTTCAACCCCGCCACCGGTGAGCTGGTCGGCTCGGTTGCGACGATCACGCCCGAGCAGGTGCAGGGGGTGGTCGACGACGTCGCCCGCATCCAGCCCGCCTGGGCGGAGCTGTCGCTGCAGGACCGCGCCAGGTACATGAAGCGCGCGGCCGACGCGCTGCTCGACGAGATCGATGAGATCGCTGAGCTGCTCGTCGCCGAGCAGGGCAAGCCCCGCGCCGAGGCCTACACGATGGAGCTGCTGCCCACCGTCGACGCGCTGCACTGGTGCGCCAAGGCCGGGCCGAAGATCCTCGCCGACGAGAGGGTGCGGATGAGCCAAGCCTTCTTGATGAGCAAGAAAGGCCGCTTCTCCTACGAGCCGATCGGCGTCGTCGGCGTGATCGCGCCCTGGAACTACCCCTGGTCGATCCCCTTCGGCGAGGTCGCGATCGCGCTGATGGCCGGCAACGGCGTGGTGCTGAAGCCGGCCAGCCTGACCCCGCTCCTGGGGGAGGCGATCCGCCGCGTCTTCGAGAAGGGCGGCCTGCCCGAGGGCCTGATCCGCGTCGTCCACGGCGGCGGCGCGGTCGGCGACGCGCTGGCGCGGTCGAGCGCCGGCAAGATCTTCTTCACCGGCTCGGTCGAGGTCGGCCGCAAGGTCGGCGAGGTCTGTGCGCGGCAGTTGAAGGGCTCGGTCCTGGAGCTGGGCGGCAAGGACCCGATGATCGTCTGCGCCGACGCCGACCTGCCCAACGCGATCTCCGGCGCGGTCTGGGGCGGTTTCGCCAACGCCGGCCAGACCTGCTCGGGGATCGAGCGCGTCTACGTCGTCAAGGAGGTGGCCGACCGCTTCGTCGAGGGCGTCGCCCGCGAGACCGAGAGGCTGCGCCTCGGCGACCCGATGCAGTGGGAGACCGAGATCGGCCCGATGACCTCGGAGGGCCAGTACGAGATCGTCGTCGACCTGATCTCCGACGCGGTCGCCTCCGGCGCGACCAAGCTCTGCGGCGGGCCGACGGAGGTCCCCGGCCTCCCCGGCAAGTTCGTCGCGCCGACCGTGCTGACCGGGGTCACGCACGAGATGCGGATCATGCGAGAGGAGATCTTCGGCCCGGTGCTGCCGATCGTCGTCGTCGACTCCGAGGAGGAGGCGATCGAGCTCGCCAACGACTCCGAGTTCGGCCTCGGCGCCTCGGTCTGGACCAAGGACCGCCAGAAGGGCGAGCGGATCGCGCGGCGGATCGAGTCGGGCATGGTCTGGGTCAACGACCACTCCTTCAGCCACGGCGCCTGCCAGTGCGCCTGGGGTGGCGTCAAGGACTCCGGCGTCGGCCGCTCGCACTCCAAATTCGGCTTCTACGAGTGCGTCAACGTGAAGATGAACGCCTGGGAGCCGGGGCTGACCCGCGACTTCTGGTGGCACCCCTACGACCGCACGCTCGGCGAAGCGGTCCAGGCCTCGGCCAAGCTGCTCTACGGCAAGGGCGCGACGCGGACCAAGGCCCTGCGCGATGGCGCCGGGCCCCTGCTCAAGGTAGGCCGCCGCACCCTGCGCAAGCGGGGTGGCTGAGGGTCGGTCCCGGTAGGGGTTCCACTTAACTTTTTCGGTGTGGCGGATGCCGCTGACGCCTCAAGGTCGGCGGCGAAAAAGTACAAGACGTTCCACCCCTACCGGGACCGACCCTCACGAAGCGACGAGCTGGTCGATCTCGAAGACACTGCCCGCGGCGTCTAGCTCACGGATGCGGTCGTAGTCGGCTTTCAGCCGCGCCCTGTCTGGATCTACGAGGTAGATGATTCCCGGACAGGAGAAGAGGTCGATCGTCCGTTTCAGCCGATCGCCGGGACCCAGCATCGAGATAGTGCCGGCGAAGGAGGGCAGCGCTTCGATCTTCCGCAATCCCCCGTCGGATGCGATCAGGCCCTCGTGCCGGGAGATCAGCATCACGCAGTAGGCACCGGCGGCCAACTCGTAGGGACGCTCGGCGCGGCGGGCCACGGAGGCGGGGTCGAGATAGGCCTCGGCGGTCAGCGTCTGGTGGCTGGGGGTGCAGCGGTCGATGATCTCGTCGGGGACCGAGCCGTGCATGCGCGCCCCCGACTCGACCAGCACCGGGCCGGTCGCGGTCAGCATCACCTCCGTGTGAGCGGGGCCGAAGCGGATGCCGAGCGCGTCGAGGACTGACTCGACGTAGGGGACGACCTGATCCTGCTGCTCGCCATGACGGGGGAGCAGCTCCTCGTAGTCGTAGATGAAGTTGGCGCCGACGCGGAGCTTGTTGTCGCGCCAGACCTCGGAGACGTGGTGGACTCCGTCCCAGCTGACCGAGTTGACGAAGAGCTGTGTGCCCTGCAGCAGCTCCTGGACGAGCAGCTCCTCGTTGGCCCCGTGCAGGGCGTTGGGCCGGCCGAGGTTGGCAACGAAGGCGGCCTCGATCGCGGCCGCGTCCGCGCAGATGCTGACCCCGTCGGTCCCGGCGCTGTCGAGCGGTTTGACCACTACCGGCTCGCCACCGCGCGCCGCCGCCCAGGCGATGGCCTCGGCGGCGTCCCCCGTCTTCAGCGCCTCGGCCGTGCGCAGGCCGGTGCTCCGCAGCGCCTCGCTCATCGCGTTCTTGTCGCGCCGTGCCGGGCTCAGCGCGCTGCCGTTGGACGGCAGGCCGAGCCGCTCGCTGAGCGCGTCGGCGAGCGGCACCCCGGGCTCGGCGCCGACCACGACGAAGGCCGGGTCGTGCGCGGCGAGCCGTGCCGCGGTCGCCTCCAGGTCGCCGTCGTGGACGACGTTCTCGACGAAGTCACCGGCCTGGAAGGCGCGCGCGTAGAAGTCGGGCAGGCGCGGGCTGCTCTGCACGTGGACGACGGGCAGGCCCGCGGCCGCGAAGCGGGGGGCCAGCCGCGCGCCGGTCGAGTAGGCGTCGACGACAACCGCCGCGCCTCGTGCCGTCATGCGGTCGCCACGAGCACGAGCCGGTCCTCGGGCCGCTTCGGGCCGCCGGCGAAGTTGCCGTAGCGCTCGACGTCGCGGAAGCCGGCCGCTTCGGCCATCCGCTGCAGGTCGTCGGCCTCGTACATACGGATGCGCGAGTCGACGACGTCGTCGCCATATACGTAGTGGACGTGCAGCATCCCGGTCGAGAAGTCGACGTCAAGCGTTTCGGCGACACCGTTGGTCTCGCGCTCGACCACGCCCTCGTCGGTTTTCAGCCTGAACCGCGAGCGCTCCAGGTCGGACAGCTCCATCGCCATCTTCCCCCCCGGCCGCAGCGCGTCGTGGTAGGCCCGCAGCATCGCTTCGTCCTCCGCCACGGTCTCCCCAAAGCCGAAGCTCGAGGAGAGGCTGACCAGGCCGTCGAAGCCGCGCAGCTCCTTGGGTAGCGGCCGCATCAGGTCGGCGACCACGTAGGTCGGGCCGGGGTACTCGCGCTTGGCCGCGGCGATCGCGATCTCGGAGATGTCGACCCCAACCGCGTCGATGCCGTGCGCGGCGAGGGCGGCGACGAAACGACCGAGCCCGCAGCCGGCGTCGAGCACGCGGTCGCCGGGCGAGAGCCCGAGCAGGTCGATCGCCAGCGGCGCCTCCTCCTCGTTGCCGTCGTAGCGCCCGAGCCGCTCCGCCACCCGCATGTAGGCCGGCCCGTAGGTGTCGACCTCGTTGAGAATCGGGGGTTGATCGCTCACAGTTTTTCAAAGCGTAGCTTCCCGCCGCCCATCGCGCGAGCGCAAATTCAGCTGGGTATGCGAGGGTGCGCGAGATCCCTCCCCCCTACCCGCGATGAGCCAAACCAGCGCCAGCGAGCCCGCCGTGTCAGTCGCCGCCCTGCGGCGCGACTACGGCGAACGGACGGCGCTCGACGGCATCGGCTTCGGGCTGGCACGGAGCGAGACGCTGCTTGTGCTGGGGCCGAACGGGGCGGGAAAGACGACCCTGCTGCGCATCCTCGCCACGCTGCTGCGTCCGAGCGGCGGGGAGGTACGAGCGCTGGGCTGCACGATCCCGGACGAGGCCTGGAAGCTGCGCGGGCGGATCGGCTTCCTCGGCCACGAGCCGCTGCTCTACCGCGACCTCAGCGGGCGCGAGAACCTTCGCTTCCATGCCCGCCTGCACGGCCTGAGGGGCGAGCCCGCCGAGGCGCGGATCGCCGAGCTGATCGCCGCGGTGGGGATGCAACGGCGGGCGGACGAGCGCGTCGCCGAGCTCTCGGCCGGGATGCGCCAGCGCCTGGCGATCTGCCGCTGCGTCCTGCACGAACCCGAGCTGCTGCTGCTGGACGAGCCCGACTCCAACCTCGACGCCGAGGGGCGCGAGCTCTCCCGGGCGCTGATCGGGCCCGGCGAGGGTCGCGCCCGGGTAATCGTCAGCCACGACCCCGAGCGCTTCGAAGCCGAGGCCGATCAGGTGCTGCGCCTCGAGGCCGGTGGAAGGCCGGTGGCCGCATGACCCCTTCCCGCGCGGCCTTTGCCGCGATCCTCGCCAAGGACCTGCGCGCCGAGCTACGCACGCTGCAGTCGCTGCCCGCGATGGCGCTCTTCGCCACCACCACCTTCGTCATCTTCCGCTTCGGCCTCGACCGCACCAGCCTCTCCGGCAGCCTCGCCTCAGGCGTGCTCTGGGCGACGCTGCTCTTCGCCGCCCTGCTCGGGGTCAACCGCCTCTTCGTCGCCGAGCGCGAGGGGGGGGGCTTCGACGCGATCCGCCTCGCCCCGATCGACCGCAGCGCCCTCTTCGCCGCCAAGGCGACGGCGCTGTTTGTCTACCTCCTCGTGCTGGAGATCGTCGTGGTGCCGATCTTCGCCCTCTTCTTCCTCGACTCCGCCGCGGCGCTGGCGCCGCTCGCCGCCGTGCTCCTGCTCGCCAACCTCGGCATCGCCGCCACCGGCACGCTGATCTCCTCGATGGCGGTGCACTCGCGCGCTCGCGACCTGCTCGGTCCACTCGTCCTCCTGCCCCTGGTCGTACCGCTGATGATCGCCGCGACCGGCGCCAGCGAGTCGCTGCTGGCTTTGGGCGGTCCCGGTTACCACCGCTTCGGGACCTGGCTGGCGGTGCTCTCCCTATACGATCTGATCTTCCTCCTGGTCGGCTACGCGGTTTTCGACTTCCTCCTGGAGGACTAGCGCGCAGCCCGCCCAGCACCGCGAGAAACGCATGTATGGCAAAGCACTGAGACCCCTCTCGATCGCGACCGTCGTGGCGATCGCCGCCGCCTTCTCGCTGGTCTTCTTCTACGCCCCGCTCGACGCCGACCAGGGGTTCGTCCAGAAGATCTTCTACCTGCACGTGCCCCTTGCGATCGTGGCCCTGGTCGGCTTCGTCGTCGGCGCCGTCTTCGCGATCCTGCACCTGCGCAGCGGCGACCGGCGCTGGGACGCCTACTCCTACGTCTCGATCCACATGTCGGTGATCTTCGGCGTCGCCGTGCTGATCACCGGCTCGATCTGGGCCAAGGCCTCATGGGGGCACTGGTGGGTCTGGGATGAGCCGACCCTGGTCAGCTTCCTGATCGTCTTCCTCATGTACGCGACCTACTACCCATTCCGCTACGCGATCGAGGATCCCGAGCGCCAGGCCCGCTACGCCTCGGTCTTCGCCGTAACCGCGGGTGCCTTCGTGCCGCTCAACTTCATGGCGGTGCGGCTGGCCGAGAGCCTCGTCCACCCGCGCGTCTTCGCCACCACCAACGGCGGCCTGCCCGACTCGATGATGCTGACCTTCCTCGTCTGCCTCGTCGCGGTGGCACTGCTCTGGGTGACGCTGGTGAAACTGGAGCTGACGGCGAAGAGCGCCTCCGGACAGCTGAAGCGCCTGCGCCGCGCGCTCGACGCGCCGGCGCCCGGGGCCGGGTCCCGGATCGCCCCGGAGGTGAGCTAGATGGATCTCCTGCCGCTCGCCGCGCCCGCGCTGCCGCTTGACGAGGCGGGCCGCTACGTCGCCGGCGCCTACGTCGTCTTCCTCGTCCTGATCGTCGTCTACGTCTCGATCATGGCCGCGAAACTGCAGCGGATCGAGAGGGAGCTGCGCGAGCTGGCCGGCTTCGCCGAGCAACGCAACGTCGAGCCGGCGGCACCCGAGCCCGAGGAGGTGAACGCCTGATGTCCGAGCTGTTGGCTCTTGGCGTCTCGCATAAGACAGCCCCGCTCGACCTGCGCGAGCGCCTCTCCCTGACCGAGGGCCGTGCCGTCGGCGCCCTGCGCGAGCTGACAGAGGCCGCCGGCATCCACGAGGCCGCGGCGATCTCCACCTGCAACCGCACCGAGCTCTACCTCGTCGTCTCGGACCCAGTGGAGGCCGAGTCCACGGCGCTCGGGGTGCTCACCCGCCAGGCCGAGATCCGTCCCACCGAGCTGCTCGGCCACCTCTACTCGCTGCGTTCCGGAGAGGCCGTGCGCCACCTCTTCCGCGTCACCGCCGGCCTCGACTCGATGGTCCTCGGCGAGGCCGAGATCCAGGGCCAGGTCAAACGCGCCTACGAGCTGGCCTTGGTCGAGGGCGGCACCGGCCCGATCCTCAACCGCCTTTTCCGCGGCGCCCTTGCGGCCGGTGGGCGAGCCCGCGAGGAGACCGGGATCAGCGAGAAGAACGTCTCGATCCCTTCGGTCGCGGTCGAGCTGGCGCGGCGCACGCTTGGCGACCTCGCCGACCGCCGCGTGCTGGTGATCGGGGCCGGTGAGACCGCGGAGCTGGTCGCCCGCGCCCTGGTCAGGCGCGGTGTCGCCACTGTCTTCGTCGCCAACCGCCACTACGACCGGGCGATCGGACTCGCCGAGCGCTTCGAGGGGAGCGCCGTCCGCTTCGAGGAGCTGCCCGAGCAGCTCGAGCAGGCGGACATCGTCGTCTCCGCGACCAACTCGCCGCATCACATCGTCGAGCGCGACGAGCTCGAGCACGTGATGAGGACACGTGAGGGGCGACCGCTGCTGCTCGTCGACATCGCCGTACCGCGCGACATCGAGCCGGCCTGCCGCGAGATCGCCGGGGTCAGCCTGCACGACATCGACGACGTGCAGACGATCGCCGAACGCAACGCCAGCGGCCGCGAGGCCGAGGCGCGGCGGGCCGAGCGGCTGCTCGACGCCGAGCAGGACCGCTTCGAGCGTTGGCTCTCCTCGCTCGAGGTCGTGCCGACGATCGCCGCGCTGCGCGAGCGTGCTGACGAGATCGTCCGCCGGGTCCTCGCCGAGAACGACCCGCGCTGGGAGAGCCTCGGCGAGGCCGACCGCGAGCGGCTCGGCGCGATGGCGAAGGCGATCGCCTCGCGGCTCCTGCACGAGCCGACCCTGCAGATGAAGCGAAGTGCGGGAAGCGACGAGGCCTACCTGTACGTCAGTGCGTTGCGGGAGCTGTTCGGGTTGGATGTCGAGACGGAGCCCGAGGGTGAGTCCCCTTCGAATGTGACCGAGTTGCGGAGGGTCGATCCCCGGTAGAGGTTCCACTTAACTTTTTCGAGGAGCGGAGATTTGCTGGCGCCCGAAGGTGCGGCCGCGAAAAAGTACAAGACGTTCCACCCCTACCGGGGATCGACCCACAACACACGCTGATGCTTCGAATTGCGACACGCGGTAGCGCCCTTGCATTGGCCCAAGCGGGACAGGTGGCCGAGATGCTCGGCGGTGCGGAGTTGGTCCAAGTCTCCTCTGATGGAGAGCTTGGGGACAAGGCTCGGTTCGTGCGGGGAGTCGAGCGGGCGCTGCTCGACGGCGAGGCCGATGTCGGCGTCCACTCGGCCAAGGACCTCCCCGCCGAGCTGCCCGAGGGTCTTGCGATCGGCGGAGTGCCGGCCCGCGAGGACCCCGCCGATGCCTGGATCGGCGCCGGCAGCTCGCTCGACGACATCCCCGAGGGCGCCAAGGTCGGCACGGCCAGCCTGCGCCGTCGCGCCCAGTTGCTCGCAGCCAGGCCGGACCTGGAGGTTCACGAGCTGCACGGCAACGTCGACACCCGGCTGCGCAAGCTGGCCGAGGGGGAGCTCGACGCGATCGTGCTCGCCGTCGCCGGCCTGCGGCGGTTGGGACGCGAGGGTGAGATCTCCTTCGCGATTCCGGCCGACACGATGACCCCCGCCGCCGGCCAGGGTTCGCTGGTGCTGCAGATCCGGAACGACGGCGAGGAAGCCGCGACCGCCGTGTCCGCGCTCAACGAGGAGACCGCCCTGCGCGAGCTGACCGCCGAGCGCGCCGTCGTCTCCCTGCTGGAGGCGACCTGCGCGACCCCGATCGGCGTCCACGCGAGGGTCGAAGGCGAGGAGATGCGTGTCGACGCCTTCGTCGGCCTGCCCGATGGAAGCGAGTGGATCCGCGATCGGGTCGAGGGCGAAGCCGCCCAGCCGGCCGTCCTGGGCGCCGAGCTGGCCCAGCGCCTCCTGGCCACCGGGGCCCGCGAGATCCTCGACCGGGCGGAGGCAATGGCATGAGACCCGGGGTCGTTTATCTGGTCGGGGCGGGTCCCGGCGACCCCGGTCTGATGACGGCGCGGGCGCTGGAGTTGATCGGCTCGGCCGACGCGATCTTCTACGACCGGCTGATCCCACCGGGGGCGCTCGACGGCGCGCGCGAGGACGCCGAGCTCGTCTACGTCGGCAAGGCGCCGGGTCGCCCCTCGATGTCGCAGGAGGAGATCGGCGAGAGATTGGTCGAGGCGGGACAAGGCGGCAAGAGCGTCGTTCGGCTGAAGGGCGGCGACCCGTTCGTCTTCGGCCGGGGCGGCGAGGAGGGCGAAGCGCTGCGCGCCGCCGGGGTCGAGTTCGAGGTCGTTCCGGGAGTGACGGCCGGAGTGGCCGCGACCGCCTACGCCGGTATTCCCGTCACCCACCGCGACGACGCCTCCGCGGTGGCCTTCGTCACCGGTCACGAGGACCCCGAGAAGGAGGAGAGCGCGCTCGACTGGGATGCGCTCGCGCGCTTCCCCGGCACGCTCGTCTTCTACATGGGCGTCAAGCGCCTCGCCGCCAACGCGGCGGCGCTGGTCGAGGCGGGGCGCGACCCGGAGGAGCCCGCGGCCGCGGTACAGCGCGGAACGATGGAGGGGCAGCGCACCGTCGTCGCCACCCTCGGCACCCTCGCCGAGACGGTCGAGCGCGAGGAGATCGGCGCCCCGGCGCTGATCGTCGTGGGCTCCGTGGCCAGGCGGCGCGAGTCGCTTGCCTGGCTCGAGCGCCGCCCCCTGCATGGCCGCCGCGTCGTCGTCACCCGGGCTCGGGCGCAGGCGAGCGGTCTGGCGGCGGCCCTCCGCGGCCTCGGAGCCGAGGTGGTCGAGCTGCCGGCGATCCGGATCGAGCCGCGAATCGAGAGCTCCGATGTGCGCGGCGCCATCGACGCGATCGGCAGCTACGCCCTCGTCTGCCTCACCAGCCCCAACGGCGTGCGACTGCTGTTCGAGGCGATGCGCGAGGGAGGCTCCGATGCCCGTGCGCTCGCCAACGCTACGGTCGCGGCGATCGGTCCGGGCACGGCACGGGCGCTCGCCGCAAACGGAATCGCCGCGGACATCGTCCCCGAGAAGTTCGTCGCCGAGGCCCTGGTCGAGGCGCTCGTCGACATAGAGATCTCCGGACGCAAGGTCCTCGTCGCCCGCGCCGCCGAGGCCCGCGACGTCCTCCCCGATGCCCTGCGCGAGCGCGGTGCCGAGGTCGATGTCGTCGCCCTCTACGAGACCGTGCGCGAGGAGCCCGACGCGGAGGCGATCGACGCCGCGCGGAGCGCCGACTACGTCACCTTCACCTCCTCATCCACGGTGCGCAACCTGACCGAGGCGCTCGGCGACCGCTTCCCCCACGAGGCTCGCGTCGTCTCGATCGGGCCGGTCACCAGCGATGCCGCCCGCGCCGCTGGCCTCGATGTCCACGCCGAAGCCGAGCGCCACGACGTCGACGGCCTGCTGGAGACGCTGCTGCGGGACGCGGCGGGCTGAGAGCCTACGCGTTGCCGATCGGGGTGGCCGCCCCCTCGGCAATTCCCGCCGCCGCCATCTCGTCGCAGGCCGCGGCGATGCGTTGCGTATCGAGATAGCCGTGGAAGCTCTTCACCTTCCCCCAGCGAAGTTGGATCCAGTGGGTTCCACGGTTCTCATAAGGCTCCCCCACGGCGGGCCGAAGCTCAGCCCTCCACCGCACCGCCACCCATGTGCTCCAGGGCCCACCGCGCACGAGCACGCGCTGCACCTCGAACGAGTGTCCCGGGAAGAGGCGACCGAGACGCTCGAACCACAGCAGCACGTCCTCCCTGCCGTTACGACTTCCGCCCAAGGGGTGATCGCCGGGAAACGTGTGCAGCACGTCCTCGTCGAGGGCCGCGACGACCGCCTCCCATTCCCCGCGGCTGAGCCGCCCGAACATCTCGACCGTGCGGCGGCGGACGATCGTGCGGTACATGGGCTCACCGTAGCCATTCGGGCAGAATCGAGCTGATGACCTTCGGCACTCCTCACTGGCATTTCCGCGTCACCGACTCGACCAACAGCCGGGCGCGCGAGCTGGCCGAGGCGGGCGGCCTCGGCGGAACCGTGGTCACCGCCAGCGAACAGACCGCAGGCAGGGGCCGCCAGGGCCGGGTCTGGACAGCGCCGGGAGGAAAAGCACTGCTCTACTCGGCGATCCTGCGGCCGCTCGACGAGCGCCACCTGCTGCTGCCGCTGTCCGTGCCGCTCGCCGTCTGCGCCGCCGCCGAGGAGCTGCGCCCCGGCGCCGAGTGCCAGGTGAAGTGGCCCAACGACGTCTGGCTCGAAGGACACAAGCTCTCGGGAATCCTGATCGAGGCTCGCCCTCAGGACGGCTGGGCCGTGATTGGCGTAGGGCTCAACCTCTCCATAGCTCCGGAGGAGTTCCCGGCCGACCTGCGCCAGCCCGCGGTCTCGCTCTTCGCCCCGGCTACAGGCCCTCGGGGGGGGTCCCGGCGGAGCAACAGCGGGGAGGCTCCGCCGGGACCCCCCCCGAGGGCCTCCACCGCCGCGGAAGTCCTAAACCGCCACCTCGACCGTTGGGTCTGGGCGGGACAAGACGAGATCCTGACCGAGTGGCGCCGGCGCGACGGGTTGCGCGGGCGCGAGATCAGCTGGGAGGACGGCTCAGGAATCGCCGACGGCATCGACGACCGCGGCAACCTCGTCGTCGCCGTTGCCGGGGGGAGTCGCGTCAGCCTCGGCGCCGGAGAGGTCCAGCTCCGCATCTGAGCTGCCGTTCGAGTCGGTGGCCTCCTCGCGCGCCGGGTCCCTCTTCGCGCCCGCCGCTCTCCTCGCCTCGCCGCCTTTCTTCGGCGACCGTTTCTTGTTCGGGCGTTTGCGCCGCTTGCCGCCTTTGGGGAAGTTGCGCAGCATCTCCCGCGCTATCGCCGAGGGCTTGCGGGCCATCCGCATCCGCGCCCCACGCAGCACCTCTTCGCCCTCGGGCGTGTGCGAGACCGACGCGGCGAGCAGGGCAACCGCCAGGCGGCGGTCCTGTTTGCGCGCCGCGTGAACGAGCCGGCGCGCGTTGCGGCCGTGCGCTCGGCCCGAGGAGTTGACGAGCAGGCCCAGCAGCCGCTTCGTCTCCGGCCAGCGCTGCACCGCGTACTCTTCGTGCAGCTCGCGCGTGTAGGAGGCGAGGCGCCAGACCCAGGCCTGCGCCTGGTCGCGCCGGCCGATCCGTTTGTCGACCAGCGCCTGCAGCAGCGTTTTCGTCCCCGCGCGGCGGTCGTCGCGGGTCCAGGTGCCGACGATGTCGATCGCGTCGTCGAAGGCCTCGGGATCGCCCAAGTCGGCGATCTCGCTCAGCGCTTTCAGTTTCAGCTGCGAGTTGCGGTTGCGCTGCACGCAGGTGAGCAGGAAGCGGCGGCGCAGTTCGGTCGAGCGGGAAGCCTGGAGGACGGCCCGCGCCCGCCGCCAACCCTGGGGATTGACCCGCGCTCCGGCCAGCGCTGCCCAGGCGTGCTGCTCGGCGTGGTCGAGGTTGTCGACGGCGATCCGCCACATCTCGCGTTCGAGCACCTGCATGCGGCGTTCCTCGTTGTCGGAGACGGGGACGATCCGCCGCTCGACCCGGATCCGCCGCCCACGCGCGCGCCGCACGGGGCCGATCACGATCGCGCCGCCGCGGTACACGTCGCGGTCGAGGAGGCTGTGCAGGGTGACGATCGCCTCGTCGTGGGTCGTCGCCGGGTGGACGAAGTCGATCACCAGGCCGGCCTCCTTTCCGGGGGCGCGCCGGGTAACTCGGCCGACTCGCTGCTGGTAGATCCGCCGCGAGGCGGTCGGGGCCAGGTGCATGCAGAGCGTCGCCCGCGGCGAGTTCCAGCCCTCGGCGAGCAGCATCGCGTTGCAAAGCACGTCGACCTCGCCGCGCTCGAAGCCGGCGAGGATCTCCGCCAGTTCGCGCTTCGGCGTCTCACCGGAGACGGCGCGGGCGGCGATGCCGGCGTTCTGAAGCGCCCGGGCGACGTTCTTCGCGTGCTGCACGCCGGCCGTGTAGAGGACGCCCGGCATCCCCGCGAAGCGCGTTTTGTAGAGGTCGGCGATCGCCACGTTGAACGGCTCCTGATCCAGCAGCGCGGCCAGCTCCTCCTGGTCGAAGTCCTGGTCCACCTCGCCTTTTCGCAGCGGCACCTTGGCGATCGTCCGCACCCCCGGGCCGGGCGGGATGCGCATGCAGCGCAGCGGCGAGATCACGCCGCGGCGAGCCGCCTGGATCAGGTCGAAGCGCGAGGTCTGGGTCGGGAAGAGGTCGGCGACGTGACGAGCGATCAACGCGCCGGTCGCGGTCATGCCGATGAAGACGGGGCCGGTCCAGGCGCGGATGCAGGCGCTCGTCTTCTCGCCCAGCGCGGTGTGCGCCTCGTCGCAGATCACGATCGAGTAGGCGTCTGAGATTTTCTTGTGGTTGCGCACGAACCACTGGTAGGTCTCGACCGTGACCGGGCCGTCGGGATCGTCGCGGCCGTCCATCAGCGGCGGGCGCAAGCGCTCCTTGTAACCGCGATCGGAGATCTCGCCGATGAACTGGTCGACCAGGTTGCGGCGGTGGGTGAGGATCAGCACGCCACCGGTGCGTGTGGCGTCGATGAAGCCGACCGCGGCCACCGTCTTGCCGGCGCCGGTCGCGTGCTCGAACCAGAAGCGCCGCTCGGCGCCCGGGTCCTCCGGAGCCTCCTCGATCGTCTCCTCCTCGTCGGCGGGCGCCTCCTCCCAGTCCTGCGGCTCCTCGTCGGGAGCGAGCTCCTCGTCCTCGAGGACCGCCTCGCCATTGGCCTCATCGCCGGCCTCGCCCGCGGCCGGCGCCGGCGCCTCTTCAACCGTCTCGACCGCACCGTTGCCATTGGCCTCATCGGCGATCGCGACCTGCTGCTCAGCGATCAGCTCGGTCAGCGTGCCCGAGAGAGCGTCGACCTGGTGAGGGTTCAGCTCCGCCCCGTCGCGCAGCTTCGGCGGCTCATCGGCAAGCAGGCGCTCGAGCCCCAGCAGCAGGGAGAAGTCGCGCCGCCACTGGATCGAGGGATCCTCGGCCCCGTCGTCGAGCTCCTGCAGAGCGCGGTCGAGGGCGCGACGGCGAGCCGTCCCGGGTGCAAGCGCCTCCGGCCCCTCGCCGTCGAGCAGGAAGGGCTCGCGGACGAACTTAGCCGCCCGCTCTATGTCGGCACTCGATGGAACTGCCGCCCGCGCGGCAACTTCGCTGGTCTTGGCCATGAAGGCTTTCGGATTCCGTCCCCGCCGCAAATCAGATGGGCGGGGGCACTAGGTACGAGGATGCCGGGAGTCTGCTTTCCGTTCCCCCCGGCGCTCTCAGCGGCTTGCATCGCAGATGCGAACCGAACGTACGTATTGTAATCACGGAATTGACGGAGATGGGACGAAAGCTTGCGGCCGCTCTGGCGCTGACCGTGGCGGCAGCGCTCCTGGTGGTCGGCTGCGGGGCCGGTGGGAGCGGTGACTTCGACGGTAAGCACCCCGACTACGCGACCGCACTGGCCGGGTCGCCGCCCGCCCTCGCCGCTCTGCACCAGCAGGAGAACGAGCTGCTTCCCGGAGGGCTCGACGCTTACGAGGAGCGCATCCGGGTGTTGCGGGGTTACCCGATCGTCGCCAATGTCTGGGCCTCCTGGTGCGGGCCTTGCCGCCTCGAGTTCCCGGCTTTCCAGCGGGCCTCGGCGGCCTACGGCAAGCGCGTCGCATTCCTCGGCGTAGACAGCCAGGACTCGGAAGGGGACGCAAGGACCTTCCTCGACGAGGCACCGGTCCCCTACCCCAGCTACAGCGACCCCGATGAGTCGATAGCCAACGAGCTTGGCGCGTTCGGCCTGCCGGCGACCGCCTTCTACGACCGTGAGGGGGAGCTGGTCTACCTTGACCTGAAGCCCTATCTCGAGGTCGAGGAGTTGCGGGCCGACATCGAGCGCTACGCCCTCGGCAAAGGTAGCGAGGGCGGATAATCCAGCCATGGACTTCTTCGTCGTCGTCGCCCTGATCGGAGTCGCCCTGCTGGTGGCAGAGCTGCTGCTGCCGAGCGGCGGCGTGCTGGCGGTCCTCGGCGCGCTGGGGCTGATGGCCGCCGGCGTGCTCGCGCTGGAGTCCAACGCCGACGGGCGCGACGTGATCGGGCCGGCCCTGATCGCCCTCGGCCTGCTCTCGCTCGTCACCTTCCTCGTCATCGCCCGCAAGGTGCTCGCGGCGCATCGAGACGAGCCGGTGCGGACCGGGTCTGAGGAGCTGGTGGGCGCGATCGCGGAGGTCCGCAGCGCACTCGACCCCGAGGGACAGGTGTGGATCGAGGGGGCCCTGTGGCGGGCGCGGCTGACGAACGGCGAGGCTCCCGTCGGGCTGGGGGATAGAGTCAGGATCGACGCGGTCGAAGGCCTGACCCTCCGGGTCCGTCCCGAGCCCGCCACCGGTCCAGCCGACCAAGGAGCCAACTGATGGACGTAGCTGTCGGGGTGTTTCTCGTACTGCTGTTCTTCGGCGCGATCGCCCTCGGCACCTCGGTACGGGTGCTGCGCGAGTACGAGCGCGGCGTGATCTTCCGCCTCGGCCGGCTGATCGCCACCAAGGGCCCGGGCCTGATCCTGCTGATCCCGCTGATCGACCGCATGGTCAAGGTCGACCTGCGAACTGTGACGCTCAACATCCCGCCGCAGGAGGTGATCACCCGTGACAACGTCCCCTCCAGCGTCAACGCGGTCGCCTACTTCCGCGTGGTCGACGCCAATCGGTCGATCGTCGAGGTCGAGAACTACCTGCTCGCCACCTCGCAGATCGCGCAGACGGCGCTGCGCTCGGTGCTCGGCAAGGCCGAGCTCGACCAGCTGCTGGCCGAGCGCGAGCGGCTTAACGAAGAGCTGCAGAAGATCATCGACGAGTCGACCGAGCCCTGGGGCGTGAAGGTGACCGCGGTCGAGATCAAGGACGTCGAGATCCCCGAGCAGATGCAGCGGGCGATGGCCCGCCAGGCCGAGGCCGAGCGCGAGCGGCGGGCCAAGATCATCAACTCCGAGGGGGAGTACCAGGCGGCGCAGAAGCTCACCGACGCCGCCGACATCATCAGCACCAACCCGGCCTCACTGCAGCTGCGCTACCTGCAGACCCTGCTCGAGATCGGCAGCAACCAGAACACGACGATCGTCTTCCCGCTGCCGATGGACGTGATTGAGCCGTTCCTGCGTGCGGCCGGGGGCGACGGGCCTTCCCAGCCCCCCACCAGTTGAGCGCACCCGAGCTCCGCATCGACCAACTCTCCGGGCTGCCGGCAATTCTGGCGCCGGGGCGGGCGGATCGTCCCGACAGCTTCCAGACGAAGGCGAGCGAGCCGAAGGGGCCGGACAACTGCCCCTTCTGTGAGGGGCGGGAGGACAGGACACCGCCGGAGGCCTACGCGACGCGGCCGGGGGGCGGGGAGACGGACAGCCCCGGCTGGACGACGCGGGTGGTGCCGAACCTCTACCCGGCGCTGAGCGATGGGGCGGAGACGGGGACGAGCTCGACCAGCGGCGAGGCAGGGGCTTTCGCCAGCGCCGGCGACCCGCTGCTGCAATCGCGCCGCTCCGGCGAACCCGACCTCTTCGCATCGCGTCCGGCCGCGGGGGGCCACGAGGTGATCGTCAACGCGCCTAAGCACGTCACCGCGATGGCCGAGCTGGACGACGAGCAATTTGCCGCCGCGGTGGAAACCTGGCGCGCGCGGATGCGCGCCCACGGCGAGGCTGCCTACGTGCAGCTGATCGTCAACGAGGGCGGCGGAGCAGGGGCATCCCTCGAGCACACCCACGCCCAGCTCTACGCGCTTCAGCTCGTGCCGGCGGCCGTCGCCCGCGAGCGCGAGCGGGCGGGGGCCTACGCGGAACGCACCACGGGGGGCAGCCTGCTCAGCGACATCCTGGTCGAGGAGCTGCGCCGTCGCGATCGGCTCGTGGCGATCGACGAGGAGGCGGCACTGATCTGCCCCTGGGCCTCGCGTTCGCCCTTCGAGCTGCGGGTGGTGCCGCGCACGGCGACGTCGAGCTTTGCCGTGGACACGGCAGGCACCGCGATGATCCACACCGCCCTGCGCCTGCTCGCGAAGCGCTTCGACGGCTCGCCCGAGCTCAACCTCTGGGTCCGCACGGCGCCGCGGGGAACCGACCACTTCCACTGGCACGTCGACATCGCCCCCCGCCTCAGCATCAAGGCATCCTTCGAGTTCGCCACCGGGGTGGACATCAACACCTACCCGCCGGAGCGGGCGGCGAGCGACCTGAGAGAGTGCCTCTGATGCCGCCCAACCCGCGACCGATCCCCCGCTTCATCGCCGACTCGACCCAGGAGGGGATCCCGCACGGTCGCTTCGCCGAGCGCCTCTCCGACGCCTTCCGCAAGGCGTGCACGGAGATCGAGGACCTGCCCAAAGGCGTCGAGCCGCCGGCAGAGCTCGACTGGTTCCCCGAGCGCGCCTGGGGAGGGCGGGTCTGGGTGCCCTGCACCGCCCGGGTCGACGGACCCGAAGGGGCGCTCGAGCTCTTCGGCCATGTCTCCTATGTCCAAGTCGACGAAGGCGACCCCTCCGACCTACAAGCCGTGGCCGACTTCACCGACGTCCTCGCCGAGGACAACCCCGGCTGGAAGATCGACCTCAACGACGAGGTGATCGGCCGCTGGCGAGGAGAGAACGGCCGCGCCGGCGCGGTCACCCTCGTCTGGGGCCGCCCCCTGGTCCAGGGAGCCGTCGCTGCCACGGCAGAACTAGAGCTGGAGACCGTCGACCAGGAGATCGTCTCCAACAACCGCTTCACCCTCGTAGCCCTCGACGCCCTGGAGGGCTACGGCGACGAGATCTTCCTCGAGGTCAAGCTCTGGAGCCGCCGCGCGGTCGAGCTGGCTTCGGAGAGCCTCTACGCTTGATCCCGCAATGGACGCGCAGCTCAAGAGCCTGCCGGGCGCCGAGATCGTGCTTCCCGGCCTTGCAGATCTCCAGGCGGGACGCGCCAGTGTGAACGCCAGTGCAGTGCAGGCCGCCGCCCCTCGCCTGCGGCGGGCAGGGCTCGACGCACCAAGCGCCGACGGTAACTCGCCTGCCGCACATGTGCTCTACCGGCAACTGGGCGAGGAGCTGGGAGACGGAGCCCACTCGAGGTACAACGCGATCCTCGCACGGGTCGCCAGCTTTGCGGGAGCCGCGGAACTTGCGCAACGCGGCTGACGCGGAGCGGATCGCTCTTCTCGCACGGGAGCTCGGGCGTGCTGTGGCCCCCGGCACCCGGATGTACTTGACCGGCGGGGCGACGGCCGTGCTCGCCGGCTGGCGGGATTCCACCGTGGACATCGATGTGCGCTTCGAACCGGACTCGGACGATGCGCTCAGCAGGATCCGCGACCTCAAGGAGGAGCTGTCGTTGAACGTGGAGCTCGCCTCTCCATTGGATTTTCTACCGCCACTGCCCGAATGGCAGGAGCGCTCCAGCTTTCGCTTCCGCGAGGGCAACCTGGAGGTCTTCGACTTCGACTCCTACTCACAGGCCCTCTCCAAGCTTCAGCGTGGCTTCGAGCTCGACCTCGCGGATGTAGAGAACATGGTCTCCTCAGGCCAGGTAAAGCCGGGGCGACTGCTGGAACTGTTCGAGACGATCGAGTCAGAGCTGTTCCGATTTCCCGCGGTGGACCCGAAGAGCCTCCGCACCGCGGTCGAGTCGCTCACGGCCTCCTAAGGAGCCAAGTCTCCGACGCGCAGCGTCCCATGAGCGTAAACCTGGCAGAGACCATCGCCTTGAGCCACACACTGCTCCAGTTCGCCGGCGTTGCCCGCCAAGGGTGAACGCTCCGGCCTTCGACCAGATCCTCCGCCGCTTGACGGAGGCCGAAGTGAAGTTCGTCGTGGTCGTTCCACGAAGGCAGAGATCCTCGGGGTCGAGGTCGCCGTCTGCTCAATCGAGGACCTCAAGGCCATGAAGCGCGCGGCCGGCAGAACACGCGATCTCGCCGATCTAGAGGACCTCGATGCTGCAAGCGAATAGCTCTACGATTTGCCCTTCCAGCCCCGATAGCTCAGCTGGATAGAGCGACTCCCTCCTAAGGAGTAGGCCGCAGGTTCGAATCCTGCTCGGGGCGTCGGCTAGCGGTAGAGGACTATGTAGAAGGGCTCTTTTTCGCTGGTGCCCTCGCTGTAGGTCTGCACTTCGACCTGGGGGGCCACGCAGGCGGAGCCGCCGTTGACCTTGGCGTAGGCGGTGACGTTGGGGTCGACGTTGCTCTCCGCGGTCACCTGGGCGCCGCGGGGGCTGAAGCCCGGGACACTCACGCAGTAGACGCCGGGGGTTTTGGGGGTGACGTTGGCTTCGCCGATTCCCTTCGAGAAGGCGGCGTCGACTTTTCCTTCCGCGGTTACCCGCGCAAAGGCAACCGGGTTCGCGGACTCGGCATCGGTGGCGAAGTCGGCTTTCGCGGCGCTCGGGACCTCCCCCAGGCTCGACTCGTCAACCTTGTCACCGGTGACGGCGCCGTTGGCCAGCTTGCTCGTGGTCACCGCCGCCTCGGCGAGCTTCTCGCTCCCAACCGCGCCGTTGCCCAGCTTGGCGGCGCTGACCGCGCCGTTCGCGATCTTGCCCTGCTTCACGGCGAGGGCCTTGATCTTCGGCGCGATCACGGCGTTCTTGCGCAGCTTTTCGGCGGTGACGGCACCGGGGCGCAGCTCCGGCTCCCCAACCGACTTCGGGGGGAGGTTGCTGGCTGCATATGCACCGGCGCCGCTGACGGCGACGAACAGCGCCAGGGTGGAGACGACGTTGGCGTAGGTCAGCTTCGGCTTGCGGCGCATCGCTATCTCACCCCCCTGCCTTGCAGACCCGGTTGACCGTGCTGGTCACCTTGACGCCCCCCTCGAAGCCGAAGCTAGTGCGGATCAGCGGGAAGACGGCCCGGCCGAGCCCGTCCGGCGCCGGGCAACCCGCGCTGAGGAAGCTGCGCTGCTTGCCGCCAACGGTGAAACGGCGATCGAGCGTCATCGAGATCCCTGTCACGTAGCCCCATTCCCCCGTGACCTGGGGCAGGGACGTTTCGAGGATCGTGCCGAAGGTCCCCCCAGAGGTTTTGATGAAGAAGGGCAGCACGTATGAGGTGGGGACCGGTTTGGTCCCGTAGATGTGGGCGAAGATCGCGGGGCGACCGCCCAGCTTCCCGTTGAAGGCGAGGACCTTTCCGTCGGAGGGGAAAGGCGACTGCTCGGGCAGCCTCACGTTTGCCGAGAACCTGCCTTCGCCGACCAGGGCATCTCGACAGGCGATCAGGGCTTCGCGGGTCGTCGAGGGATCGATGTGGCCGATCCGACAGCGTGGCAGCCCCCGCGAGGACAGGTGCCCGTGGCGGTTGATCGCGATCGACAGTTTCTCCAGCTGCGGCGGCGCGCTCGAGGCCTTCGAGCCGATCCGGCCCGAGACGCTGACCGAGACCGGGGCGGTGCCGTGGCGCGGCAGTTTCTTCGGCAGGAGCCTGCCGTCGACAGAGACCCTGACCCCGTGCTCTTCCTTGGTCTCGGCCGAGGCGAGAGGTGCGAGCAGCGCTATGGAGCCGATCAAGGCCGCTACGACCGCGCCGCGCAATGTCCCCATCTCGCTCGCCCCCTTTCCCGAACTCGCTGGCACGTTGGGCCGATTCGCCTGCACCCCACGATCGCAGCGTTCCATTTCACTCTATTCAAACAACCGAGGAGCCAACATGTTCCGCCACCAGCCACACGTATGCCTAATAGCACTCAGTTGCCAAGCTCTGCGCGCAGGGAAGCCAGATCGGCGCGAAGCTCGGCCACCTCGCGCTCCAAGCGGGTGAGCCGATCCTCTGCGGGTGTCATCTCTGGGGGCTCAGCGCCCACGAGACCGTCGGGCGGCGTGGGCTCCCCACCCGGCTCGGGATCGACTTGCGGCGGGTCGGGCTCGGCCGGCGCACCGCCGAGCAGCTGCTCGTAGCGATCCTCCTTCTGTCCCGGCCGGCGCTCGTGGCGAGCGACCTGGCCGTGCTCGACGAGGCGGTCGAGGGTCTCCTGGACGGCTGCGAGGTCGGAGAAGTCGTGCAGTCGCTGGCCGCGCTGCTTCAGCTCTCCCGGAGTCTGCGGGCCGCGCAGCATGAGGACAGCGAGCAGGGAGACCTCGGCGTCCTCGAGACCAAAGGCATCGCCGAGCAGATGGCGGTACTTGCGGGCGCGGCTGCCGGCGCCGCTGGCGAGGCGGGTCCAGCCGCGCAGGGCGAGCCTGCGCAGGGCCTCGACCACCGTCCCCTCGTCGTAGTCGACCACCGGGTCGCGGTTGGTCGACTGGTTGCAGGCAAGCCGCAGGGCGTTGAGTGAGAGTGGGTAAGCGTCGGGCGTGGTGTGCTGCTTCTCGACCAGGCAGCCGAGCACCCGGATCTCTACGGCGTCGGGCTCCATCGCGTCAACCTCGGTCGGGGCGGTCGGGATAGATCTCGTCAATCGTCACGAGCGCACGGTAGGGGGCTGTGGCTGCCGCTTCGATCTTCTCCCCCCCTCCGGCCAACCGGTCGACGACCGCGATCACGCCGACCACCTCGAGCTCCTGCTCGACGATCCGTTCGACCGCTCGGGCGGTCGAGCCGCCCGTCGTCACCGTGTCCTCGACCACGAGGCAGCGGGCGCCGGGCCCGACCGGCCCCTCGACCCAGCGCTGCAGGCCGTGCTGCTTACGCTCAACGCGGACGAAGAATCCGACCAACCCCGATCCGGCCGGGACCGCAAGCGCCGCGCACGAGGGCGGGATCGCTGCAGTCGCTGGCCCGCCAACCGCGGTCGCTCTCGCCTCGACGGCAGCGGCCGCGATCAGCTCACCCGCGGCGAGGAACCCCGCCGGCCGCAACAGCGCCCGGCGCGCGTCGACGTAGTACTGGGCGGTCGCCCCGCTCGAAAGGGTCACCTCACCGATCACCAGCGAGTGCTCGCGCAGCTCGGCGAGCAGCGTTTTCTTGGCGGTGTCGAGATCGGCCATCGAGGCGCCAATCCTATGGGCGACGGGGGCGTTCACCCGCAGGAGCCGGCAGGCCTACCCGCGCGCCTCGGCGTCGCGAAAGCCTTCCCGCCAGCTCGAGTAGCGGGGCTGCCAACCGAGCTCCCGCTTGGCCTTGGCATTCGAGGCGCCTCGCAACTGGGTCGCCATCGAGGCGGCGCCGGCGCCGGCGACGAGCCGGGCGAGCCAGACCGGGACGCGGAAGGGCTTCTTCGCGCCGACGACCTCGGCAAACGCCGGCGCCCATTCGCGCATCGGGGCGGGATCGTCGTCGACCACGTTGTAGGGGCCCGGCGAGCCGCGGTCGAGCGCGGCCACCGTCGCCGAGGCGGCGTCCTCGACGTGGACGAAGGAGAAGGTTCCGGTGCCCTTGCCCACGACCGGCGCGCGGCGCTTCAGCGCGTCTTCGGTCAGCGAGCCGTCGTGTGCGTAATAGGTGCCGGGGCCATAGAGCCACCCGTAGCGCAGAACGACACCCTCGATGCCCGCGGCGCCGAGCACCTGCTGCTCCAGGTCCGCCAGGGCCGCAGCGCCATTCCCGAAGGGCGCGGGCGCGTCGAGGAAAAGCGGCTCGTCCTCGTCCTTGACCCAGTCGCCCTCGGGCGCGTAGAAGAAGGCGACGCTCTCGGCGATCAGGCGGCGGGCGCCGGCGGCCTTCGCGGCGGCGACGAGGTTGCGCGTCCCCTCTCGGCGCAAGCGGTTGGTCGCCTCGAGCGGATCGTCCTTGGCTTTGTAGTCGATGCGCGGTGGCAACGCGGTCAGCTCGTGGATGACGACCTCTGGGGACGCGCCGCGCACCGCGATCTCCAGCGACGTCGCGTCGAGGGCGTCGCAGACGACGGCGGTGGCGCCGGCCGCGCGGATCTCCTCCGCGCGCTCCTCGCGCCGGGTCATCCCGGTCACCTCGTGTCCGGCAGCGAGGAGCTGGCGCACCAACGGCCGGCCGATCGCCCCGCTCGCTCCCGCCACGAAAACCTTCATCACTACACCTTCCGGTTGGGTCCCTCAGCGTAAAGCCGTTCCGACACCCGCGCCAGCCAGGCCGAGGCAAGGGCCCCGAAGCCGATCAGCAGCGTGTCACTCCAACCCCTTGCCTCGCTCTTCGCTTCGCCCGTGTCGAAGGCGTGATTGATCGCGTGGAAGCCGTACCAGAGCGCCCCCAGCCAGAGCAGCGGCGCTCGCCAGGCCGGCCGCACGACCGCGATCGCAAGCGCGACGCCAAAGGCGAGCGTGAAGGATCCAACGTCCCCCACGTAGTGGAGGTTCTCGAGGCCGTAGTTGCCGATCTCGTCAAAGAAGGTGCCGGGGGCGAGCAGCTGCATAAGCCCCAGCGCGACGTGGTAGGCGGCGACGAAGGCGAGAACCGGCTTCAGGGTTCTCTCGCCGATCATCTTCCTGCCTCCCTAGAAAACGAAAATGCTTTCGCCGAAATCGATCCGGTTGTAGATCTCGGGCTGGTCGGCGATGAAGGTACGGATACAGCCATGGCTGGCCGGGTAGTCGGGCACCGATTCGTAGCCGTGCACCGCGTAGCCGCCATAGAAGTAGAAGGAGTAGTACATGCCGTGCGAGTTGTAGCCCGGTTCGGTGCGGATGAAGCTGAAGTGACCGGTGACGGTCGGGGTCGAGGACTTGCCGGAGGAGATCGGGTAGACGGCGACCGGCTCGTCACCGTCGGCGAAGACCAGAACCTGCTTGGAGAGCGGCGCCTCGAGGTGCTTGCCGGCCCCCGGGTGGCGCACCTCGTATTCGCCACGGCCGGCGAAGACGCTCTTGACCAGCCCGGCGCCGGCGCGGAAGCTGCGTGTCATCCCGTTCACTTTGCGGTAGGCGAGCACGCCCCGGGCGGTCTTGCCGCCGAAGCAGCGGCCGTCGTTGGCGATGTACCCCATCTTCCGCATCGCCTTCTTGAAGCCGACGACGACATCGCCGCACTGGCCTTCATGCAGCGCTGGGAAGCTGACCCGCCAGCTCTTGCGCACGGTGCTGTCGCCGCCCAGCGCCGCGGTCGCGACGTGACGGGCGCTGACCGCGTACTTGCCGGCCTCGCGGACGCGGATCTTGGCCCGGAAGCTGCCGGCGCCACCCTTGCCCTTCATCAAGGCGACGGTCTTACGCTCGACCCGCTTGCCGTTGAGGTAGAAGCTGACCTCGACCCGCTGACCGGCAGCGAAGGGAGTAACTGTGCCGATCGCCGGCACCGTGCTCATGATCTGCGCCTTCCCCCCCTGCAGGTGCCCGATCCGCACGATCTTCACCGTCGCCTCCGGAGGCCCAGCCGGCTCCTTGGCAGGCGCGGCGGCACCAGCGCTCACGGGCAACACAAGCCCCACAGCGAGAGCGGTACCGAGGATCAGGCGTCTCATCGCCGAGCATTCTGCCGTACCGGTCGGCAGAGAACGCGGCGGGTAGTTGGGGAGGGGCACCTCTCGGACGGGCGGATACTCAAATCGCCGGTCTAATTAGACCGGCGATTGGACGGCCGAGGGGTGCCCCTCCCCAACTACCCAAACTCCTCGCTCACTGCGCGAGCAAGGCGACCGAGTTGTTCAGCATGTGCAGGACGATCCCCGGCACGATCGAGCCGGTCTTCTCGTAGAGCAGGCAGAGGAAGAAGCCGAAGGCAACCAGCGGGGGGACGGCGCTGAGCCCGGTGAGGGCATGCAGGGCGCCGAAGACCAGGCCGGCGATGAGGGCCGCCGCGAGTCTTGGAAAGCGCTCGCGCAGACCGCCGTAGAGCATCCCGCGGAAGCAGATCTCCTCGCTGATCGGAGCCGCGACGACGATGAGGAGAATCTGCACCGGCACCGACCCGAAGCTTTCGGCGATGTCCTCCTGTTCGGGCGCGCCGAAGATCGCCGTGTAGACGATCGCGAAGAGAAGGTAGGCGCCGATCGTGGCGAACATCCACTTCACCGCGGAAGCCCGGAAGGCCCGCACGCCGAGGCGTCGCAGGGCCTCGCGGAAGTCGGCGCCGCGGCGCGTCGCGATTGCCATCGGCACCATCGCGAAGCCCAGCGCCGTCGCCAGCTGCACGATCGCCATCGCCGTGGCGCCAAGGTCCTCCCCTACTTCGGGACGGTCGACGATGATCGCCGGAATCCCCAGAAGGATCCCGGCCCCGATCGACAAAAGCACCCCCAGGACCGCGACCCCCGGACCCCAGTTGGAATATGGAAACGCTGGCTTTGTGGATACCGTGGCGTCCATGACGCCGGCAGTCTCCCAGGTCTCCCGCTCGACCAAAACCCGCCTGCGCTTTCTCCGCCGCCTGCTGATCCTGATCGTCTTCCTCTTCCTCGTCGCTCTGGCGCTCAGCCAGTTCACCGAGCTGAAGCGCCTGGCGACCGGGATCCTCGCCTCGACCGCGGTGCTGGCGGCGATCATCGGCTTCGCCGCCCAGCACACGATCGGCAACATGGTCGCCGGCGTTCAGCTGGCGATCTCCCAGCCGATCAAGATCGGCGACCTCATCTCCTTCGAGGAGGTCAACGGCCGCGTCACTGACATCACCCTCTCCTACACCTACGTCAATCCCGGCGACGGCACCTCGATCGTGATCCCCAACCAGCTGCTGGTCGAGGGCGTCGTCCACAACCTCTCGACCGAGGACACGCAGGCCTGAAGCGCGAAACTATGTGAATGACAACGCAGCGAAACCGTCGACGGCAGCGGCGGCGTGGTGGCGCCGGCAGCAAGGTGCTCTTCGTCGCCGCCGGGATCGTCGTCGCGGTTGGCCTGGGCGGAGTGGCGGTCGCCTCTTGGGTGCTCGACGTCGCCGCCGAGGCACCCTCGCTTGCCGCCTGCAAGAAGATCGAGAGGGGCGGCAACACGGTCCTGTACGCCGGAGACGGCAGCAAGCTGGGACTGGTCGACTCTGACGAAGCCCGCCAGCCGGTCGCCATCGACCGCGTGCCGAAGCGCCTGCAGCTGGCCACCGTGGCGATCGAGGACGAGCGCTTCTACGAGCACGGCGGCATCGACCAGGAGGGCATCGCCCGCGCGGTTCTGAAGAACCTGGAGGCGGGCGAGATCGTCGAGGGCGGTTCGACGATCACCCAGCAGCTCGTGCGCAACCTATGCATCCGCAATCCCAAGCGAGATCTCGAGCGCAAGATCATCGAGGCAAAGCTGGCGATCGAGTACGCCCAACGCCACTCGCGGCGCGAGATCCTCAGCCAGTACCTCAACACCGCCTCCTACGGGACGGTGGAAGGGGCGACCGCGATCGGGGTCCAAGCGGCGTCGAAGATCTACTTCTCCAAGCCGGTCTGGGAGCTGAGCCTGGAGCAGGCAGCCCTGCTCGCCGGCCTGCCGCAGGCACCCACTGACTACAACCCGATCCTGCACCCGAGTGAGGCTCGACAGCGGCGCGATGCCGTGCTGGCGAAGATGGCCGAGCTGGGCTACGTCACCCCGGCGCGCGCCCGCGCTGCTCGGCGGCACGGCCTCGGGCTCGACGTCTCCGGCTCTTACTTCGAGCACCGCGAGCCTTACTTCTTCGACTACGTCGAAGACGAGCTGCTCGACCGCTACGGGGTCGACGCCGTGCGCAACGGCGGCTTGAAGGTCTACACGACGATCGACCCGAAGCTCCAGGAGGTCGGCCTGGAGGCGATGCGCTCGGCCCTCCCCTACTCGACCGATCCGTCCTCGGCGCTGGTCTCGATCGACCCGCGCGACGGCGAGATCGAGGCGATGGCCTCCAGCTCTGCCTACGACGCGAGCCAGTTCAATCTCGCCGCCCAGGGCCATCGCCAGCCGGGCTCCACCTTCAAGACCTTCGTGCTCGCCACCGCGATCAAGCAGGGTGTCGACCCCTACTCGACCTATTACACCTCCAAGCCGCTGGCCCTTGACCTGGCGAAGTGGGGGCACTGGGAGGTGCACACCGCGGACGAGGGCTATCAGGGGACGATCAACCTCCAGCAGGCGACGGTCGCCTCTGACAACACGGTCTTCGCCCAGCTCGACCTCGACGTCGGGCCGGCGCGAGTTGCCGAGACCGCGCGCTCGCTGGGCGTCGTCAGCCCGCTGGACGGAATTCCGGCCGAGGGGATCGGAGGTCTGCGCGTCGGTGTCTCGCCCCTTGAGATGGCGGGCGCCTACGCCACGCTGGCGGCCGGTGGTATCCGACGCGACCCGGTGGCGATCCGGCGCGTCGTCTTCCCCGACGGCGAGGTCGAGCGCCCCAAGCGCGAGAAACCACGGCGCGTCGTCTCCGAAGCCGTCGCCTATGAGGTGACGCGGCTGCTGCACGACAACATCACCGGCGGCACCGGTACCGCCGCCTACACCGGCTGCGCCGGGCAGGCTGGCAAGACGGGGACCACCGACCGCACGACGGACGCCTGGTTCGCCGGCTACCAGCCGAATCTGGCCACAGTCGTCTGGGTCGGCTACCCGCGGTCCAACGCGATCGAAATGACGAGCGTGCACGGAATTACCGTCTACGGTGGCACCTTCCCGGCCGAGATCTGGCACGCGCTCTACGAAGGCGGCGAAGTCCCCTGCGAGGAATTCAGCGAGCCGAAGACACAGATCAGCTGGGCGCCCTACTTCGGCCAGTTCACCGCTTCCGCACCGCGCAGCGGCGGCTCCCCCGAGAGCGACGAGAGCGACCTCGATCCCGAAGAGAAGCGGCTGGGTGAAGAAGCAACCGGCGGCTATGACCCCGGGGGCTATGACCCTGACGCCTACGCACCGGGGGCGGGGCAGGAACCGACTCCGGTGCCTCCGCCACCTGCCGCCGGGGTGGGCGGTGGAGGTGCCGCCCCAGAGACCGGGAGCGAGTAGCTGAGCCTCGCACCGGGGGTTGCCTACGGCCTGATGTGGGCCGGTTTTGCCGCCTACCTAGGCGCTCTCGTCTTGGCTCCACGGCTCGGGCGTCGGTTCGTTTGGGCGGCGATCGTCGTCCTCCTCGTCGCCTTCGCCTGCTTGCCGCCACTGCTCTCCCACGACGTCTACAGCTACGTCGACTATGCCCGCTTGGGCGTGTTGCACGGTCTCGACCCCTACGTCCACCCTCCCGCCGCGGTCCCCACCGACCCCGCATTCGCCGAGGTCGGCTGGACCGACACGACCAGCGCCTACGGCCCGCTCTTCACGCTCGCGACCTACCCTCTCGCCAAGCTGCCCGTAGACGGTGCCGTCTACGCCCTGAAGGCGGGCTCCGCCGCCGCGGTGCTGGCCATCGCGGTCCTCGTCGCCCGCCTAGCTCCCGCGCGCGGGATCGAGCCCCTCCGCGCCGCGGCCTTCGTCGCCCTCAACCCCCTCGTCCTTGTCCACGTCGTCGGCGGCCCCCACAACGACGCCCTCGCCGTCCTGCTGGTGACGGTCGGTATCGCCGGCGTCCTCGGCGCTCGCGAGACCCCGGCCGGCGCGGCCTTCCTCGGCGCGATCGCCATTAAGGCCTCAGCCGCCATCGCACTCCCCTTCGCCCTCCTCTCCGCGCTCCGATCGCCGACGGGCCTAAAACCGGACTCCGGGTCCGGTTTTAGGCCCGTCGGCAGGTTGTTGGTGGGGATGGGGGCGGTCGCGGTGGGAATCGGGCTGCTCGCGTGGCTTGCCTTCGGCTGGAACTGGCTCGACGCGTTCGCGCTTGCCGGCGAGAGCCAGGGGCGAACGAGCTACATGAGCATCCCGATCACGACAGCCCGTCTGACCGGCCTCGACCCCGACACCGTCCGCATAGCCGCCATCGCCCTCTACGCCACTCTCATCGCCTATCTCCTGCTCTGGACCCACCGTGGCAACGACTGGCTCCGAGCAGCCGCCTGGGCAACCACCGGCCTCCTCCTAGCCACCGCCTGGCTCCTCCCCTGGTACCTCCTCTGGCCCCTCCCCCTCGCGGCCCTGTCCCGCGACACACCCCTGAAGCTTTTGCTCCTCGTTCTGACGGCGTACCAGCTAGGGGCCAGGATCCCGCTGTAGCACCGACCCGAGCTGGGGACCCCGCTCAGACCGAGGAGGGAATGCCTCTCGAACGGGCGGATACTCAAAGTCGTCGCGCTAATCAGCGCGACGACTTGTCCGGGCGAGAGGCATTCCCTCCTCGGTCTTTGCTGCCGTCTCCTCCTCCGGACTCGCATGCAGCACACCAGTGTGGATGCTCCATCCATCCCGCCTACCCATCGCCGTCACGACCGCCACAAAGCCGATCTCGACCACGGTCATCGCCCCCCGCACCGCGATCGCGATCAAGGAGGCGACCGCGAAGCTGTCGCCCGGGGTTGCCGGCTTCGCCGCCCAGGCGAACGCCGCGTCGCGAATACCGAGGCCGGCCGGGGCGACCAAGGTGGCCAGCGCCGCCACGTAGCCGAAGGCCTGCGCCGAGCCGAGGACAAGGATTTCACTGGGCGAGATCGTGGTGACGGAACGGGCAACGCAGTAGATGCCGACGGCGATCACGCCCCAGTTGAGCGTGTAGAAGGCGAGCACCGAGGCGACTCCGCGCAATGACATCACCTCCGGCAGCGGCTCGCGGCCGAAGGCACGCAGGATCCGATTGGCGAGTGGCCCGAAGACACGGGGGTGCAGGAGGCCGACGAGCAGCGGGATCAGCAACAGCACCGCCCAGCGCAGAGGTTGATCCTGCAGGTCTGGATGAGCGATCAGGAAGTAAGCGGCAACGACGATCGCCGAGGTCGCTTGCAGCGCCTGTTCGTAGACGATGCTGGCGACAGTCAGCCGGCGTGGCACACCGGCCCGTTCGGAGAGCAGCACCCGACCCAGCACGTAGAGAACGCTGCCGGGCACGTAGCGGGCCAGCAGCGGCTGCCCCCAGGCGACCTGCGCCCGCCTGACTCCAAGCCGGTAGCCGAGGAAGCGCAGGATCAGGTCCCAGCCGAGCGCGTTGAGCGCGTAGAAGGTCGGCAGGACCACGAAAGCCGGTATCAACCAGAAGACGTGGAAGTGGACGCCCTCGTCCTTGATTTCGGCCCACTGGTCGACGACGGTGAGGACGAGAAAGCCGAAGACGAGGACGGCGATACCGAGCTGGATCGCGAGCCGGACCCGCTTGCTGCGCGGCGGTCGTGTGCCGATCTTGGCCCCGGCCTCGCCGATGCGGTGTAGAAGGGGCTGGCGGCGCTCCACGTCCCTCGCACCTTAGTGGCGGCGTAAACGGGACAATGGCTCCATGGGCGAGTTCGAGTTGCTCGCACGAATCAGGGACCGGCTTCCGGCCGCGGGGCCACGCGTCCACCTCGCTAGCGGCGATGACAGCGCGGTCACCCTTCCCGGGGGGGCCACGGCGACCTCGGTCGACGCCCTGGTCGACGGCACTCACTTCCGCCGCGACCTCGCCCGCCCGGGACAGATCGGCCACAAGGCGCTCGCTACCGCACTCTCGGACCTGGCAGCGATGGGGGCTGAGCCAGGCGAGGCCTACGTCGTCCTCGGCATCCCCCCCGACCTCGGCGAGGACGGCTGCATCGAGCTGCTCGACGGCATGATCGACCTCGCCGCCGCAACCGGGACGAGCCTCGTTGGCGGCGACGTCACGCGCGCCGCCGAGCTCTTCCTGGCGGTAACCGTCGTCGGCCACGCCGAGGATCCGGACGCGTTCGTCAGCCGTGCCGGGGCCAGGCCCGGTGACGCGCTCGTCGTGACCGGAGAGATCGGGGGCGCCGCTGCCGGCCTCCGGCTGCTGGAAGCCCCCGATTGTGCTTTTGACCACGCTATAGGAGGGTCAAACGCACAGTCAGCGTCCGAGCAAGCGGACGCTTTGCGGGGGCGGCAGCTCGAGCCGACACCACGGCTCGCTGCCGGGCGGGCACTTGCGAGGGCGGGCGCGACGGCGATGATCGACCTCAGCGACGGGCTTGGCGGCGACAGCGGCCACCTCGCCGAGAGCAGTGGCGTCGGGCTGCGAATCGACGCCGAGGCGGTCCCTCTCGCCCCGGGTAGCAAGGAGCTGATGGTGGCAGCGGAACGAGACCCCTGGGGGCTGCTCGGCGGCGGCGAGGACTACGAGCTGCTGGCGAGTGTCCCGCCCGAAGAGCTAGACGAAGCGACGCGGGCGGTACAGGAAGAAGAAGGGATCTCGCTGACCGCGATCGGCGAGGTCCTCGCCGGCGAGGGGGTCGAGGTCAGGCTGCCCGACGGCCGGCTGCTGAAGCCGGAGGGGTTCGATCAACTGGCCTGAAGCCACCATCGCCGAGCAGCGCCCGCACACCCCGTCGCTGCAGCATCGCGGCCGCTACCAGGGCCGGCTCGGGCTTGTAGTGGCCCGTCTCGACCAGGTTCTTCAGCTGTCGCGTTTCCATCCTGCAGCTCATATCGGCGTTTTGCCCAGCACCCTTAGTAATGAGTACTCGCACATATGTCCACGTGGGCCCGCGGATACCCTTTGACCATGCCCAACGGATCGACACGCATCCTCCTCGTCGACGACGAGCAGTCGATCCAGACCCTGCTCAGCTATCCGCTGCGTAAGGACGGCTACCACGTCACCTCCGCGCAGGACGGCCGCGAAGCCCTCCAGCGCTTCGAGGAGGGCCGCTTCGATCTGGTCATCCTCGACCTGATGCTGCCCAAGCTCGACGGGGTCGAAGTCTGCCGCGAACTGCGCTCCCGCAGCCAGGTGCCAATCATCATGTTGACCGCGAAGGGCAGCGAGACCGACAAGGTCGCGGGGCTCGAGGTCGGGGCCGACGACTACATCACCAAGCCGTTCTCGATGCGCGAGTTCCGCAGCCGGGTCAAGGCCGCGCTGCGCCGCTCGCGGATGGCGAGCAAGCCGCCCGAGGAGGAGGAGATCGACCATGGCGAGCTGAAGATCGACTTCGGTCGCCGCATGGTCACCCTGCGTGAGGAGGAGATCCGCGTGACATACGTGGAGTTCGAGATCCTCGGTGCGCTGGCTCGCTCGCCCGGCCGCGTGCTCAGCCGCGAGACCCTGCTGGAGCATGTCTGGGGTGACTCCGAGTACCGCGACCCACGCACGGTCGACGTCCACATCCGCCATCTGCGCGAGAAGCTCGAGAGCGACCCCAAGGAGCCCGAGTTCCTCTTCACCGTGCGCGGCGTCGGCTACCGGTTCAAGGAGTAGGCGCCGCATGCCGCGGTTCAGGCCAGCCAACCTCGGCAACCGGATCACCGTGACCGCGGTGGCGATAGCGGTGGGCACGGTGCTCGTCGTCTACGTCTACACCGTCGGCATCGGTGGCGCGGCCAGCGGAGAGGGCGCGGTCAAAGCCCAGATCCTCATCGGCGGCCTGATCGCGATCCTCGCCACGCTCGGAGTCGGGGTCTACTTCGCCCACGTGGCGGCCAGCAGCATCCGCAACCTCCAAGACGCTGCCCGCAAGGTCGCCGACGGCAACTTCGAGACGCCGATCCCAATCTCCTCGGCGGGACAGCTCGGGCAACTCGCCCGCACCTTCAACGAGATGCAGCGGCGGCTCGCCGAGCTCGACAGCGCCCGCAAGCAGTTCATCGCCAACGCCTCGCACGAGCTGCGCACCCCGATCTTCAGCCTCGGCGGCTTCGTCGAGCTGCTCGAAGAGGAGGA
>Ga0157380_10000082_pt1 | contig 52725 bp, 45 predicted proteins | sample S35metaG_FD_119757 | JGI IMG/M metagenome (GOLD analysis project Ga0157380, IMG submission 119757) | Switchgrass rhizosphere microbial communities from Kellogg Biological Station, Michigan, USA - S3-5 metaG | ecosystem: Host-associated > Plants > Roots > Rhizosphere > Soil | place: USA...
GCAGCTTGGCCTGGAGCGCCATCAGGTCCGCCCGGGTGGAAACGCTGTCGAACGACGTTGCCGTCGCCGAGCGATCGTCGGTGGATCGAGCATCGATCCTGGCGCGCAGCAGGTTCATTTCGGATTTCATCTCGACCATGCGTCCGTCGGTCGGTGCGAGCCCCTGCGCCATCAGCTGCTGCAAGCGCAGCTCGTGACCGTCGAGCTGTTCGTACAATTTGGCGATGTCGTCTTTGGACGAGCCCTCCTCGCGACGCGACTCGCGGCGTGAGTTCAAACCATCGAGGAAGCTGCGGGCATGCGAGCGTTCCACTGTCAGCAACGCTTCCAGCACCGTCTGTGGCGAGGCGCGGGCATCGTCGAGCAGCACGTCGACGCGCTGTCCGTAAGCATCGTGACGTGCAGCAAGAAACGCCGCACGCAATTCAGGGCCGGCGGCCTGGACACGCAGCGATTCGAGTTGCGCCAGCGCCTGGTCCAGTTCGGCCAGCGACTCGGTCCGATGCTGTTGTCGATGCAGGATGTCCGCCAGCAACGCTCGCGCCATCGATTCGTCGAACGACGCGCCGATCGCGGATTGCAGGCCGATGACTTTTTTCAGGTCGGCCACTGCGAGATCGAATTCGTGCACGCCCGCAGCTGCCCGAGCACGCTCCAGCAGCGCCCGTGCCTGGAATGGATGATCCCGCGGCACGTCCAGCTGGAGCGCCGCTTCGATGATTTGCTTCGCTTCACGGAAATTTCGAGTGGCATTGCGGTCGGCAGCGAGCGCGATCTGCACACGCATGCGGTCTGTAGGCGCCATCTCGTTACGGCTCACATAGTCGAGCGCCCGTGCATGGAATGCGGCAGCCTCGCCCGGCTGTCCCAGTTCGCGATATAGATTGCCGATGCTGACCAGCGTCACGATGATGCCGCGATGGTCGTCGGCCGCTTCGCGCAACGGCAGAGTGGCAAGGAACATCTCCAGCGCACGTTGCCGTTCGCCGAGACGCCAATAGATATTCCCGATGCCTTGGCGCGAACGCGCCTGGCCGGCGAGGTCGGCCTCTGCTTCCTGGATGTCCAGGGCTTGCGCATAACGCCGCAGCGCCGCGGCTGTCTCGCCGACCTGGGCCAACGCAAAAGCACTATTGGCACAGACATCGGCGAATGCCCCTGGATCGGTCTGCGTATCCATCTGCGCGAGCAAGCGTTCGAGTTCGTCCGCTGCGGACCGATAGTCGCCCCGCAGGGCCTGCACCGTGGCGATGTCCTGCAACGACATCAGTTCGCTCGGTCGCTCGTGCAGGCGCCGGTAAATTGCGACGGCTTGTTGAAACGAGTCGACCGCGGCAGCGAATTTATCGCGGTAGAGAAAGTTCAGGCCGCGATCGTTATGGTTGTGGGCGAGCGCGAACTCGTCGTGCTCTGCCAGGTTGATGGCACTGGCCCGATCGAGCAGCACGGCAGCCCGATCCAGGTCCGGCTCGGCGCTGGCGCCCCGCCCTTTCGATTTGCCGCGTTCGGTGAGTGCCGCGGCCTGCAATCCGATCGACTGAGCGTAGCTGCGCCGATTGCCGCGCTCCTGAAATATTTTTGCGGACCGTTCCGCGTTGTCTATGGCGGCGCTCCAGTCTGGAAGATAGTCGTAATGGAGCATGGCCAATGCATAGCGCACTTCGGCCTCGAGTTCGGGATGACGGGCCTGGGAGAAGTCGGTTGCAGCCTGCTCATAGAACTTCACGACTTCGGCGCGCTGCTCGGCATTGCCCGATCTGAAACTCTCGGCAAAGCGCTGGCCGGCATCGGTCACTGCGCGGTATCCATTCAGCAGGCGGCCGGAGAACCTACGCGGTACGGTGTAGAAATCCACGTGATAGCGGCCTCGGGCCAACGCGTGCTCGCGACCAAGGAGCGTGACGGTATACGCGCCGCCGCTCTTTGCTTCGTATAGCAAGCGTTCCGCGCCGATGCGCTTGGCCGGCGAGTCGACCTGGACCAGTGTCCTGCCATCCGCTCGCACCAGCGCGACGGCGAAGTCGAAATTTTCCTGGCGCGCTTCGATCAGCAACAGGCGATCGGCCGGCACCGCGATCTGCCATGACACCTTTGTGTCGGCGCCGATGTCTCCGTCCGCGGATTCACGCAGCGCCACAAGTCCTGCGGGACTGCGATGGCAAGCAGCGAACGCCGCCAACATCAACGAGCCGATCAGCCACGTGAGAGGCGCCAGCCCCGCGCGATAGTTCCGCTTACTCGTCCCCAGGTGCGCAGTCGACATCAGTACTGCCGTGATTCGCCGGTCTGGAGAGCGATTGTCGATGAAGCGGTGCGATAACCAGCGGCGCACGGACAGAGATGAGAGGACGACGGCAACACTGCACGGCGTCTGACACATTCACTCTCAGTCAGTTGGAGAAGACGAACATGGCAGCGGGCACCCCTGAGCATTTTCTTTCCGTCCGGCAATGGAAGATCCGCGCCGTCGAACAGATGGTGAATATTTTTCCGACCACCGCCGAGATCTTTGAAGTCAGGAATAGCGATGGCCAGTACCAGTTTGCACCCAAGCAGCCGAAGGCATGGAGACCTGGGTTCGATCCGGTTCCGATCACCTATGTAGCGGGCGATGCATTGACTGAGTTGCCGAGCGAGCCTCCCGGCACGGCAGGATTCAACGCTGCCGTGGCGGGCAAGGAATACTTCCTCGGGCCACTGATACTGAAGAGTGCGAGCGGCGCGGACGAGGCCCATACGCTGTGGCTGTGGGTCGTCACTGAATACATGGGACCGGACGATACGCTGCCTCACTGCCGCACGATCGCCTATGTATCCCATGGCGGACCCAGCCTCAACCACGCGGGGCATGTGCATGCCGATGACTGAGAGCGGACGAGTGACATCGTCGTAAAGCATATCCGTGCTGAATCCCTTGTCTGACAGAGCGCCGCCGGCCCTTGCGGCGGCCGATCTTTCTACTTCTGTTCGTTCGAGCGCGCAGTGTGCGTTGACCGGCGTCGCAGCCGCTTCAGCAGTTCGCGCAAAGACGGCTACGACAGATCCTGAATGTGATCCGGCGCCGGTCGTCATCGCCATCCTCGACTCGGGCGTAGACAGCACGCACCAGGATTTCGCCGCCGGCGGCCGCTCTCTGGTAACCGGTGACAAGCCAATCGGCGCCGGTAGCGAAAGCCATTGCTGGCATGGAACAGCTGTCGCCGGCATCGTTGCACGCCAATTGCACAGCCTGCTCGACGACACCGACGTGGAATCGTCGGTGCTGATTCGCTCCTATCGCATTACGAATGAGTCCGGAGCGGTCGACGAATCGCGCATCGTCGCTGCGATGAAGACGGCCATGGCTCAAGGTACGCGGGTGATCAACCTCAGCACCTCGTGGTCGCACCAGAGCACTGAGTTACGCGAAGCCTTGCTGCTGGCGAAGCCGGGAAGAGTCACGGCGGCGGGTGCGCTGGTCGTCGTCACCAGTCCGGGATACCTGACGCGTACCGGCGCCCAGTATCCGGGTGTCTACGCGGATGAAGACGATTGCGACTTCGTGGTCGCAGTAGCGGGCTTCAGCATGCAACGGCTGCTGCCCCAACCGTTTGACATGACCGACGACCGCGAACACCCGGACAACGGCGCCGCACCGAAAATACTGGCCGCGCCCGGCAAGGACCTCCACACGACACTTCCCGGCAACCGATACGGCAAGGTGCGCGGCGACTCCTTCGCTGCTCCGTTCGTCACCGGATTGGCTGCCGCCGCGCTGTTGGCGATAACCAGACAGCCTGGTTATCGCCATTCCACTGCCAGCGAACTGAGGACTTTGCTGTTCGAAGGCAGCCGCTCCGCGCCTGCTCATCTCAGGAATTTAGCGGGCGGTGCCGGGATACATTGCGTCGCCAACGCAAGATTCATCGAAAGACTGAATTCACCGGGAGTGGAAAGGAGGTAGGATCCGCATGACGCAGCAAAAATTATCTATACCTGTCCGTCAACGGATGGCACGCCGCAGCGCACACGGAATCGAATCTGGCTCGAATGGATCTGCAGGAAAGGCACGAGACGTCGGTCATCAGGGATGCAGTCGGGGACGAGGATCGTACCCGGCTCGATGCGCTCATTTCCAGGAACTATCCCGGTCTGCGCTCGCTGATCTTCCGCACGGTCCGGGACCGGGCGCTGGCGCATGACCTGCTGAACGAAGCTGTCGTCATCGCCTGCGAACACTACCACTCGGGACGCATCGCCCAGCGCGAACGCATCGCTGGCTACGTCTACCAGGTGGCGATGAACCTGCTGCGCAACTATCGGCGCAAGCTGTCCGAACGCGAGGATCGGCGGGCAGGCTTGCAGGCGCTGGAACTGCTGGCCGCGACGGACATCGACTACGAGCGGCTGGAAAGCCAGATCGCGGCCCGGGTTCGCGACATCGTCGAAGACCTGCCCACGGCCCGCGACCGGGAAATCGTTACGCGTTTCTACCTAGACGAGGATGAGAAGGAGACCATCTGCGTCGACCTGGGATTGACCCATCTGCATTTCGACAAGGTGATCCATCGCGCCCGCAAACGCATGAAAAGCTTGCTGGAAGCCCGGGGCTTTCGCAAACGGGACTTCTTTGCCGTGCTGCTGTCCCTGTTCGGTTGAGACGATGCGCCAGGCCCCCTCCCCCCAGGGATGTCACCACGTGTCGGCGGATATCGCAGGATTCCAGCGCCGCTGCTGCGATACCCCGCCTGCTCGCGACATATCCAGGTGGGGATGGGCCGTTCCTGGGGATCGAACCTTGGTGGCCTCTTGTGATGAACCGTGAATATATAGACGACCACCACATCGTCGCGAGGTATCTCGCCGATCGGCTGTCCGACGCCGAGCGCAGTGCCTTCGAAGCCTATTTCCTCAAGCATCCCGAGGTGGTCGAGGAATTGGAGGAAGCCGCGCAGCTGAAAGCCGGACTGATGCGCTTGCGGGATACCGGCGAACTGGCATCCCTGCTGAAGCCCAAGCCCTGGTATCGCCAGCGGCGTCTCTACAGCCTGCGCGGCAGGTTCGGCGGAACACTGGCGGCTGTCGTCATTTTCGGCGTTGGCACTTTCTTCTGGTTGAACCACCATCCGGTTCCGCCTGGACAGTGGCTGGCCCCGACGCCCGCTTCGTTGCTGGGGCCGCTCGGCAAACCCCTGCCGGGCGGCGGGACGTATACGATCCTGCGAACTCGCGGCGAGAGCACGGACCTGGACATCGAATTGCCCGCATCGGCGCAGGCGCTGGCGCTGAGGGTGCTGCCTGAAACCATGGCGCAACCGGCCGTATATCGCGTCACCTTGTATGCCGTGGACGGGACCGAACTGCACCAGGTCGCCACTGTCGCTGGACTGACGCCAGCGGAAGATGAGTTCGTGCCGGTGTTCGTGGACTCCTCGCAAGTCAAAAAGGGACGCTATCGGTTGGCGCTCGAAAGCGTCGGCAGCCCGACAAGCCGCAGCGTGTTCGCGCTGAGATTCTATTGAGCCGGGGATTCATCGAGTCACGGATCGGCTGAACTTCACGCGGCCGACCTCACAGCGCTGCCTCGTACCGGCAGACGTACGACGAACGTCGTGCCGACGCCGGGACTGCTCTGCACATTGAGTTCGCCGCCGTGTCGATCCACTACGATGGACCTGGCGATGGCGAGTCCCTGTCCCGTGCCGCGTCCCACCTCCTTGGTCGTATAGAACGGATCGAAGATTTTTGCCAGGTTCGCGGCAGGAATGCCGCAGCCGTTGTCCGCAATCGAGACTTCCGCCATCTCGCCGCTGGCGCGGGTTTCGATTTCGATGCGGCCGTTCGCCGCATCCTTGCCTGCGTCCTCCACCGCATGCGCGGCATTGACGATGAGGTTGAGAAAGACCTGGTTCAGCTCACCTATATTGCAGAGCACCGGCGGCAGCTCACCCAGGCGAGTCGCCAGCGTCGCGGCGTATTTGTATTCGTTGCGGGCGACGGCAATGGTCGTCTCGATCGCACGATTGAGATCGGCGGGCACGTGCTCTGGCGCATCCGGATACGCGAACTCCTTCATCGCACGGACCAGGTTGGTCACGCGCGCCGCTCCTTCGAGCGTGCGTTCGAATGCATTGGGAATTTCCTGGCGGAGAAACTCCAGGTCGCAGGCGGTTTCGAGTTCCCGCAGGCCCTCCGCCTGCGAAGGTGGAATCAAGTCGCGACGGCAGGCGTCGATGAAGCGGGACAGGTCGACGAACGAAGACTTCAGGAAATGAATACTGTCGCCGACGTATTGAATGGGAGTGTTGATCTCGTGTGCCAGTCCCGCGGCCAGGCGGCCCACGGACTCGAGCTTCTGCGCGAGCTGCAGCTCGATGGCCATGCGTTCGCGCTCCTGCATCTGCGCCACTAGTTGTTCCTGCAATTCGCGTTGTTTGATTTCGCTGGCACGGCGCGCCGTGATGTCTGCGCCGATGATGACGATATGCGTGAGCGCCCCGAGTGCATCGAACAAGGGTGCCGCAGTGAATCCAACCAGGATCCGTGAGCCGTCGCCGCGAACGATCTCGCTCTCCATGCGGGTTTCGCGGCGGATCTGCATGTTGCGCCACAAGGCCTGGCGCGATTCGTCCGGCATCTCTTTGCCGGAGATCGCCGTCACATCGCGGCCGATCAGTTCGCGCGGATCTTCATAGCCATGCAGGAGGGCGAGCGCCCGGTTGACGTATACGATCACGCTAGGCGTCGGCCTGACGTCCATGATCATGAAATGCGTCGTTGCCGCATCGAGCGCAGCGTTGCGCACGTCGAGCGCAGCGGCCACGTTTTCGAGCTGGTCCCGTAGCGCTTCGAGTTCGCGCTTTGCGGCTTCCAGCTCGCAACTGTCGGACGTATCGTCAACGGACGACGCACTGCCGTCGGCGTCACTCTTTCGCATGGTTCGATGATCTTCCCTGCCCAGCGCGGCGTGCCGGGGATGCTGCATGCGTTGAACTGCACCCGGTATCGGGGGTTTCCGCCGTACCGACTCGCCGTGTTGGGCCAACGTGTCCGGCCATGCTGGCTATTACTGGGCTTCGCACTGCATCATCCTGAGGAAACTAACTGCGTGCTGCCGCGTTTCATCCGGTCGCCCTGCCAACCACTCATTCACGCTTGAGGTATCTCGCGGAAATGCGCTATCTCGCCCTGTGCTGCGACTACGACGGCACGCTCGCTCATCATGGTCAGCTCGAAGAACCGACCATCGCTGCCATGGAAAAATTCCGCGCCGCCGGCCGCAAGCTGCTGATGGTCACGGGGCGCGAACTGGACGATCTCAAGAGCGTCTGTCCGCGGCTGGACCTGTTCGAACTCATCGTCGCCGAGAACGGCGCGTTGCTCTATTGGCCTGCGACCAACGAAGAACGCAGTCTGGGAGAGCGGCCACCGGCGACATTCGTTGCCGAGTTGCGCCGTCGTGGGGTCGAGCGCATTTCTGTCGGAAGGGTGATCGTCGCTACCTGGGAACCGCATGAGAATACGGTGCTCGAAACCATTCGCGACCAGGGCCTGGAACTGCAGGTCATTTTCAACAAGGGCGCGGTCATGATCCTGCCGGCGGGCATCAACAAGGCCTCCGGCCTGCGAGCGGCGTTGGCCGAACTGAACCTGTCGCTGCACAACTCCGTTGGCGTGGGCGATGCCGAGAACGATCACGCATTTCTCAGCATTGCCGAATGTGGCGTCGCGGTTGCGAACGCGTTGCCGTCATTGAAGGAACGAGCGGATATCGTGACGCGCGGCGACCACGGCGTCGGCGTGTCGGAACTCATCGACGAAATTCTCGCCGACGATCTCGCCGCCCACGAACCGAAGCTGCTACGGCATCACATCCGGCTCGGCACTGCTCGCGATGGCTCGCCAGTGAGCATTTCGCCCTATGGCATCAACGCTCTCGTCGTCGGCACGTCGGGCGGCGGCAAATCAACGGTGGCCGTAGGCTTGGTCGAGCGGTTGCACGACAACGGCTACAGCTTCTGCATCGTCGATCCGGAAGGCGACTACGACAACCTCGACGCGGCTGTCACGGTCGGCAGCGCCAAGCATGTGCCTACACTCGATGAATGCGCCCAGCTGCTCAATAAGCCGGACACCAATGTCGTCGTCAACCTGATGGGCGTGAAGCTCAACGATCGGCCCGCCTTCTTTTTCAGCCTGTTCGCTCGCTTGCGCGACATTCGCAGTCGCACCGGCCGGCCGCATGTGTTGATCGTAGACGAAGCGCACCACGTGCTGCCGGCGAACTCGGAACTGGTCGAGTCGGACTTTCCTGCAACGCTGAACGGCGTGTTGCTGGTGAGCGTGACTCCGACGCTGGTATCGCAACGAGTACTACGTTCGGTGGACACGTTGATCGTACTGGGCGACAAGCCCAACGATGCCTTGGGCGAATTCGCCGCCGCCAACGATCTGACGTCGCCTCGTGTGCCGGATGCTCCGGTCCCGGCAGGCAGTGCCCTCCTCTGGCATAAGAGGGATGCTGCCGCGCCTCTGGCCCTCGTGCTCGAACCCAGCCGTACCGAGCGACGTCGCCACCTGCGTAAATACGCCGAAGGCGAACTGCCGCCCGACCGCAGCTTCTTTTTCCGGGGCCCGCAGGGCAAGCTGAAACTCCGTGCCCACAACCTCGTGCTGTTCATGGACCTCGCCGACGGCGTCGACGACGACACCTGGCTGTTTCACTTACAACGCGGCGAAGTGTCTGCGTGGATCCGCGATGCGATCAAGGACGAAACGCTGGCTGCGAAGATCTCGGCCATCGAGCGCGACCACGCGACGAACGCCGTTACGTCGCGGGAAGAAGTCCGGAAACTCATCGAAGGGGTTTACACCCTGCCTGCGACGTCGCCGGCAAAATCAGGAGCCCGATAGAGATTTTCTCCCGGACATTTTTCTTCGCTGAACCGTGTTCTCCGTGCGATATCTCGTGGCCACTGCCATCTTTCCCGCCTTCCGCTGCCGCCCGCGGTCGGCTAGGCTGTAACCACCGCGGATCGTATCGAAGGAACCCCATGTCGATTGCCCGAGTACTGCCCGCTTCCCTGTTGTTCGTCCTTGCTGCCTGCACCCAGAACACCATGACCACTACCACCGCCCGCACCGCTCCCGTCGAGCAGGACAATCCTTTGTTCGCCGAGAGCAAGCTGCCCTACCAGTTGCCGCCGTTCGACCAGATCGAGAATCGGCACATCGCAGCGGCGCTCGATGCCGGCATGGCGCAGCAGCGGCGGGAAATCGACGCAATCGCCCGGAATGCCGAGCCGGCAACGTTCGAAAACACCATCGTGGCGATGGAGCGCTCCGGTCAATTGCTGACGCGTGCGTCGTCGGTGTACGGCAATCTGAGTTCGTCCAACACCAATCCCGAACTGGAGAAAATCCAGACCGACATGGCTCCCAAACTGTCGGCGCATTCGGATGCGATCTACCTGGATTCATTTCTCTATGCGCGTGTCAAAGCGCTCTACGACAAGCGCGAGTCGCTCGGGCTGGATCCTGAATCGAAGCGCCTGCTCGAACGCTACAACGTGATGTTCGTGCGCGCGGGCGCTAAATTGTCGGACGACCAGAAGACACGGCTGCGCCAGCTGAACGAACAGCTGTCGACGCTGACCACGCAGTTTCGCCAGGCCGTGCTCAAAGGCGTCAATGCGAGCGCCGTCATCGTAGACAATGCGAGCGAACTCGACGGGCTGTCCGAAAGCCAGGTCGCCGTTGCCGCCGAGGCGGCCAAGACGCGTGGCATGCCTGGGAAATACGTGATCGCGCTGCTGAACACCACGGGACAGCCGCCGCTCTCGCAGCTCAAGAATCGAGCATTGCGCGAGCGGATCTACAAGACGTCCATCAATCGTGGCTGGGGCGGCGACAACGACACCACCGCGCTGATCGCACAGATCGTGAGAATTCGCGCCGAGCGCGCCTCGTTGCTGGGCTACGAAAATCACGCTGCCTATGTCCTTGAAGATGAAACAGCGCTGACGGCGGATGCCGTGAACAAGATGCTGGCGCAACTCGCGCCGCCCGCTGTGGCCAATGCAAAGAACGAAGCCGCCGACATGCAGAAGCTGATCGACGCGCAGGCCAAGGCCAGCGGCACGAAGACTTTCAAGCTCGCAGCCTGGGACTGGGATTTCTATGCGGAGCAGGTCCGCAAGGCCAGGTATGCCTACGATGAATCGCAGGTACGGCCTTACTTCGAAATGGATCGCGTATTGCGCGACGGCGTTCTGTTCGCCGCGCATGAGCTGTACGGCGTGAACTTCAAGGAACGCAAGGATCTGCCTGTGTACCAGGAAGACGTGCGCGTCTTCGAAGTATCGGACGCCAACGATGCACCGCTCGGCCTGTTCCTGGTCGACTGGTATGCCCGTGAAAACAAGCGCGGCGGCGCGTGGATGAATACGTTCGTCGACCAGTCGCGGTTGCTGGGCATGCAGCCGGTGGTCATCAACAATCTCAACATTCCCAAGCCGCCGGCGGGACAACCGACCCTGTTGACGTTCGATGAGGTCACCACGGGCTTCCACGAGTTCGGCCATGCGCTGCACGGACTGTTCTCGAACGTGCAGTATCCGATGTTCTCCGGCACCAGCGTGCCACGCGACTTCGTCGAGTTCCCCTCCCAGTACAACGAAATGTGGGCCACTGAGCCGCGCGTGCTCGCGAACTATGCCAAGCATTACCAGACAGGCGCATCCATGCCGCAGGAGCTGATGGACAAAGTGCTGGCGGCGCGCAAGTTCAATCAAGGCTTCGCGACCACGGAGTACCTGGCGGCGGCGATGCTCGATCAATCGTTCCACCAGCTCGCCGTGGGACAGACGCCGGCAGCCGGCGATATCCAGGCATTCGAAACCAAGGCATTGGCGCGAGCCGGTGTCGACTTCTCAGCCGTGCCACCGCGCTATCGATCGACGTATTTCTCGCACGTGTTCGCGAGCCCGACCGGATATTCGGCGGGCTACTACGCCTACATCTGGAGCGATGTCCTGGCTCGCGATACGGAATCCTGGTTCCACTCGCACGGCGGCCTCAAGCGCTCGAACGGCGATTTCCTGCGCGACAAGATCCTGTCGCGCGGCTTCAGCTCGGACGCGTTACAGCAATTCGAGAGCTTCTACGGCAAGGAGCCGGACATCGGACCGTTGCTGGAATCGCGCGGACTCACGGTAACTGGTTCGGCCGCCGCTCACTAGTTTGCCAGCGGTCCGCTTACCGGGCGTCCTACTGGGTATTGTCTATCTCAATTGTCTATCCCAGTGATTCGATACTGGCTGGCGATCGTCGTCGCATCGACCACGACCGCCTGCTCATCCGTCGCGGTGCGCGAACCGCGGCCGGCGCAATCGAGCCTGGGATGCATGGAAGCGGCGATCGCCAAACTGCCTTTGGATAGACTGCCTGACTACCGCGCTCACTGCGAAGCGGCCGGCCTCATCGCGCGTTACTGCAGCGTGCCCGAGGCAGCGATGGCGAGTGTCGGCAAGGAAATTCGCGATCTGTTTACCGGCGGTGACGCGGAATGGAGGGACCTGATGTCGGATCGCCGCGGCGTGCAATGTGCAAGGACTGCACACAACGATGCAGAACTGGCGAGCTGCTGTGCCGCTCCCCGGTAACCAGCCCTCGCAATGTGTCCGTCGCAATGAACTGACAGACTCTGAGTTGCTTCGGGTTTTCAATGGGTGCAGCATGCGCTGCCTCGTGCCGAACGTGTCATGCAACTAACAGATCCATCCAGCAGATCCATTCAAAGGAACCTCATGCGTTTCACTCTAATTGCCGTTGGCCTGTACCTGGGATCGGGGGCACTGGCCAGTCACGCCGCCGAATCGAAGCCGGCCGCTCCGGCCGCAGCCGCTCCGCAATCGGCCAAGTCCGAGTTCAAATCCGAAGACGAAAAAATGCTGTATGCGCTGGGCGCAGCCGTCGGCCGCAACCTCGCCTCTTTCAATCTCACCCCGGCAGAACTGGCCCTGGTGCAGCGGGGCTTCGTCGACACCGCTTCCAACAAGGAAGCGAAGGTCGATGTGCAGACCTATTTCCCGAAGATCCAGGAACTGCAGAACACACGCCAGGCCGCCGCCGCCGAAGTCGAGAAGAAAGCGGGCGATGCCTACATGGCGAAGGCCGCAACAGCGCCTGGCGCTACCAAGACCCCGTCGGGGCTGATTTACATACCGATCAAGGCCGGCACCGGTGCTGCGCCGAAAGCGACCGACACCGTGAAGGTCCACTATCACGGCACGCTGCCGAACGGCAAAGTGTTCGACAGTTCGGTCGAGCGCAAGGAGCCTGCCACCTTCCCGCTCAACGGCGTGATCCCCTGCTGGACCGAGGCCGTGCAGCTGATGAAAGTCGGCGGCAAGAGCAAGCTGGTCTGTCCGTCGGCGCTTGCCTATGGCGATCGCGGCGCTCCACCCGACATCAAGCCGGGTGCGACACTGGTATTCGAAGTGGAGTTGCTGGCGATCGAGAAGCCCGCGGCTGCACCTCAGATCCTGCCGGCGCCGGCGCCGACTCCTGCTCCGAAGAAATAGGGAAAAACGCGGGCGGGCTATTTCTCTTTCTGCTCCGCGTTCTCCGCGCGCCATATTCTTGAAGCCCTTTCAGGTGGCACCGTTGGTGGCTGTTGGCCCTGCATGAGCTTGGCATTCACCAGTGTTGCGACACGGCTCAACGTTCGAAAGATATGGCGCGCGGAGAACGCGGGGAACGCGGAGCAGATAAGAGGGAGATAGATAGAGTCGAGGCTAGATAGGAATAGCGCTCTAGCCGCGCGTGTACGTCACGCCGCCATCTACGATGATGGTTGACCCGACAACGTAGTCGCCGGCCCGCGATGCCAGGTAGATCGCGGCACCGGCCATGTCTTCATCCGTCCCTACCCGTTGCAACGGAATGCGCTTGGCCACCTCCGCTTCCTGGTCGCGCGCGATGGTGTTCATGTCGGATGGGAACGCTCCCGGCGCAATCGCAGAGACGACGATATTCTCCGGCGCGAGGCGCACCGCCATGCGTTTGGTGAGATGGATCAATCCGGCCTTGCTCGCGTGGTAGGAATACGTTTCCTGCGAGTTCAGCGAAATGCCGTCGATGGACACGATGTTGATGACCTTTGCAGGCCGCTGCGCCGAGGCGGCGGCACTCAGCAGTCCATGCAACGCCTGCGTCAGGAAGAACGGCGTTTTCATGTTCAGGTCGACCACTTTGTCCCAACCCTTCTCGGGAAAGGCATCGAACTCGGCGCCCCAGGCCGCGCCTGCATTGTTGACCAGGATATCCAGCTTCGATTCGCACTTCGCATAGGCGGCGACCAGTTCCTGCGTCCCTTCGACGGAGGACGCATCGACGGGAAGCGCAATGCATTCTCCACCGTCGCTGGCTAGTTGCTTCGCAGTCGCTTCGCACACAGCCGCCTTGCGCGACGAAATATAAACACAGGCGCCGTGCGCCAGGAATCCTCTCGCGATCATCTTGCCGATGCCACGGGATCCGCCGGTGATCAGCGCCGTGCGTCCAGCAAGCGAAAACAGGTCCTTCATCGCGCCTCCCTTCTTCAAGCCGTCGCAGTCACCGCCGTAGCTTCGAGCGGTCCCAGCCGGCGCTCGAACTGCCTGCGCACCAACCAGATGCTGATCCCAGCCTGGAACATCATGGCGGCAAGCGACAGGTACCAGATGTGCTCCAGGCGGAACGAATCGTGCTGCTGCGACAGCCAGATCGCGGGCAAGATGAACGTGACCACGCGCGTGCAGCTGCTGATCAATCCAGGCCGCGTATCTCCGAGACCCTGGAACATGCTCGAACACGTGAACACCAATCCCTGCGCCACGAAATTCCACGACATGATCTTGAAGAAGGTCACGGCGATCTCCAGCACCTTGGGATCGTTGCTGAAACCACCGACCATCCACTCGGGCTTCACGTGAGCCAACAGCGACAGCAGCGCCATCACGATGCTGCTCAACATCGCCGCCTTGTAGAAAGTCTCACGCACGCGTTCGGGCTTGCGTGCGCCGAAGTTCTGTCCGGCGATCGGACCGGCAGCGAACGAGATGGCCATCGCAGGAAGAAAGACTGCCTGCATGATGCGCGAACCGATGCCGTAACCCGCTTGTGCTTCCGCTCCAAAATCGCGGATGCACCAGTACACGACGCCCTGGAAAACGAACAGCAGGAGGAACTCGCCGCCCGACGGCAGCCCGATGGCGAAAATGCGCCTCCACGAAGCCAGCCGTGGGCGCCACTGCTCGCGATGGAACGCAACGTATTTCTCCAACCGTGCAAAGTACAGTCCGAGAATGACGACCGCAGTGAGGATCGACAGCGTGCTTGCAAGCCCCGCGCCCGCCACACCCATCGGACGGTGCGTTACCCAGCCGGCGATGAGAACCGGCGCGAGCACGATGTTCATCACGACCGTCACGATCTGCGCCACCATCGTTGGCTTCACGATGCCGGTGCCGCGCAATGCCGAACCCATCGCGACCATCGCGAACTGCAGCGCCAGTCCCGGAATGAACCAATGTAGATAAACAGTTCCGGCCCGCACTGTCTCGGCGTCGGCAGAGACGGCCCGCAGATAGACACCCGCCAGCCCGAAGCCGATGACGAGCGTGATGACGCCGAACACCGCGGACAGCAGTAGCGACTGGTTGAAGATCAGGTTGGCTTCCGGCTGGTCCTTGCGGCCCACCGCCTGCGAGATCAACGACACGGTTCCCACGCCCAACACCTGCGTCAGCGCGAAGATGAGGAAATTGACATTGCCCGCCGCCGTCACGCCCGCAATCGCGGTGTCCCCCAGGCCGGCGACGAAGTACAGGTCGACCAGGAAGTACAGGGTCTGAAAAATCATGCCGAACGTGATCGGCGCCGCCATCAGCAGGATGTGCCGGCCGATCGATCCTTGAGTAAGGTCCTTCACGAGTCACCGAGACGGTTGGGAGGCGGGGGGACACCCATTGTAAAACGACAGCGCGGCCCGCGTGCGGCATTCAGGAGGCCTTCGTCGTGGCAGCGACAAATGCCACCGGCGATACATGTCAACGAAGGGCTCCCCGCTGCGTTGTATGCCAGAAGCCGCAACCGGCCGGATCGTTCATTCCTCGGGGCAATCAGTGTCTTATGCGCGGGTCTGATACTCTTGTTCTCAATCGGTCAGCGCTGCCGGCGAAGGGCGACTGGCGACGGGAGGACCTGGCACTGGGCGAGATTCGTGAACTCGAGCGCTTTCTGGCGAGCGTCGAACAACGCGCTTTTCGGATCGCACGCATCGCCTTGCGGACCGACGATGACGCACTCGACGTAGTCCAGGACGCCATGCTGCAGCTCGCACAGCGGTACGGCCAGCGTCCGTCCGCGGAATGGCGACCGCTGTTCTATCGCATTCTGCAAAATCGCATCCGGGACTATCAGCGCCGCCGGCAGGTCCGCAACCGCATTTTCGCTTGGCTGCCGTCATTCGCTGACAAGGATGAAGGCGCCACCGAACCCGATCCCCTGGAACAGGTCGGCGACCCTGGCCCAGGAGTGGTCGAACAGCTCGCCACCGGTGAGGCGATGAAATTGCTGGAGGGCGCCTTGGGCGCATTGCCGGCCCGCCAGCAGGAAGCCTTCATGCTGAGGAATTTCGAAGGATTGGACGTGGCGCAGACCGCGACGGCGATGGGCTGTTCGGAAGGCAGCGTCAAGACGCATTATTCGCGTGCCGTACATACGTTGCGCGCACAACTGGGAGAAGCCTGGTGAACGCTGACCAAGAGCCGGAAGTCCCGGGCGACATCGAGGCTCGTAGCAAAGCCGTATTCGACACCAGCGTCGATGAGGTGAATGCACGCGTGCGTTCGCGCCTCACGCAGGCACGGTTTGCCGCCGTGGCGGAGCTGGAGCGCAGGAAGCGATCGCGGTGGCAAGGAATACCGGCACCTGCCACCGGCCTGGCCACCATAGCCATCGTCGCGGCGCTGGTGGTTGGCCCGCTGATCCATCGTACCGGACCAGTGGGCCCGACCTTGGCCGACGAGGACATGCCCATCCTGCTCGACACGGACAACATGGAAATGATCGAGAACATGGAGTTCTACGCCTGGCTGGATGACGACACCCTCGACGACGATTCGGCACAGCAGGCGGCCCAGCCCGGTGAGCCGGCGCGATCGTGAAGCGAGTCGCCGCGAGTGCTGTAGGTATTGCTGCGCTGGCCCTGTTGCCGACAATCGTGAAAAGCGCCGAGCCTCCTGCGTTGGACGAGGAGTTCCTGGAGTACCTGTCCGAATACGAGGGGCAAACGGAGAACTGGACCTGGTTTACAGACGACGGCGCGGCGAAAGCGCCAACGAAGGATCAAGCCAAGGAGGATCGGCCGGCAACGCCGGCGCAGCCCGTAAAGGAAGTGAAGAAATGATGTTCACGAAACGATGCCTGTTGCTCGCCGCAGCCTGCTCACTGCTCGCAGGTCCCGTCGCATTCGCCCAGGACTCCGCGGCGCCCGCTACTGCTGCCGCGGACAGCACCACTGGCGTCGACTGGCAGCAGCTGACCCCTGAGCAGCATAAGGTGCTGCAGAGTTTCGAAGGTCGCTGGAAGGACTTGCCACCGGCGCGCCAGCGGCGCTTGTCCGAAGCCGCCGCGCGCTGGGGATCGATGACTCCCGAACAACGCACCCAGGCCCGCCAGCGATTCAACAACTGGCGCGAATTGCCCGAAGAACGCCGCGCACGCATTCGCCAGCGCTACGAAGAATTCCGCTCGCTGCCGCCGGAACAACAGCAGCGCGTGCGCCAGAACTTCAAGCGCTTCCAGAAGCTTTCACCCGAACGCCGCCGCGAATTGCTCAACCTGTGGCGAGAAGCCACGCCGGAGCAAAGACAAAGAGCGCGGGAGCTGGCTCGCGAGCAGGCTCGGAAACGGCGGGAGAATAAAGACTAGAAGTCACGCCTGATCACGCCTTGATCAATCCATCGATCGCTTTCGCCGCGCCGCTGTCCGGGAACACCCGCTGGTTCAGCTCTGTTTCCTTTGCGTGGAGATGAGCCGTCAGTACGCCCTTGAACACGGACCGCAGGTCCGTGGTTGGCTGCAGATCCCTGCCTTGGTAGAGAGAGGATTTCGACAGGCCCGGCCAGTCGGCGATGACTCGTCCGCCGGCGACGGCGCCGCCGAACAGGAATGAACACGTAGCCGTGCCGTGATCGGTGCCGCGAGTGCCGTTGACGGCAACGGTGCGGCCGAATTCGGTCACGACCATGATGGCGGTTCGCGACCAGGCAGGTCCAAGCGAGGTACGCAGCGTTTCCAATCCGCGATCGAGCGCCTGCAGGCGATTGAACAGCTGGCCCTCGTTCGAACCTTGATTCGCGTGAGTGTCCCAGCCAGTCAGTTCGATCACCGCGATGCGCGACCCATTGGCAGGAGCGAGCAAGCGGCCTGCCGCCGACGCGATGGCGTCGAGTTGGCCCAGCGGATCACGGGTGCCGCCGCCCATGGAGCCTCCGCCCGCCATGTCGTTGGCGCTAAGCGCAGATTGCAAGCGGTTGGCGAGAATCGGATCGCCGGAATACAGGTCGGCCAGCCGGTCCAACGTGTCGCTGTCCGCCGCGGGCAATTGCGACGGAGCCCACGAGCCCACTCGCTCGTTGCCACGCAGTACGAGCGGGACATTCTGCGACAGCGCCACTGCGACTTTTTCGCTCTGACGCGTGTGATAAGGCAATGCAGGCAGCACGCGATTCAACCAGCCGTCACTCTTGCCGAGCGGATTGGTGGTGCCGTTCTCCAGCAGGTCCTGTCCGTCGAAATGCGAACGCTCGCGATACGGCGATGCCACCGCATGCACCACCACCAGTTCCTTGGCTCGATAACGTGCGTATAGATTGTTGCAAGCCGGATTCAACGCGAACATGCCGTCGAGCCGGTGATCCAGCGACGTGATCGCCAGTTGCCCCCGTTGCGCCGCGTAACCGGAATCGCCATATGCCGGCACCGCTGCAAGGCCATCGAGCGCACCGCGCAGGATGACCAATACGAATCGAGCGTCGGTATCGGCATCGGCCACTGCAAATCGCGGCAGGGCGCTCGCAGCCACACCGAGCGCGAGCATCTGCAATACATCGCGACGCGAAGCTCGGGATCGAATCGAAGGAAATGACATGATGATCTCCCAGTACGCCGGCCAGCGCGTGGATCAGCGACGCATGAATTCAGGACTGGCCAGCAGCAACGTCACTCCCTGCGCCGCACTTGCCGCCCTCGAAATCGCGGTTCGAGTACGCTTGCTCAATGACTGGCCGAGCGCTGCCGCGGCCACTTCCAGCGGCTTGACCTTCGCACCGATGCGGTCGCCGAACTGCGTTGCCCACTCGATGCGCTTGAGCAATGCGTCGGGTCCATCCCATTGCGCCGCGGTGTCCGGCCAGCCTGCCGGCGAACCCGGTGTAAACGGTCGCTGCCCCAGTAATTGGAACGACGCGAACACCTGCTGCGGCTTCGGTGGCACCAGGTCCACGCTGCGCAACGTAGACACGACGAACTCGTGCGGCGTTTTGTATTTCACGAACTCGGGACGCCATGCCGGCGCCAGGTCGATCACTGCCTGGTGCACCTGGGTGAGCTGACCGGAACTGTCGCGAAACACTTTGGCGATACGCGTCACTGCATCGGGCGGCGGATCGTCGCCGATGAAATGCCGCACCAGCTTGGTCGCAATGTGGGTGGCCGTCGCCGGATGCTTGGCGAGATCCCGGAGCACCGCACGTGCCTGGCCTTCGCCATCCTCCGCGTAACGCTTGCCTAGTACTGTTTGCGCACCGGGCTCATGAGCGTTATCGCGAAAGAAAAACTTTCCGGTGTCGCCCGCGGCCATCGGACCGCGATCGCTGCCGATGGACCATCCCGTGAGCACGCGTGCAAAGGAAGTCACATCGGCCTGCGTGTAACCGCCGTTCACGCCCAACGTATGCAGTTCGAGAATTTCGCGGGCGAGGTTCTCGTTGATCCCGAGCTTGCGCCCCTCGGCGTTGGCACGATGCTCGAAACGCTTCGCGACCTTGGAATCGGTGCCGATGGATGCCTGGTTGTCGAGATAGAGAATCATCGCCGGATGCGCTTCGACCGCCAGCAGCAGGTCGGTGAAGCTGCCCGCGAGATGCGGCCGTATCGCTTCATTTTCCAGCGTTGCCGCCAGGGCGGCTACTTGCGGCTTGTCCGCCGACACCGCGAAGTGGTTGGTCCAGAAATGCACCAGCCGCTCGCGGAACGACTCGGTGCTCTTCACCGCAATCTCATAACGCGCAGCGACCTGGTCGAGATAGATGGGTGCCACCGCTTTGCGCACGGCCATGAATTTCTTCTTGGCTTCTTCCGGATCGGCAGCGGCGGCCTCACGCTTCGCTCGTTGTTGCTGCTGGCGACTGTCTTCGTACACGCGAAACACGGCCGCTGAATTCGGCAACGTACCGATCTCAGGCGGCGATGGCCGGACGCCCTGGATCTGCTGCGCCAGCCAGCCTTTCGGATCGCCTGCCACCTGGTCGAGTTCGCCGGGACGCGCGCCGAGGCCGAAGCGATTTGTCGCTATGACATTGTCGATCGTCATGGGAAATTCCTCGGGGGGGCCTGGAGTCACCAGAGCGATAACGGCTGACTCGACATCGGGTTGACGCGGAAGAGAGACAGCCCTTTGGCCCGTCGCCGCGTCAACCAATGCACCGGTGCGGCGTTCCTGTGGCCAACGACGGGATGATCCCGCGTCCACGAGGAGACCGACCATGAAGAAAACGCTGACTTTGCTTGCCGGCCTGGTACTCGCGACCTCCGCATTGACCGTGCAGGCGGAAGGCACTCACGACCCGCGTGTGAACACTCGCCAGCACAACCAGCACAGTCGCATCCGGCAGGGTGTCCGTTCCGGTGAACTGACGCGCCACGAAACCCGCAGGCTTGCCGAAGAACAGCGCGACGTTCGCCAGCTCGAACGCGGCTACAAGTCCGACGGCAAACTCACCGGCGCCGAACGGCGCGACCTGCATCACGAACAGAACCAGGCGAGCCGGGATATTTATCGACAGAAGCACGACGCGCAGAGCCGTTGAACAGCCGGGGACATGCTCCTGTAGCGTAGCGAAAGGTGCGTGTCCCCGAAGCCGCGGCTAATCCACGATGAACAGCGTCGCTCCGATGTGCGTCATCGAGCGATGCGCTCCGTCGCTGTCGGCGACCTGGTAGCTCATTCCCGGCCCGAGCGTGAAGCTGCGGCCATCCTGCAATTCCGTGATCAGCTCGCCGGTCAGGCACAGCAGGACGTGACCCTTGCTGCACCAGTGGTTGGCCGAATATCCTGGTGAATATTCGACCATCCGCACGCGCACATCGTCGAACGTGCGGGTGCGCCACCGGGCGACGCCGGCATCGCCCGGATATTCGATCACGTCGACAGTTGACCAGTCGACGACTTCAAAGGGAATCCTGGCTAGCTTCATTGCAATGGCGATCCGATCAATGGGACGCTGCGAACCGCGTACATAGTGCGATCAAGCCTGCCTTGCGACAAGCGCAAACACACGAGCAGAAGTAGGAGCAGCAGTGAAGGAGCAAGCCGACGGCCTGTCGATCCGCGCCGTCGATCCCTTCGATCCGGATGCGCTGGCGTTGCTGCGTGGAGCCGCCATCGAAGCAAGGCAAGTCTACTTCGACTACATCCGCGCCGATGCACCCTGGCCCACCAACGAGCCCGTCCCTGCCCGCGGCATCTACCTTCTCGCCTGCAAAGCCGGCATCCCTGCCGGCTGCGGGTCACTCTATCCGCTCGATGCCACCACCGCCGAAATTCGCCGCATGTACGTCGTATCCCGCTGGCGCCGCTCCGGAATCGCAAGCCGACTGCTGCAAGCATTGGAAAGCGCCGCGGTCGCTTTCGGTTACGACCGCCTGCGATTGGAGACCGGTATCAGGCAACCCGCGGCCATGCAGCTCTATGAAACTGCCGGCTTCCAGCGCATCGCGAATTTCGGCGTGCACGGCAGCGACCCGTTGAGCGTCTGCTACGAGAAGCCAATTCGCCCGATCACTTGATCTCATATACCAGGTTGACCGTCGTCAACGTATCGTCCTTCTCGAAACCGGCAGGCGGATCCGTGTTGTGGCGAACCGAGTAGCCCGCGGCGAGGGCGAGCACGTCGGTCATCTTCACCTGCAGCGAGAGATCGTTCTGCAGGTAGGTGTTGTTGGAGCCGGATTCGACGATGAACTTGTCGAGCAGCGAGGTGGTGGCCGTGAACTTGTGATCGAAGTCGAGGGTGCCGCGGAAGATTACTTCGCTGTCACTGTCGCCGGGGGTGATGAGCACGCCGGTGTCCGGATCGACGACATCGCGCGTCTCGAAGAACTTGTAACCGACGCCCGCGGTGCCGACGAACTTGGTCCGATCGGTGTCGATGAGCTTGCGGCCCAGGCCGGTGGACACGATGGCCTGGTATTCGAAGCCGCTGAACTTATCATCTTCGTAACGTGCCGCGCCGAACCAGAAAGTACGGGGAGTGAAGTTGTAATCCGTCTCGGTCAACGCCTCCCAACGCTGTCCCGTGGCACCCTCATCGTCCGATGCATACAGGCCGGCGAGGCCGAAAATGTTCTTCCATTGCCCTGCTTCGCGGGCCATGGCGAGCTTGGCATTCGCGGTCTTGGTATCGGTATTGCCGCTGGCGATCACCAGCCCCGCCTCCCCTTTTCCCGTCCAGTCCGCCAGGACCGGCGTGGCGACCAGGGCCAGCACCAATACCCACAATCGATTCCGCATGCTCGACTCCACTCGTGTCCGCGACGATGTGCCGCGGGTGCAGTACATACTGGCGATAAGCAGTTGGCGCAATGCGGCTGTTGCTTACAACCGGGGACGCGGAGAGGTTAAGATTGCCGCCCTGTCGGGTACTTTCCCTGCGTCGCAACGCGCACGGGGGAGGCGGGCTGGGAAGGAACTGGATACCGACAACGTGCGTATTGCCTTGGCACAGCTCATCGCTTCCGTTCCAACGCAGGCCCACGGAATCGCGGCGATGCTGACCCGACTTTCTCTGCCAGGCGCTCGCATGGGCCGTCCGTATATAAGCATTGAGTAATGGGGGACGGCGCTGCCACACCTATGGCCCATGGGTGACGGCGCGATTTCGACGGTTTGCCGGTCACGACGATGCGCAGAGGTAGCATGGAGTCAGGGGTTGTCATCTATCCGTCCGAGTTCATCCAGTGACTGTGCCTGAGTCCGTGCGCCCCGGGTTTTTTCGCCGTCATCGCCTGTGGAGCATGGTCCTCGCCGCCGCCACGATCAGTTTCGGCGGCGTCGCAGCCATGCGACAAGAACCTCCCGCCGCGGTACCCGCCACGTACAAGTTCGCACCTGACCTGGTGACGAACATGGCGAAGAAACTGTCCACCGAAAGCCCGGCGCCGAAGCTGCTGGAAACCGGTTCGCCGCTGCGCCAGATTACTTACGATCAATACCGCGATATCCGCGTCAATGCCGAAAGCGGTATCTGGCGCAGCGAACAAGTGCCTTTCCGTTTGGAGTTGCTGCCCGCCGGCTTCCTGTTCGAGGCGCCGGTCACGGTGTCAGTAGTCGAAAACGGTATGGCTCGCGACCTGGTGGCGGAGCCGGGAACCTTCATCCTCGGTCCGTCCATTGCCAAGCAGCTGGGTGCAATGAACCTGCCGCTGTCCGGGTTTCGCATGCGCGGGCATCTCAATTCGCGTTCAGTGTGGGATGAATTCATGGTGTTCCAGGGCGCTTCCTATTTCCGCGCCGTGGCCAAAGGCAATATTTACGGGCTGTCCGCGCGCGGCCTGGCACTGAAGACCGCCTCACCTTCAGGTGAAGAATTTCCGGCGTTCACGCACTATTGGATCGAACGGCCCAGCACCAATGCCACCGGCCTGGTCGTCCACGCGTTGCTGCAAAGCCAGTCGACCACCGGCGCGTATCGCTTCTCCATTTCGCCGGGCAACGAAACCGTCATGGATGTGGACCTGACGCTGTTCCCGCGGGTGGAACTCGACAATGTCGGCCTGGCACCGCTGACCTCCATGTTCCTGTTCGACGAGTCCAACCGCAGCCGCATCGACGACTTTCGCGACGAGGTCCACGACTCGGACGGCCTGTCCATCCTGATGCCGTCGGGCGAACAGATCTTCCGGCCGCTCGCCAATCCGAGCCAGCTGCAGATATCGAGCTTCACGGCCGTTGCGCCACGCGCTTTCGGATTGGTGCAGAGATCGCGCAAAGTGTCCGACTATCACGATCTCGAAGCGCAGTATGAAAAACGCCCGAGCGCCTGGATCGAGCCGACCAGCGACTGGGGCGAGGGCGCCGTGCAACTGATCGAGATCCCGAGCGACCGCGAGACCAACGACAACATCGTCTCGCTGTGGCGGCCGAAGAATCCCATTCCCGCCGGCAAGCCCTGGCACGTGTCGTATCGATTGCGCTGGCTGCCGCTGCCTCGTTACACGGCACCGATCGGCCGCGTTTCCGGCACTCGCACCGGACCCAGCAGCGACGGCAAGCGCCGCCTGTTCGTCGTGGACTTCGACGGCATCGGCACGTCGATCGACGGCCTGAGCATCGACGTGGGCGCATCGAAGGGCAAGATCATCAATCCGCTGTTGCAGCGGTTCCCTGCCCTACGCAGCATCCGGGCGAGCTTCGAACTCACGCCCGGCGATGCCGATGTTGCCGAGTTGCGCCTGCGCCTGTTGCGTGACGATCGGCCGGTGACCGAAACCTGGCTATACCGATGGACGGCGAGTTGAACGCCATCACCCGCAACGTAGCGACGAGCGCTGCCGATTCGCTTGCAGCGGCGCCGGGCGTCGCGCTCGGCGGCATGCCTCCCGAAGCGCCGATCGAGATGCCGTTACAGGACCTGCGCCAGGTCCCGCCTGCCATCGCGGAACGTACTCAGAGCCGCGGAATGACATGGCTCGCACGCCTCATCGCATTCGGCGGCGCCATTGCGATCGCCGGCTATGGCGTCAACGAAATGTTCGCTATCGTGGGCGCAGCCAAGATGACGCCGCTGCAAGGCGTAATGATTTTCTTCTTCGCCATCACGCTGTGCTGGATTTCGTTCGCCTGCTCCTCGGCGGTCGCGGGATTCCTGCTACCGGCGGCACGCATGCCGGAGGAGCCCTTGGACGACAGCATCACCGCGCTGGTCATGCCCGTCTACAACGAGGATCCGATCCGCACGACGTCGGCGCTGCAAACCATGGCGGAAGCGCTGATCGCGGCCGGAGTCGCGGACAATTTCGAGATCGCCATCATTTCGGACTCGACCAATGTCGATGCCTGGATCGCGGAGTCACTCGCCGTCGATCGGCTGCGCCGAGCGCTCGATGGTGGGATGCGCGTGCGCTATCGACGGCGCTGGCACAACACGGGTCGCAAGGTCGGCAACGTAGACGACTTCGTGCGTCGCTGGGGCGGCCATTTCAAATACATGATCGTGCTCGATGCCGACAGCCTGATGAGCCCCGTGACGCTCACCGCTCTCGTCCGTCGCATGCAGGCAGATCCGCAGCTAGGAATCTTGCAGACCGTGCCGCTGCTCATCGGCCAGCGCAGTCTGTTCGCACGCTTGCAGCAGTATGCGAGCCGCGTCTACGGACAGGTGATCGCACGAGGCGTTGCGGCGTGGTCGGGTGACGATGGCAACTACTGGGGCCACAACGCCATCATTCGCGTCGCCGCTTTCGCGGCCACGTGCGGCCTGCCACAGTTGCAGGGACGCAAGCCCTTCGGCGGACACGTCCTGTCGCACGACTTCGTCGAAGCCGCTTTCATGCGCCGCGCCGGCTGGCGTGTGCAGATGGCCGCGGACCTGGAAGGGTCCTGGGAAGAAGGCCCGCCTTCGCTGGTCGACGTCGCCATTCGCGATCGCCGCTGGGCGCAAGGCAATCTGCAGCACTCGAAGATTCTCGGCGCTGCCGGGCTGGCGCCGACGAGCCGGCTGCACCTGGTCATCGGCATCATGAGCTATCTCTCCTCGCCACTGTGGTTGTTCCTGATCCTGGTGGGCTTCGCACTGACGTTGCAGGCCACGCTGATCCGTCCCGAGTACTTCAGCAAGACCTTCCAGCTGTTCCCCAACTGGCCGGTGTTCGACTCCGAGCGCATGATCCTGCTGTTCATGTTCAGCATGGCCGTGCTGCTGATTCCCAAGTCGCTCGGCATGCTGCGCACGTTGTTCAGTTCAGCACGCAAAGGCTGCGGTGGCATCATCGGCATCGCGGTCAGCGCCGTCGTCGAGCTGTTCCTCTCGGCTCTGTATGCGCCGATCATGATGCTGATACAGAGCCAGCATGTATTCGACATCCTGCGTGGCAGCGATTCGGATTGGGGCTCGCAACGGCGTAACGCCGCCGATGCGTCCTGGAAAGAATCGTGGCACCTGCATTGGAAACACACGCTGGTCGGCATCGTCACCGGCGTCGTTGCGTACCTGCTGTCGCCTGAGTTGCTGGCGTGGTTGTCGCCAGCGGTTGCGGGATTGGTACTGGCGATCCCGCTATCCAATTTGAGCAGCAGCGTCCGCCTCGGCGAATTCCTGCGCCGGTTGGCGATCTTTCGCACGCCGGAAGAAAAGACCATGCCCGACCTGATGCGCCGTCGCGATGAACTCATCGAGTCGGCCAAGCCGCTACAAGGCGACGCCCTTCATTATCTCGCCCGCCACCCCGACGCTCGCTTCGCGCAAGTCACCGGCAACCTGCCTCGCGCCCCCGACAATCGCGGCCACCCGAACGCTTTCCGCCTCACCGCCGAACAAAAACTCAACGACGCGCATTCGCTCGACGAAGCCCTTCGCTGGCTCACGAGCCCGGAGCGAATCGAAATCGCCTCCGACCAGCGACTGCTGGAAAAGCTCGCGGCATTACCAGATCCGGAAGAGGCGAAGGTTTAGCAGCAGGATTTCTCACGGAGAATTTTTCTCTCGGAGATTTTCCTTTCTGTCCCGTGAGAAATCCGCTGGATCGTCTACTTCGCCACCACCCATCTACGCTCGATCACTGCGAATCCTGCCTGAGCGACCAGGGCCAATAGCGCGGCGGGGATGGCGCCTTCGAGGATCAGTCCAAGGTCGTCGAGGCGGATACCGGTGAGGATGGGTTGGCCGTAGCCGCCGGCGCCCACTAGGGCGCCGAGGGTTGCGGTGCCTACGTTGATCACGGCGGCGGTGCGAATGCCGGCGAGGATCGAACGGGCGGCGAGCGGAAGTTCGATCAAGCGAATGCGAGCAGCGGCGGAGAGCCCGAGAGCGGCGGCGGATTCGCGCAGCGTACGAGGAATCTCGGCCAAGCCGGCGTGCGTGTTACGCAGGATGGGCAACAGGCTATATAGGAACAGCGCAACGATTGCCGGTGCGTAGCCGATGCCCAGCCAGGGAATCAGGAACACCAGCAGCGCCAGTGCCGGCAACGTCTGCAAGATATCGGCGATCAGGAAGGCGATACGTCCGAAGCCGGGACGATAGAAGGCGAGCGCGCCCAAAGGCGTCGCGACTAAAATGGCTGCGATGAGCGAGATGGCCACCATGGCCAGGTGCTCGCGGGTGTGCCTTGCGATGCGCGACCACCGAGTATCAGCGCTCTGCGTTGCGTGGACCGAGAACGTCTCCCGCAGGAAATCGGACGCCACGGCGGCTTCCGGTTGCTTCTCCAGTTTCACACGAGCGTTCATCTTGCTCATGCGGGTGGCGTCGATCGTGTTCGCCAGCCGGTTGAGCGAATCGCGTACTGCCGGTGCGACCGAGTCACGGCAAACGAATAGCGCATCGTAGGCGGGAAAGAACTTCGCGTCGTCCGCCAGTGCGATCAGGTCGTAGTGAGCGATCTCCGCATCGGTTGAATAGAGGTCGGTGACGTCGATTGCGTCGCTCGCGACGCCGCGATAAGCGAGATCGTGGTCGAGGCCGCGAATATCGGTCTGCGGCAACCGATAACGATCGCGCAGTCCGGGCCAGCCATCCTGGCGTTGCAGGAATTCGTTGCTGAACCCGAAGCGCAGCTCCGGATGCTGTGCCAGTTGCGAGAGGCGATCGATGCCGAGACGCTCTGCCTGTTCGCGCCGCATTCCCAGCACGTAAGTATTGTTGAAACCCAGCGGTCGCGACGCCCACACATGCTGGGCGGCAAGAGCTCCAAGCAACTGCTTGTCATCTTGCAAGGGTTGCGAAGCGAAGATCTCGACTCGCAGCGTGCCGGTGTATTCGGGATAGCAATCGATATCGCCACGCAGCAGCGCACTCCACAGGATGCGAGTACCGCCAAGCTCTCTGCGATGCTCCGCCGGCTGTCCCTCGGCCTGCAGCAGTTGCACTCCTGCCTCCGCAAGGATCACCGACTCGGTGAATACTTTCGATGCGATGACCGTTGTCGACGACGCCGTTCCCGACGCAAACAAGGCGACAAGCAGCAATGCCAGTGCCGCTGCCCTAGACATTTGCCGGGGCACTCGCGAGCGCCGGCAACGTACGCTGCGCCCGAACGAATTCACTGACGAACGCGTCGGTGGGCGCGAGCGCCAGGTCTTCATAAGCTCCCTGCTGGACGATGCGCCCGCCGCGCATGAGCGCTATGTGTTTCGAGAAGAACGCGGCCTCCGCCATATCGTGAGTGACCAGCAGCACCGACTTGCGCAGCCGGGCGAACAGGCCGCGAAGTTCTTCCTGCAATCCGTGCCGAACCATCGGGTCGAGCGCGCCTAGCGGCTCATCGAGCAACAGCACATCGGGATCCAGCATCAACGCACGCATCAGGCTGACGCGTTGTCTCTGCCCGCCGGATAGATCCTTGGGATAGCGCGACAGCGTAGCTACCGGCAATTGCACCAGCTCCGCCAACTCGGCGATTCGCGCCTCGATCCACTCGGGCTCACGCTTGCGATAACGCGCGGCCAGCGCAACGTTGTCCAACGCATTCAGGTGCGGAAACAGGCCGCCCGACTGAATCACATAGCCGATGCGCTGCCGCACCTGCATCAACGTGTCCGGTCGCAGTTCCAGGTCGTTGATCAGGATCCGCCCCCGATCGGGAGCAATCAGTCCCGCGGCAAGCCGCAACAAGGTCGATTTGCCGCAGCCGCTGGGACCGATCACCGCCACGCATTCACCGACTTCGACACGCAGGCTCACGTCGACCAGCGCCGCCACCGTGGCTTTGTCGTCGTTGAAGTAGGCGTGGCTGACGTTTTCGAACGCGATCATGCAGTCCGGTGGAAGATGCCGATCAGGGCGATTTTCGATAGCGCTCGAACCAGGCGAGGATAGCACTTGCCTTAGCCGCAGATTGCGAGGGCCGAGCCGCCAGTCCGCCGTGCGAGGCTCCGGGCACTTTCACCAACGCCGTGGGCACGCCACGCAATTGCAGTGCCTGATAGTACTGCTCGGATTCGCTCACCGGGGTACGAAAATCCTGGTCGCCCACCACGACCAGGGTCGGTGTTTTTACCGAGCCGACCAGCGATAAGGGCGACCGCTTCCAGTAACTTTCCGCATCGTCCCAGGGCATTTTCGCGAACCAGTACTTGGGCATGTAGGTGGAGCCGTCGGTGGTCAGCACCTCGCTCGACCAGTTGACCACCGGCTTTTGCGTCGCCGCTGCGCGAAAGCGTTCCGTGCGGCCCACGATCCAGGCAGTCAAGACGCCGCCGCCCGATCCGCCGGTCACGAACAGGTTCTGGTCGTCGACATAGCCTTGCGCGATGGCCGCGTCGACGGCGCTCATGAGGTCGTCGTAGTCATGGCTCGGATAATCATGGTGGATCAGGTTGGCGAATTCATCGCCATAGGAAGTCGATCCACGCGGATTCACGTACAGGACCACGTAGCCGGCCGCGGCATACAGTTGATCGTCGGTCGAGAACACCGGGCCATACGCCGAGAACGGTCCGCCATGGATCTCCAGGATCAACGGATACTTCTTGCCCGGCTCGAACTGCGGCGGCTTCACCACCCAGGCAGCGATGGGCCGCTGATCGAACGAAGATTTCACCGGCAGGTCGGCAACCTGTCCGAGCGTCTTCGCGCCCAGCAATCCCTCATTGAGATGCGTCAGCTGGCGCTTGCTGCCTCGCTGCGCGATCCATATGTCGGAAGGGCGCTGTGGCGAGCCGCTCGTGAATGTCACCGTGCCGTTGCTGGCCACAGTGAACTCACCGCCCGTGTACGGTCGATCGAGACCCGCACCACTCAGGCCGGCGGTGACATCGCTGAGCTTGCCATCGAGCGCGACACGGCCCACTCGAGTGACGCCCTGGTCGTCGTAGCGCACATAGATACCGCGCCCATCGCCTGCCCATTTCAGATCGTCGATGGACCGGTCGAACTTCTCGGTGAGCGAACGCATCTTCCTGCTGCTGCGGTCCATGACATACAGATCGTTCTTCTGCGATCCGAGCAGCCGATCGTCGAAGCCCAGGAACGCGAGCTGCTTGCCATCGGGCGACATCGCCGGCGATGCGTCCGGACCGTTGCGAGTCGTGAGCGCCGCAATCGACGCATCACTGACGCCGACTTCATAGAGCTCGCTGTTGACGGGCTCGCGGCGCCAGTTCTCCGTGCGATTGCCGCTGAGGACGATGCTCTTGTCGTCGCTGGCCCAGGCGAGCGGCCCGGTCTCGTTGAATGCGCCGAACGTAAGCTGTCGAGGAGCGCCGCCATCCGACGACACGACATAGAGATGCGTAAAACCCGCTTTCAGATAGCCTTCTCCGTCCGCACGATAGGTAACATCGGTGATCACTTCGAGCGGCGCCGCCCATTGAGCCGCTTCGGGCTTCGGCGGTGCCGATCCCAACTTGGACTTCTCGTCCGGTGCGAACATGGTGAATGCGATCCACTTGCCATCGTGCGACCACGTCAGGTCCTTGGGCGCGTCGACGAATTCGGCAATGCGTGCCGCTACGCCGCTGCGAATCCACCTGACGAACAGCTGCGCACGGCCATTCTCAGCGGTGGATACATACGCCAGCCTTTCTCCATCGGGCGACCAGCGTGGCGACATGTGGGTTCCGGCCCCGCCGACCAGCGGAGCCTGCGTGCCCGATGCCGGGTCGATGAGCCAGATCGAACGGCGTGCGGAATCGGTCATGATTTCGTAGGCGACGCGGACATAGGCAATTGCGCCGCCATCCGGACGGATCTGCGGATCGGTGGCGACCTGCAACGAGAACAGGTCCTTGCCTTCGAGATATTTAGCGGGCGATTCCGCTGGCGCGCCGATCGCTACGCCGTCGATCGGTGCAACAGTCGATAACGTCGTAGACAGCAGGGCGAGCAGGCAAGCTCTGAAACGCACGGGGATCGAGCGCATGTGGGTTCCCTTTCAAACACAGTGGCACGGCAGATGAGAAGAGCATTCTCCGTCATCGGTGCATCCCGGCACCACCCCTTTGCGATGAACCGCTCAGCGAGCGATCACCATTTGTAGCTCGCCTGCACGCTCACGATGTTCACGCTCGTTTCCTGCGTGCCGGCCAGCAAGCCGTTGGCGAGCGCGCTGCCGGCGTCCTGCGAAATCCGACTGTCGCTACTGAACAGGTGTGCGTAGCCGGCATCGATCACCATCTGCGGCGTCACCGACCACTGTGCACCCAGGGCCACCCATTTGCGATCTGCGTCGGGCAACCGGGCCGTGCGAGTGGAGTCAGGCACGGGCGCCTCATCGTAGGCAATACCGGCCCGCAGTTTCCAGGCATCGTTGAATTTATAAACGCCGCCCAAGGCATAGCGCCAGGTATCCTTCCAACGCTCCGGTGTCAGCGACAAAGTCACGCCCGAATCACGCACCACTCGCAGTTCCTGCACGGTGCTCCAACCTGTCCATGCGACATCGGCAAGCACTTCGAAATCGTTACCGAACGCTTGCTTGAGCGACACGATCGCGCTATCGGGCAATTTCAGATCCACCGACGCGCGGCCATTGGCCAGCGTGGTCTGGCCCGCACCGGCAATGATCGTCGCGACCACGGGATTGGTCGCAGTCGGCGGCGCGAAAGTGGCAGAGCCTTTGACCTTATAGTCGAGCGCCGATCGGTAGCTGAATCCGATCGTCGTTTGCGACGGCAGTTCGAACAGCACGCCAGCGTTGTAGCCCCATTGAGAATCGTCGCCGCGCACTCGCGCCAGGCCACTCAGATTCCCGCTGGCGGCGAGGACCGCCGGCAACTGGCTGGCGGGCAACAATCCTGCCTGGACCAGTTGCCCCGCTCCCTGGGCGGCGACAGCGCTGTAATCGAGGTGGTTGGTGAGTTCTGCCTGCAACTTCTGATAGTCGACGCCGAAACCCAAGGTCACGACGTTGCTGAGGCGCCATGAAAACGAAGGATTGAAGTTGTATGTCTCGATCTCCGATTTCAATGCCTGGAAGCGGCCGATCCAGTCGTCGTCGTATTCGAGCTTGAGACCGAACGGCGCATTCACCGCAAATCCCACGGCCAAGCGATCGTTGAGCGGCATCGCCCAATACGCCGACGGCACGAAATTCCAGTCACCCGCATCGCCGCCGTTGACGCCCAACGGTTGCCCAATCGCGGCGACCGACCCGCTGTTCTTGAATTGCGAACTCAAATCGATGCCGGTGGCCACGAAGGTGACCTCGCTTTGCTTGAGCGCACCCATGCCAGCTGGATTGTAGAAAACCGTCGTCGCATCGTCGGCGGCAGCGGCGGTGCCTGCGAAGGCAGTACCCACGCGACTCGCACTCTGCTCCAGCAACGCAAAGCCGGAAGCGAATGCGCTGCTGGAGCTGAAAGCAAGAATTGCTACGACTGAGCTACGTAACGTTACAGAGCCACGAATCCGCGTGGCGGAGAATGGACGTGACATACAGCCTCGATGTCCGGAAATGGAACGACGTGCAGCAACGCGCTGCTGGATGGGTAGTTCCGCGCGTGGCGGCGCATGGATTCTCGCGGAGAACGGTGCAAAGATTGAGGCAGAAAGTCCTGTTTCCAACCCTTCACCGCTGGAGGGTATTCCCGAGCAAGGCTGTCGCCGGTGTTAACTTCTCAACCGCTGCCCCGGGAAAAATATCATCGACAGCGGCTTTACATGAATGAGGGCGGCCTTGCCCGTGGATCGTCCGAACGACTATTCGGCTCCGGCGGCAGGTTCACAGGTTGATGCGCAGCTGCATGCTGACGAAGCTGCTGTCGTAAGCCCTGAGGTCGCGATTCGAATCGCGCTCGGTACGACGGTACAGGAGCTCGATGGTAAGTAGCTCCACCGGCGTGTATTCCACCGCCGCCTCGGCCCATTGCACATCGTCCCTGCGTCCGTGGTCAGCAAGCAGCGAAGTCTTGCCGACGCCGATGTAGTCCTGCCCTTCCGCTGCCAGCTCCACCGACACGCGCCATTTTCGCGTCGGGCTCCAAGTCGGACCGATGCTGCCACCGGACGCGACGAAGTAGTCGGACTCGGCATCCGTATAGGCTCGCAACGAGCGCCACCCCTTGAGCTCCAATAGAAAGCTCGCGCGCGGCTCCCAGCGAAGCAATGCATTCCATATCTCGCCCGAGTAGTCGCCCGCCGCCGGATTGTCGTAAGTGCGTTCCAGGTAGCCGGCGCGAACGAACAGGCTGGTGATTTCGGAGTACGCGAACAACCAGCGCACGCCTGGGACGCTGTCCTGGTACGACGAAGAGATGCCGGACAAGTTCGTGGCAACCGGCAGATCCGCCTGCGTATTCCGATATTCGACAGCCAGTACGCTACCGCCGTTGGCTGCGTATTCGATCGCGCCGCGAGCGGTATCTCCATCGAAGTTGTCGACACGACGATCCCGCGCACTATGGTCCGTCTTCGTCGTAGACGCGCCCCCGACCAGTCGCCAGTGAGTCCCCAACCGGTAGCGCGCTTCAGCGTCATAAAGCGATGCGTCGACCAGGTCTTTGGCGAAGAATTGGTAATTGGACCATGACGCCTGCGAACGCTCGTACTGTGCGCTCAACCAACCGGACCAGCGGGCGCCGATCTCCCAATCCCAGGCGAGGTTCGCCTTGCCGCCGGTGTAGTCGAGGTCGTCGTTGTTCCGATAACTCACGTCGTCGATTCGCACATCGGCGCGCACGACCTGCCTCGAAAAATCCATGTAGCCGGCGACTCCAGCCGACACGCGATTGATGTAGTCATCGGCGCTGCGTCCGGCCGACTCGCTCACCCATTCGGGCGACCTGAACAAATTGTCATCATGAGCGAATCGCTCCATCACGAAGAATTCCAGCGGGTCCTTCGCGTCGGGGGCGGCGTGTACGCTGGCACAGCTGGCCAATGCCGACCATGCACAGACGCGAGCCAGGAGCCGATGTGCTTTTTTCATTGCTTCATTTCCATACCACTGTCGCACCGATTTAATGCAGTCAACGTTCCTTCGCACACGCGCTTCGTGAAGGACGGCGCACGCGCCGCTCGGGAAAATCCGGCTTCTTTGCGCAAGTCGCATCCGGTATAACAATCGTCCATTCGCCCTGCCGCTGAGACACGCCAGTCATGACTCGATTGCACCCGGTGAAGCTCGCGATCCCACTGCGGATCATCTGTCTTCTCGCAGCGTCGACCATCGCGTCGATGTTGGCGTCGGTACCGGCGCACTGCGCCGAGGCGGTCGTACCGTTCAAGCAGAAAGGCAACTTCGAACTGGTCAAGGACTGGACATTCGGACGCACACGCGCGGATGCGACAGTGAGGAACAAAGTTCAGCTGACGGACGAATTCTACTTTCGACTCATCTACGCCGAGGGAAAGAAGGATCAGTTGCCCACCTACTGGTCGTACCACAGGGATTATCCGGACGACGACCCCCGCTCGTTGCACGTGTTCACCGACGATGCTCTCATATTGAAAGGGCGCATTCCCAACGGTGGCGGCCTGAAGAATCGCGGCATCGAATCCGGCATCCTGCGCGCAAAGATTCCGGTGACCACAGGCATGTACATCGAAATGCGTGCGCGCCTGCCCACTGGTGTCGGCGTCTGGCCTGCGTTCTGGCTCAATCCGGGTGTCCAATATTCCGCACACGAATTCTCCGAGCTGCCCTGGCCTCCCGAAATCGACATCTTCGAATTCTTCAATACGAAAGGACGGCCACGCACACGCGTCATGACGGGTTACGTACAGACGCACGGAAAGCCGGAGAATTACGGCCCGCCGCGCGACTTGTGGTCGAAGTTCACGAAAGGCGAGTACACGCCGGGTTTCGACTTCTCCGAGCACTTTCATACCTTCGCTCTCGACTGGCGCCAGGACGAGCCGGTCTGGTTGCTGGATGGCGTGCCGATCAAGCAGACGCATTACGAATGGCGGGCGCCGCCCGCTCACCTCATCGTTTCCAACCAGATCGGCATCGTGCTGCCGGGCGTCGACATCACGGGCATGACCGCGGACGAATCCCAGTGGGATTACGTCATCGACTACATCCGGGTGTGGAAGAGCAAGGCTCCGCAATCGCCTTACGATGTCGGCGTCAGGTAACTTCATCTCAGTCGGACGGCCGGCGCAGCATCGATCTCAGTCCGCTCGCGGCGGTACTCAACAATTGCCTACCCGAGCGAAACGACATCAACAGCAGACCGCTGCCGCCGAAGATCCAGACGAAGGCAATTGCGAGTCCTGCGGGCGCTGACCATTCGATATTCCATCGCGCGCACAGCAGACGCACCCATTCGAACGTCAGTCCGCAGCATGCGCCAATCGCCCATAGCGGAGCGGCGGCGGCGAACAGATCCGACATCCTCACGGAAGAACCCCTGCACGCGAACCACCATAGAAGTGGCGTGACTATCGCAACCTGTACCGCCGCATAGCTGATGGCGACGCCCTGCGCTCCCGCGGGCAATCCGAGCAGCAACGATGCGACGGTGAGCACTCCGCCGATGACTCCCCATTGGAACACATGCCTGGCGCGGCCCTGGCTCATCATCAGCCAGCCCGCGGAATTGTTCATGGGCTGCACCAGGGCAGCGAAGGCCAGCGGCAGAAAAATGGTCACGACGGCGCGCCATCGCGATCCCAGCAGCAATTCGATCAACCAGTAACGCCCGACGATGAGCCAGGTCACGAGCGGCACACAGACCAGCATGATCTGCCGCATCAAGCCGCGATAGGTTGCCGCATAGGCAAGCGGCTCTCGGTTCAAGCGCGTGAGGACGGGCACGACCACCTGGTTCAGCGGATAGATCACCTGCGACAGAGGCGCCATCATCAGGCTGTAGGCGCGACCGTAGTACCCCAGGGCCTCCAGTCCCCACCATTTCCCTATCAGCAGGTTGTCGGCGTTGCGCGCGAAGTAATTCAGCAGATTGAAACCAGTCACGGCGGAACCGAAACGCGCCATCGTTCCCGTGCGGCGCTCCCAGCGGGGCAGTTGGGGATGCCACCGCGAAATGCAGACCGTAAACGCCAGGCTGAAGACCTGCGTAAAAACAGGAATGAGCACGAGCGACCAATACCCGGCTCCACGCAGCGCGGCGACGATTCCGATCGCGGTACCGATGAGATTCGAGACGACGTCTATGACCGTGAGTGCTTTGAAGCGGAGCAGCCTCTGCAGCAGCGCCTGGTATTGCGCACCGATGCCGTTGATGATGAAAGTGGCCGCCATCACCGACAGGAGCGCGGTCAGCCGGTGATCGTGATAGAAGCTGGCGACGAGGGGAGCCAGCAGGCAAATGGACGCTGCCAGCACCACGCCGGCGGCCGAGTTGATCCAGAAGAGGCTGCTGACTTCGGCATCCGTGATGTCATCGTTGTAGATCGTAGCAGCCGTCAGGCCAATGTCGCGGAACACCGTGAAGAAGGCCACGAGCGGCGTCACCAGGGAGATCAGTCCGAATTCCTCGGGCGACAGCAACCTTGCGAGCACTGCGGTCGCTCCGAGCTGCAGTATCAGCTTCACTGCTTGCGCGAACAGGACGAACGCTCCGCCTCGACGCAGAGTCGCCGAAGCCTGCGCCGAGGTAGCCGTTTCCGCGGGCTCGGCTACAGACTGGCCGGGATAGAGAGGTGGTGCAGCAGCCACTAGGAAACGAAACCTATTGAGCCCGCGCTTCGCGCAGGCGGTGCTTGATCCAGCCCTTGATCTTTCCCGCGGGCCGGCTCAGATGCCAGACGGCAGTGCGCGCCGCCGTATCCATTCGAAGTCCATCGGGCAGATGCAGCGTCATGTCGCTCACACATAACACCGGCCGCCCCGAGAGGTGCGCGATCTGCCGGGCCTGGCCGGGATCGCTTTCGTAGAACAACGCCGAATGGGTTCGCTTGTAGACTTCGGCCTTGTGCACGCAATGAATGCCCAGGCGCATGCGTTCCTCCTTGCTGGGCAGATCGACCAAGTGCAGTTCGCCGAAGGCGATGCCGTTCGCCTGCAGCCATGCCTCGGTGACGTCACGATATTTTTCGAGGCGCGCGGAGACGATGTGGCCGATGCGTTGAGTAGGTTTGAACAGCGGCCGCGCTGAACTCAGGAACTCCCGGTAGCGAGGTCCGTCATCGTTGTCGCGCTCGGTCGGGTCGACGCATAGCACGCCGTCGAGATCGAAACACGAATCAGCTACGCACGGATGGTGAAATGCATTCCATTCGAAAATCCGTGGCTGCGGCACCACGCGGAAAGCCACGTCCACCGTGGCTTCCCGCGACGGATTCACGATCGCCGCGCAAGTGGTGACCCTTCCCTCGAACCGCTCGCGAATGCGGTGCAGAGCGATGCCCATCGAACCGCCGGTAGCGATACTGTCGTCGACCAGCAGAATATGTTTAGCCGCAAGCGGTGTAGTCACGATCGCATCCGGCGCACGTGTCCTGCCATGGCCGGCCGATCCATCGGCAAGAAACGTTTCGAGGTCGGTTACCAACCGATTCATGAACAAGCCGATGAGGTAGGCCGGGATCATGCCGCTGCGGGGAATCCCAACCACGAGGTCCACATCTTTCGGAATGACATGGAAGTTCTCACGGATGTCGCTGGACAGTTGCGCTATGGAAACGTAGCCGAACATTTGTGTCTCCGTAATCACGATGGCAGCTGCAGTGACCGGCGAAGCAATCGTTGCATGGAACTAACGGCTCCAGGAGAGACGACGGACTTCTTCGAACGCACGTCGCCAGATAGCCTGGCAAGCGTAGCCGAACGCACGGAAGTCGTGCGCCGCTAGCCTGGAAAGAACGCCCAACGCCTCGCTAAAACGGGTGCGCAGGTGTCGTGGCAGATATAGATACGCGTACAGATACGCCGCCGCGGCGGGCGATACAAGGTCACGCGCCACCTTGAACCAGTGAAGCGTCGGAGCCGGATCGCGCTGGCGTGAAATGCGTGTCGCGTCGACTGCATCGAAGTAGACGGCGAGCGGTTCGTGCACATACTCGTAGGAGAAACCGGCCTGCACCAAGCGCAGCACCAAATCCCAGTCCTGATGGCGCTTGAGCGACTCATCGAACGCGGCTGCCTTCAGGGCGTGGGCTGGTATCAGCAGTGCAGAGGTCTGAAAACTGTAGCCGCGGATGAGAAAGTACTCGCTCAGATTTTCCGAGGGGTCCGGCGGACGCGAATTGAAGGGCACTTCGCGGCCGTCAGGACTGTGCGAAAGTACGTTGCCGCAAAGGAAAAACCTGTCGCCCCGGCGATGGCCGATGATCTCGCACTGTCTGCGCAGCTTTCCTGGCAGCCACGCGTCGTCGGAATCGAGAAAAGCAATCCAGTTGCCGCGCGCATGAGCGATGCCCGTGTTCCTCGCAACCGCTCCTCCACGGTTGGAATCGTGCCGCACCATGCGGATACGCGGATCGATGGCTCGCAGGTCCAATTTGTCCGTTCCATCCGTCGAGGCGTCATCGACGACGACGATCTCCAAGAACGCAGCGTCCTGGGCGATCACGCTGTCGATGGCACGCAACAATTCATCCCGCCGGTTGTGGGTGGGAATGATCACGGAAATGCTGATGTCCGCGGGCATCACTGCAGGGTGTCCCGTAGTGGCGCGCTCTGTTGAGGCAGGCGCGTGAACTGTCGCCGTAGCCGCTCGACCCATCCCAGGCTGCGCTCGGTTTCACAGGCAGCGATATAGTCCACGGTGGCCGGACGCATCCGATAGAAATCGCGAGGGAACCCCGAGCGTCGAAAATTGCGACACATTCCCACGCTGTCGACGATCCCGCGGCAGGCTTGCCCGGCGATTCCATTGACTGCTCCCCGCAGGAGAAACGCTGCGGCTGCCCGCAGTATGCGAGGCAACGGCTCGCCATACTTGTACAACGAATACAGCGTATTCCGGACGGTGTAGTAATACCGCCCGCCTCCCCAGAACACGCGATGCTCGGGCGACACTTTGTGCAGCACCTCGACGGTGTGCACGTATTCGATACGCATGCCCTGGTTGAGCATGCGATAGCAAAGGTCGCGTTCTTCTCCGCAGAAGAACAGGGTCGCATCGTACGCCCCCACCGTTTCGAAAGTGCTGCGGCGTATGGCGTGCCCCGCGCCGATGAAGCGCGTCGTCAGGAATGTCGTGTCAGGCGAACGTCCGGGCGCATAATCCCATGAGGTATCGTCGTTTCGGCGCGTGAAAAAATTCGTGATGCGAAAGCCGATCGCGCACAAGCGTGGATTCGCATCCATGTGCGCGACGGCTCGCGCCAATGTATCCCGGTCCGCGAATATCGCATCGCTATCCAGCGCCACGATGTAAGGTGCGCTGCCTAACGACGTGGCAATGTTTCTTCCGCCGGCGACACCGCTGTTCTGCGAGAGCTTATGCAGCGTGACACCGGAACGACGCCGTACGAATTCCTCCAGCTGCTGCAGATTCGGCGCGTCGCTGCCCTGGTCCACGACGTAGATTCGGTGTTGCACGCCTCGCTGCTCGCCGGCGCTTTCAATGGCCGCGATGGTGTCCTCCACGCGGTTCCAGGAGAGAATGATCACGTCGACCGTCGCGCCGGGCTCGGAATCATGTAGACGCCGAACGTTCATGCGGGGACCCTCCGGGCCGCATGGCGATGCCGCTGCTGCAGCCACCACTTCACGCCCGAATAGAGAACCGGCCGCAATGTTTCGCGATACACGGCAAACAATGCGAACGCAGCTACCGCCATTTCACGCGGCGCACGCAGTCCTACTCTGCGTGCATAGGCAGCATAGTATTTTCGATAGAAATAGGCCGTGTAATGGACGGACCAGCACAGGCGCACCCACCTCCCCGTGCGCTGCCCGCCAGTCAGTACTTTCTCCATCGGCAGGTGAAAGCTGTGGCAGTCGTTCGTGACGTAGAGGTCGTGGCCGTTGACGAATAGGTTCATCTGGAAGTCCGACTCTTCCCGGTAGCCGTTGCCCTTTGCGTAATGGCTGTCGTAGGGATACTGCAGCAGCAACGACTTCCTGGTGAGGATGATGGCGTTGGTGATCGGCACGCTGACATCGCCGTCGAAGCGAGCGGCATTGACGTACTCGCATATCAGTTTTCTGAATGGACGTGTGCGGCGGATGCCGTGACCGAACCGCACCAATGCCGAGCTTTGCGATTCGCCGGCTTGCAGGTAAATGCGTCGGCCGGATACGGCCGCCGCATCGAGCTGCCGTAGCTTGGTCAGGCAAATGCGTGCGTACTCCGCCTGCAGGTATTCATCGTCGTCGCAGAACAAGATGAATTCGTTCGATGCCTGGGCAACGCCGACGTTGCGCGACTGGGATGCGCCGAGGCGAACCGGATTCCGAATGAAACGGGTACGTACGTCGACATGCTTCGCCGCGATGTCCTGGATCACTGCCTCGCTGTCGTCGGTGCCGGCATCGCTGACGAAAATGATTTCGCTGACGTCCGCCTGCTGAAAATAGCTGGGAGCCACCAGACGCAAAGTGTGGCTGCGATTGCGCGTGGGAACGATCAGCGTGATCAAGTCTTCAGCTCCAGGAGACAGTACCACGCGAGTCGATTCACTCCCGGAATCCGGCACAGCTGCGCGTCGAGCCACCAGACCAGCCGGGTCAACAGGCTCTTGGACCTGGTCTCGGGATTGAACAGACCCAGCAACGGAGCGATCAGCCCGAAGTACGTTATTCGGCTCCACGCGAAGTCACGAGTGATGGCGCGGAGGTCGGCCGCCATCAACGGATGTTCGTCCGGCGTGCGCAGTTCAGGCGTGCGCTTGCGGTACCAGTTGAGCACCGGATTGTGTCCGAGCGGCTCCGCGAAGATCGCAATGCCACCCTTGCGCAGTACGCGCCGTACCTCATGCATGGAGACGGGAATGTTCAGGTGATGCACGATGCCGCTGCCTACCACCACGTCCACGTGGGAATCCGGCAGCGACATGGCTTCGGCATTGTTCACGACGAACGCCACGTTCTTCAGTTCGGATGCGCGGGCCAGGCCATTGGCACGTTCGATTGCAACATCGGAAATGTCTATGCCGGTCACCTGTGCCGCTTGCGGCGAGAGTTCGAAAGCGAGGTTGCCGGTGCCGCAACCGTACTCCAGTACGCTGCGGCCCCGCGCTTCCTCCCGCACCCGAAACGAATAGAGGTCGAACCCATAGCCGATCGCCGAATAGAACCGGCCGACCCGTGTCTCACGCTCCGAATCATCGGCGAACCGCTGATTGTGATAGTCGCGCTCGCGCGCTAGGCGTTCCGCTGCTGCTTCCATGGGGACCTCAGGTTGATGTCGTCGACTCGATCAGTCGCAATGGGTTGTCCGGCGCCGGCCACGGTGCTGCGGAGCGTTGGTCGATAATGTCCGCTACGGCGGCAGCCAACTGCCTGCCACGATCGTCCCATTCGAACGAGGCAAGAGCGGCTGCGTACGCTCGTTCCTGCAATCCATTCAGATAGTCCACGCGATCGATGCTGTCCGCGACGGTATCGGTGAGTCGAGCCAGGTCTTCGCACTCGATGACTTGCCGGAGCACCTCGGCTGGCAAGCCGGCGGCAGCCTGCGCAAGCGTTACGACCGGAACGCGGGCGAAGATGTAGTCGAGAAACTTCAGCTTGAATCCCCCGCCGATCATTTCAGGAACCACTGCCACGCGCGCCGTCGCCAGCAAGGCGCCGAGATCGTCGACGAATCCATGGAACGTGGTCGCCTTGCATTGCGCCTGCAACGGGCAGCGCAGTTCGTCCGGCACATCGCCGACGACGTCCAGTGCAATGCCCGCCCGGTGAAAGACCGGGTCGGCCAGGGCGACGAAGCGCCGCAGGTTTTCCTGCTTCATGATCCAGCGGAAAGAGCCGACGACGATGACTCGCCTCGGCGTGTGGCCGTCGATACAGCGCTCGCTACGTACACTCCCATGATATCCAGGCGTCAGCGTAATGCAGCGCGCCGCGGCGACGCCCAAGGATTGCTGATCTTCGGACGTGATGGTCGTCAGCAGGTCCGCCTGCCCGACGAGTCGGCGCTCCAGTGCACGAACCTTCAAGTAGTTCTGCCAGAGAATCGACTTGCGCAGTGCGGACACTTTCGATTTGCGAGCCATGGTCTCCCACAGTACGGCTTCGTGATTGTGAGAAACATGGACGATGACCGCACGAGCACCCGAGCGGGGATTGCGGTAATCGAGGGATGCTTGCAAGGCCCAGCCTGCGCCATACCCATCCAGGCATATCATGTCCCATGACTGAGACAACTGCGCCCGCAGGGCTTCCTTATAGGAAGATGTTGCATCTATCGCCGCTGCAATCGGCAATGGCGAGAACAGTGCCGCCACCCGATTGCGCTTTTTCTTCGCTACCGGCAGCCATTCCAGTCCAGTTGCGGGAGGGTTGTCCGCGGCGTCCCCAAATCCCATGAATCGTACGGCCATGCCGCAGCGAGCCAGGGCCTCCGCGAGCTTGGCCGAATAGACTTTCGCCCCGGCGTCGAGTGGGTAGGGCAGATAACGCGCGATCCACAGACAGCGAGGTGCAGCGGCCGGAACTGGGTCAGCAGTGCGATTGCTTGCGACTTCACGCAGCACGAGGCACCCCCAGAACGGCATGGCGCGCTTCCATTCGCCGACGCATCCACTTCGCCAGCCGCACCTCGCAGAGCCGCCATGACGCCCATGACAATGGCAGCGCGACCAGCAGGCAGGAGACACCGAAAGCCAGCAACGCCGCGCCGCTCCCATAACGCGGTTCCACCAGCGGCACCACTGTGCGTTTGACGACCGACATTACGAGGGAATGCCAAAGATAGAAACTGTAGCTGACGTTGCCTAGGAACTGGAAAGTTCGTGAACACAAGAAAGCGAACTCGCGCCCGGCATTGAGGCAAACGCTGGCAAACAGGTGCACGGATGCGGCAAACGCCACGCATACGGCAATCCATCTGCCGTCCTGGAGCATGTCGACGAGCGTATCGTTCAGGTCCGCCTTGCCGGCTCGGGTAAGGCGCCAGGCAATCAGAAAGACGAGCAGCGATACCACGGGCAACTGCAGCCAACGCCGTCGCCGGGCAAACCATTCGCGGTGATAGAACACCAGGACACCCGTGAGGAAGAACAAGGCACGCGGGAACGCACAGACGAATGCCGCTGCGCTCAGCACCCAGATCCACTCGACCCATCGCGGCGTCGTTGCACGTCGATGCAACATCACACCGGCAGCGGCGAGCAGATAGAAAATCCATTCGTAGGTCAGACTCCACGACGCGAAATGAATCATCGGCACCGGTACGATGGGCGGCAGCAGGATCAGGTTTGCACCGAACACGGCTGCAATCTCGGCGAGACCCGCGTCACGAAAAATACTCAGCCGCAGCAGGACGCACATCGCCGTCACGGCGACCAGCGCCGGTACCCAGGCGGAGTAGATGCGAATGAAGCGGTCGCTCAGAAAGCGCCGCACCGTCGCATGCCGCAGCAGGCTGCCCATGATCACGAAACCGCTGATCATGAAGAACATCTCGACACCGTAGCGCAGCGACGACCAGACGAACGTCGCGGCCGACGCTGCAGTCGAACCGGTCGGCCAGTCGACGACGCCGGCGCTACCCAGGTGATAGACGAATACCGCGAGCGTGCACAGGCCGCGATAGCCATTCAATGCGACATTGAACTGCTTCTCCGGAACGGTCACGACCGCCTCCGCGTGCGCTTGCTGCGAATCGTGAAGCTCATGCCCTGAGCCTGCCTCGAATGGAAGCGGCCGGCGTCCATGTCTGGAATCGATCGCCACGAATCGAGCGCAACACGCCCAGCCCGACGCCGGTCAGCGCGACCAGCAGATCGAGCAGCTGCACGAACGGTTTGACCGACCAGATATGGCCGAGGAGGATGCCCAGCACGGTCAGTACCATGATCAGCACCACGACGGGCAGTTGCCCCGCAAGCAGCAATGCCGCCGATGCAGCGATGGCGGCCGCGAGCAGGAAATAGATGCTGAGCCAGCGCAGGAGTTTGTGAGACAGGTACTTGTAGATAGTGATTCCATCCAGCTGGCGCAGCGATGGCCACAGCAGGCGATGGACGTTGAAAGCCTGGCACGCGATGCGGACTTTGCGGTTGAACTCTTCCCCGCCGCTGGTCACCGACTCTTCGTACGCGCGCACGTCGTTGGCTTGTATGACTCGATACCCCTGCAACAGCACCGTCAGCGACACGTAGAAATCGTCGATGATGTGGTCGGGCGGAGCACAGCGCAGCTCGCGGCGGATGGCGAAAATGGATCCATCCGCACCCACCATCGACTGGGTGTCCGATTCGAGCCGCTTGAGCGCTTCCTCGAAGCGCCAGTAGAGACTGCCGGAGGCGGCGGTCACCGAGGCATCCTTGTTGGTGTAATTGAGATTGCCGTTGACGCAGCCGATGTGGGGATCGGCGAAGTGCTGGCGCAGCTCTTCCAGGCAACGAGCGTCGAGCAGCACGTTCGCATCGGTGAACAACAGGACATCCGCACGCGCCGCGTCGGAAAGGCAGTTCATGCCGTAAGTCTTGCCGCGTCGCGCCTTCGAGATGAACAGGTCGATCTGCGACTCGTAGGCCTGGAGTATCGATGCAGTCCGATCGGACGAGGCATCCACATAGATCAGGATCTGCAGCGACGGATTGCGCTCGCGCAGGCGCATCAGGTTCAGGACTTTCTGCTCGATCACGGCCTCTTCGTTGTAGGCGCACATGCAGACGGCGAAAGTCAGCGAACGGTCCATCGGATACGGGATGGTTCGGGAAGTGCTTGCCCTGAGCCTGCCCGAACGACGCAGGAGCAGCAGGGACAACGGATACGTAATGAAAGGATGCACCGCCAGCAGCAGGCATATCGATGCAACGACCAGCAGCGCAACGATCATGGTTGCTTCCTCACCCGCCTATCTCCGGAAATCTACGTGTGCGACCGGAGGCGCCTGCAACGACGACAGTCCGTCCGCAGGCACTCGTCCCTGCGATGCCTTCCCTGCAGCACGCGATGGCTCGGACCGTCGCCAGGGCTCGGCCTTGATCCATCCGAGCAAGGGCGCCCATGCGCACAACAGCAGTACGATCAGGCTGCCGCTCCCGAGCAATGCGAGCGGACCGAATGTCACCGTACGCATCAGGACGCATGCCGCCGCAAACACCAACATGGTGCTGGCGCAAAAACATTCGAGCGACCGTTGTCCGACCGTGGCGAGCGACCGCAGCACTCGTGATGCGGAGATCGCTGCAGCGGCCGGGACGATTTGGAAAACGAACACGACCGACACCAGGAAATGCGCCAGCCGCAGCGGACCGAGGTCCTGCTTGCTGGTGCCTGGCAACTCCAGCGTTCCCAGCAGCGGCAGGGTCGAACCGCTCTTATCCGCTGCCTTCATGAACAACGCAGCGCCAAGCAATGCCGTGGTCAGAACCAATCCACGGCGACTGGCCAACCAGCCACGTGCCTTTTCCAGGACCCCGCCGATGCTGCACGCCGCACCGAGCACGAAAATGAGCTGCCAGGCGCAGGGATTGAAATTCCATTGCGGCGTGCCGGTAGTAGTCTGAACCCAGAGCCAGAGCAATGCGGAGCAAGCAACCGTCGCGGCAACATTGAAGCGCGCCGCAATCACTACGAGGGGCGCGAACAGCAGCAGTACTACGTACAGGTGGAGGATTTCGAAATACATCGGGGCGCTGCGCATCGAGAGAAATCCAACCCACGAATTGCCCTCGGCAAGCGCGGCAACCGACGTGACTCGTGCAACCGCCTCGCCCGCCGAACCAGCCAGGTTCAGTATGACGACGACTGCAATCAGCGTGAGTATGTTGGCGACGTAAATCTGCCATGCCCGATGCAAGGCGCGAGCTTGCAGCAGGGCGCTGCCCCGACGGTCGAACGTCTTGAGATAGACGAGACCGACGACGTAGCCGGAAAAGAACACGAAGAACTCCGCGGCGCTGGACCAGCCTACGCGAGTCCACGTGACGAATGGGTTGACGAATGCGGCTGGATGCAGCGCCTGGACCAGCGCCGCCAGGTGATCGAGAGCGATCATGAGAATGCCGATGCCGCGCAACAGGTCGATACGCAGATCACGCTGCATTGGCGACTCTCCGTATGTTGGCGTCCGGCGCGACGTCATCGTTCGCGATATCGGGAGCGTCATCCTTATGCGGCGAAGGCCAGAGCAGCAGGCTCAGGGCAAAGCCGGTCACCGACGGCGAATACGCACCGTTCATGAAGTAGGTGACCGCCAGGGCGATGCGAACGATGACCGGAGCGCGCGACGTGAAAAAACAGTAGAAGATGAAGCCGAAGTACAGCAGCGCACCCAGAACGCCGAACTCGAGAATGATCTTGGTGTGAGCCATCTGCGCGGACTTGTAGCCAGCCGCTTGAAACTCGTACGAGCCCGCGCCGTAGCCGAAAAGTGCGTGCGTGGGAGAGGTCCAGAGGCGATCGGCAAACAGTTCTTTCCATCCGACGAACCGCGCGAAGGCGCTCGATCCTTCCGCACCGAACTCGCCGGTCCGCCGCAATATGTGGTCGAGGTGCAGCGGTTCCGCGAACAACGCTGCCACCGCCAGAAACAGGAGCCCACGCAGCACCAGATCCCAGCGACGCTCCATGACTACGAACACCGGCAGGGTGACCGCGAGCACGACCAAGCCGGTTCCGGAGTACGAGACAGCGATCGCCGCCGCATAGATCGCGAGACGCAGGTTGCGTCCTTTTCCGCTCAACTCCGTGACGACTCCCAGCGCGCACAGCTGGCAGAACACCGAAGGCTCGAGCATCACGAACCCGGTTGCCTTGTAGATTGGCGAGCCCCAGTACAGGTGCGCCAGATTGTTATAGCCGGGCGTGAGGTACGCCTTCGGCAGGAAGGTATCGATCGGGAACGCAACCGCCACGCCACCGACGAACTGGAGTGCAAACTGCACAATGCCCATGGCCGCAATGGCGAAACTGAGATTGCCGAAGAAACGCAGGGCGTCTTCGCTGCTGACCGACCCGGCACGCGCCGCGACTACATAGTTGAGTCCCAGGGCCGCCATGAAAGCGAACGACGTCAGCGAAAACTCCTCCGTGCGCCACACGTGCACCAGGCCGATGACGGACAACATGACCAGGAACAGCATCAGCCGTGGCTGCACCATTTCCAGTCGGCGCGTGGCGAGCCCCAGCGCCAGCAAGACGATCGACAGCGGTATTACGATTCCGACGGGCGGCATGCCGGGAATGGGCGGAGACAGTTTCGCGAGCAGCGTCGCCGCGACCAATGGACCGAAAACAATGCTCCGGGCGAGCCAATCGGCTCTTGGCGACGCGCGTTCGGCGATTGCGACGCCACGCAGAACTCCGATGCCCGCGGTAGCAGCGAATGTCATCGTGCGTAGCCCACGATCGAGGCAACTGAGAATGAATGCGGCGCTCGCATGTCAGTCATTGACGATCGCGCCGACGAGCGTCGTTCCACCGGGCGCGAGGCGTTCCCGCACCTTCTCCACATCGCTGACGCGCGTGCGATGACGTCGTGTCACCAGCAGATGTCCTTCTGCGCGGGCAGCGATCATCTGCCCGTCCCCACTGGCAAGAATGGCAGGCGTATCGATGAGCACGACATCGAAGAGGTCTTGGGCGAACTCGAGGAGATTGCGAAATGCCGCGCCGCTGAGCAATTCGTGCGGATTGGGCGGTACCGGACCCGCGCACAGCACAGCGAGACCGTTGAGTTCCGCAATGGTGACGACAGCCCGCTCGAGACCTATGCGCCCTAGCAATACAGCGGCCAGTCCCATTTCCGCGGAGATGCCGAATAGTTCGTCCTGGATCGGCATACGGAAATTGGCATCGATCAACAGGACGCGCTCGCCCAATTGCGCGAAGCTGACAGCGAGATTGGCAGCGACCATGCTGGTCCCCGCGCCTTCGCGTGCGCTACCGATGGCCAGCGTTTTGTGCCCGCGGTCGAACCAACGCAGCATCAATTCGCCGCGCAATATCCGGAATGCCTCGGCAGCTTCGCTGAATGGCTGGTAGGCGCTGATCAGAAGGGGATGCACTCCTCCTTCGCCGCGACGCAGCCAGGGAAAATTGAATTGCCGTGCGAGAGCCTGCTGCACGTCGTCATCGGTTGCGAGGCCGAGTCTCTGCACGGCCTCGCCGAAGCGTAGATTCTTCTTGCGCTGGAATACCAGCACCCGTTTGACATCGTGTTCGGTCAGACGCCCGGCCTCGGCCAGCAGCTCGCCGATCATCAGGCGCGGTGCGTCCTCTTGAATGTCCGCAGCGGAGACTGGATTGATAGCCATGGCGGTTCGGTGATCCCGTGTCGTTACCGTTCGGAAGAGTCAGGCCACGCTGGTAGCGGGACTGGAAACGTCGAACTGGCGCGTGGCCCGTGTGCGTACGACTCGGAACGTCGGACGCAGGTGGGGCACATCGCACAGAACGTCTATTGAGGCGTCGGCTTTGAGCTGATCGCGATCGCGGACGCGTCGGTCCAGCGTCTCTGCCAGTAGCCCACACCCGGCACCCAGCATGCTGCCGAAAACCAGCGACAGCACGCCGATCAACGGCAGCGTCATGCCGGCCGGATGCTCCGGCGGAGTCGCTATTTCCAGGACTGCGGCGCTGGTCTGGTTGAGTTCGCTTTCGAGTCGCAACTGGCTCGCACGCGCAAGCGCGGAATCGTAAGCGCTCTGTGCGTTGCGAGCTTCCCGATCCCGAACTGATACTTCGTCGCGCTCGCGGGTCAGCTCGAGGAGGCGTGCCTTCTGTTCGTTTACCGTGCGCTGCAGTTCAGCGACCTGCGCTCGGGCAATCTGCGCGCTCTGGCCGATCGAGCCTCGCGCCAGCTGTACTTCCGCATCGAGCTTCTGTCGAAGCGAGCGCACCTCGGCCTCGGCGCTTTGATATAGCGGATGGTTGCTGCCGAAACGCTCCCGCTGTTCCGCAAGTTTGCCCTCGGCTCTGCCGAGATCTCCTTTCAACGACTGCAGCAGGCTGCTGCCCATGATCTCCGGAACTTCGTTGAGCCGGCCGGTGCGCACGGCCTGCTCGGTCTGCTGCAACCTTGCCTCGGTTCCCTGCGACACGCGCTGGGCTTCCGCAAGCTGCTGGGAAATCGTTTCCATCCTGGCGTTCTCGACGTCGAGCCGATCGTCCGTGACGATCACGCCATGCTCACGTTGATAGTCGGACAGACGCTGTCGACTTGTTTCCACGGCACTGCGCAGGCCCTGCAGCTGCGCTTCGAACCAAGCGCTCTGTCGCCGTGCCGGATCGAGCCTGAGTTCCAGGCTGGCTTTGAGGTATTCGGCTGCGAATGCGTTGACTACAGCCGCCGCGACCCCCGGATCGGCATCTTCGAAGCGGAGCCGAATGACATTGCTATCCGAGGCAGGCTTGACCGTCAGCTTGCTCAGCAACGCCTGTGCGCGCGCTTCCGGCGATTGGCTGGAGTCGGCCGATGACGGCTTGACCGAGGCAGCAACGCGCAGTGCGACGACGCGACTGGTGATGATGTCCGCCTGAGTGGCCATCAGCGCGTCGTTCGATTGCGCATGTCCAGGCGCACCCGTCACCGGATCGAGTCCTTTCGCATCGATGATGAGAGAGCCGTTGGCTACATAGATCTGCGGCAGCATCAGGTGCGCTCCGATCGCGGTACCTACGGCGAGGACAGTGACGAAGATCACCAGGCGCATGCGCGCCGACAGGATGCTGAGGATTTTGTGGTGTTTCATCGCATTGTCTTCATATCAGAACAGGCTTGCCTTGATCAGCAGGACATCGTCGGCCCGTAGCACATCGGTACTACGCGCGGTGTATTCCTGCTCTTTCCCATCCGGGTCCTTGCGCTTCACGATCACCCGCCGCTCGGATCCGCGTGCGGTTAGCCCACCACCGGCAGAGATGGCCCGTGACACGGTCATATTGCGTTCGAGGCGATAGACACCGGGCTTCTGCACTTCGCCATAGACATAGAACTGCTCCGCGCGCGGCACGTAGATACGATCGCCGCCTTTCACCGGAGCATTCTGCGCAGAATCGCCGCGAAACAGCGCATCGAGATCGATCTTCTTCGTCGAACCGTCGACGCGCGTAAGAATCGCCTGGTCTCCCGCGGATTGCGCGATGACCCCGCCGGCTTCCGCGAGCACGTCGACGACACTGCCGCTCGCCCGCAGCGGATACTGCCCCGGCTTCACTACATACCCGAGCACCGCGATCTTCTGGCTCTCGTATTCGGTCACGAGAACCGACACCTGCGGCTGGCGCAGGAAGTTTCCGTCGATGAAGCGTCGCGACAGCAGCGACTCCACTTCCGCAGTCGACAATCCGGCGACCTGCAACACGCCGACCAACGGTACCGTCAAGTTGCCTGATTGTGATACCCGCGCCTCGGTGCCAAGGTCGGGCGAACCGAAGACAGCAATCTTGACGAGATCGCCTGCACCGATGCGATAGTCGTCCGCTTCGGCCTGGGTCCAGGGATACAGCGACAGCAGGGCTGCCACCGCAACCAGCACTACGCCGAGCCAGCTGCGTTCAATACGCATGACGATCCTTCCAGATCATCCGCGCGGTCTTGAGCACGATGATCAGATCGAGACCGAGCGACCAATGGCGGAGGTATTCGAGGTCGAACATGATCCGCATGGTCATTGAATCGAGATCGTCGCCGCCGCGATAGCCGTTCACCTGTGCCCATCCCGTGATACCCGGCTTCACCTTGTGGCGGACCATGTAACCGGGAATCTGCCGCCGATACTGTTCGTTGACGGCGATGGCATGCGGCCGCGGACCGACGATGCTCATGTCGCCGAGCAGTACGTTGAAGAGCTGAGGCAACTCGTCCAGCGAGGTGCGACGGATGAACGCACCGAACCGCGTCAGGCGGGTATCGTCGCGACTCACCTGGGTATAGTTCTGCTCTCCGTCTTCCATCACACGCAGCGATCGGAATTTGAAGACCACGATCTCACGCCCGTCGAGTCCGTAGCGCCGCTGGCGGTAGATTGCCGGGCCGGGCGACGTGAGCCGCACGCACGCCGCGACAATCAACAGCAACGGTGCGGTCAGCACCAGGGCGAGAGCGGCGATCAGGATGTCGCTCAGGCGCTTCGCAACGCCGTGGACCCCGTAGAAGGGCGACTCGCAAACGGCGATCACGGGAATGTTGTCGACCAGGTCGAAGCGCGGCTGCACCAGGTCGAAGACATGGAAATCCGGAACGAAGTAGACCGATGCGGTCGAGTCGCGCAGCGAATTGATCAGTTCGACGATGCGCGGCTGCGGATTCATGGGCAGCGTGACGTAGACGGTATCGATGCCGTTGCGGCTGACGTAGCTGCCCACATCCTTCAACTGCCCGAGAATGCGGTCGCGACATTCGAAAGGGATCCGCGACGCGACGCGGTCCTCGAAATAGCCGACGACGTTGACGTGTCCGCCCGGGCGCCTGCGCAGATTGTGTTCGAGTTGCACTCCTACCGAAGTCGCACCCACGATGAGCGCACGGCGTTTCTGACCGTCCCTTGCCGAAGCCCTCTGGAGAAAGGTACGTGCGACGCTTTCGCCGACCCACAAGACGACCGGGGTGACAAGGGCCCACGCCGCCAGCAAAGTGCCGTTGAAGTTCTCGCTCAGGCGCGAGACCTCCAGCAGCACGAACAGGAATGCCATCAGTAATGCCCAGCGCAGCGTGATATCGAACAGCGAACGCAGTGCCATCACGCTGGCGGACAGGTTCTTCAGCGGTGCGATGTCGAGCAGGTTGGCGACGCCCAGGAAAGACAGTACGGCGATCAGGAGATACGGTCCGTGGGGACGGTCGTACTCGAACGCGAGACAGACGAGCAGCGTGAGCAGCGGAATCACCGGATAGAGCAGCGACTTGAGAAGAAAGACCACCGCAGGCTCGGTCGCGCTCACATCGCCGTTCGAATCGCGCGATCGGAAGGCGAGCAGGCCCGACGCGGGCTGTGGACGCGATGGAAACTCAGTGCTGCTCATTGGCTATCAGCTGTGCTATGCAGTTCGGATTGAACATGGGATGTAGCGATGCGGAGCGTGGCAGCGATCGAAACGGCGGCTCACGCGCCGAAGAGATTCGCTCGCAGCAATCGATGTTTACGACACAACTGGTTCGCCACCAAACCCATACCGATCAGGCTCGCCAGCAGTAAGTCGCTTGATGAACGAGGCGCATCATTGACGTTGGCGTGGGCGGCCATGACCGAATGGGGTGCCATCGAATCGCCGCGGGCTTGCCACGGCTGGATCCTCGACAGGTCCGAGCCCGCCAGCGGCATCGGAGTCAGGCTCCCCAAGGTTGCGACCACTCCCCACATCCAGACCCCGCACCGGACTCTGCGCATTCAGCCTCCGACCCAACTTTCGCTCATGCAGGTCCCATGTCCTGCGCACGCAACACCCGCCAGCGGGCACCGCAACCCAAGACGACCTTACAGGGCAATCCTACAGTCTTACAAGCAAATAGTATTCCAACCCATTGCTTCTTAGGCATTGTCTCTATGATGAGACGGTAAAAACGTACCTGTAGGTAACTTGCTTATGTCGAAAAAAGCCGGGGCTAGGTAGATGCCGAGTCGATTGCTGTGAGGGAGGTTGCGCGCCAAAGCAACATCGTCCAAAACGGTTGACCCTCCCTTTTCCAAGCCCACACAGCGGCAAAGTCGCGCTACCCACAATGGATCAGTACTGCGAGCTCCTGCCCTGCCCTTGTGCACACAGCGCCCGGTTTCGTCGAGGATGAGCAGGACTTCGAGCACTCGATCGATCCCAGCGATGCGTGCGGCGCGCGACGCACGAAGAGCACAATGGTAGAAAGAGAGGTTTCGAGATGCGATGCGTAAGGTTGCTTATGCATCGGATCATTCATTGCGAATCGCATCATCGGTTCGTTGTCGAGCCGATACGTCATTCACGAGCAGGGCAAATGCAACGAGCTCCGCAGTAGCAGTCACGCGGCTGTTCCATTCGACGAGTATTCATGATCGACATACCAAGCATCGCCGGCTCGATCGCCTCGCTCAAGGCGCAGCTCGAAACGCATCACTACATCTGCAGCGATCAGATCGCGACCGCTGTCTATCTTGCCTACCATCTGCGCAAGCCTGTCCTGATCGAAGGACCGCCGGGAGTCGGGAAGACCGAACTGGCGAAGACCACCGCCGCGATGTTCGACCTGCCCTTGATCCGGCTGCAGTGCTACGAAGGACTCGATGAGGCAAAGGCGCTGTACGAATGGAA
>Ga0157380_10000084_pt1 | contig 52067 bp, 45 predicted proteins | sample S35metaG_FD_119757 | JGI IMG/M metagenome (GOLD analysis project Ga0157380, IMG submission 119757) | Switchgrass rhizosphere microbial communities from Kellogg Biological Station, Michigan, USA - S3-5 metaG | ecosystem: Host-associated > Plants > Roots > Rhizosphere > Soil | place: USA...
CGCTGAACCTTGACGACTACCGGGCGCATGGTGGCTGGGCCGGGCTGGAGACAGCGCGCGCCATGACGCCACAGCAGGCGGTTGATGTCGTCAAGGCTTCGGGGCTGCGCGGCAGGGGTGGGGCCGGTTTCCCGACCGGCATCAAGTGGCAAACCGTGCTGGATGCGCAGGCTGACGAGAAATTCATCGTCTGCAATGCGGACGAAGGCGATAGCGGCACATTTGCTGACCGTATGTTGATGGAAGGCGATCCCTATTGCCTGATCGAGGGCATGGCCGTCGCCGCCCACGCGGTTGGCGCCAGTTATGGCTATATCTATGTCCGCTCCGAATATCCTTTCGCTATCGCCGCACTGAACGAAGCAATCGCGCGATCCGCGGCTATAGTCGCGCCCTTCCGGCTTGAGGTGCGTGTCGGCGCTGGCGCCTATGTGTGCGGCGAGGAAACGGCGCTGCTCGATTCCATCGAGGGCAAACGCGGGCAGGTCCGCGCCAAACCGCCATTGCCGGCGATCAAGGGGCTGTTCGGCAAGCCCACAGTGATCAACAATGTGCTCAGTTTCGGCGCCGTTCCCTTCATCCTCGCCAATGGCGCCGAACGCTATGCGGAGATCGGCTTCGGCAAGTCTCGTGGCACGATGCCGATCCAGCTCGCCGGCAATGTCCGCAATGGCGGTCTGTTCGAGATCGGCTTCGGCATCACCCTCGGTGAATTGGTGAACGAGATCGGCGGGGGGACGGAAAGCGGTCGCCCGGTGCGCGCGGTTCAGGTCGGTGGTCCGCTCGGCGCCTATTTCCCGCCGTCGATGTTCGACATGCCTTTCGATTACGAGACCTTCGCGCAGAATGGCGGACTGATCGGCCATGCCGGGATCACCGTGTTCGACGATAGCGTCGACATGATGGCGATGGCGCGGTTCGCCATGGAATTCTGTGCGGTCGAAAGCTGCGGCAAATGCACGCCCTGCCGGATCGGCTCGACCCGTGGTGTCGAGACGATCGATCGCATCCGTGCCGGCGGACGCGGGCAGGATGCGGTCGAGCGCCTGCCGCAGATGCGCAATGCCCCCTCCCAAGCGCGAGGGATCACGCAGGAAATCGCGCTGCTTCGCGATCTTTGTGATACAATGAAGCATGGCTCGCTGTGCGCGCTCGGTGGTTTCACCCCTTATCCGGTGCTGAGCGCGCTCGATCATTTCCCCGAGGATTTCGGGGCGGAGACGATTTCGTGACGGCAGCGCTCAATATTGCTGCGGCGACTGCGGATGTCCGTACCTTGCGGTTCGACGGAGCGCCGGATGGGGCAGGGCCGCGCGCGGTTCCGATCGAGGCGCCGATAGCGTTCGAATATGATGGCGTCGGCTACGCGGTGATGATGGGCACGCCTTCGGATCTCGAAGATTATGGCGTCGGCTTCACCCTGTCGGAACGGCTTGCCGCCGATGCTTCCGAGATCGAAAGCGTCGAGCCGGTAGAGGTGCCGCGTGGCTGGGTGCTTCGTATCCGGCTGCGGGGCGGGGCGCGTTCGGATCTTAGCGAGCGCATTCGCCTCCGGGTGAGCGAAGGAAGCTGTGGGCTCTGCGGCGTGGAAACGATCGAGCAGGTGTTGCGACCCTTGCCGAAGATCGAACGCAAGCATCCCGTGACAAGGGCGGCGATCGGATGCGCGATCGGGCGGCTTGAGGCGCTTCAGCCGTTGGGGCACGCCACCGGCGCTGCGCATGCCGCCGCCTGGTGTGGTTTCGATGGCGCGCTTCGGGTGGTGCGCGAGGATGTTGGTCGCCACAACGCCATGGACAAGCTGATCGGCGCCGTCGCACGGGCTGGCGAGGATATCCGCGACGGATTCATCCTGCTGACCGCGCGCTGCAGTTATGAACTGGTGGAAAAGGCGGTGGTGGCCGGGTGCCCGCTGCTCGTCACCATTTCCGCGCCGACAAGTCTCGCGGTGGAGCGGGCACAGGAAAGCGGCCTCGCGCTTGTCGCGCTGGCCCGCAAGGACAGCATGCTGGTCGTCAATGATCCGGGGAACATGCTGTCATGACGTTCGGAAGGATGGATCATGGCTTGGATCGGTGAAATCGATTTGGGCACCAGGCCGACGCCGGCCAATGACAAGGCGCTGGTGAGCCTCATTATCGACGGGCAGGCCATCGAGGTGCCGGAAGGCACGTCGATCATGCGGGCGGCCGCACTGATGGGCACGACGATTCCCAAGCTCTGCGCGACCGACAGCCTCGATGCGTTCGGATCCTGCCGGCTGTGCCTGGTCGAGATCGAGGGGCGCAATGGCTATCCCGCGTCTTGCACGACGCCGGTGGTGCCGGGCATGGTGGTGCGCACCCAGACCGAGAAGCTCAAGACGCTTCGACGCGGGGTGATGGAACTTTATATCTCGGATCACCCGCTCGATTGCCTGACCTGTCCCGCCAATGGCGATTGCGAATTGCAGGATCAGGCGGGAGCGGTCGGGCTTCGCGAGGTGCGCTACGGCTATGATGGCCGCAACCATCTCGCGGTGGAGAAGGACGAGTCCAACCCCTATTTCGACTTCGATCCCACCAAGTGCATCGTCTGCTCGCGCTGCGTGCGGGCCTGTGACGAGATCCAGGGAACGCTGGCGCTGACCATAGAGGATCGCGGCTTCGCCTCCGCCGTGTCGCCGTCGCAGGGGCAGGATTTCCTGTCATCGGAATGCGTGTCCTGCGGCGCCTGCGTCCAGGCATGCCCCACCTCTGCGCTGATGGAAAAGAAGGTGGTGGAGATCGGCACGCCGGATCGCGCCGTCGTCACCACCTGCGCCTATTGCGGCGTCGGCTGCACCTTCCGCGCCGAGATGCGTGGCGAGGAGCTGGTACGGATGGTGCCGTGGAAGGACGGCAAGGCCAATCATGGGCATAGCTGCGTGAAGGGCCGCTTCGCCTGGGGCTATGCCCAGCATCAGGACCGCATCCTCAATCCGATGATCCGGAGCAGCGTCGATGAACCGTGGCAAGAGGTCAGCTGGGAAGAGGCGATCGCTTATACCGCCAGCGAGTTCAAACGGATCCAGGCGAAATATGGCGCCCGCTCGATCGGTGGCATCACCTCGTCGCGCTGCACCAACGAGGAAACCTTCCTTGTCCAGAAGCTGGTCCGGCAGGGTTTCGGCAACAACAATGTCGATACCTGCGCCCGCGTCTGTCATTCGCCCACCGGTTACGGCCTCAAGACGACCTTCGGCACCTCGGCCGGCACCCAGGATTTCGATAGCGTCGAACAGGCCGATGTGATCATGATCATCGGTGCCAATCCGACCGATGGCCATCCCGTCTTCGCCAGCAGGATGAAGCAACGGCTACGGCAGGGTGCGCACCTGATCGTCGTCGATCCCCGGCGCATCGACATTGTGCGCACGCCGCATGTCGAGGCCGATTTTCACCTCCAGCTCCGCCCCGGCACCAATGTCGCCGTGCTGACCGCGATGGCGCATGTCGTCGTGACCGAGAAACTCTACGATGAAGGCTATGTCAGGGCGCGGTGCGACTGGGATGAGTTTCAGGACTGGGCCGAATTCGTGGGCCAGGCGGTGCATTCTCCCGAAGCGACCGAGGCGCTTACGAAAGTGCCGGCGGACCTCGTGCGCGACGCCGCGCGCCTTTATGCCACCGGCGGCAATGCGGCGATCTATTATGGGCTCGGCGTGACGGAACACAGCCAGGGCTCCTCCACGGTGATGGCGATCGCCAATCTCGCCATGGCCACCGGCAATGTCGGGCGCGAAGGGGTCGGCGTGAACCCGCTGCGTGGCCAGAACAATGTCCAGGGCGCCTGCGACATGGGCAGCTTCCCGCACGAATTCTCCGGCTATCGCCATGTCTCCGATGAGGCGACCCGCAAGATGTTCGAGCAGGCCTGGGGCGTTCCGCTTTCGGCCGAGCCGGGATTGCGCATTCCCAACATGCTCGACGCAGCGACCGACGGTGAATTCAAGGGCATCTTCATCCAGGGCGAGGACATCCTGCAATCCGATCCGAACACGACCCATGTCGCGGCCGGGCTGGCGGCGATGGAATGCGTGGTGGTGCAGGATCTGTTCCTCAATGAAACCGCCAATTACGCGCATGTCTTCCTGCCGGGGTCGACCTTTCTTGAAAAGGACGGCACCTTCACCAATGCGGAACGCCGCATCCAGCGCGTGCGCAAGGTGATGGAGCCTAAGAACGGCTATGCCGATTGGGAGATCGTCCAGCTGGTCGCCAACGCGATGGGGCTGGGCTGGACCTACGGTCATCCGTCTGAGATCATGAATGAGATCGCGGCGCTAACTCCCACGTTCAAAAGGGTAAATTATAAGGCGCTGGATGAGCATGGCTCCCTGCAATGGCCGGTGACCGATGCGGCGCCTGCGGGAACGCCGACGATGCATATCGATGCCTTCGTGCGCGGGCGTGGTCATTTCGTGGTCACCGATTATGTGCCGACCGATGAGAAGACAGGGCCGCGCTTCCCGCTGCTGCTGACCACCGGCCGGATCCTCAGCCAATATAATGTCGGCGCCCAAACCCGGCGCACCGACAATGTCCTCTGGCATGAGGAGGATCGGCTTGAGATTCATCCGGTGGACGCCGAGGATCGCGGCATCCGCGATGGCGATTGGATTTCACTCAGGAGCAGGGCAGGCGAGACGACGCTACGCGCGCTGATCACGTCGCGGGTGGCGCCGGGGGTGGTCTACACGACCTTCCATCATCCCGACACGCAGGCGAATGTGATCACCACCGAATATTCCGACTGGGCGACCAACTGTCCGGAATACAAGGTCACGGCCGTGCAGGTGATGCCGTCCAACGGCCCCAGCGAATGGCAACAGAGTTATCGCGAACAAGCGGCACATTCCCGCCGTATCGCCGGGCATGTGGCCGCGGCGGAGTAAAGCAGGCAACCGCGTGTCCACCGACGATCATCTGATCTATATGGCGAACCAGATCGCCCGTAATTTCGCGGCTTCCGGTGTGGAGGCAGCCATCAAGGCGACGGCCGACCATATCACCGCCTTCTGGGATCCCCGGATGAAGGCGCGGCTGTTCGCCTGTCAGGCTAAGGGGGAAGCGGGGCTGGGCGACATTGCTGCTGCCGCTGTTGAACGGTTACAGGGGCAGCCGGCGCAATAACTTTAGAAGTCCCGCGCAAGCGGCAGTGACTTTCTACAAGACATCTGCATGATCGTGCGCGCCTGCGTCGGTGCGTTAGAGGATGTGATGTGAATAAGCGTTGGTTCGATCTGCTCAATCTCCATCAGCCACGTCTGGAATGTCCCCAGGGTCTCGATCAACAGGGTGCGCGCCGTTTCCTCAAGACGGTCAGGATCGATGGTGGTCCCGTCGCCGAACTCGAGGGTTATGTCGATCGGGATTGGCGGCGCTTTCTCTTTACCTGGATGCTTTGCCGGTCGCTTGAGGGACGTTGCCTCGAAATAGGCGCCGCACCCTATTTCACAACGGCTCTACTAAGCGAATTCAGCAGTTTGGATCTCACGCTTAGCAATTATTCGCCAAGCGATGAGACGTCCGGTGAGCATGGCGTGCGGTGGGTGTCCCCAAACAACGGCTCGGAGATGCATCACACCATGCGCCACGATCTGTTCAACGTCGAGAACGATTGCTTGCCCTATCCGGACAATCACTTTGACGTGGTTTTGTTTTGCGAGGTGCTCGAACACCTTACCAATGACCCGTTTCGCGCGCTTGGCGAAATCAGGCGGGTGATCAAGCCGGGAGGCAGGTTGATCCTGACCACCCCGAATGTCGCATGCGCGAAGAATGTGCTCAAGATGTTCAAAGGCGGCAACGTGAACGACCGCTATTCGGCCTATGGGCCCTATGGTCGACACAATCGCGAATTTACGGCGGCGGAAGTGCGGCTTGTTCTGGCGATCATGGAGTTCTCCGTGGAGCGGCTGTTCACCGCGAATGTCCTGTTCCGGCGCATGTCGCAACTCATCGCAAATTTCGCGGCGGTGCTTGCCTTCACGGCCTTTTCCCGATCGCGCGCGCGGGCGCTTGGGCAGTATATTTTGGTCTCGGCGGTGAAGGGAGAGGCCAGCGAAGCGAAACGCCCGGAATGGCTTTTCAGAAGTTACGCGGACCCTGATCAGACGTTTGAGCTGCGGTAGCGTTTGTTATGACACTTATCCGCCCCGGCCCTTTTCGGCTTCAGTCTCCTGTAAGGCTGACCAAGCTGGCAATGATCCGACGCGTGCGCGCCGTGTTCAACGACCAAATGCGGGGAGAAAAGCCGGTCGTTCGCAGCGAACACAGCCTTTTTGGCCCCGGAACCGTGATCTGGCGCGTGCATGGCGATGTCATCACCATGATGGTTGGCGGCGTGGCGGCCCTGCTCCTTCAGATGCTGCATCCGAAAGTCCTTGCAGGTGTCTGGGATCATTCCGATTTTCGTGACAATATGCTTGGTCGTCTGCGCCGAACCGCGCGGTTCATATCGCTGACGACCTATGGTTCAGCCGAAGATGCCGAAGCCGCGATCGCGCGGGTTCGCTCGGTTCATGACGGCGTTAACGGCACCTTGCCGGATGGGACGCCTTATTCGGCGACCGATCCGCGATTGCTCGCATGGGTGCATGTCACCGAGGCGCTGTGCTTCATCGAGTCCTGGATTCGTTACGGCAATCACGATCTCGGTGCCGACGATCAGGATCGCTATTTCGCCGAAATGTCCCGGATCGCGATTGCGCTTGGCGCCGAGCCGGTTCCGGCGACGCGTGCGGAAGCCGAACAGCTCGTTCAGGAGATGCGAGGCGAGCTTCTAAGCGACAAGCGGACTCGGGAAGTCGCGGATATCGTGATGCTTCAGCGGCCGGACAATGCAATCGAAGCGTCTATCCAGGCGATGATCACCGAAGCGGCGGCTGATCTGCTGCCGCCCTGGGCACGCGAGATGCATGGCCTGTCGGTTTCGCCGATTGCGCGCCCGCTGGTTCGCACCGGCACGCTGGCCGTCGCGCGAACCCTCCGCTGGGCCTTCCGATAAAAGCCCGTCAGCGACGGCGTTGCAACACCCCCACTATCGTCCCTATGTGACAGGCACGGATTCACGGCGGGACGATTCATGACCAACACAGTTCATAGCGCGATGCTCATCCTCGGCTCGGGCCCGGCGGGGCTCACGGCGGCGATTTATGGCGCACGCGCCGGCATGAAGCCGATAGTGATCCAGGGGCTGGAGCCTGGCGGACAGCTGATGACGACCACCGATGTCGAGAACTTCCCCGGCTTTCGCGATGTCATCCAGGGCCCGTGGCTGATGGACGAAATGCGCGCGCAGGCCGAGCATGTCGGCGCACAGATGGTCTATGACATGATCGCTGAGGTCGATCTCTCTCGCCGCCCGTTCCGGCTGACAGGGGACGGCGGCACGATCTACACCGGCGACACGCTGGTGATCGCGACAGGCGCTCAGGCGCGCTGGCTCGGCCTTGAAAGCGAGACCCGGCTGCGCGGGCAGGGAGTGTCGGCCTGCGCCACCTGCGACGGCTTCTTCTATCGCGGCAAGAAGGTTGCGGTGATCGGCGGCGGCAACACCGCGGTCGAAGAGGCGCTCTACCTCACCAACCACAGCCAGGACGTAACCCTGATCCATCGACGCGACACATTGCGCGCCGAGAAGATCCTGCAGGAGCGGCTGTTCGCGCATCCCAACATCACGGTGCTGTGGAACAAGGCGATCGACAGCTTTGTGGCGGGTGAGGGCAATGCCGGACTGGTCGGGCTCGATCTGCGCGACACGGTCACCGGCAAAATCTCGCGGCTGGATCTCGACGGCGCCTTCGTCGCGATCGGGCACGAACCGGCGACTGCCCTGTTCCGCGGACAGCTTGATATCGAGCCCGACGGCTACCTCGTCGTCCAGCCCGGTACGAGCAAGACAGCGGTGCCGGGAGTGTTCGCGTGCGGCGATGTGATGGATAGGCATTATCGCCAGGCAGTGACGGCAGCGGGCACGGGCTGCATGGCGGTACTTGATGCCGAACGTTTCCTGGCCGAGGCGCGGTTCGAGGCGAGCGTCGCCGCCTAATCCGTCCTCAGAGCCGCAAGGATCAGTGCGGCCAGCCAGACTTGATCGCTGCCGCTCGCGAAGCTGTGCGAAGCACTGTTCCGCGAAGTCAGTGATATCCGTGGCGACCGGCGTATTTGCTCGCCCAGCTTGCCTTCATGGACCGATCTGAAGGCTCGTGCGGTGGCGTCCCGTTCGGCGAGAAGGATGCGGATCGGGCCAGTAAAGCCGGCAAGTGAAGCCATGACGTCATGCGCAAGGCTTTGATCGGATTGGCTCAGCGCCGATCGAATGCCGTTCATGGCCGATTTCATGCTGAAGCCCTGGGTCAGCAGCTTCCGCCATCCGGCAAGGGTCAGCAGTCGCTCGCGATAATGTGCGCGGATGGCGGCGGGCGCAGGTTGGCCGGCGCTCGCTTCGATCACCCAGGGGTTGAGCAGGATCAGCCCGTCGAACGGCGCGGCGCCATGATGCAACGCGATAGCGCTTGCTCCGTCGCACAATCCCATTCCCCACAGCCGCTCGATATGCGGACAGGCGCTTCGGAAGGCCGTAGCGGCGGCGGCGATGTCCGGCGCGCTGTTTCGGAAACCGGGATCGATGCCGCTACTGTCGCCTGCCCCGCGCCGGTCAAAGCGAAACACCGGATAGCCCGCTGCCGACAGTTGGGCGGCCAGCATTGCCATCATGCGGTGTGGCCCGATCCGGGTTTGACGCCCGCCCGTCACGATGAGCAGCCCGGTCGAGCCGTCGCCCTCGTCGAGTGTCGCGACCAGCGTCTCACCCTCGCATGTGAAGTTCACGCTGCGGCGCATGTCCTGATCCATTGAGCGAGATCGTCGGCCAATGCTCCCGTCAGCGCGGCATCCTCGTCGGGCTCGGCGCGTCGCCAGAGTGGTGTTCCAATAACCGGGACGGAACATTCCCGAAACGGGCCGGCGACGTCTTCCGGCGTGGCCGTTTCCAGTTCCTTGATCAGGGAGCTTGTTGGATAACCAGCAAACAAATTCCCGTTGCCGGCCCCGCTGATCCGCTGGGTCCGAAGCAGCGGCCGAAGCAGATCTTGACCGCTGGCACAGGCGAAGCGCCACCAGGAAGAGGCCGTTGCCGCATGGTCGATCAATGCCCCGCCACGGATCGAAGCGACGTGCGGCGGTGAGCCATAATCCTTTGTCAGGTCCTTACCGAGCCGGAAGATCGCCTCGCGCCAGTCTTCGATCGTCACCTCGTCCAGGCCAAGCAGGCTTTCACCGCAGCCGGGAAGGTCGCCGATCACAGCCCCGATTTCCCGGTTTCCCAGTGCGCGGGCAAGACCGATCATCGTCCGGCGTAAAAAATTTCGTTCTTCAAATAGGCTTTCTACAATAATGACTTGTATAGGGTATTGCGGATTAAATCTCAACAATTGCTCGCTGCTTCGTCCGGTGGAGTAGATGTCCGCGCGAGCGACCGCTGTCACGCCTGAACCTTGTCTCGGACGAACGCCACGAGCGCTCCGAACGTCTCGAGCATGTCCATGTCCACCTCGTCATCGTCGATCATGAAACCTAGCCTGTCCTCAAGCTCGGTCAGCAAACTCGCGACGGCCATGGAATCAAGTTCGGGTAGCGCGCCAAACAGCGGTGTGTCGGTCTGAAATGCAGCCGTGCGCTTGGCGTCGATGCTGAGAACATCGCCAAGCACATTCCGAATTACGTCCTCAATCGCTTGTTTGCCGATCATTCCGCAGGCCCCGCAATCTATTTCCCGCCCGCCTAATCGCTGTGCGCGCCGTGGACAAGGTCCCGCGCAGAGCACCGGTCAGACCAGCGATCGTGCGCGGATTGAAGAGATCGAGCTGAAAGAGCGGACGAGACAGGTCCATCCAGTCTGCCTTGTAGGGATCGTTGCCGGTGCCGAAGTCGATCCGCTGCACCTTGTCCTGCTCGATCGCATGGCGGAACATGGCGGCGGTCAGGATCGTACCGGGTGATTGATCGCGCCGGTCGTGGGCATGGGCAAGCTTGTGGATGGTCGCTTCGCCATTCTCGACGAGCCAGAACTGCGCGGCGATGGGGACACCGTTATCGAAAGCCAGTCCGAGCCTTAACGTTCCTGCCGCGGATTCCTGTTTTGCCAATGCGGTCAGAAAAGCGGGAGAACCTTCCTGTGGCTTCCAGCTCGATGCATAAATCTGTTCGTAGGAATGCCATATATCTTCATTGAATTGCTCAATAATATGTATTTCGAGATTATTGGATCTGGTCTTTCGCCGGAGCGTGTTTTGTAACCGGCCGGGACGGCGCGCCAGATAGTCAGGCCAGGATGGGCCGGCAATGCAGATGCTCCAGTTCGTGGAAATCCCGCTACATTTTGTTATCCAGCCAGCACGATGGAATGCAGCGCGCATCATCGAGAGCCGGTCCTCGCGCATGGGAGCCAGAGAGATCATAGTGAGGCGATGATTGACCCGCAGATGATGGGCCAACGCCTCCAGCAATTCTGACCGGGTATCACCCATAGTCACGGGACCGGTTTCCAGCGAATACCAGTTGGCCAGAGCGGTGGCATGACGCGATCGTCGGGTGAGGAGGAGCCAAACGGCTCCCAAACCGTCTCGAGCGCGAACGATTAGAGGCTCACCGGCTGGCGGACAATGCTCCAGAAGCAGCCTGTACCAGTCGAGCCGATCGAACAGGCAGCGCTGGTGCGTGCGATCGAGTGCGCCGCCGGCATCAGCCGCCACGGCATCAAGATCTGTGAAGCTGGCGATGTCGATGGCCATCCCCGGTCCGGCTAACATCCTTTCTCTGTGACGGACGATGTGGCAGGGCGAGGCATGATGGTGCAAGCCCTTGACGAAAGGCCGCGGCCGATCGACCGGCTGACGATGCACGGCGCGCCCGATGCGCCCGCGCTGGAGGATCGCGCCGGGATCGTTACCTATCGCGACCTGGACCGGATGGTCGGGGCGATGGCGGCGGCTTTGGCAGGGCGGGGGCTCGGGCGTGGCGATCGCGTTGCGACCTGGCTGGGTAAGACCCGCACCGCCTGTCTCATGCCGCTGGCCGCTGCGCGGGCAGGGCTGATCCATGTGCCGGTCAACCCCTTGCTGAAGCGGGCGCAGGTCGCCCATATCCTCGCTGACAGTGGGGCCGCATTGCTGGTTTCCGGCGAGCAGAGGCGGAGCAGTTTGCACGAGGGCGATGTCCCGTCGAGTTGCGCCGTGATCGATGAATCGGACCTTTCGGGGCATGGTGACGTCATGACGCCATCAGACGCGGACCCTGCGGAAATCGCGGCAATTCTCTACACGTCGGGCTCGACGGGGCGGCCGAAGGGGGTGGTGCTGAGCCACGCCAATCTCTGGCTCGGCGCCATCGCGGTCGTGCAGTACCTGAAGCTCACTTCCGCGGATCGAACCCTGTGCGTGCTGCCGCTGAGCTTCGATTATGGTCAGAACCAGTTGTTCTCGACCTGGGCGGCAGGCGGCTGTGTTGTGCCGTTCGATTATCTGATGGCGCGTGAAGTCGTGAAAGCGGTGGAGCGCCACCGGATCAGCGTGCTGGCGGGGGTGCCTCCGCTGTGGACCCAGCTTTCGGAGGTCGCTTGGCCGCCCGAGACGGGGGCCTTGCTCAAGATCCTTACCAATAGCGGCGGGCGCCTGGCGGTGCCGCTGGTACGGCGGCTGCGTGCGCTGTTCCCGCAAGCGGCGCTGCATAGCATGTACGGGCTTACCGAAGCCTTCCGGTCCACCAGCCTTGATCCCGCGCTCATCGATGCCCATCCGGATGCGATCGGCACCGCCATTCCGTTCGCCGAGATCATGGTTGTGAAGCCCGATGGCAATATCGCGGGAGATGGTGAACCGGGCGAGCTCGTTCATGCCGGACCGCTCGTGGCGCAAGGCTATTGGCGCGATCCTGTGCGAAGCGGTGAAAGGTTCAAGCCGGCGCCGCCGGAGTCGCGATTTGGCGGCACGGCGGTGTGGTCAGGGGATACGGTCGTGCGGGGCACTGACGGGCTGCTGCGGTTCGTCGCCCGCGAGGACGAGATGATCAAGACCGCCGGCAATCGGGTCAGCCCGACCGAAATCGAGGAAGCGGCGGTCTCCAGCGGCTTTACCAGCGAGGCGGTTGCCTGGGGCGTGCCGGATGATGCGCTCGGGCAGGCGATACTGCTTGCGGTCGCGATGAAGGCCGGGGATGAAGAGGCGTTCACACGCTTTCTTAAGCAGGAACTGCCCAATTTCATGCAACCGCGCCGAATCCTCCGCTTCGACACCCTGCCGCGCAATGCGAACGGCAAGCTCGATCGTGCGGGGCTGGCCGCGGAGCATCGCGCATGAAGGCGGCCGGTGCGATTCCAGCCGACTACAGCGCCCGCAATGGTGAACTGCTGATCGGCGGGCAGCAGGCCGGAGCACTGATCGACAAAGCGGGAAGCCCGCTTTTCGCTTATGACGCTGGGATCATTGCCGAGCGGGTTACGCACTTCCGGAAGGTTATGCCGGATACCATTTCACTTCATTATGCAATTAAAGCAAATCCATATGATGGTATCTTAAAACATATTGTCAAAATTGTTGATGGCTTTGACGTCGCCTCGGCGGGTGAGATGGGAATGGCGCTCGCTGCCGGGATGGCCCCCGAGAAAATTTCGATGGCCGGGCCTGGCAAGCGCGACGAAGAGCTGGCTGCTGCCATCGACGCCGGTATCACGATCAATCTCGAATCCGAGGGTGAGGCCGAACGCGCGCTTGCTGCGGCCCGACAGCTTGGTCGCGCTGCGCGGCTCGCGGTACGGGTCAATCCCGATTTCGAGATCAAGGGATCGGGCATGCGGATGGGCGGCGGGGCGAAGCCGTTCGGTATCGATGCCGAGCGGGTCCCGGCGCTGGTGCGGCATCTTGTTTCGGAAGGGGCCGACTGGCGCGGCTTCCATATCTTCGCGGGATCGCAGGCGCTGGATGCCGAGGCGATCATCGCGGCCCAGCAGGCGACGTTCGCGCTAGCAGCCGACCTGGCCGAGCGTTCGGGCGCCACACCGCCGCTCGTCAACCTCGGCGGGGGCTTCGGCATTCCCTATTTCGCGGGGGAGCGGCCGCTCGATATCGAGGCGATCGGTGCCGCGCTCGCCGAAACGCTGGCGGCGCGCCCGGGCGTGCTGAAATCCTCGGAATTCGCGATCGAACTGGGCCGCTGGCTGGTCGGCGAGGCGGGCGTCTATCTGACCCGCGTGATCGACCGAAAGATAAGCCACGGCGAGGTCTTCCTCATCGTCGACGGCGGCCTTCATCATCAGCTCGCCGCCAGCGGCAATTTCGGTACGGTGGTGCGCCGCAACTACCCCGTGGCGGTGGCCAACCGCTTCGGCGCGGAGCCGGAGGAAGAGGTCAGCGTGGTGGGGTGCCTGTGCACGCCCCTCGATCGTTTGGCGGACAGGGTGGCGCTTCCGAAAGCCGATGTCGGGGATGTGATCGCGATCTTCATGGCGGGCGCCTATGGCCTCACCGCCAGTCCCAGTGCCTTTTTGGGACACCCTAAACCATATGAAATAATGGTCGGCCCCGGATTTATACCATAGGCCTAACCGTACTTTAACCTGCGCAAGCCATAGCGGAGCCTGAATTCAGGTGTGTGCTCGCCGGAATCAGGCGGGTTCAGGTTGCGAAAGGGCGTCGAAAATGGGGCATTGGAACAGCGTGCGGCTCGCGGCAGGCCTGCTGGCGGCGATTTCCGCGACCAGCGTTATCGCCAAAGACGCCAAGGAACTGCCGTCCGCATCGTTCGTCGGCACGCATGAAGGGCCCGGTGAAGAATATGTCATCGGCCCGCTCGATCAGCTCACCATCTTCGTCTGGCGCAATCCGGAGCTTGGCGCCAAGGTCCAGGTCCGTCCCGACGGCCGCATCACCACCCCACTGATTTCCGATCTTCCCGCCGTCGGCCGCACGCCTGCGCAGCTTTCGGAAGATATTAAGACTGCGCTTTCCAAATATGTGAAGGATCCGTTGGTCTCGGTGATCGTCGAGAATTTCTCGGGCACCTATTCGCAACAGGTCCGGGTCGTCGGCGCGACCGAGAAGCCCGCATCGCTGCCCTATCGCGCCAACATGACCCTGCTTGACGCGATGATCGCGGTGGGCGGGCTCAACGAATATGCTTCGGGCGACAAGGCTCGGCTGATCCGGGCGGATCGCGCCACTGGCAAGCAGGTCGAGTATAAGCTCAAGATCGCGCGCCTGCTCAAGAAGGGCGACGCGTCCGCCAATGTGAAGCTCGAACCCGGCGATGTCATCATCATCCCGGAAAGCATGTTCTAGGCGCCGGGCATGAACGCGATCTACGAGGAAATAAGGGTAGCGCTCCACATCGTCTGGCACCGGCGCTGGCTCGCGTTGGCAGTGGCATGGGCGGTGTGCGTGCTCGGCTGGCTGGCCATCTCGCTCATTCCCAACACCTATGAATCTCACGCCAAGGTGCTGGTGCAGCCGCAATCCTTGCTGCCGGGCAGGGTCGGGATCACCGAAAATGATACCCAGCGCGATATCGATCAGGTCCGCCAGACGCTCACCTCACGCGAAAATCTGGTGAAGGTCGTTCGCAGCACCGATATCGCCCGCCAGGTCAAGAGCGATGCCGACGTGCTGTCGCTTGCCGGCGGGCTTGCCAATGGCATCGAAGTTGTCGCCCAACCGGACAACCTGTTCGAGATCACGGCGAAGACCAGTGTGGGCGGGCTTTCGGATGCGCAGAACGCCCAGCTTGCGCACGACGTCGTCCAGAAGCTGATCGACCTGTTCATCGAAGGCAATGTTGCCAATGACCGGGCCGAGGCGACCCGCTCCATGCGGTTTCTCAACGAGGAGATCGGACGTCGCGAAAAGGGTCTGCGTGATGCAGAGTCAAAACGGGTCGCTTTCGAGCAGAAATATCTCGGCGGGATGCCCGGCAGCGGCTCGATCGATCAGCGCGCCGATGCGATCCGCGCCGAGCTGACCTCGCTCGAACCCAATCTGGCGTCCGCACAGAGCAGCCTTGCCGCAATGAACGCGCAAATGGCATCGACGCCCGCGACCATCGCCGCCCCTGGCGCTCCCGGCGGCAGCAGCCGCGCTGCGCAGCTTCAGGCTCAGCTTGCTGAGGCGCAGGCAAAGGGCTGGACTGATCAGCACCCCGACGTTGTCGCCATCCGTGCCCAGCTCGCGCGGCTCGGTAAATCGGGTGGTGATGGTGTCGGCGGCACGATGAACCCCGCCTATATGGCAATGCGTTCGATGCAGGCCGAGAAGCAGGCGACCGCCTCGGCATTGGCCGCGCGCAAGGCCCAGCTTCAGAGCGATCTCGCCCGATTGACCTCAATCCAGATCAGTGAGCCGAACATTGCCGGCGAGCAGGCCCGCCTCAGCCGCGACTATGAAGTGCTCAAGGACCAGTACGACAAGCTGATGTCCGATCGCGAGGAGCTTCGGTTGCGGACCGATGTCGCCAGTCGTGGCGATGCGGTCCAGGTCAAGCTGATCGAACCACCCTCGCGTCCGACGCTGCCGTCCTCACCCAATCGCCCGCTTTTGTTGTTCGCGGTACTGATCGCGGGTCTCGGCATGGGCGTTGGAGCCGCTTGGGCGCTTGGGCAGCTCAAGACGAGCTACAGCACGGCGGAGCGGCTGGCCCGCGCCACCGGTCTGACCGTGATCGGATCGATCCCTGAAACACTGACTGATGTGCAGATAGTGCTCCAGAAGCAGAAACTCAGATGGTTTGCCGGTGCCGCGGGTGCGCTCGGCGGCGCGCTGCTCCTGCTGCTGGCGATTGAGTTCGTGCAGCGCGGAATGATGGCCTGAGGACGGAAGATCATGCAGACAAACGCCAAGCCCATCCGCCGTCCCTCGCTGATCGAGCGTGCCGCCGAGGCCTATCAACTCGCCGAGCAACTCAATGCTCATGTCGAGGAGAAGGTGCTTGAGCTGGAGGAGAGTGCTGTTGTTCCGCCGGTCGCTCCATCCCCCGGTGCGCCGGTTTCTTGGACAGCGCCGGGCCGCGTCGCGCGGGTCGATCGCGTCGAGCTTGCCGAAGCGGGTTATATCCTGCCCGATGCTCTGCCGACCGCGCTTGCCGAGGAATTCCGGATCGTCAAGCGCCAGCTTCTCCAGAGCGCGCTAGGCGGACAGGGGGTTGAGCCTGTCCATAACGGGCGCGCGATCCTTGTGTCCTCGGCTGAGCCGGACGCGGGTAAAACGTTCTGTGCGGTCAATCTCGCCCTCTCGATGGCCCGCGAGAAGGATATCGAGGTTCTGCTTGTCGACGCCGACTTCGCGAAACCGGAAATCCTTTCGACCCTCGGGATCGAAGGGGGGGCGGGCCTGGTGGACGCGCTCTGCGATCCTTCGATGGACGTCGAATCCTGCGTCGTGCGCACTGACCTGGCGAATCTTTCGGTTTTGCCGGCGGGCCGCGCCTTCAATGAAACCAACGAGCTGCTGGCCTCCGAAAAAACTCGTATCGTGTTTGAGAGATTGCTTTCAAAGCCCTCCAGAATTGTGATTTTTGATTCATCGCCTGCCCTTGCGGCATCGACCGCCTCAGTACTCGCGGGCCTGGCCGGGCAGGTGATGATGGTCGTCCGCGCCGATGTGACCGGAGAAAATGAACTGAGAGAGGCGCTGGGCCTCCTGAGCGGCTGCGATCATGTGCGGCTGCTCCTCAACGCGGTACGGCTGGCGCCCCATGGGCGCCGCTTCGGCGCCTATTATGGATATGGAGCTTGATCATGCGTAAGCAGGCCTTCGCACGCGCGCTCGCGCTGCTGGGAAGCTTCCTGATCGCGCCGATGGCCTCGGCTGAAACGCGCATCGCGCCTTATATCGAAGCCCAGCAGGTGCTCGACGCCGAATTCAACAACGGCGGCGACGTGCTCACCTATACCACGGTAATGGCCGGTATCGATGGCAGTATAACGGGCAAGCGCGTCGAAGCGCAGGTCAGCTATCGCTACGAGCATCGCATTCCGTGGGACAACAAGATTTCCTCCGAAGATGCGCACAGCGGCCTCGCCCGGGCACGCGCGCATGTCGTTCCCGATCTGTTATCGATGGAGGGCGGCGCGATCGCCATGCGGGCGCGCAGCGACGTTCGCGGTGCACCTGTTTTCCTGAGCAGCGACAAGAACGCCGCCACTCAGGTGTATGGCGCGTTCGCCGGGCCTGACCTGAAAACCCACGCCGGCCCGCTTTCGGTCAACGCGAGCTACCGGCTGGCCTATGTGGCGGTTGATGACAATGCGACGTTCGCCCTGCCGACAGGCCAGCCCCCGGTCGATCGCTTCGATCACGCGACAAGCCATGATGCGAGCCTCAGTGTTGGAATGCCATCCGGCCGGTTGCCGTTCGGCTGGACCGTCACCGGAGGCTACACCCGCGAGAGCGCAAGCCAGCTGGATCAGCACTATACCGGGAAATATGTGCGCGGCGACGTGACGGTCCCGGTTACGCCGCATCTCGCGATCACGGGCGGCGCGGGATATGAGGATATCAGAGTGTCCCAACGCTCGCCGCTGCGCGACGCCAACGGTGTGCCGATCTTCGACACCGGTGGAAGGCTGGTCACCGATCCGGCATCGCCGCGCCAGACTTCTTACGAGACGGACGGGCTGATCTGGGATGTGGGGGCGACGTGGCGCCCCAATCGGCGGACAACGATTCAGGCGCGTGGCGGCGAGCGCAATGGCGGCCGCGCGATCACCGGCTCGATCGATTACCAGATCCGTCGCCACGTCGCGCTGCGCGTCGGCGTCTATGATGCGATCGAGAGCTTCAGCCGCGCCCTGACCCGCGGCCTGGCGCAGCTTCCCACCAGCTTCGATGTCAACAGGAACCTGCTGACGGGCGATTTCGGCGGCTGCGTGTTCGGCAATCAGCCGGGAACGGGCGCCTGTCTCGGCGACGTGCTACAATCGATCACGACCGCGAATTATCGCAGCCGGGGCGTGTACGCCGTGATGTCGGGTGAGCGCGGACCGTGGCGTTATGGCTTCGGCGGCAGCTATTCCGAGCATAAATATCTGACGTCGCAGATCGTCGGACTGTTCAATGTCGATGGCATCGTCGACAAGAGCTTCACCTATCAAGCGGATGTGAGCCGCCGCCTTTCGTCTGTTTCTGAAATCAGCGGCGATGTGTTTGCAAATTGGTACAGCAGCGGCTTCAACGGCGCACCCAACGTGTCCAATGTCGGAGCGACGATATCCTATTCGCGGGAGTTGACGAACCATCTGACGGGATATGTCGCGGCAGGGGCCTATAATTACAGGCTACAGCATGTAGGCAGCAGCAATCATGGCCAGCTTATGGCGGGCCTTCGGTATCAGTTCTGAGTGCAACCGGGGCAACCCGGCGGAGACGAATATGTACAGTGATCATTACGGGTTCAGCGAGCGTCCTTTCCAGCTGACTCCTGATCCCCGCTTCTGGTTCGAAAGCCAGACGCACCGCAAGGCGATGGCCTATCTGGGCTATGGCCTGGCGCAGGGCGAAGGGTTCATCGTGATCACCGGCGATATCGGCGCCGGCAAGACGACCCTGGTCGGGCACCTGCTCGCCACGATCGATCGCGCGCGTTTCACCGCGCTCAACATCGTCAGCACCCAGGTCGGGGGAGACGACATGCTGCGTCTGGTGGCGCAGGGGCTTGGCCTCAGCGTCGAAGGCGCCGCCAAAGCGCAGTTGCTCGATCGGGTCGAGCGCATGCTCGATGACCAGGCGCGTCTTGGCAAGCATGTCCTGATCATCGTCGACGAGGCCCAGAACCTGCCCACTTCGGCGCTCGAAGAGCTTCGTATGCTCTCCAATTACCAGGTGGGCAATCGTTCGCTCGTTCAGATCTTCATGCTCGGCCAGCCCGAGTTTCGCGATCGCCTTCGCGATGCGCCCGAGCTCGAGCAGCTGCGCCAGCGTGTTATCGCCACGCATCACCTGGATCCGATGCGAGAAGAAGAAGTCGAGCCCTATATCATGTTCCGGCTCAATCAGGTCGGTTATGCCGGCGTGCCGGCTTTTTCGGCCGGCGCCTTTACCGAGCTTTACAAGGCAAGCGGCGGCGTGCCGCGCATTCTTAACACGTTGATGGCGCGTGTGTTGCTGAATGCGGCGCTCGAAAATCTGCTCAATATAGACGAGGAGACGATTGTTGCCGTGGTCGAGGATGCGCATGCCGAAGCATCCTCCCCGACCGCGACCGCGATTGTCGCGCTCGACAGTGTCGCCGAGGAGCGTATCAACCGGCTTGAGGCGCGTGTGCACGAACAGGAAGCCGCGCTGCGGCGGGTGCTCGGTTTGCTGGTGAGCTGGGTCGAGGCCGACGCCGACACTCCGTTGGGGAAGCGCAGCGACGCCGCCTGACGGCGGGGGCGGGGGATTGATGCTCAACGCGCTATCAGTGGATGTCGAGGACTGGTTCCAGGTCGGCGCTTTCGAGACGACGATCGACAAGGCGAGCTGGGACGGCCGCCTTCACCGGGTCGAACGCAACACTGAAGCGGTACTGACCCTTTTCGGTGAAGCCGGCGTGCGGGCGACATTCTTCACGCTCGGCTGGGTCGCGGCCCGTTACCCAGCGCTGATCAGGAAAGTCGCCGAGGCGGGTCATGAGGTCGCCAGCCATGGCTGGGATCATCTCCGGGTGTTCCGGATGACGCCCGCCGAATTTTCCGACGATCTCAAACGTGCACGGTCGGCAATCGAGGATGCTACCGGCAAGGGTGTCACTGGCTATCGCGCGCCGAGCTTCTCGATCGACCTGCGTACGCCGTGGGCGCACGAAGTGCTCGCCGAGGCTGGCTATGCCTATTCCTCGAGCGTCGCGCCCGTCGTCCACGATCATTATGGCTGGCCCGAAGCTCCACGTTTTGCCTTCAAGCCGCTGGCGGACAGCGATCTGATCGAACTTCCGGTCACAACCGTGAGGATTGGCGGACGCAATTTCGCGGCAGGGGGCGGCGGCTTCTTCCGCCTCTTTCCCTATGAGCTGTCACGCTGGGCGCTTGGCCGCGTCAATCATCGAGAGCGGCGGCCGGCGGTGTTCTACTTCCACCCGTGGGAGATCGATCCCGATCAGCCCCGCATGGCCGAGGCGCCATTAAGGTCTCGTTTGCGCCACTACACCAATCTGGAGCGAATGGCAGCTAAGCTCCAAAAGCTGCTGAGAGATTTTCAATGGGATCGCACGGACAAGGTTGTGGCGGAACAAGCCGCTCGACTGCCATGAGAACGTCGATCCGTCTGGTCGGGATCACCGACCGGATCGAGATGGAGCGCATCGACGCCTATCTGGCGGCCCACCCCAGCTCCACGCCCTTTCACCGCCCCGCCTGGATGGCCGCGATCGAGCGGGCATGTGGGCATCAGGCGCACTATCTGCTCGCGGTGGACGATGGCGGTGCAATCCACGGTCTTCTGCCGCTTCACGATGTCCGCTCGGCGCTGTTCGGGCGCGCGCTGGTGTCGAGCGGCTTTGCCGTGGGCGGCGGTATCATCGCTGAAACCCCCGAAACAGGGGCTCAGCTCGCCGAAGCGGGCTGGGGGCTCGCTAAGGGCCTGAACATTCCGTCGCTGGAATTGCGTGGCGGCCTGTTACCCGAGGGTGCCAACTGGCACGTCGAGCGCGAGACCTATGCTGGCTTTGTCCGTGCACTTGCCACCGATGATGACGCGATCCTGCAGGCGATCCCGCGCAAGCAACGCGCCGAGGTTCGGCGGGCGCTGGGCTTCAATCTGCGAGTCGAGATCGGGCGCGCGGTGGCTGATCTCACGGCTCATTATCGCGTCTATTCGGAAAGCGTGCGCAATCTCGGCACGCCCGTGTTTCCGAAGCGCCTGTTCAGCATCATGCTCGAAGCACTCGGCGACGATGCCGATATCCTCACCGTCCGCCATCAGGGCAAACCGGTAGCGAGCGTGCTAAGCCTCTATCATCGCGGCACCGTGATGCCCTATTGGGGTGGCGGAACGAGCGAGGCCAGGGGGTTGCGGGCCAATGATCTCATGTACTTCGCGCTGATGCGCCATGCCAAGGCGCGGGGCTGCGCGCGGTTCGACTTCGGACGATCGAAGTACGGAACGGGGGCCTTCACCTTCAAGAAGAACTGGGGGTTTGAGCCAGAAGCCTTGCCCTATGCGGTTAGAACGGCGGATGGCGCCGCGCCACGCGCGATAAACCCGCTCGATCCCAAATACCGCCTGCAAATTGCGTTATGGCAACGGCTGCCCTTGCCTGTGGCCAACCGCATCGGCCCATTCATCGCGCGCGGGCTGGGTTGATGCGCGATATCCTGTTTCTGGCGCATCGGCTGCCGTGGCCGCCGGATCGTGGCGACAAGATCCGCTCTCATTGCATCCTCCGCCATCTTTCGAAGCGCGCGCGTGTTCATTTGGTGACCTTCGCCGAGCATGAGGAAGAGATTGCCTCCGCCGACGAGCTGCGTCCCTGGTTGGCAAGCCTCCATGTCGAGTGGCGTTCCAATATCCCGGGCCCCCGCGTGCTTGGCGCGTTCCTCGCGAAGAGCCCGTTTTCGGTAGCCATGTTTGCGTCTTCGAGCATGCGCGTGAAGGTTGCAGAACTGTTGGCGGACAACGACATCGGCACGATCTTCGCCTTCTCCGGGCAGATGGCTCAATATGTGCCTTCGGATGCGTCGGCGCGCTTCCTGATGGATTTCGTGGACGTCGATTCGGAAAAGTTCGCCGCCTATGCACAATCAGGTCCTATGCTCCTGCGCTGGCTCTATCGCCGGGAGGCGCGCCTGCTGGGGCCATTCGAACAGGCGGTTGCACGTCGGGCGGACAAGTCGATCTTCGTGAGCGAAGCCGAGGCGGAGCTGTTCCGCAAGCTCAGCAACATGGGCGAGGACAAGGTGATCGCCATCGAAAACGGGGTGGATCTCGAAAATCTGCATCCTAACGGCGATTTCAAGCCTCTCAGCAGGGCCGAGCGCGGTCCCGGCGCCTTGATCGTTTTTACCGGTCAGATGGACTATCGCCCGAATGTCGATGCTGTCCACGCGTTCACCCGGAATATTCTGCCGGTGCTTCGGCATATCCGTCCCGACGTCCATTTCGCCATTGTCGGCCGCGATCCTTCGGTTGATGTGATGGCGCTCGCACAGCTTCCCGGCGTCACCGTGACGGGGCCGGTGCCGGATATCAGGCCATGGCTAGCGGCGGCGGATGTGGTGGCGGTGCCGCTGCGCATTGCGCGCGGCATCCAGAACAAGGTGCTTGAAGCGATGGCGATGGGGCGTCCGGTGGTCGCATCCCCGGCAGCGGCTGAAGGGATCGACGCCGAGGTCGGCCGTGACTTCGTCCTGGCCGATTCCGACGCCATGGTCACCGGGATATTGTCGCTGTTGAACGATCCCATGCGGGCCGCGAAGATCGGCCAAAATGCCCGGAAGCGGATGGAAGTCCGCTATCGTTGGGAGGAACGGCTCGCGCCCCTTGACGCGTTGCTGGCGGAATGACGACGCTCTCGATCGCTCCGGTCGCGCATGGCTCGCTGCGGCGTCACGTCATGGTGCTGGGGCTGCTATGGGCCGCTATCGTTCTGATTTTTCTGCGCGATTTCGTCGCGCTTGTGGAGATCTGGTGGACCAGCTCGACCTTCGCGCACTGCCTGTTGATCCCGCCGATCATCTGCTGGCTGGTGTGGCAGCGTTGGCCCGAGCTTGGTCAGCTCGTCCCGCGCGGCTGGCTGGCGGGTTTGCTGCTTGTCGGTGCGGGGGCAGGGGCATGGCTGCTGGGCGAAGCAGCGGGGGTGGCGCTGGCGCGCCATCTTGGTCTGGTCCTCATGCTGCAAGGCGCCGTGGTGGCGATATTGGGTCCTGAGGTATCGCGCGGTCTGATCTTCCCGCTCGCCTACATGCTTTTCCTGGTGCCGGCCGGGGAAGGGCTTGTCCCGCCGCTTCAAACCCTGACCGCGAAGATCTGCATGCTGCTGCTCGGCATCGCGGGCATTCCCGCGCACATCCAGGGCGTCTTCATCACCATCCCGAACGGCTGGTTCGAGGTCGCGGAGGCGTGTTCCGGTGTAAAATTCCTGATCGCGATGGCGGCCTATGGCGTGCTTGTCGCGCATGTCTGCTTCAAAAGCTGGCCGCGCCGGATCGCCTTCGTCGGCGCCGCGCTGATACTGCCGATCATCGCTAATGGCGTGCGGGCGTGGGGCACGATCTACATGGCGTATCGCACCAATGCCCATTTCGCCGAAGGCTTCGATCATGTGATCTATGGCTGGGTTTTCTTCGGTATCGTCATCGCGCTGCTGATGGGCGCGAGCTGGTATTGGTTCGATCGGTCGGTGGGGGACCGCTGGATCGACGTTGCCGCGCTCAGGCCGCCCGTCGGCACGACCGATCGGGTGGCGCCCGCGGCGGGGGGCGCGGTGCTGATCGCGCTTCTGGCACTGGGGTGGTCTGCGTTCGCTTCGTCCGGTGGCGCAAGCCTGACAGACGCCGAATTGCCCGACCTCAAAGGCTGGCAACGTGTCGCGCCGCCATCGGACTGGAGCCCGAATTTCGCGGGGGCCGATCGGTTTTTGCGCGGGAGTTATGTTGATGCGCGGGGCCGCAAGGTCGATCTTTCCGTTGCCGTATTCGCATCGCAAGCCGAAGGTCGCGAGCTGGTGGGATACGGGCAGGGTGCCGTCGGCCCGGAAAGCCGCTGGGCATGGACGGACAACCAGCTTTCTCCCCCCAATGGCCGCGCTTTCCGCATTACCGGTCCGGGCGGCGTTGTCCGCGATATCTTGATCTTCTATCGCGTCGGCAATGTCACGACGGGCAGCGAGTTCAGGGTGAAGGCGGAAACATTGAAGGTCAAATTGCTGGGCGGGCCAAGGCGCGGGATCGCCATCATGCTCTCATCGGTCGAGCCCGCACCTGGCCATAGCGCGCGCCCGGCGCTCGATGCCTTCATGGCGCGGTTGGGACCGGTGGATCATTTCGCTGATACCATGGCCGACGAAGCCAACTGATCGCCATGTGCGGCATCGCCGGCATCTTCCATATCGCTACCGCAAAGCCGGTGGATCCCGAGCGCGTTCGGGCGATGACCGACGCCATGGTGCATCGCGGACCGGACGGCGGGGGCGTGTGGACCGCGCCGGGTGTGGGGCTTGGTCATCGCCGCTTGGCGATCATCGATCTCGCTACGGGTGAGCAACCGATGACCAGCGTCGATGGAGCGCTTACAGTCGTTTTCAATGGTGAGATCTACAACTTCCAGGCGCTGCGACAGGATCTCGAGGCCTCCGGCGCCGTCTTCCGGACCAACAGCGATACCGAGGTGATTCTGCACGGTTGGCGGAAATGGGGGCCCGACTGCGTAACCCGTTTCGATGGCATGTTCGCCTTCGCGCTTTACGATCAGGCCCGGCGCTGCCTGTTCCTCGCGCGCGACAGGCTTGGCGTGAAGCCGCTTTTCTACACCGAATTGAGCGACGGTTCCGTGCTATTCGCCTCGGAGCTTAAGGGCGTGCTGACGCATCCCCTGGTTCGCCGTGCGCCCAATGTAAGCGCGGTCGAGGATTTCATGGCCTATGGCTATGTTCCCGATGACACCTCGATCCTCGCCGGCATCAGGAAGCTGCCGGCTGGCCATCATCTGACGCTCAAGAGCGGCGTTCCGCTGCCCGAGCCGTCACAATATTGGGATGTCAGCTTCGCCGATCGCAGCAACGCCAGCGCGGCCGGACTCGAGGACGAGTTGATCGAACTGATGCGCCGCGCCGTTCGTTCCCGCATGATCGCGGATGTTCCGCTCGGCGCGTTCCTGTCGGGCGGCGTGGATAGTTCGGCCGTGGTTGCGCTGATGGCTGAGGCGAGCAATAACGCCGTCGCAACCTGCTCGATCGGTTTCGATCAGGCCGATCATGACGAAACCCGTTATGCCCGCCAGATCGCGGAACGCTTCGCCACTGATCATCACAGCCGCATCGTGGCGGTCGATGACTTCGGCCTCATCGATACGCTGGTGGGCGCCTTCGATGAGCCGTTTGCGGACGCGTCGGCGGTCCCGACCTATCGGGTTTGCCAGCTCGCGCGCGAGACGGTGACCGTGGCGCTTTCGGGCGATGGCGCGGACGAAGCCTTCGCTGGCTATCGCAGGCACGCCTTCTTTGCGGGGGAGGCACGGGTTCGGGCTCTGCTCCCCGACCGCATTCGAAGGACGATGTTTGGCGGGCTGGGGGCGATCTATCCCAAGCTCGATTGGGCGCCACGCCCGCTGCGCGCGAAGACGACGCTGCAGGCGATCGGGCAAAGCAACGGGGAAGCCTATGCCGATGCGGTTGGCGTGACCTCATCCGCGCTGCGGAAGAAACTGTATAGCGTGGAATTGACGAGACAGCTGGGCGGGCATCGCGCCGAAGACCGCTACGTCCGGACGATGGATGCGGCTCCTGCTCGCGATGCGCTGGACCGGGCGCAATATGCCGATTTCAAGATCTGGCTGCCCGGCGATATTCTCACCAAGGTCGATCGAACCAGCATGGCGACGAGCCTCGAAGCGCGCGAGCCGCTGCTCGACCACCATCTCGTCGAATTCGCGGCCCGTCTCCCGGCACGGATGCGGCTTCGGGGCGGCACAGGCAAATGGCTGATGAAGCGCGCGCTCCGGCGCTATTTGCCCGAGGAAATATTATACCGGCGCAAGATGGGGTTCGTGACACCGATCACCGCCTGGTTTCGTGGGCCACTGGCGACGGAAGCGCGCGCGATCGCCCAAAACTCCACGCTGGCCGAAAGTGGCTGGTTCAACATGGACTTCGTGTCGCGGCTTGCCGCCGATCATCAGCGGGGCGTCGCCGACCATGGACGAACACTCTGGCAGTTGCTGATGCTGGACCGATCCCTCAAGCTCTTGTTCGTTTAGATGCCTTCGGACACTGCCGGTTGAGTTCAGACCGTTCAAAACAAACGGTCCGTCGCAAACAAGGCCTCCGGAATTATCCTGATTGCGGGAAACCTCAACAGAGGATGCATGCGGCGATTTTCAATTTTGGAACTGATGTTTTGTGAGCAGAGCGCGCTAAGTCATTGCATGGCAATAACGAAGACATTGCCAACCTCCAACCGATAATATAGTTAACAATCTCTGAGCAAGGGGGAAGCGCAATGTCGAGCCAGCCGGTTGATTTCGCGCAAGCGAGATCCGAGATGCGCACTGCGGGCGAACGGCGGACTGCGACAGTCGTGACAAGGAAACCGCGTTTGCGGTTCGATTTGTCCGAGCTTGAAGTGCGTTGGGATGAGGAAAACGGAACCCTTTGGAGCTTCATGACCCCAACGGGGCGACCGGCCTTCACCTTCCCGATGCTCCGCGATCTGCAAGCCTGGCAGCAGGAAATCCAGCGGGCTTTTCCACCCGAAAGCGAACAACTCAGATATCTCGTGCTGGGATCGCGCTTTCCGGGCGCGTTCAATCTCGGTGGCGATCTCGAGTTCGTGGCCGATCGCGCCGAGGCTCGTGATCTTCAGGCGCTGGTCGGGTATGGCAACACCTGCATCGACATATTGTATCAGAATGTCGTCAGCCTCAATCTGCCGCTGGTGACGATCGCCCTCATCCAGGGAGACGCGATTGGAGGCGGCTTCGAAGTGGCCCTGTCGTTCGATGTGATCGTGGCAGAGCGTGGCACGCGTTTCTCGTTCCCCGATCATATCTTCGGTATGTTCCCCGGTGTCGGCGCGCATGTCTTCCTGACGCGTAAGCTCAACGCCGCACAGGCCGAAAAGCTTATGCTGAGCGGCCGAACCTACACCGCCGAGGAAATGTATGAGCTCGGTCTCGTGCACGTTCTGGCCGAGCCGGGCGAAGGTGAACAGGCGGTTGCCGATTATATCGCAAACAACCTCAAGCGGCAGACTGGACAATATGGCGTCTATCGCGCGGCGCGGGAGATCAATCCCATCACCGTCGACGAACTGCGTCGGATCGTGAATATCTGGGCTGAGACGGCAATCCGCCTACAGCCGCACAACATCAAAATGATGCGCCGGCTTGCCGCCGTGCAGGAACGTTCATCGCAGAGGCATCGGATATCAGCCTGACGCGCTCCGCCGCGGCGTCGACATTGTCGAAGTCGAAATCGGGCCGCGCGAGAAAATCCTTCACATCGCCCAACGGCATCGGCCGCGCGAAATAATAGCCCTGGCCTTCGGCGCAGCCTTGGCTGCGGATATAGTCCAGCTGCTGCTGAGTCTCTATGCCCTCCGCCACGACGGTGAGATCCAGCGAATCCGCGAGCGTCGAGATCGCCTGCACTACCGCGCGCGCTTCGCTGCTGCGATAGACGTCGGAGGTGAAGGAGCGATCGATCTTGATCACGTCGAATCGGTAGCGGCACAAATAGCTCAGCGACGAGAAGCCCGTGCCGAAATCGTCAAGCGACAGGCGGATGCCAAGCTTCTGGAATCCGTCGAGCACAACACGCACATTGGGATTGTCCTCGACCAGCACCGATTCGGTGATCTCAAGTTCAAGCCGGCGGGGCTGCAAGCCGTGCTTGAGCAGCGCCTCGAGCACCATCGGCGGCAGCTTGCGCGCCTTGAGCAGGGGCGGGGAGATGTTGACGCACACCGAAATGTCTTCGGGCCACTTGGCGGCGGCGGCGCATGCGGCGTCGAGCACCCATTCGGTGATCGCATCGATCTGGCCGGTCGCTTCCGCGATCGGGATGAATAGCCCCGGCGGAATGCCGCCATGGACCGGATGGTGCCAGCGCAGAAGTGCCTCGAAGCTGGCGACATGCCCTGACTTGAGGTCAACGATCGGCTGGAAATAGAGCTCCAGCTCGCCATTGGGGATGGCGCGCTTCAGGTCGTTTTCGATCTGCTTGTTCTTGAGCAGCCGCTCTTCCATTTCGGGATCGAAGATCACGACGCAGTTGCGGCCCTTGGCCTTGGCTTCATAGAGCGCGACGTCGGCATGTCGGAGCAGGTCGTCGGCGGATTGCTGACCAGGGGTAGAGATCGAAAGACCGATCGAGGCGCTGAAATCGATCGTCGTGCCGTCCGATGCTTCGGGTTGGCTGATCGTCCGGCGCACTTCCTCGCCGAACGCCAGCGCCGCTTCGGCGCCCGCCACCGGAACGACCACGATGAATTCGTCGCCGCCGAAGCGCGCGATCTTGCCTTGCTCGCCGGCCAGCTTCTTCAGCCGCGCGGCCACGGCGTGCAAAACGACGTCACCAGCCGCATGGCCCAGCGTGTCATTGATTTGCTTGAAGCGGTCGAGATCAAGCCACAGCACCGCTACCGTGGTCTTCCCGCTTCTCAGGAGCGCATCGAGATTAGCCTTGAGCGTGACCCGATTGTCGATGCCCGTCAGCGGATCGGTCTTGGAAAGCTTTTCATAGACCGTGGTAAGCCGCAGCTTCTCCTCGCGATCGATGAAGGCTGTGAGGACGGTCTTGTAGGTCTGCAAGGTGATGTCGATCACCACCATGATGAACAGGAGGTTGGTGATTGAAAGCAGCAGGTTGAGGAACGACCATTTGATCAACAGCGCGATGCTCATCGGCAGCGAGCACAGGAAGAGCAAGCCGATCGCGATCAACGGCCGGCCGGTATTGCGGCTGGCAGCACCCGCCGCATAACCGGTCGAGGTCACCGCGGTCAGCATATGGAGGCTCGAATTGCTGGTAAGCAGGATGGTCAGAAACGTAAACTGACCCATCAGTCCGGCGTAAAGCCAAGCACCACCGTGATAGAGTATGTCCCATTTGCTGTGCACGCCCGATCCGGGCTTGAACATTCCGAATGTCACGACCCGTCCCAGCCCGGTGAGGCTCAGCATGACGGCACAGACGATCAGCCAAGGCGAAGGCGTGTCGTAGCAGACGATGGCCACCATCGACGTGCCGATAAACAGACCTATGATCAGCGACAGCTTCGAAGCGTATAAAGCATCGAGCAGCGCGGAGCGAACTGCCTTGCGCAGTTCCTCATCACGCGTGGCGACCCGGAAGACGTTAAGGAGCACGGGCGGCCCTCTAAGCCGCCAGGCCGTGATTGCGCCGCAAGATCCTCAGCAGATGACCATTGCACGCAAACTCGGGGATTCGCGCATAACGCCCGATGCACTTCTCAAGTTCAGGCGCGAAGCTGAGCAGCCAGTCCCCGCCCTCCGCAGAGGGCAGGACGAGGAAGCAAGGGTCACGGTCGGAACCCGACCGGGGGTCCTGTTCGGTCGCTGGCTGCATGGCCGGACCATGCGCGGGGAGCACTTAAAAAATGATAAATTCGGCCATCAAAACAATAGTGTTATCACCGAATTTACGAACCGATCGCACGGAAGGCTCAGGCGGCGGCACGTTCCCGTTCGCGCATTTCCTGGTTCAGCATTTCAGCCAGCAGGAAAGCGAGCTCGATCGACTGGCTCGCGTTGAGCCGCGGATCGCAGTGGGTGTGATAGCGATCGGCCAGTGCCTCGTCGGTGATCGCCACCGCACCGCCGGTGCATTCGGTGACGTTTTGGCCAGTCATCTCGGCATGGATACCGCCGCCATGCGTGCCTTCCGCACGATGGACGGCGAAGAAACCGCGCACTTCCGCCAAAATACGTTCGAACGGTCGCGTCTTGTAGCCATTGGCGGCCTTGACGATGTTGCCATGCATCGGATCGCAGGACCAGACGACCGGCCGGCCCTCGGCCTTCACCGCATGGATCAACGGCGGCAGGCCCTTTTCGATCTTGTCGTGCCCATAACGGGTGATCAGCGTGATGCGTCCCGGTACCCGATTGGGATCAAGCGTATCGAGCAGCCGCAGCAGCACGTCCGGCTCCAGGCTCGGCCCGCATTTGATTCCGATCGGATTGCCGATTCCCCGCAGGAACTCGACATGGGCCGAGCCTTCGAAGCGGGTACGATCGCCGATCCAGATGAAGTGCGCGCTGGTGTCATACCAGCCGCCGGTCAGCGAATCCTGCCGCGTCATCGCCTCTTCATAAGGCAGCAACAGCGCTTCATGGCTGGTGTAGAACTGGGTCGTCTTGAGCTGCGGGACGGTGTCGGGACTGATCCCGCATGCCTCCATGAAGTCGAGCGCATCGCCGATCCGGTCCGCAACTGTCTGATATTCATGAGCCCATGGGCTGCGGCCCATGAAATCCAGTGTCCAGCGATGCACCTGATGGAGATTGGCATAGCCACCCTGCGCGAAGGCACGCAGCAGGTTCAGCGTCGCCGCCGACTGGCTGTAAGCCTTGATCATCCGCTGGGGATCGGGAACGCGGCCTTCTGCCGTGAAAGCGATGTCGTTGACGATATCGCCACGATAGCTCGGCAGGCTGACGTCGCCCTGCTCCTCGGTGGGGGACGAGCGCGGCTTGGCGAATTGCCCCGCCATCCGCCCGACCTTCACGATCGGCAGCTTGGAGGCATAGGTCATCACCACCGCCATCTGAAGGATGACGCGGAAGGTGTCGCGGATGTTGTTCGGGTGAAATTCCGCGAAGCTCTCCGCGCAATCGCCGCCCTGGAGCAGGAAAGCCTTGCCGGCCGAGACCTGGGCCAGCTCCTCCGTCAGATCGCGCGCCTCTCCCGCGAACACCAGCGGCGGATAGTTCCGCAGCTCACGCTCAACATCGGCCAGCGCGGCCTGATCTGGATAATCCGGCATCTGCCGCGCTTCTTGGCTCCGCCAGCTGTCCAGCGTCCATTCGGATGACATGCTCAATCTCTAGTCCAGAAAAAGTCGGGCAATGCCGCTAGCCCAACATAAGCCTTATGTCACGTTTTGCGAGTGGAGGTAATTATCGATCAGGGCGACGATCCGCGTTGCCGAATTACCGGTGCCAAAGGGAAAGCGGGGAATTGCCATCGCTTGGCGCATCTCGCGGTCGTCGATGACCCTCATGACGTCATCCCGGATTTTCCCGGCATCGGTCCCCGACAGGATCGCGCTGCCGCATTGGACAGCCTCCGGACGCTCGGTCACATCGCGCAGGATGAGCAAGGGCACGCCGAGCGCCGGCGCTTCCTCCTGCACGCCGCCGGAATCGCTCATGATCAGATCAGCGGCGCTCATCCGCCCGATCATCTCGGCATAGGCGAAGGGTTCGGTCAGTGTGATGGCGGGGTGATCGCGCAGTTCTTCGTGGATGATCGCCCGGACATTTGGATTCGGATGAAGCGGCAATGTAATGCGAATGTCGCCCCGATCGGCCAGCTGCCTGAGCATCACACAGATATTCCGCAGCGGCTTGCCGATCGTCTCCCGCCGATGGAGCGTGACGAGGATATCAACGACATCATCTCTGCTCGGGGCTGGCGTTGGCAGCGAACGCCTGACGTGCATGAGCGCGTCAATTCCGCTGTTCCCGGTAAGCCACGCACGTCCGCGGACCTCCGGGTCGGCGGCAAGATGCGCGAGATTGCCTTTGGTCGGCGCGAACAGCAGGGTGGCGAGGCGATCGATCGCGATTCGGTTTCCCTCCTCGGGCCAGGGTCGCTCGAGATCGCCGGACCTAAGCCCCGCCTCGACATGGCCGACCGCGATCCCGGATCGAACCGCCGCCCGGGCGGCGGCAAGCGCGCTGGTCGTGTCTCCCTGGACAAGCACCAATCTGGGCTGAAGCCGTTCAAGCAATGGTATGAGAGCTGTCTCTATCACCAACGCCATCGGTTCCGGATCAAGTCCTGCCGCTGCGACGTCCGGTCGATGATCCGGCACCAGCCCGAACGGTGCCAGCGCTTCATCGAACAGACTGCCATGTTGACCAGTCGCAATCAGGGCGGATTCGATCCCCGATCTTTCCGCCAGCGCTAGCAACACAGGCGCCATCTTGATTGCCTCGGGTCGCGTGCCGACGATGGTGACGACCCGAGAGCGCAGCGTCAGGCTCCCGGTACGCCGAGGGTTTGCGCGGCCTGCTTGAAGGCGGCTTGCTGGGCCTGATCGTCGGTATAGGCGGAGGACGCGCCTTTGAATGCCTGGGCCGCCCCGGCCTTGTCGCCGAGCACCATGCGAGAGCGCATCAATTGCACCCAGCCCTCAGGGTCCCTGGGATTCGTCCGCAGTTTGGCCGCCAGCGATTCGACCATCTTCCCGATCATTTCGCGCTGCTGCGCTGGCGGCAGTTCCGCGATTGCACGGCCCTGTTCGCTCGTCGGGTCCGGTGCGGGCAGGGCGGCCAACTCGGCAGTGACGTCGATCTTGCCGGCTGCCGCGGTTTCCTCGATTTTTTTACGAACCGGACGGGTCCATGGCGCGTCCGGGGGGCTATCCTTCAGCAGCGCGATCCAGTCCGCGATCGCGCCCTTCGGGTCGCCCTGTTCCTCCTTCACGGCTCCAACGAAAAAGCGCGCGCGCGCATCCTTGGGGTCGGCAGCAAGTGCCTTGCGAAATGCATCCTGAGCTTCCTGCGAGAGTCCGGATCCCCCGCCGAGCACGAGCACTTCGCCGAGCGCCGACCAGAGCTCTGCTCTTTGCGGATTAAGCGTGGTCGCCCGTCTATAGGCGTCGGCGGCCTCCGCATATTGCCCGGTTTCGGAAAGCGACCAGCCAAGCAGCCGCCAGCCTTCGCTGCTCGAAGGATCCTGCTTCAGCCGCTCTTTCAATTTGGCGATCATCTCGCCCATATCGGGTGCTTGCTGCGACGCTGCTGAAGTTGTGGGCGGATGATCGGGAGTCTTTCTTCCCAATGTGGCCATGCCCACCGCCGCAATCGCAATGATCGTCGCGACGATCAGCGCCGGGCGCGACCAGGCAAGACGGGTTGTTCCGGAGGAAGTGTTCATGGCCATCTCTTCATGATGCACTGCAATATCGCCAGCCGTCCCATTGCGAAAGGCCGATCGTCGGCTGGCCTTGCACTGCGGGGATGCACCGACTAGAGGGGCGCCACTTTCCCTGATCTCTATACGGAGTTTGAACGGCCATGGCCGCGACGCGCACTTTCTCGATCATCAAGCCGGACGCCACCCGCCGCAATCTGACCGGCGCGGTCACCGCCAAGCTGGAGGAAGCTGGCCTCCGCGTGGTCGCTTCCAAGCGTATCCGCATGTCGAAGGAACAGGCCGAGGGCTTCTACGCCGTCCACAAGGAGCGGCCGTTCTTCAACGATCTGGTCAGTTTCATGATCTCCGGCCCGGTCGTGGTGCAGGTGCTGGAAGGCGAGGACGCCGTGAAGCGCAACCGCGACATCATGGGCGCGACCAACCCGGCGCAGGCCGAGGAAGGAACCATCCGCAAGCTCTTCGCCGAATCGATCGAGGCCAATTCGGTCCACGGATCCGACAGTGACGAGAACGCCGCGATCGAAATCGCCTATTTCTTCAAGCCCGAAGAGATTGTCGGCTGATATTTCGTTTCGTTTAAAACTCGTCCGCCACATCCAGCATCCTGGTGAGCCGCTTGGGCGCGGCCCGGCGCCAGCTCTTGCCAAGCCATGATGCGACGTGGTCCCAGTCGACGGGCGGGTGATCCAGCCTGATCCCGACCCATCCTGACGGGCCGAGATACGCCGGCCGATAATAGAGGTCGGGATCGCTCTCGATCAGCATTGCCTGTTCTTCCTCGCCGCCGGTCTTGACCAGCACGGCGGTAATGCCGTCGCCATGATGGTTCTGCTGGAAATAGGCGAACATCTTGCCGCCCTCCACGCCGAACGCCCGCGTGCCGTGGGATTGTTTCTCATAGGTTTCAGGAAGTTGCATCGCAAAGCCGCGAAGTTTTTCGAGCAACGCTTCCGGCCGTATGTCGGCGGTCACGAAGTTGGCCAACGTGCGCGGATAGAGTTGATGCTCGGCGATCAGGATGCGCGCCGCGAGACTGTCAGCGGCATCCCCCGGCAGGATCGCGACCTCGATCTGGTCAAGCACCTGCCCGTCGTCCAGTTCGCTGGTCACGACATGGACCGAGCATCCCGCGATTTTATCCCCTGCATCCAGTGCGCGCTGGTGGGTGTCGAGGCCCTTGTATTTTGGCAGCAGCGAGGGATGGATGTTCAGCATCCGTCCGGCCCACTTGCCCACGAACTCAGGCGACAGCAACCGCATATAGCCCGCCAGCGCGACATATTCGACGCCCGCCTTACGCAGTTCGGTGTCGATGACCGCATCGAACTCGGCGCGCTTCATGCCTTTATGGCTTTGCGCGAAAGTGCCAATTCCCTCGGCTTTCGCAAGGGCCAGGCCGGGCGCGTCAGGGTCGTTGGCGGCCACCAGCACGATCTCATAGGGACAATCGGCAAGCTTGGCGGCGTAGACAAGCGCCGCCATGTTCGAGCCTCGGCCGGAAATCAGGACGCCGACCTTGGCCCTAACCATTATGGGTCGCGGACCACGCGGCGCGCGCGCTCCATGTTTCGGGACCACCCGCCACGGTGCAGCCCTTCACCCCCGGCCGAACGTCGCCGATTTTTATGACCTTTTCGCCCGCGCCCTCAAGGTCCTTCACTACCTGATCCGCATCCTTTGGCGCAACGACAATTGCCATGCCGATACCGCAATTGAAGGTGCGCGCCATTTCGGCCGGCTCGATATTGCCCTGCGCCTGGAGGAACGCCATCAGCCGGGGCTGCTCCCATTCACCTGCGTGAATCCAGGCATGCAGACCCTCCGGCAGCACACGCGGAATATTCTCAAGCAGTCCGCCGCCGGTGATATGCGCAAGCGCGTGGATGCGCCCAGTGCGGACCAGCGGCAGCAGCGATTTCACGTAGATCCGGGTCGGCTGCATCAGCGCGTCGATCAGCAGCACCTCCTGATCGAACAAGGCGGGGCGGTCGAGCCTCCAGCCCTTGTCTGCGGCCAGACGGCGGACCAGCGAATAGCCATTGGAATGAACGCCCGACGAAGCGAGGCCAAGGATGACGTCACCCTCGGCGACACGGTTTCCGGTCAGCGCCTGATCGCGTTCGACCGCCCCGACACAGAACCCGGCAAGGTCATAGTCGCCATCCGCATACATGCCCGGCATCTCGGCGGTCTCACCCCCGATCAGGGCACAGCCGGCGATGCGGCAGCCCTCGGCGATCCCGGCGATCACGCGCTCGGCAATCGCGTTGTCGAGCCTCCCGGTCGCGAAATAATCTAGGAAGAACAGCGGTTCGGCGCCCTGCACGATGAGATCGTTGGCGCACATCGCGACCAGATCGATGCCGACGCCGTCATGCCGTCCGCTTTCGATCGCGAGCTTGAGCTTGGTGCCGACACCGTCATTCGCGGCGACCAGCAAAGGATCGTTGTAGCCCGCTGCCTTCAGATCGAAAAAGCCGCCGAAACCCCCCAGTTCAGCATCAGCACCCGGTCGCCGGGTGCTCTTTGCCAGCGGTCCGATCGCCTTCACCAATGCATTGCCGGCGGCGATCGAGACGCCGGCCTGTGCGTAGCTGTACGATGGCGCGGACGATTCTTTTGCGGTCATGCTTCGCGCCTAGCCATATCGCACTTGGATTTCCACGCCCAACTCGCCAAAAGGCCCTCGTGACCGCTGCCCTGCCATTCAAGATCCGGCCGTTCCCCGCGATAGTCGTCCTGCTGGCGCTGCTTGGCGCCGCGGCGGCGATCGTTCAGGCGCAGCTCGAAGGCAGTGATCGCGGCATACCGCCAATCGACAGTTCCAGCAGCTACGAGATCGGCGGCATCGCTGTCGACGTCGTCGCCAGGGATGCCGAGCAGGCGCGCCAGGCCGCTTGGCGGATCGCGCAGCGCAAGGGCTGGCAGATGCTGTGGGCGCGGATGAATGGTGGCGACAAGAGCGGCGCCCCGCAGCTGAGCGATGGCGCTCTCGGCGCGATCGTCGCGGGGATCATCGTTGAACAGGAGCAGATGAGCTCGCGACGCTATATCGCCCGCCTCGGCATATTGTTCGACCGGACCCGCGCCGGGCAGCTGCTGGGTGGTCACGGCCAGACGCTGCGCTCCCCGCCGATGTTGGTCATCCCGATCCAGATCAGCGGCGCCACGCCGACCACGTTCGAGTTGCGAAACCCATGGCAAGCCGCCTGGGCGCGCTACCGCACGGGCAACAGCCCGGTCGATTATGTCCGTCCGGCGGGCAATGGCACGGATCCGTTGCTGCTCAATATCGGCCAGTCGCGCCGGCCCGGACGTGGCTGGTGGCGGATGCTGCTTGATGAATATGGCGCGGCGGACGTCCTGATTCCCGAGGTGATCCTGCATCGCGCCTGGCCAGGCGGCCCGGTGGCGGCGCAGTTCTTCGCACGTCACGGTCCGGATCACAAGTTGCTCGGGAGCTTCACCCTCACCAGCGCCAACGGCGATCGTGAGGGCCTTGCCGCGCTGCTCGACAAGGGCGTTGAGCAGATCGATGGCATTTACATCGATGCCCTGCGCAACGGTCAGCTGGCGGCCGATCCATCGCTCGAGATCGAGGACGAGGAGCCGACCGAGGAAGAGCCGATCACGCTCGAGGATGCCATTGCCGAGGTCATGCCCGAGGCTGGCGTCTCCACCTTCACCGTTCAGGTCGACACGCCGGACGTTCCCGCGCTCAGCCTGGCCGAATCGACGATCCGTTCGATCCCCGGCGTCCGTTCGTCCAATACCACCAGCCTTGCGCTTGGCAGTCTATCGGTGATCCGCGTCAGCTTCGCCGGCGATATCAACCTGCTGAAAACAGCGCTCGCCTCGCGTGGCTGGACGGTCGAATCAGGAACCGACACGCTCCGCATCAGGCGTGCGCCCGCGCCGCCAACCCCGGCGCCGTGACCCAGATCGCGCTGCCGTTCGACTGGCCGGCGGCCGAGACCGAACAGGATTTCATCGTCACTCCCGCCAATGCCCATGCCGTGCGCCATTTTGGCCACTGGTCGCTATGGCCGCTGATGGTGACGGTGCTGACCGGCCCCCGCAAATCAGGCCGCAGTTTTCTGGGCCGAATCTTCGCGGCAAGGTCCGGTGCGGCGCTGATCGATGGCGGCGAGCGGGCCGATCAGGAGGAGCTGTTTCACGCCTGGAACCGCGCGGTTTCGGATCGCCGGCCGCTGCTGATCATCGCGGATGCGCCTGCCGCGGAGTGGGATATCACGCTTCCTGATCTTCGCTCCCGGCTCGCCGCAACGCCCCATGTCGCGATCGGCGAACCGGATGATGCGCTGGTCAAGGCATTGCTCGAACGGCTGATGGCATCGCGCGGCATCCCGTTCGCGGCCGATCTGCCGGAATGGATCGCCCACCGAATCGAACGGAGCTATGTCGCCATCCATCGCGCGGTCGACGCGCTCGATCAGGCGGCTTGGGCACGAAAACGAAAAATCGCCGTTTCCAGCGCGCGCGAGGCGCTGATCGCGGCGAATGTCATCGAAGATTCATCAAATGAAGGCTAATATGCGACAATGGATCCCATATCGCCCGCGCAGTCTACCAATGACGATGATCTCGGTGGACTGCCTACCGCCGCGCCCGCCGGCCTGCAGAACCGCTACTTCAACCGGGAACTGAGCTGGCTCGCCTTTAACGAGCGTGTGCTCGAAGAGGCGCTCAATCCGGCCCATCCGCTGCTTGAGCGGCTCCGCTTCCTGTCGATCTCGGGCAATAATCTCGATGAATTCTTCATGGTCCGCGTGGCGGGCCTCAAGGGGCATCAGCTCCAGGATGTCGACAGCCGATCACCGGACGGTTTGACCCCCGCCCAGCAGCTGATCTCCATCGCCGAGCGTGCCGATGCGCTGATGCAGAGGCAGGCGCAGGTTTGGGTCGATCTGCTCGCCGAGCTTGCGGCGGTCGACTTCAGGGTACTCGATCTCGACGCGATCGACGAAGGCGCCGCGGATTGGCTCGAAACGCACTTTCGTGAACAGATTTTCCCGGTTCTCACCCCGCAGGCACTCGATCCGGCGCATCCCTTTCCGTTCATTCCCAACAAGGGCTTCAGCCTCGTCTTCGATCTCAGGCGGCTGTCGGACGGCGAGCCGATCCGCGAGCTGCTGATGGTGCCGGCCACGCTGCCGCGCTTTGTCCGCATCCCCGGCGCTGAAACGCGCTATGTCGCGATCGAGACGCTTATCCGCCGGTTCACCGGCGTACTCTTCCCCGGCTACGAGGTGCTGAGCGACGGCGCCTTCCGCGTGATCCGCGACAGCGACATCGAGCTTGAGGAAGAAGCCGAGGATCTCGTCCGCTATTTCCGCAGCGCCATCAAGCGCCGCCGCCGCGGTCGCGTCATCCGCCTTGAACTGGCGGGCGGCATGCCGCCCGCGCTAAAGGAAGAAGTCTGCGATGCGATTGGCGGCAGCGACGCGCTGGTCACGCAAGCGAGCGGCTTTCTGGCGATCTCGGATCTCGGCCTGCTGGTTGATGAGGATCGTCCCGAGCTCAAATTCCCCGCCTTCACCGCACGCTTCCCGGAACGTATCCGTGAGCATGGCGGCGATTGCTTCGCGGCGATCCGTTCCAAGGACATCATCGTCCATCATCCTTACGAGAGCTTCGATGTCGTGCTCGCCTTCCTCCGACAGGCGGCGGCTGACCCGGACGTGGTGGCGATCAAGCAGACGCTCTATCGCGCCGGCAAGCAATCCGCCGTCATCCGCGCGCTGATCGACGCGGCCGAGGCGGGCAAGTCAGTCACCGCTGTTGTCGAACTCAAGGCCCGCTTCGACGAAGAGCAGAACCTGATGTGGGCCGCCTCGCTGGAGCGTGCCGGCGTACAGGTGGTCTATGGCTTCATCGATTGGAAGACCCACGCCAAGGTCTCGATGGTGGTCCGGCGCGAGGGCGACGGCTATCGCACCTACTGCCATTTCGGCACCGGCAATTACCACCCGATCACCGCCCGCATCTATACGGACCTCAGCTTCTTCACCGCCGATCCGCGCGCCGGCCGCGACGCCGCGCAGATGTTCAACTACATCACCGGCTATGTCGAACCGCAGCATATGGAGCTGGTCACGCTCTCGCCGGGCGGGCTGCGCGAGGAGCTTTCCCGCCTGATCGACGCGGAGATCGACCATGCCCGCGCAGGACGTGAGGCCGCGATCTGGGCCAAGATGAACTCGCTGGTCGATCCGGCGATCATCGAGAAACTTTACCGGGCCAGCGCGGCGGGGGTCGAGATCGATCTGGTCGTGCGTGGCATCTGCTGCCTACGTCCGGGCGTGCCGGGCCTTTCGGACAATATCCGGGTCAAGTCGATCGTCGGCCGCTTCCTGGAACATAGCCGGATCATGGTGTTCGGCAATGGCGCCGCGCTGCCCAACCGCAAGGCCGGGGTCTACATCTCGTCCGCAGACTGGATGCCGCGGAACTTCGATCGACGCGTGGAATATCTTCTGCCGATCGAAAATCCGACGGTCCACGCACAGGTGCTCGATCAGGTCATGGTCGCCAATCTGATCGATGACGAGCAGAGCTGGCAGTTGCTGCCGGACGGCAGCTACGAGCGATTGAAGCCTGGCAAACGTCCGTTCAACCTTCACCGCTATTTCATGATCAATCCGTCGCTTTCGGGGCGGGGCGCGGCGCTGGAACGGAGCGGGTCGGTGCCGAAGCTGACCTTCCGGCGGAGCGAATAGCATCCGCGCCGAGACGCTGTTTCCGGCTATCGTTTCGCGGATAAAATGCGCTAGGTGCGCGGCATGCCCACGGTGATGCCGTTCCGTCGCACGAAGGCCGCCGTTTCGCCGGCGGGCCGTACCGCCATCATCGATATCGGTTCCAACTCGATCCGTCTCGTCGTGTTCGGTGGCCCGGCGCGATTCCCGGCGGTGCTGTTCAATGAGAAGGTGATGGCCGGGCTCGGGCGCGGCCTCGGCGATGGCGGCGAGCTCGATGAGCAGGCGATCACTCGAGGGCTCGGCGCGTTAGCTCGCTTTCGCCATCTGATCGACGAGATGGAGGTCGAGCGGGTCCGCACGGTCGCCACGGCGGCGGTGCGTGATGCCGCCAATGGTAGCACTTTTCTGGAACAGGTTGCCGCTCTCGGTTTCTCGCCCGAGCTTCTTTCGGGTGAAGAGGAGGCGAAGCTTTCCGCTGAAGGTGTGCTCTCGGGCATTCCGGATGCGGAAGGCATTGTCGGCGATCTTGGCGGCGGCAGCCTTGAGCTGGTCCGGGTCGCTGGCGGCCGCGTGCTGGATGGGGTTTCCTTCCCGCTGGGTATCTTCCGCACGGGCGCGCTGCGCGCGAAGGGGGCTGGCGCCCTCGATCGCCACGTCGAAAAGCTGCTAGCGAAAAGTGGCTGGGCAGGAAAAGGCGTGGGGCTTACTTTCTATATGGTCGGTGGGTCCTGGCGGTCGCTGGCCCGGCTGGACATGCATCTTTCCGATTATGCGCTGCCGATCGTGCATGGCTATCGCATGCCCGCTGAAGAGGCGCAGCGCCTCGTTCGCGTGCTTGCCCATATCGCTCCGAAGAGCCTGCGCGCCGTGCCCGGCCTGTCCTCATCACGCATCCCCGCGCTCGCCGATTCGGCGGTTTTGCTTGCGGCGCTGGTGAAGCACCTCGGGTCCGGCGCGCTCGTGGTTTCCGCCTATGGGTTGCGCGAGGGCCTGCTGTACGACGATCTTCCAGACGATGTGCGCGCGCTCGATCCGTTGATCTGCGCGGCCCGCGAGGAAGGCCAGTTGCGCGGCCGTTTCCCCGAGCACGGCGATCTCCTCGATCGCTGGATCGCGCCGCTGTTCGCGAATGAGGCGCCGGAAGATATCAGGCTGCGCTTTGCGACGTGTCTGCTCGCCGATATCGGCTGGCGTGCCCATCCGGAATTTCGTGCCGAGCGGGGACTCGATGCGGGATTGCACGGAAACTGGCCGGCGATTGATGCGCGCGGGCGCGGGATGATCGCTCACGCCCTTTACATCAATTTCGGTGGCACCGGCCGTGATCCCGTGATTACGAAGCTGTGCAGTCCGGACGATATCGCGCGCGCCGAGCGTTGGGGATTGGCCTTGCGGCTCGGACAGCGCTTGTCCGGCGGTATCGCGCGCCCGCTGGAGACAACCCGGTTGTGGGTCGAGGACGGCACGCTCAAACTCGTCGTCCCGCAGATCGATGCGGATCTTTACGGGGAAATCGTCGAACGGCGTCTAAAGACCCTGGCGCAGGCGATGGGTCATGCGGCGGAACTGGCGCTCGGGGCTTAACCCTCGCCTTCGAGCTCGGTCATCACCATCCGCCCGTTCCTGACGCTGAACGCGAGGCGGCCTTCCACCAGCGCCAGCGCATCCTTGCCGAACACGTCGAAGCGCCAGCCGTTCAGCAAAGTGAGGTCCTCCCGCTGCCCACCTGCGATTGCTTCCAGCTCTTCGGTGCGCGCGATGAGCTTCGGCGCCACATCCGCTTCGCGCGCGCGAACCTTGAGCAGCAGCTTGAGCAGATCGGCGATCAGGCTTGCTTCCTTGCCGAGTCCCGGCTTGCGATCGTCGCGCGCCGGCATTTCGGCTTCGGGGAGTGGCGTCGCGGTTTCGATCGCCGCCATCAACCGCTGGCCGATCTCGTTCTGCGCCCACGCCGCCGATAGGCCGCGCACGCGGGCCAGATCGGCCTGCTTGACCGGCGGATGGCCAGCGAGATCGGCCAGTGTCTCGTCCTTGACGATCCGCCCGCGCGGCAGGTTCTTGTGCTGCGCCTCGCGCTCGCGCCATGCCGCCAGAGCCTTCAGCCGCCCCAGCACTTCGGGCCTGCGGCTCGGCGCCTTGATCCGCGTCCAGGCGAGATCGGGGATGTTGAGATAGCTCGCCGGATCGCCGAGCCGGTCCATCTCCTGATCCAGCCAGCCGCCGCGCCCGGTCACCCGCAGCTTGTCGAGCATGCGCGGGAACAGTTTTGCAAGATGGGTGACGTCGCCGATCGCATAGTCGATCTGGCGCTGGTCGAGCGGACGGCGGGCCCAGTCGGTAAAGCGCGCGCCCTTGTCGACCCGGATCTTGAGCATCGTCTCGACGAGGTTCTGGTAACCGATCTGCTCGCCGAGCCCCAGCGCCATCGCCGCCACCTGGGTGTCGAACAGCGGGTGAGGGGTCTTGCCGGTCAGGTTGTGGACGATTTCGAGATCCTGCCCGCCGGCATGGAAGACCTTCAGCACCTCCTCATTATCGACCAGCAGGTCGAGTAGCGGCTTGAGATCGAGGCCGGGCGCCTTGGGATCGATCGCGGCCGCCTCCTCCAGATCGGCGATCTGGATCAGGCAGAGATCAGGCCAATAGCTGTTCTCGCGCATGAATTCGGTATCGACGGTGACGAAGGGCGATTTCGCCAGCCGCGCGCAGAGTTCGCTGAGGGTTTCGCTGTCGGTGATGAGGGGATGAACGATCATGGCCGTTCATAGTCACAGTCTCGCGTCTTGACAAAGGGCGTGCGGAAGGGAAAGCGCAGCCTCATTTTTAAGCCTGTCATCCCCGCGAAGGCGGGGATCCATATTCTCCAGGTCTCGCGTCACTTGCGGTTCCGAGCATATGGATTCCCGCCTTTGCGAGAATGACGCGTAGGGAAGACCCATAGTGATGCACGCCTACCGTACCCATAATTGCGCGGAGCTGCGCGCCGAGCATGTCGGCGGCGAGGTCCGGGTGTCCGGCTGGGTCCATCGCAAGCGCGATCATGGCAATCTGCTCTTCATCGATCTGCGGGATCATTTCGGCATCACCCAGATCGTCACTGACATCGATGCGCCGGCGTTCAAGACTCTCGAAGCGGTACGGGCGGAATCGGTGATCACCGTCACAGGCGATGTCGTTGCCCGCGCCGCCGATGTCGTGAACCCCAATCTCGCCACCGGCGCCATCGAGGTTCGCGCGCGTGAGGTGGTCGTGCAATCCTCCGCTTCCGAACTTCCGATGCCGGTCGCGGGCGAAGCGGAATATCCCGAAGAAATCCGGCTGCGCTACCGCTATCTCGATCTGCGCCGCGAGCGGGTGCACGCGAACATGGTGCTGCGCTCGAACGTCATTTCTTCGCTGCGGCGCCGCATGATCGATCAGGGCTTCACCGAGTTCCAGACCCCGATCCTGACCGCCTCCTCGCCCGAAGGCGCGCGCGATTATCTGGTGCCGAGCCGGGTCCATCCCGGCAAATTCTATGCGCTCCCGCAGGCGCCGCAGATGTTCAAGCAGCTGCTGATGGTTGCCGGCTTCGATCGCTATTTCCAGATTGCCCCCTGCTTCCGTGACGAGGATGCCCGCGCCGATCGCTCGCCCGGCGAATTCTATCAGCTCGATTTCGAGATGAGCTTCGTCACCCAAGACGATGTTTTTGCTGCAATCGAGCCGGTGCTGCATGGCGTGTTCGAGGAATTCGCGAATTGGCAGGGGAAGGGGCGTCAGGTCTCGCCGCTGCCGTTCCGCCGCATCCCCTACAAGGAATCGATGCTCCGCTACGGCAATGACAAGCCGGACCTGCGCAATCCGATCCTGATCAGCGATGTCTCCGAGCATTTTGTCGGCTCGGGCTTCGGCCGCTTCGCCTCGATTGTTGATAGCGGTGACGTCGTCCGTGCGATTCCGGCGCCCGCCACCGCCGAGAAAAGCCGAAAATTCTTCGATGACATGAACAGCTGGGCGCAATCCGAGGGCTTCGCCGGGCTCGGCTACGCCACCCGCAAGAGCGGCGAGTTCGGCGGCCCGATCGCCAAGAATCATGGCGAGGAAGGCATGGCGAAGCTGGCCGAGGCGCTCGGGCTTGGTCCCGATGATGGCGTTTTCTTCGCCGCCGGCAAGGAAAGCCAGGCCGCAAGGCTCGCCGGCCTCGCCCGGACCCGCATCGGCGAGGAGCTTGGGCTGATCGATCCCAAGCGTTTCGAATTCTGCTGGATCGTCGACTTTCCGATGTTCGAATATGACGAGGATACGAAAAAGATCGACTTCAGCCACAACCCCTTCTCGATGCCGCAGGGCGAGCTGGTGGCGCTGGAGACCAAGCCGCCGCTCGAAATCCTTGCTTATCAATATGATATCGTCTGCAATGGGGTCGAGCTCTCAAGCGGTGCGATCCGGAATCACAAGCCCGAGATCATGTACAAGGCGTTCGAGATCGCCGGTTACACCCGCGAGGATGTCGACACCAATTTCTCCGGCATGATCAGCGCCTTCAAGCTCGGCGCGCCGCCCCACGGTGGATCGGCGCCCGGAGTCGATCGCATCGTCATGCTGCTCGCGGATGAGCCGAACATTCGCGAGGTGGTCGTCTTCCCGATGACCCAGAAAGCGGAGGATCTGATGATGAGCGCCCCGGCGCCGGCCACGCTCAAGCAATTGCGCGAACTTCACTTGCGCGTAGTGGAGCCTCAGAAGGCGTAATTCCTACCGTCATGCTGAACTTGTTTCAGCATCCACGGTCTCGCGACCGCAGCGCCTGTGGTCTGGTGGATGCTGAAACAAGTTCAGCATGACGAGAGTGTGTCCCATCCTCCAACAGAGTTAACCTCGTTTTCACCTTCCCGGCCCGGATCGCTACGCTTAAGGTGACGTCATGGCGATCGACCTGAAGCATTTCGAACGCGGCGAGAAATTCGACGGCGATTATGATGCGGAGCTGAAGAAGCTCCAGGAGCGGCTCGCGCGCATCCAGGTCGCGCATATCGTTCACAAGAAGCGCAGTATCGTCCTGTTCGAGGGCTGGGACGCGGCGGGGAAGGGCGGCGTAATTCAGCGCCTCACCGCCGAATGGGATCCGCGCTTCTTCGAGGTCTGGCCGATCGCCGCGCCCAGCGTGGGCGAGAAGGAACGGCATTTCCTCTGGCGCTTCTGGAATCGCCTGCCCGAGGCGGGCGACATCGCCGTGTTCGATCGCAGCTGGTATGGCCGCGTGCTCGTCGAGCGCGTCGAGGGCTTCGCGACCGAGGTACAATGGCGTCGCGGCTATGACGAGATCAACGAATTCGAGGCCCAGCAGAAGGATGACGGTACCGCGATCGTCAAGCTGTTCCTCCATGTCACCCAGGAAACCCAGGATGAGCGGCTCGCCAGGCGGCTCGAGGATCCGTGGAAGCGCTGGAAGGTCAACACCGAGGATTTCCGCAATCGCGCCCGTCGCCCCGATTATCTCAAGGCGATCGACGACATGCTGGCGCATACCGACACGCGGTGGGCGCCGTGGAAGATCATCGACGCCAACAACAAGAGGTCCGCGCGCATCGCCGCGCTGGGCTACATCGCCGATCGGCTTGAGGCGCATGTCCCGATGGAACCGCCGGAAGTCGATTCCAAGCTGATGGATACCGCGATGAAGGTGATCGGTGACCTTATGGACAGGGATTGAAGCAACCGCTGTTTCAGGATCGGACGCGGTTAACCCTTTTCCGGCTCCGCAAGCTCCGTTGCCTGCTGTAATATTCCCCAAATCCTGATGGGTGCGGGAGTGGGTCATGCGCATGAGACAGATTTTCACGGTGCTCGCCGGCGCGCTGTTTTCACTGGTTGGCGCGTGCACGACGCCCGGCTGGCAAGGGCATGATGTCGACTACCGCTACGCCGACGGCAGCTATCCGGTCTATTCCGGCGGCAGCTACGGCGAATATGGCGTTGGCGGGGATGGAGCCAGGCACCTCGATCCCTGGCTCAGCGGAACCCAGCCGGGCCAGCGGCTGGTGCTGGCCTATTTCGATCGCAACTATAATGGCCGCATCGGGATGGATCGCGCCGGGGAGGCCAATCGCTGGTTCCGCCGCTTCGCCGATCGCGACCATGATCTGCGCGTGAGCGATGACGAGATCAATCGTGGTCTGGTGGCGCTCGACCGCAAGCTCAGACGGCGCGGCTACTGATCCCGCCGCTGGCGTTGGCGGTGGCCAGCGCCTCGGCCAGCATATGGAATTCCTTCTCGCGCGGGCTGTTCTTGCGCCAGGCCAGTGCGATCCGCCGCGAAGGATGCTCGGCATCGAGCGGGCGGGCGACGACATGGGTATTGTCGAGGATGCCCGCCTCGATCGCCATTTCGGGCAGTAATGTCACGCCCAGATCATTGTCGACCATCTGGATCAGCGTATGCAGCGAGGTGCCGAGCATCGCCGCTTCCGCCCGCAGCTCCGGCCGATTGCACGCCGCGAGCGCATGATCCTTCAGGCAATGCCCGTCCTCCAGCAGCAACAGCCGGCTCTCGTCGATCGCTTCGGGCCGGATGCGCTTGGGCGGATGCGGCATTTCCGCCTCGGGAAAGGCGACGAACAGCCGGTCCTCGAACAGATCGGCCGCATCGACGTCGCCGCAATGATAGGGCAGCGCGAGCAACACGCAGTCGACATGCCCGCGATGAAGCGAATCACAGGCCGCGCTGGTCGTTTCCTCGCGCAGGTAGAGTTTGAGATCGGGCCATTCGGATCGCAGCAGCGGCAGGATGCGCGGCAACAGGAACGGCGCGATTGTCGGGATTACGCCCATCCGCAGATCGCCCGAGAGCGGCTTGCCGGCGGCGCGCGCCAGCTCGCCCAGTTCTTCCGCTTCGCGCAGCACGCGTCGGGCCTTCTCCGCGATCTTGAGCCCTAGCGGCGTGAAACGCACAACCCGCCGGGTTCGCTCGACCAGCATGATCCCGATCAGCGACTCAAGCTCGCGCAAGCCGGCCGAAAGCGTCGATTGCGTGACGAAACAAGCATCAGCCGCACGCCCGAAATGGCCATGATCGGCAAGCGCCACCAGATATTGGAGCTGCTTCAAGGTGGGCAAATAGATAGTCAAAGATCCTCCGGTAATCGTGCATGTCAATCAATACCTTCACATTAATCAATTCTATCAAAAAATCTAGCTTTGCGTGGGTGATAAGGGGCCGACATCTGGAAATATGCCGGAGCAATCTCTAAATGCGCCGAAAGGCGGTGAGGGAGGCCTTGAGATGCTGGGCGAACTGATAGCCTATCTGGATTCGATCAAGGCCCGCGATCCCGCGCCGCGCAGCCGGTGGGAAGTGCTGCTTTATCCGGGCGTGCTGGCGCTGGGGTTTCATCGGCTCGCGCACTGGCTCTACCGTGGCGAACTGTTTTTCTTCGCGCGGTTCATCAATCATTTTTCGCGCTTCCTGACGGCGATCGATATCCATCCCGGCGCCCGCATTGGCCGCAACTTCTTCATCGATCATGGCTTCACGGTGATCGGCGAGACGGCTGAGATCGGCGACAATGTCACGATCTACCAGAATGTGACGCTTGGCGGCACCAACCCGGTCAACGGCGTCGCCGGCAAACGCCATCCGACGCTTCGCGACGGCGTCGTGATCGGGTCTGGCGCGCAGGTGCTCGGTCCCATCGAGGTCGGCGCCAATGCGAAGATCGGCGCCAATGCGGTGGTGACCCGGGATGTGCCGGAGAACGCCACCATGGTCGGCATCCCTGCGCGGCCCACTTTGGTAGACGCCGCTGAGTATCAGCGCGATTTCGTGCCCTATGGCACCCCATGCTCGGAGCGCTTTGATCCGCAGACCCAGCAGCTTGAGCTGCTCAAATGCGAGGTCGAGACGCTCCGCGCGCGGCTCGCCGAGCTGATCGAGGTGCGCGATCAGCCGAAATCGCGCGGCAAGATCGCCGCCAAGGAACGCGATTGCGCGTGACGGGAACGGTCACGCCCTTTCCCGTTCCGAGTTCCGCGGTCCAGATCGGCTTCCATCGCCTGGAACTGACCCATATCCTCGATCTTTACGGCCGCATGGTCGCCGCCGGCCATTGGCGTGACTATGCGATCGAGCTGGGGAGGGACGCGGCGATCTTCGCCGCCTTTCGTCGCACCGCCGAACGCCCTGAATACCGCATCGAGAAACGCCCGGCGCTGCGCGCACGGCAGGGCATGTGGTCGCTGGTGGGAGAGGGGGGACACATCCTCAAGCGCGGGCATGAACTCGGCCCGGTCCTCGCCCCGATCGAACGCAAGCTGCTGAAGATCGTGAAGGACTAGAGTGCGTCCTGTTGAGAAGGAACCGTGCTCCTGCGAAGGCAGGAGCCCAGTACCGGGGTTTGAACTGGGCTCCTGCCTTCGCAGGAGCACGTCACGGTTCAATCAAAACAGGACAAACTCTAAGCACCCCGTCATTCTGCACTTGTTTCAGCATCCACCATGCCACAGGCGCTGCGTTCACAAGACCGTAGACCCTGAAACAAGTTCAGGGTGACGAAGTAATTAAGCCGCCGCCTCGGAATCCAGCGCATAGCCGGCCGACCGCACTGTCCGAATCACGTCGGCGCTTTCACCGACATTGATTGCCTTGCGCAGTCTTCGGATATGCACGTCCACCGTCCTCGGCTCGATATCGGAATCGCGCCCCCACACCGAATCCAGCAGTCGCTCGCGCGAAAAGACCCGCCCCGGATGCTCGAGGAAATGCTTGAGCAGCCGGAACTCTGTCGGTCCCAATGGTACCGAGACGCCCGCGCGGCGCACCTTGTGGCTCACCGTGTCCATCTCGATATCCGAATAGCTGAGCTGCTCGCCGGCCAGCGCCGGCCGCACCCGCCGCAGCACCGCCTGCACCCGCGCCACCAGCTCGCGAGGGGAAAACGGCTTGGTGATATAATCGTCGGCGCCGGTCTCGAGCCCGCGCACGCGATCCTCTTCCTCGCCGCGCGCGGTCAGCATGATGATCGGCACATTGGCGGTGTCGGCGATCCGCCGCAGCCGCCGGCACACCTCGATCCCGGAAAGCCCCTCGATCATCCAGTCGAGCAACACCAGATCCGGCGGGTTCTCGCGGGCAAGCAGCAGCGCCTCCTCGCCGTCGGCGGTATGCTCGACCTCGAACTCCTCGCGTTCGAGATTCCAGGTCAGCAGTTCGACGAGGGAGCGATCGTCCTCGACGAGCAATATTCGCGCGCGACTCATGCGTTCAACCGGCTCCCAGCAAGGCATCGCCGCCCTTGACCCGCTCGCCGAGCTGCTCGCCGGTCGCCGCGAAATAGACCATCTCGGCGATGTTCGTCGCATGATCGCCCATCCGCTCCAGATTCTTGCCGATGAACAGCAAATGGGTCGAGGCGGTGATGGTGTGCGGGCTTTCCATCATATGGGTCAGCAGCGTGCGGAACAGGCTGTTGTAAAAATCATCGACCGTGCGATCCCGATCATGAACGTCGGCGGCGAGCTTGGCGTCACGGGCGGCGAAGGCGTCGAGCACGTCGCGAACCATCCCGCTGACTGCCCGCCCCATCGCCGGCAGCAGCGAAATCGCTTCGATATCGCGGGTTTCTTCCGCGATCACCGGCACTCGCTTGGCGATATTCTTTGCATAGTCACCGATGCGCTCGACCAGCCCGCTGATCTTGAGCGCCGCCAGCACTTCGCGCAGATCGTCCGCCATCGGCGCACGCAGGGCGATCAGCCGGACGACCAGCCGATCGACGTCGGCCTCAAGTTCGTCAATGCGCTTGTCGCCGGCGACGACCTTCTGCGCGCTTTCGAGATCGCGACGCTGAAGCGCGTTCATCGCCATTTCGATCGCCGCTTCAGCGCGGCCGCCCATTTCGGAGATGATCGCGCGAAGCTCGCTCAGATCGTCGTCGAAGGCTTTTACCGTATGTCCCGTGGTAGCCATAAACTCTCCGTCAGCCATAGCGGCCGGTGATGTAATCCTTGGTGCGGACTTCCCGCGGATTGGTGAAGATCTCGGACGTGTCGCCATATTCGACGAGCGTACCGAGGTGGAAGAATGCGGTGCGTTGCGACACGCGCGCCGCCTGCTGCATGTTATGGGTGACGATCACGATCGCGTAGCGACCGCGCAGCTCGTGGATCAGCTCCTCGATCTTGGCGGTCGCGATCGGGTCGAGCGCCGAGCAGGGCTCGTCCATCAGGATCACTTCGGGGTCGACCGCGATCGCGCGGGCGATGCACAGGCGCTGTTGCTGACCGCCGGAAAGCGCGGTCCCGCTCTCGGTCAGGCGGTCCTTGACTTCTTCCCACAGCCCGGCGCGCTTGAGCGACTTCTCGACGATCTGGTCCATCTCCGCGCGATTGGCGGCAAGGCCATGAATACGTGGGCCGTAGGCGATGTTCTCGTAGATCGATTTGGGGAACGGGTTCGGCTTCTGGAACACCATGCCGACCCTGGCGCGCAGCTGCACGACATCCATGCCGGAGGCGTAGATGTCCTCGCCGTCGAGCTTGATCACGCCTTCGACCCGGGCACTGGCGACGGTGTCGTTCATCCGGTTGAGCGTGCGCAGGAAGGTGGATTTGCCGCAGCCGGACGGGCCGATGAAGGCCGTCACATTTTCCTGCGTGACGTCGATCGAGACTTTGTTGATCGCCTGTTTGGCGCCGTAAAAGACGTTCACATCGCGCGCGCTCATCTTGAGCGTGCCATCGCTGGCGGCGTGCTGTTCGGTCGCGATCGTTTCGAGTGTTTGCGTGCTCATGATCTCACCAGCGGGTTTCAAACTTGTTGCGGAGGTAGATGGCCAGTCCGTTCATCGCGAGCAGGAAGACCAGCAGAACGATGATGGCGGCGTTCGTCTTCTCGATAAAGCCCTTGCTGACCTCGTCCGACCACAGGAACACCTGCACGGGAAGGACGGTCGCGGGATCAGTGAAACCGGTCGGGGCCGAGGAGATGAAGGCGCGCATGCCGATCATCAGCAGCGGCGCGGTTTCGCCCAGCGCGCGCGCCATGCCGATGATCGTGCCGGTCAGGATGCCGGGCAGCGCGAGCGGAAGGACGTGGTGGAAAACCACCTGCACCCGGCTCGCGCCCACGCCGAGCGCGGCGTCGCGGATCGAGGGAGGCACCGATTTGATCGCGTTGCGGCCGGCGATCACGATCACCGGCATCGTCATCAGCGCCAGCGTCAGGCCGCCGACGATCGGCGCCGATCGCGGCAGGTGCATGAAGTTGAGGAACACCGCGAGGCCGAGCAGGCCGAAGATGATCGATGGCACCGCCGCCAGATTGTTGATCGAGACCTCGATGAGGTCGGTCCAGCGGTTCCGGGCCGCATATTCCTCGAGATAGACCGCCGAGAGCACGCCGATCGGGAAGGCGAGCAGCAGCGTGATCGCCATCGTCAGCAGCGAGCCCTTGAGTGCGCCCCAGATGCCGACCAGCGTTGGGTCGGTCGCGTCCGAGCCAGTCAGGAAGCCGATGTTGAGGCCGGTCTTGATGGCATCGCGTGCCTTGAGCTTGGCGAGCTTCTGATCGGCCTCGGCGGTGCCTTGGCCCTTGGCGGCGAGATCGATCTCGACCGCTGCCGGCACCCACACATTGGATTTGCTCTTGAGGATGTCTGGATTGTCCTTGATGGCATCGCGTACCTTGAGCCACGCGCCGTCGGAGAGCAGTCGAGCCCCATCGGCGCCGAAGGCGGCGTCTGCGGCTGCGGCGGTTGCGCTTTCGATGTCGGCACCGGCGAGCGCCGCGTCGGCATCCGCGCCGCCCTTCTTCAGCGCCGCGGTATCGATCATCAGCGAGGAACTGGCGAAGTCGATCGGCAGGCTGACTTCGGTCTGGGTGAAGCCGGGAACACCCTTGATCAGCATCGAGACAAGCAGGAACGCCAGGAACGCTGCAGACAGCAGGATCGCGCTCAGCCCCAGCAGCCGGAAGCGTTTCTCGGCAGCATAGCGCTTGGCGATGCGGCGTTGCATGGTTGCGCCACTCCAGTCAGTCGTGGCGCGCTGTTCCGGCAGCGCAGCGGTCATTTCGGCGGCACCCGTCATTGCGATCGCCTCACTCATAAGCTTCCCGATATTTTTTCACCACGCGCAACGCGATGATGTTGAGCAGCAACGTCACCAGGAACAGCACCAGGCCCAGCGCGAAGGCGGCGAGTGTCTTGGCGCTTTCGAATTCCTGATCGCCGGTCAGCAGCTGGACGATCTGGGTGGTGACGGTGGTCACGCTGGCGAACGGGTTGGCGGTCATGTTCGCGGCGAGGCCGGCGGCCATCACGACGATCATGGTCTCGCCGATCGCGCGGCTGACGGCCAGCAGGACACCGCCGACGACGCCGGGCAGGGCGGCGGGTACCAGCACCTTGCGGATCGTCTCGGATGTGGTCGCACCCATCGCCAGCGATCCGTCGCGCATCGATTGCGGGACGGCGGTCAGCGAATCGTCGGCCATCGAGGAGACGAACGGGATGATCATCACTCCCATGACCAGTCCGGCGGC
>Ga0157380_10000085_pt1 | contig 52062 bp, 38 predicted proteins | sample S35metaG_FD_119757 | JGI IMG/M metagenome (GOLD analysis project Ga0157380, IMG submission 119757) | Switchgrass rhizosphere microbial communities from Kellogg Biological Station, Michigan, USA - S3-5 metaG | ecosystem: Host-associated > Plants > Roots > Rhizosphere > Soil | place: USA...
GTAATTCCTACTTTAATTGTTGGAACCTCTCATTCAAACTATAATCAAAACGATTACATCAACAGGGTTTATCTGCGCGGTGAAAATGCATTTGCACCAACCTATCCCTTTATTGATAATGCCATTAACACACAGGGACCTTTTGGTTTGACCTATTCAACACCATTTACGGCTCACCCTCCCGATTATGAATTATTTCCCGAAGTCAGCTCAAGTCCCACGCAGCCGCATACCACTGCTGTCCTGGTGCAGGGAACGAATTATACATCGCCGGTGCTGGTGGCAGGAAATCCTGTCGGGCAGGGACTGGCGATCCAGTGCGGGACATGGCCCAGTTCAAACTATGTAGCTGCATGGATCGATTTTAACCGTGACGGAGACCTGCTTGATCCGGGCGAGCAAATAACTGGATCAACCGGACTAAGTGCGTTAGGCTGGGCCGTAACTCCCGTTATTGTTCCCAATGCACCTGGCAGTTCAACGGCAAATATCAATACAGCAGCTGCAAATCCAGGTATTGTGTTTGGCAACACCAGGCTGCGTGTCAGGGAAGTTTATGCAAATGCCAACATCCAGCCCTGCCAGAGCGGATATACTTTCGGTGAAACTGAAGATTTCACTGTTTCCCTGCTCCCTGCATCATGTCCTCCCGGCATTAAGTTATGGCTTGGGTATTCGGATAACTGGAACAATGCATCGAACTGGTGTGGCGGTGTTCCAACCATTAATGACATTGCAGTGATTGATGAAGCCAGCTACCTTGGAGCTGCCGGTGCAGCATACGAACCGGTGATCCATTCAGGAACTGCTGCAACAGCAAAAACAATCCGGATCGGCGCATCTGATTCACTGCTCATTGATGCGGCGAGCAACAGCTCGCTGCAAATCGCCGACTCGCTGGTTATCTCCTATAATACACCTGCGGGAGGAAATGGTTTTATGAAAGTCAACAGCACATTATCCGATACAGCACAGCTGGCGAATGGTAATCTTATATTTAATATAACTCCTTTCATGGCCAGCAGGAAACAGGCAAAGACGCAATTGGTATATACAAAGAATGAACTGCTGTTAAAAGGAATGATTGCAGGTGATGTGGTGGATCAGCTTATTTTTCACCTGAGAGCCACCCCCGGAGTTTCGCATAACTACAATAACCTGACGATAAAATACGCCACCTGTGATTCAACGTGGGGTAAGTGGACGATTCCACCAACCCAGCTTGCGCCAAACACAAGCGCCTATGTAACGGTTTACGGACCGACTACAACCACCATCAATCTCCCGGCCAGCGGTGGTACCGTTACATTAAACCTGCTTTCAAATAAGTTTATCTGGAATGGAGTAAGTGACCTGGTTCTTGAAATTTGTTATGATAACGCAATCCTGGTAGCGCAGCCAACAAATGATTTGCCCTGTCAGACGCAGACAACAGGCACCTATCAGACCATGTGGATCAATACTTCTGGTGTTTCCCCGACAGGTTGTAGTTTGGGTAATGCAGGATTCCCTGTGGTATCTCCCGCAGTTGCTGTAGCAACTGCATACCGGCCGAACATCACTTTCCATTTCAAACGGCCCTATACAAAATTCCCTATCAATATTACAGGCAATGGAAATTCAACTCACGGAAGATGGGTCAATAATGGAACTTTTGTGCATGGTTACAGCAATGTAATATTCAGCAATGCTTCCATTAACCAGGGCATTGGGGGTACCAGCGTGACAACATTCAACGATCTCACCTTAAATAAAGGCGCTTCCACATCCCTCAAACTGACGACCAATGCAATGGTGGACTCTTTCCTCGTACTTAACAGCGGATTCCTCGAACTCAACAGGAAGCTGCTTACCATAAACAATCCGATGACTACTGCCATTCAGCGGACTGCTCCGGCCTATATTCTAAGTGAAAACCCTCCTCCGGGTTTTTACGGAACGGTCAGTAAAAAAGTAAGTACAACATTGGGTGCTCATATCATTCCTTTCGGTAAAGCTTCGGGAGCTTACATACCTTTTGTCTTTCAGCTTACTGCAGGAGATCCGGGGTATGTAACGGTATCTACATACGCAACGGCTGCGGATAATACCCCTTATGCCAGTGACGGTACAATGGGAGGAACCGTACTGAACATGAATGATTATTATACACAAACTGATCTGTCTGTACAAAATGTGGTCAACCGGTTCTGGAAGATCAATAAATCAGGGCCCAGCGGAACTGCGAATGTATTATTCAGCTTCACCACTTCAGAAAGACCCACGCTTGCTGGTGCAACCGACAATACGCTAAAGGCTCAACGGTGGGAAAATCCAAATATAAATGGTGATCCCGCATGGTTACAATTAATCAATACATTTGCACATACTGCCAGCGCCAATACCGTAAACATGTTAGGTTTAACTACCTTTGACGGACCCTGGGCGCTATGCAATGTTTCGGAACCAATGGGAGCGCCCTGTAACCAGCCGCCGGTTATTTCGTTTTCAGCTTCGGCCACCACCATCTGTAAAAATGATTCAGCGCTCCTCACCGCCAATGGAGCAAATAATTATACCTGGGCTCCTGCTGCGGGACTTTCCGCAACTACAGGCAACCAGGTTTATGCAAAGCCAACCGTTACAACAACCTATACCCTTACGGGTTTTCTATATCCCGGTTGTTCCACAACGAAATCCAAAAAGATCACCGTACTCAATATTCCTGCGCTGACTGTTACGCCATCTACACCTACCATTTGTCCGGGTGGCTCCAAACAACTTATGGCAAGCGGGTCAACAGGTACATATGCCTGGCTTCCTGCTGCCGGACTTAACACAACTGCAGGACCTGTTGTGCTTGCAACACCAGCTTCCACTACAACCTATACGGTTACCGGTACCAATGCAAACGGATGTACTGCAACCAAAACAAGCAAGGTGACGGTGAAATGTCCGGTTCCAAATGGATTGAGCGCCGGTAACATCACCGGGACAACGGCTGATCTGACCTGGAACCTGGTATCCTGCGCAATTGGTTACAAATTGGAATACCGCGTTACGGGAACAACAAACTGGACGGTGATCCAGATCAATTCCAACACTGCGGCATATCAGCTAACCGGGCTTTCGCTGTCAACGTCCTATGAGTGGAAGGTTGTCACCAAGTGCGGACCAGGAATCATTTCGGCTTATTCATCCTTCTCCGGCTTTACTACTGCACCACTGCGATCAAACAATGATCCAGGAGCAGGCAACCGGGATGCACTTACCGTACATCCGAATCCGGTTGCTGAATTCATGCACCTTGCATATGCTGCAGCATCAGATGGCAATGCATTGCTGACCATTCAGAATGCAATGGGCCAGGTCATTTACAGCAAAGACATTGTTATAACTGATGGCCTATATGAAGATGAAATCAGCACCAGCCTGTTTGCATCCGGGATTTACCTGGTTAAAGTGGAGCAGGCAGGCAGCATCCGTTTTGTCAAGATCGTAAAGGAATAATCGCGCCGTTCCGGAAGCAGTTAGCGGATCACCGCTACAATATGAAAAGTGACCGTGAACTCGTCCTCAATCATCTTGTCGCCGATGTTCTTAAAAAATTTTTTCGATCCGTATTCAATTCCGTACAGGGTACGATCCACTATAGCTGTACCCTTACAGGTAAGCTGGTCACCTTCCGGCACAATGCTGGCATCGAAGGATATTTGATTGGTTATTCCTTTAATGGTAAGCGTTCCCTTCACCTGGTGCGTGACATTGCCTGTGACTGTATCCATCTTTGCCATCACCGAAGTGATTGCAAATCTTGATTCGGGGAACTGCTGCACATCAAAAAAGTCGGCTGACTTCAGATGCGTTTCCAGCTTTGTCCTTGTCTTTCCGGGTTCTATATCGGTGTTTTCAAGGCTGTTCATATTGATCACGAATGATCCTGACAGCGCGCCATGGTTATTCACCACCTGGCCATCGGAAAGCTTTATTGTTCCCTGGTGCTTCCCTCCCACTTTTTTAGCTTCCCAGGTCAGCACACTCCTGGCTGTATCGGCTCTGTAAACAACGGAATGCGTCGGCTCTCCGGCAAGAACAAATGTGGTTGCTGCCAATGCCAGGAATAAGCTGGCAGCGGCTTTTTTCAGAATTGAATAATTGATCATGGTCAGTTGATTAAGGGCGTTAAAATAACAAAAAGTTAAATACCCCTATTCATACATGTATAACAGGACTGAAATCTTTTCATCCTTTAAAAGCGCATCCACCTGCTTCATCATCCTGTCAGACACGGCAGGACATCCCCAGCCTTCGGGTGCGCCCTGCGGGTATACCTCTTCGTCCGCTACCTGGTTCCAGGAGTGAAATACGATCTGCCTGGAAAGTGCATTGCTGTTGGTTTTATCCAGTCCATGAAGCAGGTATTTAACGTGTATGCCCCAGTTACTGTACCCGCGTGCACCGATTTTATATTTGCCGATCGAAGAACAGTAACTTTCATGCTCATTCTTAAATACAGGATCTTCCCTTGATTCATCAGAACCCCAGGCATTTGATCCGCAGCCATGACTAACCAGACCGGAAAAGAGAATGGAATCACGGGCAAAATCCCAGACGAATAACCGCTTCAGTCCTGAATGGACACCCATGTCGGCCAGCAGGCACCAGGTTGTATTGTATCCGTTATTTGTACAGAAACGCAATGCTTCGGCAGCTTTTTTTCGTGTTTTTAGCATCGATGGATTCTGTTTTAATGCATGCTCATCACTGGCGGTTTTTATTTTACCGCCCGGGAACAAGGAGAACAGCATTAGGATGAGAAAAAAATACCGGGGTTTCATTTGGATGCTCAACGAACACCCCGGTTATCCTATTTTCCGAAACAAAAAAAAAACAATGCATCAGGGTTGAGCCTGAAAAATCAAAACTCAATCTTATAACTTAATATAGGCAGCAGCGGCGCCTGGTACCAGTATTTTACCTCTCCGGTATTGGAATCGTAATACTGCCCACCGATGTTTTTCCTGTTGGTGGTATTCTGAATATCAAGCGCCAGGGTGCTGGTGAGCCGTTTGTAATTTCTTGTGATGCTGATGCGAAGGTCGAACCGGAAGTAGTCGGGGTTCTGCTCTTCAAATGTTCTTGTTTCATCATATTTGGTTTCATCCGCAGCAATCGAAGCGTCCAGGTCAATGGGAGTATATCTTAGTCCCCCTACATACATGGTTTTAATATTCACACCAAACACCCGGTTTTTCTTTTTATGTTCACCCGACACCCATTCTTTACCCATGGTAAGCGTCACGGAGTAATTGGTATTGTAAAGCGTATTGTACCAGGTGCCATTTGCCGCTTTGTACTTTGAATCATACAGGGAACCGGCGAACAGGTAATAGAAATTCCTGTGCAGGAAGCGCTCATACGTCAGCTCCAGGCCCATATTCCTTCCAAGCCCGGTGTTGTTAAGCGGATCTGTTGCAAAACCATCCACTTCATTGATCACAGAGAATGTTTTTGTTTTGTCAACAGTTACGGGAATATCAAACAGGTGCTGATAATATATTTCTGTTTTGATATGCGAAAATTCATTCAGGTTGTAATCAAATGAAACAACAAAATGATGCGCCTTGCTCAACTCCAGGTTTTCATTGGGCTTTCTGATTCCATCCGGTGTGTTCACTTCTGCAAAATAAATACCCAGGGGCTGCAGCTGGCTGTGCAGGCCGTAACCCAGACTGGCATTGAAACGCGGTGTGAATTCGTACTTCATCGATGCACGGGGCTCAATGGAATTTGAATTGTTGAGGAACAGCTGGAAATAGTGCAGTCCCACATTGGTGGTAAGCTTTGGTGTGAGCTTGTAATTCCATTGAACAAATCCCTGTGCGGTTTGCGTATTTCCTGTTGTATTAATCTGGTCAATAAGGATGGTGGTATCGGGATTATCCTTTTGCTCCAGGTTATATCCAAGCCTGCCTGCTATCAATCCCAGCCTGATGCTGCTGCGGGCATTTATTTTTTGCGTATACACCGACGACAGCGTAACCTTACTTTGTATATGCTCTTCGTAGTATTCTTTGATGACCGTTGAATAGTCCTCCTGCAGCTTTGATTCATCATCCATGTTCTGTGTACCTGATAATACCAGCACGGTTTTGAGGTACGACTGGTTATTGAAGAGCCTCACATTCGAAAAGCCAATGGCGCCCGTATTGCTTTTGAAATCGGAGCTGTATTGCAGGTATCCTTCTTCTTTCCATTTCAGTGAATCTTTTTTTGCATCCCTGGTTTGTGCGCTTAACCCGCCAAATCCAAAAATGCCGAAAGTTCCAAGCTTTTTTGTTGGTAAGGATATATTAAGCGACAGGTCCTGGAAATTGGTAATGCCATCACCCAGCGGAACTCCGAGCTGGCTGAGGATGGATAAGGTGGAATAACGGTAATTAATAAGATAGGAACCCTCGTAACCCTTTTTGAACGGTCCTTCAGCTGCCACATCGGCACCCAGGAAACCCAGCTGGAACGTATACTCCCTCTTCCTGTTGTTACCCTTTCGTAATTTGAGATCGAAAACACCCGACAGAGCATTTCCGTATTCTGCCGCAAACGCTCCGGTGGAAAAATCAGAATTGGTAAGCAGCTGGGAGCTTAAAATGGAAATGCCGCCTCCTGCCGTACCTACGGTTGAAAAATGGTTCGGATTCGGGATCTCAACACCTTCCATCCGCCAAAGGATTGCATTGGGAGAGTTGCCACGGATGGAAATAAAGTTGCTTCCGTCCATGCCCTGGATAACGCCTGCAAAGGAAGTGGCCATACGGGCCGGATCATTCACTGCGGCTGCAAATTTCTGTGTTTCTTCCACTGAAAAAGTACGGGTGCTCACCGTTGACATTTCATTCAATGGTTTATTTTTTTCAACCTCGGCGGTGATTTCAACGGCATTCATTTTTACCATGTCTTCTTCCAAGGCAATGCTTAATACGAGCTCCTTTCCTGCGTTCACCGACAGGTTCTGCAAAACCACTTCTTTATATCCCAGGAAAGAAATCTTCAAAGCCTGCTTGCCCACCGGCACTTTAACCAGCGTAAATTTCCCTTCGGCATCCGTTGTGGTTCCGTTTAACGGATCTGAGTTCATAACAACAACCGTTGCGCCTGGTATAGGCTCCTCCGATATTTTATCAACGATGGTCCCGCGTACAACCTGCATGGTTACCTGTGCATAAGCAGGATTAAACACTCTTAAGATCATTAGCATAATCAGGGCAAATCTGTATTTCATAGCCATTATTTTTTTGTTTCAATGGTATGACAACCCATTCAGGCGTTACCCCTATCCCGAAAAAAAAAATTATAAAAATTTCAGTGAAATTTTTCCACCGTACCACATTTTCAGGCCTGTAGTACCGGTGAAATGCTGATAAAAGCCCTGCGGTGTGAGCTCATCAAAGGCTGCATGATAATCGGGTCCTGCTATATCAGCAACAAGGATGTTATACGTTGGCCCCAGCGCCATGGAGAATTTGGGTGCTGCCTGCCATTCAATACCTGCAAACGCTTTGTTGATCATGTTGAGACTCACATCTCCCGTGCTGATGCGTTGAATCTGCTGGGCTGTAATTTCGCTTACAAAATTCCAGCGTCTGCTGATGCGCCAGCTGGTACCAAATCCGTATCCGTACGACCAGAAATGGTCGTCCAGGGTCAGGTCCATTCCTGAGAAAAATATATTGTGAAATTTTTTTACGCCGGTTCGCAATGCAAGTGTCATGAAAAAAAGTTCATCACCGGATAATTCAAGCTTGTGGTATCCCTTATTTACAAAGCTGAAAAAGCCGATCGGAATACCTGAACAGCTGTCGGCAATATTAAATACGGAAAGTTGAACACCATCCAGTTGTTTGGCGTAATTGACCAACCCTGCCAGCTGCACACCGTTGACCACTCGTGCATAATTAAACAGGCCCGCTACCTGCATTCCTTTTACAGTATCGGCCACATTTAATATTCCTGCAACCTGCATGCCTTTCATTTTATGGTTTACGTAATTCAGTATGCCACCCGCCTGGAAACCGGTAAGTGAATTAGCCTGGTTTAAAATACCGCCTGCCTGGACACCTGTTGTATGCCTGCTGTTTTGATTGAACAACCCGGCCAGCTGGACTCCTTTCACAGTTCCCGAAACAATATTTCCAAGACCCGCAGCCTGAAAATATTTAACATTTCCATTATCAATATTGAGCCACCCACCTATTTCAAGTATGTCGACACCTTTTGAATATCCAACAAATACATTCAGTGAATATTTATTAACCGTGTTGATGGAAAGCAACCTGTTGGTACTGATGTAAGGCACAATCCCCACTGAGAAATTTGAAAACAGCGTATCAGTGATATTTCTGAAGTTGGCATTTGATCGCCTGAACCGGGACCAGAATGAACGCTTTGAAACAGGTAAAGATTGGGAAGATGTATCAATTGTTGCTACCGGCTCATCAACGATCTGCTCAACAGGCTGATCCTGTTTTGCGGCTGATTTCGTTTGTAACGGATGGAGATAAACCACCAGCTCCTGTCTGCTTTTTCCTGCTATGATCAGGGTGGTGTCGCGGTAACTTTCTTTTGCAAATGACAGCGAGATGTTCATCTGCGTGGAAGGATAAGAAAGCGAAAAAAAACCGAACCTGTCTGACAAAGCTACGCGCTTTTCATGTTTGGCATATATACTTCCACTTTCAATCCTGCTGCTGTCTTCCACATCAAAAAGGTATCCCGTTATCACTGCCGGTGGAACAGGATTCGCTTTGCTTTTTTCATCGCATAGGAGGATAATATATTTGTCTTTCGCTTTATACCTGCAGGAATAATCTTTCATCAGCTCGCTAAGCACCAGCCTCAATGGCTTTTTTGTACAGGTGTATGATTTTTTTTGCCTGTCGTCAAGTCGTGTATATGAAAACACTACACCAGTCTGTGCAGCAATGGAGTTAAAAATTGCAGACAGTGGCTGGCTGGCAACATTGATGGTGACCAGCCTTTCGAGATACGGTGTTTTTTGAGCAAAGGAATTTCCCAGGTTCAAAAAAAAGAAAAGGAACAGAAGCAGGTGATGCAGCTTTACTGATTGCATTTTTTGCCCTTAATAATAAAACCACCGGGTATTGCTTCATAAGTTAGTCCGAGTGTTTCAGTGATCACAGCCAGCACGGTTTCAATGGACTCATCGCTGAACCGCGTCGTAATGGTGCAGGCGGCCAGCCCTGCATGCTCCAGCACAATATTGATATGATAGGCCTTGCTGATGCTGCCCACCACTTCGTCGAGCCGGCTGCTGCTGAATTCAAAGCGTCGTGTTGACCTTTCAGCAGTGCTTTCAAGCTTCTTCGACGATTTAATATACAATGCCTTTTCCCCTGCTTTGATGGTGATCTCCGATCCGAGTGAATCGAACAGCAGCACCACACCCTCATCCACATTTACGTATACAGTATCCGTATCCGGCGACGTGGTTACATTGAATTTAGTACCCACATCCATCACGTAAACATGACCGGCATCAACTGTAAGCGGAAGCACCGTATCATGTATCACTTCAAAATAACCCGATCCTTTCAGATGGAGCAGACGGTTTTTCTTTCCATAGTTCTTGTCAAGGGTGATCATGGAATGCGGGGAAATGGTCACATTGGATCCGTCTTCAAGACTGATGGTCCTGCTTTCCAGGTTTGCTATATAGACGGTACTGTTGCCGGAAGTTCCCCACAGGAAGTAAGCTGCAACTCCTGCAGCCACAATCAACAGCGTGAAAGTAGCGGCAATACGGCCGAATGTTTTGATCTTCTGCATGGGTTTCACGCCGGCATTAAACCGCACCTGCATGCTCACATGCTTCCATGCTTTTTCAGCATCGGGATCCTGGTGCATCATGCCGCCGGCACCTTCAAATATTTTTACACAACCTTCAAAATACCTGAAGTTGTCATCACTCTCCTGTTTCCAGTCTTCCAGCAGCATGGCTTCTTCCGGTGATGCCTCACCGGTGAGGTATCTTCCTATCAGCTCTTCTATGACGGGTTTTTGTGTCATGATAAAAGGCTTAACAGGATAAAAACAGGTAAATAATGTTTCAATTCCTCACGCATGATCTTCAGCGCCTTTCCCATCTGGTTTTCAACGGTCTTTACCGAGAGGTTCAGTGCTTCGGCAATCTCTTTGTATTTCAGGTTATCAAAACGGCTCATCTTAAAAATCCTGGCACACTGCTCCGGAAGCTGATCAAGCGCTTCGCTGATCTGCTGTTGCAGCTCCTTATGGTAGGTGATCTCTGCCACGGCCATTTCCTGTCCCATCATTTCTTTTACATAACCTGAATGAACAACCTGTTTTTTCAACCTGTTGAGCGCAGCATTGTGAACCGAACGGTATAGCACCGAGCGCAAAGAAACCTGCACCTCCATCACACCTGCCTTTTCCCAAAGGTTAATAAAAACCTGTTGCACAATATCCTCAGCCTCATCCATGTCTTTAACTATTGTGTTGGCATATCTGACCAAAGCCTTATAGTAGCGCCTGAATATCATTTCAAAAGCTTTTAAATCACCTGAATTAAACTGTTCAATCTCAAACTTATCAGTTTCCACAGTTGCCGACTTTGTACCCTGCAAGGGAAACAAAGTTAGAAACTTTTAAATATGACAATGGCGATGGCGTTTACCCCTATCCTGCTTAAGAAATAATTGTGACTCAGCCCGATCCCGATGGCATGTTTTTTTTAGTATTTCCCTGAATCTGTGCCGATTATGGTTATTTTTGTATAAGTTATTTCACCTTAAAAAAACTCGTCCCATGAAAAAAATTCTTATCGCCCTGGACTATGATCCAACGGCACAACAGGTTGCAGAAAAGGGTCATGAACTGGCCCAGGCGCTTGGAGCGGAAACTGTGTTACTGCATATGGTGGCCGACAGCAACTATTATAATTCACTGCAGTTCTCACCCATCATGGGTTTCGGCGGGTTCACCGATGTGAATACGCTGGAGATGGCTGATACAGGTGTGCTGAAGCAGGCCGCCATGGATTTTCTTGAAAAGACCAGTACACACCTGGGTGATGAAACAATAACTTCCATTGTGGAAGAAGGTGATTCAGCACCCGGCATTGTACGGATTGCAACAGAGATCCGCGCCGATGCAATCGTCCTCGGTTCGCACAGCAGGCGCGGGCTTGACAAGATTCTGATGGGAAGCGTTTCACAGAACATCCTGCAGCATAGCAACATTCCGCTTTATATTATTCCTACCAAAAAGCAATAATGGCTTATGGTTACTGGCAAACAGCTATTGGCTTTTTGCTAATAGCTGATGGTCATTATTGCAATCTTCAAGTGACTAAAAGCGATTGGCTGCTTACTGGAAATAATATTTTATTCCGGTGCCGAAAACCAGGATATCAGAAAACTTGATAAACCTGGTATTGGGAAGGTACGTATACAGGTACAGATCATTGGTGAGCACCCTGAAAAAATATGTTACCGACTTCTTATCAGAAATTTTATAATTTAACTCTGAGTTGATAAAAGGTCCGTACCGGATGGAAGAATTCCACCAATAGTAATTGGCAGGGTATTGCTCAGGCCAGGCGATGTAAATGTTTTTTCCGAAATTGAAATTCACAAAAATGCCCGGAATGATTGGATCAAACGTTAACTTTTTATATTTAAATTGAAAGAGCTTGCAGGAAATAAGCAGGTTGGCGGTCCAGAGATTTCCATAGGCAGGCGGCGTATAGCCAATACCAGCGCCCACTTCCAGTTTTTCCAGTTTTTTAAATGGGACAAAAAGCGCACATCCTGAAACCATTCCAAAGCTTCCTGCATACTGCAGTTCAGCTCCTCTCAACAGATAGGAACTGTTTTTATGAACTGCAGAATCCTGGGCGGATACCTGCAGACTAAAAACCGACAGGAATACAATCAAACTTTTTTTCATCAGGTGAATAGGGATAGATGGTCACGTAACTATAAACCCTGTTTGAAGGGCTGCTGGTATTGAGATACCAAATTCCGTCATCATAAGGCTGACCGATTGCAAAACTGTGATTATGACCGTTGATGCTGAAAATGGTGTTTTTAGCTTCCTCTGTAATTTTCACATAGCCGTCTTCCAGTGCTTGATCGAAATCTCCATTATTGGGTCCGACATGGGAAAAGAAAATGCAGCCCTCAAAATTTGCCGAATCTTCTACCTGCTGCTGCATCCAGTTCAGGTCGGGCACGTGCCCGTTAAAGTTAAATTCTCTTCCGCAGGTGTTGAGTCCTACAAATCGGACATCGTTCCAGGTAAATGAATAATTAACCGGTCCATACGTATCTTCGTATACTTCCAGTCCGTTACCCAGGCAGTCATGGTTACCGACCACCGTAACAAAAGGCACCTTCAATAATTTCAACTGCTGGTTAATCAGGTAATATTCACGGTTCAGTCCGAAATCAGCAAGATCACCGCAGATAAATACGGCATCTACCAACGGCAGGGCATTCACTGCTTCCACCAGGTCTTCCGTGTCATCATAAAACCGTTGCGGGTCACCAAAGAAAACAACATGAAGCGTGTCCTTACGGGGCAATTTTAAAAGCCTGTCAATGTTATACTGGGTTTTAACCACCGGGTCATTAACCTGCCGGTCGACCTCATATACGTTATATTCAAACTTGTTGCATGAAAAGGCTGTCAGCAAAAAAGCCAGCACGGCAATATTATTTTTCATGTCTGGATCCGTGAATTGTAATATTTAGCGATTTAAAGAACAAAGGTATAATTTTATTTATCAAGCCCTAAACGGGACCCTGGCACAACTTCTAAACATTATTTTATTCCAAGCAGGAACTTTTTCATCCGTGGCATAATAAGGGGAAACAAAAATGAAAATTTGTCGAGGTTACCCCTTAAAGTATTTCCAATTAAATTCCGCCCTCCAACCTTGTCGGTCAGCTGACCCAGGATGCTCACTGCTTTTTTTATCTCCGGTCTCCGCACATGGTGATAATCCTGCGCCCTGTTATCTTTAATCAGCTGTGAAAAAATAAAGCTGTCTTCTATGCACAGGTTCATTCCCCTGGCCCCAACAGGTGAGTGAATGTGCGCTGCATCGCCCAGTAAAAATACATTGCCTTTGCTGAACTGTGCCGCCACCTTTTCACGGATGGTGAAAGTGGTTTCCCAGGTGATGTTTCCGGTTTTTGTTCCTTTGGGCAAATAGTCAAGCACACTTTCCATGTTACCTCCCACCCGCCATACGCCGTTTCGTATATGCAGCATGAGCATGCCACCTTCCCTGAATAAAAGATAATGGCCGACCTCGGTTGACATGGAAGTGTCAAGCTCAATATCATACATTTTGAATTCCTCTTTATGCTCCCATCCCCTGAAATCAATACCCATCGACTGACGTACGGCACTCTTATTTCCGTCAGCACCAAGGAGGATGCCCGTGAAATCAATATGCTCTGTACCGCCTGAAGGGCCGGAATGCGTGATTTTTGTAATTCCGTTTTCAACAGCAACTGATTCCATGGTAATACCCCGTTCCACAAAAATTCCTCTTTCCGCAAGCGCTTCCTCCATGATGTGTTCTGTTTCAAACTGCGGCTGGATAAGCATAAAAGGATATGGATGGTTGATGCCTGAAAAATCATTCCTGTAAATAATTCTTCCCTTATGCCAGAAATTCATGCCTTTGTTTTTCCAGCCATTCTCCAAAAAACGCTTTGTAACTCCGGTGTTTTCCAGCAACTTTAATGTATTGGGATTTACGCCCAGCGCCTTGGTAATGGTTGAAGGTGTGCTTCTTTTTTCGGTGATCCTGGGCCTGTAACCAAGGTCTGAAAGGAAGAGTGCAGCGGACAGACCGGTGGAACCTGCGCCGGATATCCATATTTCCTTATTGTTGTACGTTGTCATTCAACCGGAAATAAAAACTAATAAAAAAATAACATGCTGATCAAAGGACAGCTTTCAAATTTATAAAAAAAACAAGCTGCAAATTAACTTCATTACTTTGAACAGGATTCCAAATTCCCATGACAATTTAGAGTGCTATTAATTCTGCTTTTTATCCAACCCATCGAAAGGCGAAGGGACTATAACTGTAACGGCTCCCGGCTTAAGCAGGGGTATTTATGCATACAGCATTGAAGCTGATGGCCAGGTGATTGACACCAAAAAAATGATTCATTGAAGAATATATTTTACTGCATAGCAAAAAGCCCCCGGAGCGGTTTTCTCCGCGGGGCTTTATTACTAACTGTCAGGATATATGATCCAGTTGTATGGATCTTTAATTAGAACTCGCCACCATCTCACCAGGCTGCGGAACTATACGTATATATGGCTTTGGTGATTTCCATCCATTGGGATATTTTTCTTTTGCTTCAGTGTCTGATACCGAACCGGCGATGATCACATCTTCACCGTTTTTCCAGTCGGCAGGCGTAGACACTTTATGCGTGGCGGTAAGTTGCAGTGAATCCAGTACACGCAATAGCTCATGAAAATTCCTTCCGGTGGTCATCGGATACGACAGCATCATCTTTATTTTTTTATCCGGCCCGATAACAAATACCGAACGTACGGTCTGGTTTAGCGCAGCCGTCCTACCTTCCGATGTGCCTGGTTCTTCATTCGGCAGCATTCCATAAAGTTTGGCAATGGCCAGATTGCTGTCGCCGATCATAGGGTAGTTCACTTTAACTCCCTGCGTTTCTTCAATGTCCTTCAGCCATTCTACATGACTGCTCACCGGGTCAACGCTCAACCCGATTATTTTGCAGTTTCTTTTTTTAAACTCAGGCTCCAGCCTTGCCATTGATCCCAGCTCAGTGGTGCAAACAGGAGTAAAATCCTTGGGATGCGAAAACATAATAGCCCATCCATTGCCCATCCATTCGTGGAAACTGATGGGGCCCAGTGTACTTTCAGCGCGGAAATCCGGCGCCGTGTCATTTAATCTGAAACTCATGATGATTTTGTTTTAATTGTGAGAAATTATTTTAGGTTTGCTTGATTTAATTTTCAGGTCTGAAAAAGAAAGGTGAAGATAATATATTTGGCGGGTTTTTGTAAGGGACCATTAATTCTTTTTTCTTAGAAGCAATCGCCTGTGTTTCATCGCCGCTTTAGTCCTGCTTTCCGCTCGCCTGAGCCTGCCTGACTGCGTCACGCAGGCAGGCTCACTGCAATCAGGCTTGGCTTAGCTGCTGCTGCGCTTTAAAAAAACTGTTCAAATCCTTCCTCAGTACGCATGGCCGACAGGTTATCACAAATTATTTAAAACAATGTATATTTGAAGTTACCTAAACTTTTAAATGAACATGCAAACTTTTTCCCTCCGTCTTATTGCCATGCTGATCTTTGTATGCTGCAATTGTCCTGCATTGAAAGCCCAGACAATTACCGATACCATTGGAAATACTGTTGTTGAAATTTCCGTGGCGCTTGATACCTCTTATTTCGAAGGTGGTTATATGAGCGGTCCCTGGGATTTGTACTGGGGTCCCGACCAGAAATTGTGGTATACCAACCAGACCAACCTTTGCACCTACGATCCGGCCACACAACAGGTTGACACCATTCTTCATTTGCCTTCAGGATTTATCATGGGTGTAACCACGCACAGCGATTTCCTCAACAACCCGTATGTTTACCTGACTGTCGACACCGACGTTTATTACGGGGGTGGTCACATCATAAATCTTTTCAGGTATGATTACAGCCTTTCCGGTGATTCACTTTACAACCCGTTATGGATTTTGCAATGGTACCACCCGGGCGAGCATTCCGGCGGAAGGCTGGTTTACGGGCAGGATGATAAATTGTATGTCTCAACGGCTGAATACTGGGTGGCTTATGATACCCTGTTCAATAATTCGGGAAAAGTGTTAAGGGTAAATCCTGACGGGACCGTACCCATAGATAATCCCAGGGGTGATTTCACCTATACATACGGCCATCGCAACCCCCAGGGCATTGTTCAGGTGCCGAATGGAAACCTTTTTGTATCGGAATACGGAATGCAATGGGATGAGCTTAACCTGCTGGAAGAAAACCGTTATTTTGGCTGGATTGTTTATGATGGCACCATGTGTTTTTTTGTGCCCGACAGCTGCAACTATTATGACACTACCGCTGTTTTCCCGATCGATGTCGGTTTAAATCCGCCTTCCGGAATTGATTATTATAACCATCCCGCCATTCCCGAGTTCAACGGCCTGGTGCAGGCCGTTACAGGCAACATTAAACAGGGACTCATTGTGTATACGATGAATTCAGCATTCGACAGCGTACTGACCAAGAGCTATTACCTCACGCAGGAATACGGACGCGTACGCGATGTATGCACGGCACCTGACGGCTCGCTCTATTTTATCGCCCGCGACCGTGTCCTTCCCGATATCCGTGTGATCCGAAATCCCTTAGTCAGCGGGATGACGACAAACCCTCCTACTGTTTCTTTTTCATTTTATCCCAACCCTTCTGCCGGTGAAATATCCTGGCAACTGAAAACCGGGACGGAAGTAACACTTACCATAAACGATTTGTCGGGACGAATAATGTTCATACAAAACCTGGTAGGGAAATCGGGTAAACTGGATATCAGTGCAATAAAAGCGGGTTGTTACCTGGTTACGGTAAGATCAAGACACGGAGGCGGGGTTACGAAGAAGCTGATGAAGTTCTGAGCCAGCCTTAATCATCAACCAGGCTATCCTGATTATTTTAATAACATGATTTATTCAAGCTCCTTAAAATCACTTTATCACGATATTTTCAACATAGGTATGTTCGCTGGTTTCAACGTTCAGTAAATAGTATCCCGGTGAATAATCCATGATATTCATGCTTACTGTATTGCCCGGATCGCTTAATGGATTTGTTTTTTCAATCAGTAGCCGGCCAGTTATATCATACAGCTTTATTTTTAGTATACGGGAGCTGTTATTGTTTAACGAAACCGTAACCACATCAGCAGCAGGGTTCGGGAAAACTGAAACCTGGTCATTCGGCTGAGTTACATCACCCCGGCAGGTAATGGCAACCGGTTTTGTTTTATAATTGCTGTATCCGCAGGCATTACCCGACCGGACCTTTACATTACCCGATGAAGCGCCAAAGTTGACCGAAACAGCAGCCATACCCTGGCCTGATGCAACAGTACTGCCGGCAGGTACATCCCACTGATAGGTCTGCGCGCCATTGATTGTACTGATGGAATAACCCACACCTGTCTGATTGGCACATACCGAAGCCGGACCGGTTATGCTGCCAGGAACATTTGGAACAGTTTTAATAATGACACTCTTCAACGGACTGATGCCACAACTGTTCCTTGCATCTACAAATAAGGTATCTTTAACATACTGTGAGTTAAAATATACAGTTGCCGATGACGTATACTGTCCATTGCTAATCGTTGCATTGGCGGGAGCTGACCATACAAAGCTGGTTGCACCGGGTGACGTGGCAAGGTAAACCTGCTGCGTTTCGGGGCAAACACCCACCGTAGGTCCTGTTACAGTCGGAGCTAAAGGTTTGCCGTAAACATTCAATTTTTGACTTGCACTTGATCCCTTGCAGTTAAATGCCGACACCTTAATTTCTCCTGAAGTGAATGATGAATTGAAATCTACCGTGATCCGGTCTGTTCCCTGTCCGGAAGTAATGACAGCGTTGGCGGGAACGGTCCATGTATATCCCGAAGCATTTAAAACCGTTCCGCAGGAATAGATCTTTGAAGTAGTAGAAGCACATGGATATGCGGGTCCTAAAATGCTCGCCGGCATGGCGGGTTTGGCGCTGACGATCCGCACCGGTATGCAGGAAGAGGGACCATTACCGCACGGCACTGTTGCATAAACACATATGGATCCGTTAACAGCAGTGCTTCCAAAACTTAAAGTGATGGACGTAGTTCCCTGACCTGAAGTTATAGAGGCGCCGGCTGGAACGGTCCAGGTATAATTTGTCGCCCCTGACACTGGAGCAATGGAATAAATATTCCCTGACGTATTCTTACAGATATAATAGGATCCGTTCGAAGCCTGCACCGATGGGATGCCGCCGTTAACCTGCACGTCAATTTCATTCGACAGAGATTTGCATCCGTTCACGCTGGTGACTATACATGTATAAGAACCTGCAACATTAGCTGTATATGAAGATCCGGTTGCATTGTTGATGTCCTGGTTGTTTCTGCGCCACTGACGTGTATTTCCGGCTCCGGTGGATGCGTTAAGCACCACACTGCTTCCGTTACAAAATGTGACGGGCCCTGATGCGCTGATGCTTACCACCGGCAAAGGATAGATGGTAATGGCTTCCGTTTGGGAGGTCTGCGTACCGCATACGTTGGTAACCTGCATGCTGTAATTTCCTGAAACGGTTGGGATTAACCAGGTGAGCCATGAAGTAGGAATAACGGGCGGACCGTAAGCGTTTCCATTCAGCAGCCACTGGATGGAAATATTTGATACATAAGGTGGCAGGATGAACCGGTTGATGCCGATGCTAAGTCCGCTGCCATCACAGGCGCTGGTGGCGCTGGGATAGATCTGTGATGAAGTATAAGCAAAAGGGCCGGTGTAAATTTCAATTTCCACTGCGTCTGAAACTGCCGTTCCGCAGCCTCCTGTCATGGCCACAGTATAGTCTGCCGATGAGGTCACCGTATAAGATTGCGCCGTTGCACCTGAAATATTAATTCCATCCTTTCTCCACTGGTAGGTGAAGCCGGGTGCATTGTTTGCAGTAATCACCTGGGAGTTGCAGGCTGCTGTGGTTCCGATCGGAGTAATGCCCGGCACAGTACCATTCCGGTTTGTTTTAATCTGGTTTGAGCTGGCCATGCATCCTGTTGCAGCAGAGGTTACCTGAACCCAGAATACGGCTGTAGTATCAGCAACTATAGATGATGCCGTTGCTCCAGGAATGGGATAATTGGAATAAGTCCTGTACCATTGGTAGCTCAGTCCGGTTCCGGTATTGGCCTGGAGCGTAACATTTCCCGGAGGACAGAAACCGGTGGGTCCCGCTGCAGTTATTGATGCCGGCGTGGCGGTCTTAAGCGTAACCACATATCCTCCCGAGGTAAATGTACCGCACGGGTTTGTAACAGTCACAGTATATGTTCCTGCTGCCGAAGCGGTAACCGGAAGTGTAGCTGCAGTTTTGCCCGCCATATCAGCCCCGTTGAGCTTCCATTGATATGAATCAGGAATTCCGTTGGTAACATTGGCGGTTAAGGTGATATATGCATTGGGACACACCGGTGATGGCAGGGTCGAGGTTATTGTTACTGCGGGTAATCCGAAAAAAACGGGAGCCTGTTCCGAAGTATCAGCACAGGCATTGGCATCGGTAATGATCACGGAATACCGTCCTGATGTTGTTGCCGTATAAACTGCCTGTCCGGTATTGCTGATGGGAGTATTGTTCCTGAGCCACCGGTAAATGAATCCTGATCCGGTAGTAGCAGCAAGGTTCACCACATTGCCGCTGCAGGCGGAAGTGGCAACAGGAGAAGTGATCTTTGCAACCGGCGGATTCACGGTGGTGATGACAATGGCGTTCGTATATACTGTACTGCCACAGGTGCTGTTAACCTTGCAGTCGTACTGGCCTGGCTGTGATGCAACATACGTGCTGGAAACAGCGCCCGGGATAATGGAACCATTCAGTTGCCAGTGGTAAGAGAAATTGCTGCTGTAAGGAACAGTAAAGGTCACTGTGCCATTAGAGCAAAGATTTGTGGAAGATACAGTGATTGCATTGGTTGGATCAGGATAAATGGTCATATATGCCGGAACAGATTCAAGTGAATCGCAGCTGTTTGAAACCACGCAACTGTAGTTGCCGGATTGTGTTGCAGCGTAAATGCTTTGCGTTGCCCCTGCGATAACAATACCATTGAGCTTCCATTGGTACGAATCGTATACAACGGTACCACCATCCACTTCCAGGTAGGCCGGGCTGCATGATGGCTGCCCACTGTATGTAGTAATCTGCGGTGGAGAATATTGGTTTAGCATTCTGACACCAAATGGCTGGGCAGTACTTAATCCGCAGGCACCGTTAAACATGGCATCATAATAACCGGATTCGTAAACCTGCAGGTACGGTCCTCCCACTCCCGGCGTAATAAGATTACCGTTTTTATACCAGCTGATGAGCTCCGGTCCGAAGTAGGGAGCATTGGACGAAGCGTCAAACAGTATCAGATCTGCGAAACCGGTACATGCATCTGCTGTCGTGGGGCCCTGCGCAATCGTATTGATATAAATCATGGGAGCGGTTCCCGACTGGAGATTAACAGTATTGGAATAGGTCGGCGCATTGCAGAACCCGGAAGAGGTAATCCTGCACCGGTAACCACCCGAACCGGTTGGAGTATACCCCCACCCGGTGGCACCGGGAATATCCACATTATTCAATTGCCACTGGTAGGTTGTATTCCCTCCCCATCCGATATTCAGCGAAGTAGTAAAAGAAGTGTTTCCCGGTGTACAAAAAACAGTAGGGCCGGAAACATCGACCGTTGCAGCCTGGTATTGCGCATTGATGGTATTGGAAAGCACCGAGCAGCCACCGTTGGTGATCTGGCAGGTATAGTTTCCTGCAATGGTTGCTGAATAAGTTGATGCTGTGGCCCCTCCGAGATTGCCCCCGTTAAGCTTCCATTGATAGGTATTTCCGGGAGCTGCTACTGCTGAAAGATTCATTCCCCCGTTCAGGCATCCGTCACCGGTATATCCGTTGGCAGTAATGCCTGCACCATTGGTAAGGATCGTAACTGTTGAAATTGCTGAGGTAGCAGTGCATCCAGTAGAAGTGGTGAGCTGAACGGTATAACCACCGGTAACGCTTGCAATATACGAGGCAGAGGAACCGCTCTGAACAATGGTACTGTTCCTTTTCCAGATATACGTATTTCCGGGTGCTGTATTGGCATTAAGCGTTACACTGCCGCCACTGCAAAAAGTAAGCGGCCCGGCGGGCGTAATGGTAGCCGTGCACTGGCTGTAGGATAACTCTGTAAACGATACACATGAAATCAGGATAATTAAACAGGCAAATTTTTTCATCATATGGGGTTATTAAATGCATATTAAAAAGCGCTGTACCGGAAGCACAGCATTTTGATTCATAATTATACGAATAAAAAATCAGATTATCAAATGAATTTATTCACAGACGGAGGACGGAGGACGGAAGACAGAAGACGGAGGGCAGATAGCTGATGGCTGATGACGGAAGACAGAAGACGGAGGCTGATGGCTGATTTAAATCTAAATTTGGGGCGTCAGTTTTCGCAGAACTGTTCTTGCTGCTTATTATGACTTCAAAAAAATCAATCACTGCATGCTATGCAACGAGTGATCAGAAGGGTAAAACAAGCTCACTAACGATCAGCATATATGATATTCAGACCTGTTCCTGCATTTCAGAAGAGGGAACAAAAACAATTTCCTGATTGGGTCTTCTCTGCAAAGTTGGTTTCAACCAGTCCCGTGCCAATATATCACTGACGCTACTTTGGTCAGCAGAGATGCGTTTAAGGTCATATGAATTAAAATTATCCACATCTTCAGCAGTGAATTCATTCAGCCTTACTTTTCCTTCCTTTAGTCCGTGGTTTGTATACCCCTGAATGTAATCGAAAAAAATAACAGAGAGACCGGTCATATGCTTACCTACTGCCTGAATCACAATATTTTCTGAACCATTCAGCTCTTGCAGTACCGCATTCACTTCTTTTTCAATCACCAGATGTTCCTTGAAATAACGCTTGATATATTCTTTCTTATTACCGGCCTTATTTTCCAGAAGATACCTGATCAGGTGATCGCGCAACCTGTTCCACAGCTTTCTTCCGTCCTCTTCATTGGGAATATAATAGTGAAACCTGATTCTTGATTTGTTTTTTTCTTTTACTTCCTGTGCTGACCTCAGGATCATTTCAGCTACCAGATCAATATAATCTTTCACCTGAACAAAAATCATATTGAATTTTTCATCCAGCAGTTCAGGAGGGTTTGGTGAAAACACGACAATATCACCGGCATTTTGCATGGTTTTAAGCAAGGACCCATAAAGGTTTTTGGGTTCGGACACCACGTCATCGGTTGATGCCTTTTTTATTTTTTCAATCATGCTCATTGCTGCAGCCGTAGGATCGTTTTCAGCCTTCAGCAATTCCGTCCTTGAGAATGTATTAATTAATGCATGCTGCAGATTAGCAGGAACTTTTTTATCAGAGAAAAGATATTGGGATAAGGAAGATCCCACGCTTCTTACCTTTAAATAATATTTTTCGCTGTCATTTTTTAAGGTATGATAGTATGATTGAGAATCACTGACGATTGCTTCAGCAAGGTCTGATTTAGCATTGAATCCCATGTTTCCCAATAAAATGTCTGTCTTTTTCATGGCTTTTGGATTTTATTTTATTTGTTTCAGTTTTCTTCAGAGGCAAAAATATAACAGCATTTATTAAAATAATCAGCTTTTCATTAAATTAATTTTGATTTATTAACAACTTTTCAAACATCACCGGTCTCACTTTAATTTGTCTAAATTCTAAAAAATCTGTAAATTAGTACTTTACAATGGTATGAATTTCAAACGGGGCTTCAAATATAGCCCAATAATCGATACATCAGGCAGTAAATTGAAATTATTTTTATAGATCAAAAAATGGTGTTGATAACTATTTTATTAATTTAATTGCTTTTTAAATTAATTTTATGGTTATATTTGACCAACTCTAAAGCACAACATATGACCTAGACCAAATCAGACAGCGTAAAAAAATCAAAAAAACCCTAAAAAACTCTTTTTTCACATGTTCTCTGATTTCTTATGGAATCTGGTAAAAGCTGCCGCTCACCTGATTCAGGTTCTCATTGCACACAAAATTGTCAATGGAAAAACACACCCGACTGCGAACGAACCGCAGCCACTCACATCCGATTCAAATGAACCCGGGTGGAAAAAACCCTTCAGGTACCTGATACCATACAGGCAGATCATCGTATTACTTTTCTTTTCACTTTTTATAATTCCGTTTATTGAGACGGCCTGGCATCCTGAACACCCTGTTGCCGTTGTTAAGCCGCCGGAGAAAGAAGTACCTCATTCAGCTGATCACCATGTTGTTTTTCCGCCGGCTGCCTTTCGTGAAACGGAGCCGGAACAAACGCTTCCTCCGGAAGCTGAAGCAGAAACTGAAATTGAGGCTGCTCCACAGCAGGTACATGAAAAGAACGGGCTTGCTGACGGCAATAAAATGTTCAAGGTTATTAACCTCTCCGGTTACAATGTAAAATACCATGAGATCACTTTGATCAGGCTGGAGGATGACACCATCATTGATTTTGATCCGATGGATGAATCGCAGCATCTGATCACCGCCTGGATACCCGGTGATGTGAGAATGATCCGGGTTAACTGTGCCGACAACCGTTGTGTTGAAATAACGCTTCCCTCCTAAAAATCATAACCCCATGAAAAAATTCTACTTCACAGTGGCAATTTGCGCCTTTATTTTTTTACCGGTTCAGGCTGGAAAAAAAACCTGGTTAATTTATGATGCTGTAGTCATTGACTACATGCACTATTTGAATGCTCCCGACTGGCGGGCCATTCCGGATCACATGACAGATGCTTTCGTCAAGCTCATCAAAGAAAAGAAGATGAGAAGCATCACCGATTCTGTTTATCATTTTTTTGACATACACAGGCTGCTGGGATCGGGTGCCGACATCATTATTATTCCTTTTATTATTACCGATTACAACCGTTATGAAATCCAGATATACAAGCTCCGGATGCCACGCAATGGTATTACGGATGTAAACCAGATGGATATCATTGGATTTTATAATACGTTCATACCCTTAAAAGGGACAGGACTGGCAAAAGCTGTTGCACAAAAGACCAGGCAGGCTTTCCAGCAGTTTTTAACCGACACCATCTATGGCGGTGATGTAAACAGCAGGCTATACGATAAACTGATCCTGTACGAATCACGCTGGCTCATGAAGAAAAAAACGGAAGAGAAAGAGGTGGTAATACCGTTGATGGTGAAAGATAATTTTTCTGTTTTTTCACTGAATAGCGCTGTCGATGTAATCATGCAGCTGATTGAAACGGTGGACTATGTAAACCGGGTCGGGGTTTCAGATGAAGGATTCAAATATTTCAAAATTGATGTAAAAAGGTATGAAGGGCTTAAGAATTCGTACCCGCATACCTACAACCTGCTCCTGCTGGCTGATGCCATTGCAAGAAAGAAATACCAGGACCAAACCATAAACCCCGGTGAAGACCAGAAGCTTAGCATTCTTCTCGAAGTCCTGGTTCGTGAAATGGAGGCGTTGTATTCCGGTCAGTATATTGGTTCACATGAAGCATCATTGTGGAGGAAAAAACTTCCATTGGGATATTATGAGGCAGTGATGAAATTCAGGGATATGTATGGATTTCTTAACGGCAATTGCTATACGTTGATTGCTGAAGCCGACAGCCTGGTGAAAGCGAAAAAATTCACAGATGCCAAATTAAAATACCTCGATATTGAAAAAAACTGTTCCCGGGAAAGGGCTGGCAAAGCCATTGCAGGCATCACCATGTTGCAGTATCACAGAAGAGACTCGTTGCTGTTTAAAATGGATTCACTCGTTCAGAAGAAAAAGTATGACCGTGCGAAGGCCCTTGCCACGGAAGCTGATGTGGATCTTTATAAAAGGTTCCCTGATCTGTTCCCGCAACCACCGCAGGAGTTGAATGCAGAAAACCTGCGACGGCTGGTAAATTCCGCTAAAACCGCACCGGGTACAAGGATGATGAGATGGGTCTGGGAGGATGCAATGGCTTTGTATGTTGAGATGTCACTGGACACGTCAGAAGTGTTCAGCATTATCCAGCAGTTTTACAATTTTCCGCTTGGTAAACCGGATTTTATTGGTGAAGAAAAATATTTCCAGAGCATATTCAATGTGATCAAGCTGATCATCGACACTTATCATATCGTACCCGACAACAACCAGTTTAAAGTAAACATCACCGGCTGCAGCGACGCAACACCGTTCAGGGGTGCTTATCATAGCCCTTTCAGGATCGCGCCTGATGCGCCTGTGAAAGTGCTGAAGCCAAGAGGGATGGAGGGAATAAGTGTTTATCATGAATTACCGAATGATGCCACTGGCTTCAACCTGAAGCTGAGCTACGACCGTGCACTGATCTGCAAAAACTATCTCAGGTCGAAAGGAGTTATCTCCAATCCGCAACTTTTTCTGAAGGCCGATTCAGCAAAAGGCAAACTGCACAGGAATGTAACGGTAAGGCTTGTCATCAGTAAACTGCCAACGTAATCGGGAACGAAATGATTTCAGGTGTACATGTGCTATTTGGCAAACCGATAACAACACCCCTTGGCCATCACAGAAAGTCAAAAGGAATTCCTCTTCGAAACTTATTAAAGTATATTTCATTTTATCAAAATATACTTTATAAAGTAATGGTGAAATCAGGAATGTTTCCTGCTGCGGCCGCCAATCGTAAAAACGCGTGATATATTAAATCCAAAACGGATTGCGCCATCGGACCACTGAGATGTTGTTTCAGTCATGAAAGCCCTTTCATTCATGCCTGTGGCATTGGTGAAGTGGAGCTGAAAGACATGGCCGCCTGTTTCAATATCAAAACCGATTGAAAGCGGATTGGCGAACAGGTCAGCGGTTCTGCCCGGCTTCATTGCAAAGTAATCGAAACAGATCGCAATCCGTTTGGAGATCTTTATCCGGGCGCCCACACCAAGCAGGAACACATTATGCTCATCCACCAGCGAGTCAACGAGGTTCCTGTGAACCATGGCCGGCGAAATCTGCATTGAAAAAGTCTCGCTGAATTTCCTTGCTAAAATAACTTCGTAAAAATAGGCCAGTTTGGAAGTAAAATAATTATGAATCTCCGGATTTTCCCATTTCATGGTATTCATGGTCATTCCCGCAATCAGGCTGACAGAAAAAGGAAAACTGCGCGAACCCTTCGTTTGCCATATCGGTTTCGCCTTCAGGTATCCGTCAAGCTCCTTTTTGTAAGTGCTTCGGCCAAGGCCTGCCGTCAGCCATGGAGTGATGCCATAATCAAATCCAAGGCGGATGGTTGCCTGGTCAAGGCCAAAAACCTGGTAAGGTCCTCCGTTGACAGGCCCGAACCGGTGCAGCACCCTGAAATCGAGCACGCCTGCTGCAACCTGTTCCGATGACTGACCATTGATTACACGCGTGGACTTCCAGGTGTTCTTTACTTTTTCAGGCTTCTGCTTTTCATCCTCAATCAGACTCATCAGATCATCCTGTGAAAAAACCTTCTCTGCACTTGTGAGCAGTGCAAAGAAGATAAAAAAGACCAGGTATTTCCACGCATTTATCATTTTCCGGAATTACTTATTGAGCGGTTCATATAGAATGTCAATCACAATTTTTGCTTCCTTGTCTATTTTATCTTTTACCAGCGATGGTATTTCGATATTAAAATCGGACAGGTTAACATTAAAGCCTCCCTTAGCAGCGATGTTTTTATCCATCACTGTCAGGTCTGCTTCCGTACGTATCGGTTTGGTCACCCCATGAATGGTAAGATCCCCGCTCACAACAACATGGTAAGTGCCTTTCTTCGAATAGTCCACCGTGCTATTGTTCTGTATGGATCCTTTGAAAACCGCTTTCGGGTATTTGTCCGATTCCATGTAGTTCTCATTAAAGTGATCTTCCATCAAGGCCCGGTCGAAAATAAAAGCCTTGATGAGTACAGTAAACTCCAGCTGACCTGTGGATGCATCCAGTACACTTGCCGCTTTGTGATTTACACCTTCAATTTTTTCCAGGGAGGTTCCGCAATTAAACGAAACGTTGCCACTTCTTGTAAAATATTTCCCTGCCTGATCTGCAGGTATTAACAAAGTTGCCGTTGTTAATAATGTTAAAATTAAATTGCTCATAGTTTATTATAGTTTATTTGTTTCAAATATTAATTAATAAGTATACATTTTACCAGAATAATGTCCATCAGCATTCCGCAACACTGGCCTTTAACCGTAACCTGGCTGCCGGTTTCTATGCCTGATGAGGCGTTTTGGAATTCCTCAGTCATTTCGCACGATACCATCATTACATGCTGATCATCACCCAGGTTTATGCTTAAGATGCCTTGGGGGTCGGTTGAAATACCGGATACTGTTCCGTGAACCTGAATAACCCTGTTCATAAAAACCGAATCCGCCTGCTGCTCATCATTGGCAAACTGATCCAGCAGGTCTGCGCATTCAATGATCACATCCGGTTTCAAATTACGAAGGTCAGCAGGCTTTTTATTATACAAATAATAGCCGGTACAAAGAGCTCCGGTGAAAAAAAGGAGGATTATTGAAATGATCAGGACAGGTTTGCTTTTCATAGATTATATAATTCAGATTCAGTTTTCAGGTGCGCCATGATTGATCCATGCCCTTACTTTGTTTATCGTGCATGCGGGTAACTGCACTCCTCCCTGCGGCATCGCAGCATAACCTGAAGCATGGGATATGCTGCCCAGCAACCGGCCATTGTCGGCGAACGCTTTCACCTGGGCATAACCCTCCAGGATTACATTTCCCTGATTTACACTTTGGGCGTGGCAGCTAAGGCAATTTTGTTGAAGCATGACCTGGATATCGGCTGTATAAGTCACATTACTGGTATCACAGGCTTCAGCTGCCGGGTATAGTTCCTCTGATACATCATAATAGCATCCTGTAATACTGACAGAAACGATCAGGATAACCAGGAGCTTTTTCAGGAGTGGCATAACCTTTATTATATGGAAGTAGTTTGCTAACATTGGTGAATCAGTTATTAGGGTATCCTGCATCGATCCATATTCTGAGCTTTGCAATATCACAATCCGGAAGCTTCGCGGCTCCTTTTGGCATGGCGCTGTATCCGGCATCATGATTCACCGCACCCGCCAGCGAACCGTTGGCTGCAATAGCACTTACTCCGGAATAGGAAGTAAGCAGTATTCCGCCACCCGGGTTAGTTCCCTGGTGACAGCCTTTGCATTTGGCTGAAATCAACGGCGCTATCGTCTTTGTATAAGTTACTGCTGAAGTATCACAGGCATCGCAGCTGTTATTAAGTGCGCCCTGGTTGATCCAGGTAACGATCCAGTTGATCTGTTGCGTGGTTAGCGGAGGAACTCCGGATGATGGCGGTGGCATGGCATCATCGGGATCGTTGGTTGAAATAACCTCTACAATGTCGCCCTTACCCGGGTTGAACGGCTGGATTTCTCCAGTGGAAATGATATTAAAATAACTATCCAGAATGATACCTTCCTCGTGTGATGCTGCATTGTGACATCCGGGCTGCGCACAGTTTGAAACAAATATGGGCAGTATGGTATTTTGAAAATAAACGCTGTCGGAATCGCATCCGGTTTCGGAATAACCCTGGGTTGTATCATGGAACACAGCGGGCAATGGAATTTCATGCTTGCAGGATGTCCATGTTGCCGCAACAAATAATCCCGGAAGAAACATCCGAAAAATATTGCGATAAAAACCAGGTTTGCACATTACCAATATCTTAATTTGAAGTCAAAGCTAAATCAGATTGTTAAGGGCTCAGATGAGTATATTCAGTCCTTAAAATGATTTTTATCATATTTCCAGTCATTTGAACAGAACATATATAAATCCTCTGATTTAATGAATGCGAATATATTCCCGGATAACCAGAGCAAAAAATTAATATCTCTGAACAGGTTATCAATGGTGATGAACAGGGATGAATGCTATACGAAAAGTACATTCAAAGTAATATTGGATGTTTACCTGTTCATTTAAAATGTTCGCCTGAATTTTTACAGCTGATACTAACGGTATTGACTATTCGAAACTGAAACCCGGAGTTAGAAAAACACCTGATCAATTTAATTCGTCAGCAGGATCACAGGTCGGATTCATTTGCTTTTAAGTCAGGTTATGCAAATTTTGTGCATGCATTAACAATTTTTTTATTTTAATTGCGCTTTAATCCCCAAAACCCTGCCCATGAAATTCAGAAGAAGACAAATTGAAACATTTTGCACGTATGTAACCTACCAGCTCACGCTGCTCCTTGCAATTATTTTTGTATTTTCCATGTTAATTAATTTCTTCGACTGGGAATTCATTCCATCCAGGACAGAACGTATTATCTGGAGACTGGTGATCCCAACCCTGGGCATAATCCTTTCTGCCAGTGCAGGCTTAAGCCTCTGGCTCAACTTCAGCCTGCTTTCAACCAGCATTGAAGCAATAGCTGCCAAAGGAGAGGATACTGCTGATGGAAAATTCCAGCTGGTCGTGTTCGGAAAAAAGGTGCTTAAAGTAGCAGCCATTGTTTTAGGCTGCCTTACATTACTGGTCCTCGGGCTTAACACCTATGATACGGTGCAGACCAACAGGCATTTCAGTGCATTCAAATCTTCAGCGGCCGATTCTGCTAAAATAAATCAGCTGACAGGTTACCTGAACAAGCTTAACCGCAATGATGATTTTATCTATAAAGAAGAGAACTGCGAATCCATACTGGCCGATGATACCTGTCTCGGGTATTCAAATATTCAGACGCTGGCGTCCTTAAAGAAAATACTAAACAATATGAACGAAGCGGGAAATGCTACTTTTGAGATTTATACTCCCTTCAAAGGACAGCTCATACAAATTGGAGACGATGGCATAAAGGTAGAAGGCATATTTGTAGATTATACCGAAGTATATATTCAACTGGATGCAGAGGAAGATGAGTTAAAAAAAGAGGTTATCAACGGATACACCATGTATTCGAATGATTCAAAAAGGAAAATCCACCAGGTCATTATTGATCTGAATGAATCCACAAAAAGTAAAATGTCGGTGAGCGGGAAAAGAGAATAAACGGCCGGCACCTCCCATCAACGACAGTCTAACTAATATTTTTCACACTCACTGGCGCGCGCTTCCAGCGCATGCCTCCCATGCACTAAGTTCCAGTTTAGCAGTGAACAAAGCACCAAGGAAATCGGCGGTTATCCACAATTGCGCTCTCACGATAGCTATCGGGATCTGGAGAGCACCGGCGATTAAAAACCCCTGCCTGCCGCTGCACAAGCCCGTGTGACGGCAGGCAGGCACGAAGCCGGAGCTTCGCGGGTACCAGCGGCTGGTGTGAGAAGCTATATATAACATATTTATAAGCCTCAGTGGTAGACGGAACACCAGCCACTGAGGGCAATAAATTCAGTTCAATCCCGCTCCTGCCTGGGTGACGCATTCCAATAGCAATCGGGAAGGCAGGCTCGCAGTGAATTCTTTTACCTCGTCACAACCAGTTTTTCAGTATGGGATCCTGTGCTTTGTTGAATCCTGATGAAGTAAACACCACTCTTAAGCTTTAGCAAATCCAGGTTGAAGCGGTAGATGCCCTGCAACTGGTTTTTTAGCTTAGCCACGTCAATTACTTTAGTGCCCATCTGGTCATATACGTCAATAGTTATATCCGAACTTTCACTGAGAGCAACATCCAGGATGGAATAATTATTTGCGGGATTTGGACTAATAGTGATTGCAGAGAATGTATGGTGTTTGACACTTTCATTTTTCGCGATGTTACGGGGTGTAGGAATAAAATTACCGGAAAATTCATTCAATGCAGGTTTCAGCGCAAAGCAGTTTTGAATGCTTGCGGTGATCTCGCTGCCGTTTGAAGCTTCAAAGCCAGGTATAAGATTTACTTCGAATGCAGAAAGCAATGTTACATTTTGACCAAAGCCATGGTTGAATACTGAATTAGCCGTCACTGTATTGCTGGCCTGGATGGTTGAATAGGAAGGCAGTGAAGGGTATAACGAAGTTTCATCGGTGGCAGGACATGTATTGATCAGGTCTGAACCCCAGGATCCGCGTCCGAATGTGGATGCATAAATCCTGTTTTCACCGTAGTTGATTTCAAGCTCCGTTACCACCACGCTGGGCATGCCAGTCCTGAATGGTATCCATGAAAACATGAAATTGTTGATATAATACACGCCGATATCGGTTGCGGCATAATACCCCCCATTGCTTCCATTCTGGTAAATAATATCGTTTACGGGTGTGTTGGGCAGCCCGGCAGAGATATTGAGCCAGTTCGTTCCTCCATCAATCGTATAAAAAACTTTCGACGTTGCATCATATCCTCCCAAACAAACATAGGCTTCAAGCGGATGTGTAGTGTTCGCTGCAATATGCCATAAAGTCTGGCCGTATGAAGTAAGCAAGCCCGTAACATCGGTCCAGACACCGGCAGCTGTTTCCCTGTATACCTTATTCCACTTGACTGCCCACTTGGAAACCGAAGTCACATCCAGGTCGCTGATTAAACCGTCTGTGCAGGGAAAGCCGGTAACTCTTGAAAAATTGTCAGCAGCATCAGTTGATACCCAAAGGCAATTCAGGCCGTGATAGATTTTGTTATGATCAATCGGATCAATTACAATGGGCCTGTAAGGATTCACACCAGCTTCTTTATTGTAAGCCGTATCAATGCAGTTACATCCTGCAGCCACCGGTGTTTTGTCGCAGGGAATCGGCCAGCAATCCTTAAAAAATTTGCTGTTGACATTATAATAAAGCTGGTCGCTTACATAATCCACTGCAGCCAGTCCCCCATCACCGTAATTAATATTTTCATTGTTCGCATCGCCGTCGTATCGCTGAATTCCATTATCCTGCGCGCCGAACAGGTTAGACGTATATGGCGGTGTGGCATCCAGGCCCATCCCGTAATACTGTGCAATGTTTAGACCTTCGAACTGTTCGCTCCACTTGGTAATACCTCCGGGAGTATATATGAAAATGCCACCGTCATTGCCACACCAGAGTTCGCCGGCAGCATTGTATTCCAGCGCATGTATGTCAGGATGCATAAGGTCGAACCCGACATTGTAGTAACTCGAACGTTGCGTCCATGTTTTACCACTATCGAGAGAACTCCAGACCTTTATCCCACCCATCCAGATCTCTTTTGCATCAGCAGGGTTGGCAGTAAATGCAATGTCGTAAGTGGCCTGGGAGTATGTATTGCTGTTATCACAGAAAATACATGGTGACATGGAAGATTTTGCAGGACCGAATGAAACGCCGCTGTTAGTTGAAAGCCATAACCCTGTGAAAAACGGTGCTGAGTTGGTGCCGGCCAAAACATAAACCCAACCTGGCCTGTTGGCTGAAACGGCTATGGCCAATCGGGCATCAGGCTGTGTGATTACAGGTTCAGTCATCTGTGTCCAGCCACCAGCGCCACCGGTTGTGGTGATATAGAAATCCGTTAACGTGCATGCATACATAAAGGAAGGACTTCCGGGTTTGAATTCAATATCGGTAAAAAAGCCCGGGAACACCGAATAGGTATTCCAACCGTCATACGTGCTGTAAATCCCTTCAGAAGTGGCCACATAAAGTGTTTCAGGATTAGATGGATGCATGATCATTTTAAAGCCTGCAATGCTCGATGTGTCGGTCGACCAAAGCACCGATGTCGTGGTCCAGGAAAGTCCTCCATCTGTTGACTTGATAATTCCTATTGAAGGATTGCTGGGACCGTTCCAGTAGCCATCGCCATCTCCGGTCAAAATATAAATGATCTGTGGATTTAGCGGATTAACACAAACGGATGAAACGCTCAGGTTCGGAATATTTTCAGTGAGGCATTGCCATGTGCCTGCCCCGGTGCCTTTCCATGCTCCACCACTGGCCGATCCTAAATACATATCAACGCCATTAAATGTAATGCTGTTGATACGGCCAATCCCGGAACCTGCATTTGCAGGACTTGGAATAGTTGAATTAATCTGTGTTGGTCCGATGCTTTCCCAATTCCCGTGAGGCACTCCTCCTTCAGCCTGTATACTTTGCTGCTGGCTCATTTCGGCCTGAAGCGTTCTCCATAACGTATTGGTCACATGGCCATCGCTGTCAAGGCGCCGCTGGTTGAAAAGGCTCCATTTATAGAACAGGTGGTCCTTTTCTTCAAACTCTTTTTCAGATTCCTCGGTGTATTCTTCAGTTGCATCTTCATCTTCTTCCCTGACTGATCTTTCCTTTTCAAATGATTTCACAACATCGTTGTAACGTACCGGTCCTTTCCGGTTGAGCACGTCTTTCCATGATTGTGCCTGCAGGATGGTTACTCCTCCAAGCAACAGGGTCAATATGGCCTGGCAAAATTTCCTGGATCTCATCTGGATGGTGTTTCAGTGATGTTCAGTACTTTCTTCATCGCATTGATTTCTTCCTGCTGACGGAGGATATATAAGGTAAGCTCTTCCACCTTTTTTACCAGCATCTGTTGCATCGCTCCAACTTCAAAACCATTCGCCGTTGAAATATCAGCTGCAGACGGTAATCCCGGAAGGTGCTTTTCACACTTGAGGTGTTCCTTAAGCTTATCGAGTTCCATTAATTCGTAACTTTCATCAAACACATAATCAGGCCAGTTGGCATGAAGCATCACCTTGAGCTCATCGGTGATGATTTTTCCCTGTACGCTTAACCTGTACCCGTTTGCGGGCGTGTAAGTTCCGATGCAGACATCACCATTTCCGGTAAGGCTCATAACGTCACCATATACGTTGTTATAGAAATTAAGACGTGACTGGCTGTTTGTGGATGCCGGAGCTCCTGCTATTGTCCAGAAATTGGATGTCGTATTATTGGTAAAGCTGATCCTTGAAAAATCAGCATTTGTCTGTTGAAGCCGGATGTGGGGATCGGTAATGGTGCTTGTATAAGTTATCTGAAGCTTTGCTGATGGCGATTGTGTACCAATACCAACCCGGCCGATGGAATCGATGGTGAGTTTGGGAGCTGCTTTAATGGTAAGATGCAGCTTGCCCGACAGGTTTCCACCGCCGGTTCCGAAATCCATGTCGGCGCTGTTTCCGGCATAGGATCCGATATAACCACGGTAGGAATTTCCTTCATGGAATGAAATGTACATCGATGAGGTACCTGCAAACCTGGCAACCTCTCCCCCGCCATTTACCAAAAGCTTAACATTATTTGCAGGCACGGAACCAATTCCTATGTTGGTGCCATCATCCTGTATAATGCCATTCTGAAATTGAGATCCCGTCCACCGTGGCACCATGCCAGCTGTCAGCCCGTTCCCTGTAAGGTAGCCTGCCGTTGCGTGGTTGCCCCAGGAGAAGGCCGTATTCCAGTTATTCGAGTTCCCGCCGGTAGCGCCAACGATGCCATTCACATCAAGTGTAAATACCGGTGTTGACATTCCAATGCCGACTTTCGTGGCGGCACCACCGCTGCCAATCTCGATCTGGTTTGCATTATTTTTCGTGATCACAGGAATTCCTCCAATCCTATACATGGAATCGCAGTTGATACTACCGCCTTTTACATCGAGCCTGAACACGGGAGAAAAATTTCCTATGGCAACCTTTCCCGAGTTTGTTATGTTCACACGTACATTGTTGTTTGTCCGTATCTTGAAATTAACATTATCAATGGTGCCGATAAAGTTGGTGGAAGCATTCGTGCCTGTATTGCCGGTGAGGTTCCACTGGGCATACGTGCTGGCTAATGGCGTCAGCATACAGGCAAGTACTGTTGGAAGAATAAATCTTTTCATGATTTTAATTTTTACAGGGTTTGAATAAAAAGGTATTTTAATCCTGCAAAGATTCAACGGTGAAAAGGAGTGTACAATGGTATATTTGTACTACAAAATGTCAGCTGACAGCAATACCTGTTTCATCAATCATGTATTCATAGTAATCATATAAATCACATTTCAGTCAATTGATGCGATGAAATACAAACGATGCAAGGTAAACCCGATGGACATCCCGGCACGAAATGCCATGGAAAAAAGTGAATATCAATGCCGGGAGGGAACAGCGGGACAGGAGATGGTTTGAAAAACTTTACGTTTGTTTTCCAATAGTAATTAGTTAAGAACAAGCTTCAACTATCACCTATTTCATCCACCCTTCCTTCAAAGCCCTGGCCACGACTTCCGATTTGGAATGGACCTGCAGCTTTTCATAAATATTCCTTAAATGGTTTCTTACCGTATTGGGACTAAGTGAATAACGGGCAGCGATCATTTTATAGCTGTCACCATCCACCAGTGAGCGGACCATTTCTGTTTCCCTGTCAGTCAGGTTATACGAAGATGTTTTAGGTGCCGCCCTGAAATAATCAAGCACCCGGCGTGCCACGCTGGGAGTCATGGGCGATCCTCCCTGGGCAACCTGCCTGATACTGTCCAGGATTTCAGCGGAAGCTGATTTTTTCAGAAGATAACCTGATGCGCCGTTTTTAATCGCTGTAAAAATTTTATCGTCCTGGTCAAATACCGTGAACATGATGATCTCTGTTTTGGGAATCCGTTGCTTAATCAAAATGATGGCATCAATTCCGCTCCGACCCGGCATGTCGATATCCATCAGGATCACATCAGGCGGATTTTCAAACACGGAATCATCAATCCGGTTCACATCGGCAAACATGCCCGTTACCTCCATATCCCCGGCCTGGCTAAACAACAGCTGAAATGTATTCCTGAAAGGATGGTGATCCTCAAAAACGGCTACTTTAATTTTTTTCATCCTGCAATATTGATAGTTTCAACACCCCTTAACAATAGTATAAATGTACTATACCGGGAGCACAAGCGTGATCGTAGTTCCTGTATCAGATGATTCCACTCCGCAACGTCCTTTCCATTTCTCCATGCGTTTTTTCATATTGATCATACCGTTTCCGCCGCCGTTTTCGGAAAAAGTAAATCCGCTGCCATTGTCGCTGATACGGATTATTATTTTATTTCCATCGGATGAAGCCTTTACCAGCAGGTTGGAACAGCCGCTGTACTTCAGCACGTTCTGTATGGCCTCCTTGCATGAAAGGTAAAGATCTTTCCGTTTTTCAACCGGCAACCTGATCGAACGCTGCAGCTCATCCAGGTTCCACGTCAGGAGGATATTCCGCGCTTCTGTATGATGAATGGTTTGCTCCTTTAACCTTCCCATGAGATGCTCAATATGATCGTTGGCCGGATTCAGGTTCCAGATGATATCGTACATTCCTTCCATGGTCTCCTTTGCATTATCACGTATGAGTCCTGCTATCCTGGGATGCTTGTCAGAACCATTGTCATCCGGAAGCATTTCTGAAAGCAACCTGATATTGCTGAGCGAAGAGCCAACATCATCATGCAAATCGGCAGCGAGCTTATTTCGTATTTCGAATATTTTGTTCAGCTGCCTGATCCTGTATTTATAAATAAGATAAAAGAGACCAAGTACCGAAGCCACTATTGTGAAATAAAACCATCCGGTTTTCCACCACGGCGTCGCAATGAATAATGGAACTGATACTTCCTTTTCATACCACGCACCGTCTGCACCTGCAGCTTTAACACGAAATATGTAGTTACCTCCCGGCACATTCGTATATGACGCATACCGCCGGGTTCCGCAATGCACCCAGTCTTTGTCAAATCCTTCAAGCATATATGCATACTGGTTCCTGACAGGATGTGTATAGGTAAGCGCTGCAAATTCGAATGAAAAATAATCCTGGTTATATTTTAAATCGACTGAACTGTTTTTTTCAAACCCGCCTGTCGCAAATTCTTTATCAAAAATTTTAAAAGATGTGATCACCAATGCTGGTGATTGCTTTGCCGGCTTCAATGCTTCGGGATAAAAATGACTGTAACCCATTTCTGATCCCACCAGCAGCTCGCCATCAGGGCTGATATCAAATCCCGTCAGTCCCTTGTCGCCGAAAATTCCTGTGGCATAGTCGAAGTTGTCAAGATGATAATTGCCGGGGTTTATCCTGATCAGGCCTGAAAGGGTCAAAGCCCACATATAGCCGGATGAATCCATTTTCAGCTCTTTGACAAAATCGCTGATCATCCCATTTTCTCCCGACAGGCACAAAAAAGAATCACGCCCTGCGATTTCATCGTATATGGCTATGCCGCCAATCCCACCGCACCACATACGCCCCTTCCTGTCGGCGCAAAAGCAGGTAAACGTATTGAACATAAGACCTGAGTTATTTTTATTGAGGTTCCTGACGGTAAAATCATTCAGGTCAATAATATAAATTCCATTCTCATCTGATCCTGTCCATACATTCCTGTTCCTGTATATGGCCAGTCCGTGAAGTCCGATAAAGCTGTGTGATTTTTGTGAGCTGATCCGTACCTTTCTCCAGGTCCCGGCTTCTGAATCCAGGTATAAAATCCCGTAGCCTGCAATGCACCATAAATTTCCTTTTGAATCTTCCACCATTTCCTGCACTTCTGAAGGTGGCTTCGGTTCGAATGCAACTACTTCCCTGGTGGCAGGATCGAACGTCCTGAAAATTTTTCCCGACAGATAAATGCGTTTTCCGGCATACAGGATATTTGTGGATTCATCACCACCGGTATACGGATCACTGATACGAAAAACATTCCCGGTATGGCGATCACTGGCGTAAATACCATTACTCCAGGTAGTGCCTGTTATCATCAGGTGATGCTCAGCATCATTATAAAAAGATGTTACGGAGGCACGGGGTTTATCATTCGAAAATTGCAAAGGCATCGGTTGAAAAGAAACCGTTTTGAAGTTAAGATCCAGGAAGCTGAAACCTTTTCTGCCGGTAGTTATCCAGAGATTTCCGTTGCTGTCGGTGAAAATGCCTCCCCCCTGCTCATCCGGAATCGAATGGATATCGCCTGCCACGTGCCTGATGATGGAAAATGTGCCTGTCTGTTTATTAAAAACCGCAAGTGCACCATAATCCCTGCTGTCGACAATGGTGATCCATAATTCATCATTTGATTTTTCAGCAATTCCCTGGCAGATGTTATTCGTATACGATACCCCTGCTTTTTCATTCCAGAAATACGAATTGAATTTTCCTGTTCGCTTATCAAACTTTTTGAGCCCGCCACCCCAGGTTCCGATCCACACAATTCCATCATGGTCAATATGCAAATTGCCCATACAGTTATTACGGTCACGAAGGTGATTGGTATCGCAACGGTGAACGGTAAAATCACCATTCTGATGCAAAATAAACAAGCCATCCCATGTGCTGAAAAAAATATCACCGTCCTGATCTTCTGCCATACCATAAACGTTGTTGCATTTTTGTTTCAGTTCGGGAGATAATCCGGGCTCCCCCAGGGTGATCCGCTTAAAATTCCGTGAGGAATCATTAAACAGGCTAATTCCCTGTGGTCCCGGAGTGGATACCCAGAGTCTTTTTTTTGAATCCCTGAATATTACCGGAACACGGTCACTGCCCAGGCTGGAGCTGTCATTCTTATCAAACCTGAACACCTGGCAATAACCGGTTGAAGGATCCAGCCTGTTCAAGCCACCTCCGAATGTACCTGCCCAAATACTTCCGTCAGCATCAGCATACAATGAATTCACGGTATTGAATGACAATGAATGTTCATCTGAATTCTTATGTGCGATTTTTTTTACTTCATAGCCATCATACCTGTAAAGCCCGTCAAATGCCGGTAACCAGATGAACCCCCTGGAATCCTGTACGATATTTCCGCAAATCTGCAGCTGGTATCCCCCAACCGAGGAAATATTGTCAAAGCGGTATTGCGCAACAGCCGTGCAGCATAAAAATGTTGACAGGAATACCGGTAGAAAATAAATCCTTGCTTTGTAAATGAGGGTTTTCAGAAGCGGGTGCATTGGGAATTCCTGTAAAGTTAGGCAATAGTTAATAGTTATTTGTTTTTAGTTTCAGGTTTTTTGGAGAAATTGGCATTGCGTACTGGACGCTAAGATGAAAGACTTAAGACTCAAGACGGAAGACGGATGGCGGAAGACGGATGGCGGAAGGCGGAAGACGGATTGCGGAAGACGGAGGACGGAAGGCGGAAGACAGAGGACAGATGGCTGATAGATGATACTTAAAAGTTTGATAGATTTTTTATTTAGGAAACAAACTTCCCTGCATTTAATTTCCTGCAGGCCTGCTCTTCCCGGCTAACGCCGGGATTTGATCATGTTTAGGTTAGGTGCGGCAGTGGTGTTTGGATAATAGCTAATGCCATGTAAAGGAGTGAGATTATTCTGTAATATCTTTTTATATTTGAAACCTCACTAATTTCATAGATAGTGCAGTTAAAAAACGTGTTTATAATGAGCGTAAAGCCCTTTCTTTAAATTGAAACCCATAGACCACAGTAATATACTCATCATTGGTGCTGGTGCTTCCAAAAACCTCTGTGAACATTTCAATACGGGTGCTGAGTTACTGCAAAACATACAAGACCGGGTACTTGATTTGAATTTAAAACCCGGTGAGCCACCAAATCTGAGTGACTTTTTAGAGAATACTTTAAAATATTCACGCTTTGATCTTGAACGATTCCACACAGAGCTATTAACATTCAGAAAGGATAGGCAAAAAAACAACCCTTCAATAGATGCTTTTTTAGATGAGTATGAACTTTTCCCGGAGTACAAAGATAGAAAAGATAAAATGATAGCAATAGGCAAAGAGCTTATATTAGCTCATGTGCTTGGCTGGGAAGGTGAGTATTTAACAATGGAGAAAGAAGGTACAGCCGACACAGATAGCTGGGCACATTACATTATCAATTTTATTAATGCTGGTGGCATTGGCTGTATGAAAATAGTTAACTTCAACTATGACCGGCTTTTTGAATATTTGTTTTTAAAAAACTGCACATTAAACGAGGAAGCAAAAAAGTCATACATTACAACGTACATCACCCATGTTTATGGTAGAATAGGTGATATAAAGGAAATGCACCCAGCTAAACCCGTTAATGGTGGAAATCCACCAGACCCAAAATCATTTATAGAATTTGGCGCAAAGAACAATGAAAGACGTACAGATGCAATAAATAATTTTGTGACATTACACGGTGAGAGATTGTATAATGCACAGCGTTTACGAGATGTCAGAAATGAATTTAAAATAATTCACAACATTGCTGTTATGGGTTTTGGCTTTGACAAATTCAATTTAAGAAATATTGGCATGGATGCCCAGCACCTTGACCCTTCCACAAACCAAGGGAGAATGATACACGTATGGCTTCATGAAATAAAAGATAAAGTTAATATTGAAAACCGCCGGGAAAATATTGCATACATAAGAACAATCTACCCAAACATTAAATTTTATTTTGGCACAGCACGTGCTTTTGTTGAAGAGGTTTTTAAAATGGGTTAGATATCCAATTTGTGCGAGATTCCATCGCGTGCCAATGTAAATAAATATTGCTGTATTACGCCATTTATGCACGAACCTTCCTTAAGCTGTGCCGCCGGGCATAGCACCGGCAATAAAAAACTCCTGCCTGCCGCCGCACAAACCCGTGTGACGGCAGGCAGGGCACGAAATTGAAGCTTTGCAGGAGCTTCAAACATAAAAACATGGCTTTATTGCTGCAGGAGAGGCCACATTTAAAATTCTGGGTATCAACCGATAGTTGAAAGAATATTTATATATTGCTGCAACCTTTTTCGTATTGTTGTAGTCCTTTCTATTTTAAACCGTTCTTCAAAATGAAAAAATCCTTTTTTAAGTGGTTTCTTTTTTATCATTTACTTTCGTTTGTTTTTCTTCCTGACCTGAAAGCCCAATGGCAAAGAACAAACGGGCCCCGGCAAGATGATGCTCTTTGCTTTGCAGCAAAAGATTCATTTATTTATATGGGGACCTGGTCTGCAGGCTTTTACCGGTCATCAGATAAAGGTATTCACTGGGAACAGAAAGGAGATACATTAACTTATAACGGTTATCCCGTCAGAATCAGAGCCATAACTGTGATTGATTCCATTTTGTTCGTGGGAACTGATGATATTGGTGTTTTCAAATCAAGCGATCACGGTGATTCATGGGCCCAGGTTGTAAATGGATTGCCCATTGATCTTTCCAATCTCCCAGATACCACTTATGCTTATATCAATGATTTTCTATACAGTGGAGCTAATGTTATAGCAGCGGTCAACGGTGGTGTATATTATTCAAATGATTTTGGTCAGACCTGGCTTCAGTCAACCGGAATTCCTGTCAGTTTAATAGTATACCGACTAACTAAAAAAGGGTCAACAATTTTTGCTTCAGTAGGAAATAAAATTTATAAATCAATAGATGATGGCATAAGCTGGACTAATACAGGGATTCAATTTAACAGTGGAATATACTGCTTTGAATCCAATCCTACCAGTATTATTGCAATTGAAAATCCGGATCATGTATATATCAGCAATGATAACGGTATAACCTTTCAGTTAACAAGCACAACTATTCCGGTTAATGAGCAAATAAACAGTTTGTTAACTTATGGCACAGAAATATTTATCGGCACCACACGGTACGGAATTTATTATTCCCCCGATAATGGAAATTCCTGGACCACGTTGAACAATGGAATTTCGAGAACACCCACCTATACTTTGTTCACTCATGATTCAGATCTATATGCCGGCGGTAATCATGGGGTCTTTTATTCTCCTGATCATGGTGCAAACTGGGAGTGCAGAAACGAAGGAATTGATAAATATGAGGCTCCGGATAAAATTATGACACAGGGTGAGAACATTTATGGGCTGAGTATGGGAGAGGGAATGTATCATTCAGGCGACAATGGAAATGCCTGGAGTCCGATAAACAATGGCCTTCAGATTCTGGGCCCCGGTGCCTGGCCTGTTGATTTTAATGTGGCAGGAACAAACTTGATTTTGGGTAATCAAAATTCAGGCGTCTTTTTTTCAGCAGACTCTGGTAAAACCTGGCAAAACAAAAATAGCGGTTTACCATGCCCGGGTGCACAAAGAGTTGCAGTGAGCGGAACGGATATCATCATTGCAAATGATACCTGTGGAATGTTTATTTCACATGATACCGGAGCGACCTGGATCAGTATTCAAAACGGGCTGCCGGCATTCACGCACTGCGGTCCTGTAGTAGCCAATGATTCAGTCATCTATTGTGTATTTGACAACAATTTATTTCTTTATGAATCGAGAGACAAGGGATTATCCTGGACCTCTGTCAATCAACAGGGTTACATTTTTCAAATAAAAACTTCGGGTGCTACCGTTATGATAATACTTAATGACCGGGTAAAAATATCAAAGGACCAGGGACATACCTGGAATTCTTTTGCAGCAGGTTTGCCATATGATACATTGATGGGAGCAATAGATATTTATAGCGGTGCAACTAACGGGAAAGATTTTTTTATCTGTAGTCAGGGTCATGGGATATTTAAGCTGGAAAATTATGCCTGGGCTCCGGTTAGCTGGGGATTGCCGGTGTATGTACCCAATCATATTTCAAATGTCTATGATCTTGCAATCCAGGATTCATTACTCTATGCGTCAGTTTTATATGATGGCGTAATGAAACGAAATATCGATAGCCTGGAAGTACATACTTATACAGGAAATATATTCAATGATATAAATAATAATGGCATAAAAGATAATGGTGAAACGGGACTTCCCTATGTCATAGCAAATACCAAAGTAAGCAACAGCTTTTACACTACTGACACAACAGGAAATTATGTAGCTTACGCGGATTGCGATTATGATACGATTGTTGCAATAACAGGATCCCTCTATGCTACTGTAACTCCGGCTTGGTATGCAGTTGCACAATCGGATTCCGGAAAAGATTTTGCAGTGCATTTTATTCCTGGTGTACAAGACCTCCGGGTTACTTTAACCAATATTACACCGGCCCGGCCAGGATTTGATGATCAACTACGCATTACTTATAAAAACAAAGGAACTGTTTCAATGAATGGGACTGTTAAACTTATTTTGGACAGTTCATGCTATTATCTATACAGCTTCCCTCCTCATGATGCAGTGAATGCAGATACAATTACGTGGAATTTTTCGAACCTGCTTCCTCTTGAAACGAGGAACATCACGGCCATGGTGCATGCTCCTCCAAACGTACCCATCGGTACATGGTTAAATTTCATTGCCCATATTTTACCGGTAACCGGAGATACCATTCCATCTGATAACAGTGATAGTTTATTGCAGATAGTAATGGGTTCTTATGATCCGAATATAAAAGAAGTTAATCTTCCAGCAATTTCACTTCAACAGGTAAATAATGGAGATTATTTAATCTATACCATACATTTTCAAAATACAGGAACTGATACAGCATTTACCGTTAGAATTCTGGATACGCTGGATCAAAATTTACAGGTTCCGTCTTTTGAAGTCTTGTCTGCAAGCCATCCGTATACTTATACCATCACAGGAATGGGCATTGTAGAATTTACATTCAATGCTATTTCATTACCGGATAGCAATACCAATGAAATGAATAGTCATGGATTTATAAAATATAGGATTCAGCCGAAAAAATCGCTTGCCGCCGGTACTGTGATCTATAATACTGCAAACATATACTTTGATTTTAATGCTCCTGTAATTACAAATACTACATCGACTCCGATTATTATTAACGTACCTGTATATGATGTTAATAACAGCAACAACCATTTAATTATATATCCCAACCCCTCTTCAGACTTTGTCAATATTAAAAATGATTCCAGGGATGACCTGGTGATGAAGATATTCAACATCAGTGGACAACTGGTTTATCAAACACTGCTTCAAGGGCAAATGAATTCCAGAATATCACTTACATCATTCAAAAAAGGCCTTTTTATTTTCAATGTAATTGGGAAAAATTCTTTTCAAACCGGAAAGTTGATAATAGAATAATTGATTTTGTAGCCGGAATCAAATCAAAAGGCCATACTCGTTTTAAAAAGAACCTCTCACTAGCGCGCGATTCTATCGCGTGCCTTACAACAACGTAGAAATATTTATCAAAAAGTTCTTTTAATTTAGGTTCTAGCTCCAGTCCTAGGTTCGAATCCCAGCGGGATCACAGTTTCAGACCAGGATCCCCTGATTTCCACGCTGTTAATAAAAAAAACCCTGTTTCGTTTGTTTAAAAGAATGCTTTTTCTAATTTTGCACCCGCTTTAAGCAAGACCCCAGGGTTTTGCAGTTAATTCAGATTCCGTAGCTCAGCTGGTAGAGCATTACACTTTTAATGTAGTGGTCCTGGGTTCGAATCCCAGCGGGATCACGTGTAAGACAAAAAGGCCCCCAAAGGGGTCTTTTGTCATTTAAGAGAAAAATATAAAACGCAGTTTTAATATTTTTCTCTTAAATGGCAAAAGAAAGCACGCAGTGCTGCCTTTTTGTATGGCTACACTGAGTTTCCTGGGATCAACGAAGTTAATCCCAGCTTTCGAAAAATGAGTATTGCAGTGGTGGCGCCTGTCTGATTGCGTTACCAACTATGGGCACGCGCTGGAAGCGCGCGCCAGTATAAGGTATGCATTGGAAGCGCGAGTCTGACTGCGTCACGAACAATGGGCACGCGCTGGAAGCGCGCGCCAGTTTAAGAGTTCGAAAACGAAACATACGTTGGAAGTGCACTATGGGCACGCGCTGGAAGCGCGCGCCAGTTTAAGAGTTCGAAAACGAAACATACGTTGGAAGTGCCTGTCTGACTGCGTCACGAACAATGGCCACGCGCTGGAAGCGCGCGCCAGGTCCAGATTTGATGCGAAGTGCTGAAAATCAGTGTATAATCGGCGCCCTTTTAAACTCCCGGGTCTCGTCGAAAAGCTTGCGGTACGTGATGTAGGTGCGGTAGCGCCTGGCGCCTAAATCCTCACAGATGGCTACCATTTTAGGGTTGAAATCGCCGATCCAGGTCATTTCGAAGGTGTCGTAACGGCCCATGGGCTGGATTTTGCGGGCTGCATAGGTGATGATGTAACCCTCCACCCCTTTCCCCTGGTGCTCGGGCACAATGCCAAAGGCCACCCCGAACATCTTGCGGCATACGCCCCTCCACCGGTAGTACAGGAATTTCAGCTTGGCCAGCGCGTTGAACTTACCGTTGAGGTATTTGAAGATCTGGTTCACCTCGGGCAGCATGATGTAAAAAGCAATTGGCTGCCCGTTAAAATAAGCAAACCACATGAGCTCCTCTTCCATGATTGGCTTAATGGCCTTCATGATGGCCATGGCCTGCTCCTGGCTCATGCCCTTGAAATTGTGATGCTTTGTCCAGGCTGAATTGTAAACCGTCCGGAAGTCTTCGGCAAATTTCTCCAGCTGCTTTTTGTCGATGTGCACACAGGTATATCCCGGGTTCTGGCTTACCCGCGCAGCCTTTTCAGCATACTTTTCAGGCAATTTCTGGGTGACTTCCATGATGAAATTATACTGCTCGTAATAAGTCTTAAAGCCATAAGCCTCAAAAAAAGCACGGTAGTACTTGTGATGGTAGTACATACAGTAAGTTGGCTCCGTAAAACCGTCCACCATCAGCCCCCACCACTTGTCTTTCTCACCAAAATTAACCGGCCCGTCCATGGCCTCCATGCCCCGTTCGGTAAGCCATTGCTTACAGGCATCAAACAGGGCAAATGCAGCTTCCCTGTTGTCTTCACATTCAAAAAAACCCAACCCGCCCGTGGGCTGCTCAAAGGTTTTTGACGTTTTTTTATTGATGAATGCAGCTACCCGCCCGATTGCCTTTCCGCTGTCATCGTACAACAGCCAGCGGATGGCCTCGCCATGCCTGAAATATTTATTTTTTTTCCTGTCGAAAACCTCGTTAATGTCTTTATCCAGCGGGCGGATCCAATTGGGATCATTTTTGTAAAGCCGCACGGGCAGGAGCAGGAATTCACGCGCTGCCGACGGATCATTTACTTCTGTCAATTTCATGGGATGCGAAAATAGCATTTTGTCAGGAGTTATGAGTTGGGGGTCAGTTGCGAAGCCGGAACTGATATATTTATTATTTGAAAACATCAGCCTGTATTTCATCGAAACACCTGTCCCGCTGTTCGCTGCAGCCCTTAGTAGAGACGCCATGAATGGCGTCTCTACTAAGGGCCTTGCTCCATCTGGTTTATTTTGCAACGCCTGTATTCCATGGCAGCATTTTTCCGAACCTTGATTTTTTTTGATTAATGTGATTAAACTGATTTAGATTTAAAATCATGCGATAAAAGCTTGTATTCTAAAACAGGCTGTGCAATCCAAAAAACTTTAAACTTTAGTCCGGTTACTATCGGACTTTAAACTTTAAACTTAATAATGTAGGTTTGCGGTAAATCAATAAATGGATAAGAAGGTTGTCGTTATCACAGGTGCCTCTTCAGGCATCGGCAGGGCATGTGCACAAACATTTGCAGCATATGGTTTCCGCGTGGTGATGGCCGCAAGGGATTTTCAAAAATTGCAGCAGGCAGCCGGTGAAATGAAACTAAAAGCGGGCGATTTCCTGCTTGTGCAGACCGATGTGAGCGATGAAAAGCAATGCAGCGCAATGGTGACTTCAGCTGTTGAAAAATTCGGCCGCATCGACGTGCTCATCTGCAATGCAGGTGTATCGATGCGGGCCCTGTTTGCGGAAACCGACCTGGCTGTTTTACGCCGTTTGATGGATATCAATTTCTGGGGAACAGTTTATTGCACCAAATATGCATTACCGCATTTGCTTAAAAACAAAGGCTCGGTGATCGGCATTTCCTCCATTGCCGGGAAAAAAGGGCTGCCCGGGCGCACCGGATACAGCGCATCCAAATTCGCCATGGAAGGATTCCTGGAAACACTTCGCATCGAAAACCTGAAAAAAAATCTCCATGTGCTCGTTGCATGTCCTGGATTTACCAGCACCGCCATCCGGCAAACAGCGCTGAATAAAGACGGCCATCAACAGGGAGAATCACCAAGGGATGAAGCAGCCATGATGACACCGGAGGCTGTTGCTGAAAAAATTTATCAGGCCTACGAATCGAAGAAAAGGGACCTGGTGTTAACTTCACAGGGAAAAATGACCGTTTTGCTGAACCGTTTTTTTCCTTCGCTGATGGATAAGATCGTATATAACCACATGGCTAAAGAAGCCGATTCTCCTTTCAAATAATTATCCTTTCAAACCATATAAAATTAAATCAAACCATACCCGATGAAAAAATTACTGACTCCTTTGTTAGTCATCAGCCTGCTTGCCGCCTGCACCAGTGAAAAACAAAAGCTCACTAACGCCATTGATGCAAAAGAAAAAGAGCTGATGGCTGATTCGCTCCGGGCCATCGACACCAAAAAGGCAAAAGAAATGATTGCGCTTTATAAGTCGTATGCCGAAAAATATGCAACCGACACAATCAGCTATGATTATCTTTTCAAGGCGGCTGACATCTCCAACGGCATCGGTGAATACAAGGAGGCGATCGGGCTTTATAAAACGGTTTCCGAAAAAAGAGATTTCAGAAAAAAAGCAGTGGCGCTATTCCTGCAGGGATTCATTTATGAGAACCAGCTGAAAGATTATTTCCAGGCAAGGAAGATCTACGAAGAATTCCTGAAAGAATATCCTGATCATGTGCTGACAGATGACGTAAACTATTCTTTACAAAACCTCGGAAAATCGCCGGAGGAGCTGATCAGGGAATTTGAAAAGCAGGCTTCAAATGATACGCTGGCGACGAAATAATTTTTGAGTGATGAGTTGGGAGTGATGAGTGATGAGTTATGAGTTATGAGTTATGAGTTGGGAGTTGGGAGTTGGGAGTTTACTACCGTATGGAAGGAACCAGGAACTTTGGGTGTTTTTTGTGATTCCGGTTAATTTTAATTTACTTGTGTTCACATTTGCTGAAAGCACGTCTTTCTTATGAAAATTCAGAAGCCCCCTGCTAAGGAAAAAGTACAGCCTCACAAACCCGCTGCTTCCAAAAGTCCCAAAAAGAAGCACGCACCGGAAAAGGATCCGTTGCTGTCGCTCAAAAGGATGCTGGGACTTGTTGTTGCCATTACAGGCTTTGTACTTTATGTAAATACGCTGGGTCATGATTTTGTGCTGGATGATTTTTCACTGATCAAGGAAAACAGGCTTACCAAACAGGGTGTAAGCGCCATTCCGGAAATCATGAAAACAAGCTACCGCACGGGATACATCATTGTGGATGATGAAGTGTACCGGCCATTGTCGAAAGTGATGTTTGCCATTGAATGGTCCCTTGTTGGTGATAACCCTGCACTGGGGCACTGGATCAATGTGCTGATGTATGCGCTGACAGGTTACCTGCTTTTTATGATGCTGAGCGGCTATTTTAAAAACCAGCTTGTGGTACCCTTCATGGCAAGCCTGCTGTTTATTGCCCATCCGATACATACGGAAGTGGTGGCCAATATCAAGAGCCGCGATGAGCTGCTGGGCCTGCTGTTCACCATCATCAGCATGATATGCCTGAACCGTTACCTGTTGAGTGAAAAATTAAACTGGCTGCTTGGATCTGCCGCCACATTTTTTCTCGCCCTGCTGTCCAAAGAATCGTATATCTCCTACGTTGCACTCGTGCCGCTGATCATTTATTTTTTCTCCGATGCCCCTTCATCAAAAAACATTAGAACGTCCCTCACCCTCCTCGCTCCTGCCATCCTGTACCTGCTGATCAGGCGTGCCGTGCTGGGGACTTCGCTGCCTGCATCTCAAAGCATTGCCGATAACCTGCTTGTTGCCGCACCGGATTTGGGAAGCCGGATAGCCACTGCGGTTTTAATCATGGGCATGTACCTAAAGCTGCTTTTTATCCCGCATCCACTGGTGTTCGATTATTCCTATAACCAGATCCCGATTATCGGCATGGGCGACTGGCGGTTCCTGGTATCATTCGCCGTATACCTGGGGCTTTTTATTTATGCCCTGATGAATTTCAAAAAGAAGGATACGTTATCCTTTTCCATTTTTCTATATTTTATTTTCCTTTCCATTTACACCAACCTGCTGCTGATCATCGGCTCCTCTTTCGGCGAACGTTTTCTGTACGCTCCCGCACTGGGCATCTGTCTTGGCATTGCCGTGCTGCTGGGCCGGCTGATCAAAGCTGCTCAACAAACGTCGGCAACAGGTCTTTCAGATTTTTTTAAAACCAACATCAAACCACTGTCTGTTACGCTGGTGATCGTATTGCTGTTCGGTTATAAAACCATGGCAAGAAACCCGGTATGGAAAAACAACCTGACGTTGTATGTGAATGATGTGAGGCTGTCGCCCAACAGCACGCGAACGCATTATTACCTCGGCAACCTGCTTACGAAGGATGATTATTACAAGGATCTTGATTCGGCCGGAAAAAGCATGATGCTCGACAGCGCCATCCATGAATTGCAGCGGTCGGTTGACATTTACCCGAAATTTTCAGATGCATACAACCAGATGGGCGTGGCCTATTACCGGTTAAAAAATCACCAGAAGGCTTTTGAAAAATACCAGCTTGCTTTAAATGCCAATCCCACCGATGCAACAGTGCATAATAACATGGGTACCATTTTATTTGAGACGGGCCAGTACCAGGAGGCGGTAAATGCTTTCATGCAGGCCATCCGTTACAAGAAAGATTATCCCGAAGCTTATGCCAACCTGGGCAGCGCTTACGGGATGATGAAACAATACGACAATGCGCTTACCTATCTCCACCTGGCCGTGAAATACGATCCCACTTATGCGCAGGCTTATTTTTTCCTTGGCATAACCTATCGCTTCAAAGGTGATGAAGCAAGCGCGCAAAAGTTTCTCAACATGGCCTATGAGCTGGATCCGTCGCTGAAAAAGTAGTACGGAACGGGAAGTCATTTTTTTTAATTAAATTTATGGTAACAAAGCCCTTTTTAACAGCGTATAGTACCCAAACGCCCACATGCACATAGTCGTCATACCAAGCTGGTATAAATCGGATCGCAACCCGTATTCCGGCTCTTTCTTCGAAGAGCAGGCCCGTGCCTTGCAGGCGGCCGGCAATGAAGTCAGGATCTTTTTCCCGAGCCTCTACCCTGTCAGTCATTTATTTAAAGATAAGCCCAAATACGACGCTGTAGCGGATGACAACGGGCTTATTACGCATGCCGTTGTGATCCAGGGAATCATACCCAGGGCAATAAAAGTCAATATCCGTTACCTGCAGTGGGGAGCGGACCGGCTTTTCAAAAAATATATCCGTCAGCATGGCAAGCCTGATATCCTGCATGCGCATTCAGTATTTGATGCCGGTATTATCGGATCATTCTTTGCGCAGAAGTACAACATTCCGCTTGTGCTCACCGAACACCTCACCCACTTCACGGGGAGCCTTGCAAAGCATCAATTCAAGAAAGATATTGCAAGGAGTGTTTTCATGAGCGCCAGTCAGAGCATCGCCGTGAGCCGGCATTTTAAAAATGACCTCGAACTGGCCATGGGCATCGACTCCCGTGTTTTCAAGGTGGTTTACAACATGGTGGCCAACCATTTTTATGATTCCTACATACCAAAAAAAATACAGCCGGGAGAGCCATTTGTTTTTTTCACCAATTCATTTCTCAACATCAGAAAAAACCATACGCTGCAGCTTGATGCATTGAAAGTGCTTGTAGAAAAAGGACTGGATGTAAAGCTGGTAGTTGGTGGTGCAGGGGAAGCAGAAGAGCACCTGAAAAATTACACCAGGCAGTTGGGATTAGACCAGTACGTAGTTTTCCTTGGCGGGCTTACGCGCCAGCGTGTAAAAGAAGAAATTGACAAAAGTCATGCATTCCTGCTTTCCAGCACTTTTGAAAGCTTCGGCGTGGTGCTGATCGAGAGCATCATCAGCGGCAGGCCGGTAATCAGCACCGATTGCGGCGGTCCGGGCGAAATAGTGAATGAAATGAATGGTTACCTGGTCCCATCAGCCGACACAGCAACCTATGCAGGATTTATGGAGCGAATGATAAACAACTATGCGCTTTTCAACCAGGAAAAAATGCGCCAGGACTGTTTCAGCCGTTTTTCAGAGCAGACCATTGCAGCAGAGTTGATGGAGGTTTATCACGGAGTGATTGAGAAAAAAAATAACAGTCCGGTTATACGCAAAAAATTTAATCTCAGGCAGCAGGCGGCCACCCTGAGCTCCTGGCTATATTTTCTGGAATAGAGCAGTGATACCGCCAACGATCAGGTCATCCATGCTTTGCGTTTTACTTTTAAAGCAGGTTGGGTATTTCCAGATCAGGTTCAGATCATTGTAGTTTTTCATCTCCTCATACAGCACCGTTTTCATTGCCGGCGCATGCTCTTTCCAGAGTCTTCTGAAGCTTCCAATGGTCCACCGGTTTACATGCGTTGTAAAGTTCACCGGCTCAAGCTTTCTATCCAGTATGAATTGCTCCATGTCGCTTTCCCTAAAGAGATGCTGACAATACGGGACCGGTATTGATTTATAGGCATGCAAACCATACGACGACATAAAGAGCGGTGAAAACTCGGTATAGATCAGTCCGCCGGGACGTACTATACGAAGTGATTCAGCGAACACTTTATCAGGCTGTGGAAAATGTTCAAATGCATTATAGGAGAAAATAAAATCGAAGCTTTCGTCCTGAAAATCCATCTTTGCAGCATCCATTTTAAAAAAGCTGACGCCTGCCTGCCTGGCCCTTTCATCAAAGCCGCCATCATAATAATCCACGGCAGTGCACTTTTTACCAAGTTCCTGGAGCACACCGCTGACCATGCCATCTCCGCAGCCAAGCTCCAGAAAATCGATCATTCCCTTGCGGGATGCGCTTAATTCCATGATTGCAGCAGCCCTTTCCTTTCCCCTTGCCAGGATGGACTGCTCGTCGTAAAAATACGACGAATGAAACACGTACCTGTTGTACAACGCTGCCAGGTCATCCATGGTCAGAAACGCAGGTTCCGTTTTTGCATCAGCAAATGCCTGCATTGCCTTTTTCAGCTTCAGGCTGTTCAAAGCGGAAGTTGACCGTTTTACCAGTGATTGAGGCAGGACAAGCTTAGCTGCGTTTTTGAGTTGGGAGATCATAAAAAGACGGGGTGTCAAAAGGGATAGCTAAAATTAA